>Ga0209056_10008512_pt1 | contig 10517 bp, 9 predicted proteins | sample GraSoiAngelo_114_FD_185876 | JGI IMG/M metagenome (GOLD analysis project Ga0209056, IMG submission 185876) | Grasslands soil microbial communities from the Angelo Coastal Reserve, California, USA - 14_0903_13_40cm (SPAdes) (version 2) | ecosystem: Environmental > Terrestrial > Soil > Grasslands ...
AGTTTTGCCAAACCTTGTTCAATTTGCGCTTGCGACCAGGCCGCAAATCCAAAGACGAATGCCGGATCCAACTGAGCCTTGATGCAGAAGAAAGAAAGAGGCCGGGGCCAAACGCCGGTTTGCTCACGAGCACGCATGAATAACGGTAAATCTTCCCTGCATCGCAGCCAGGCGATGAAGTGCAAACCGGCTGGCGTTACTTCCAGATCGAAATAGTCGCCCAGCCATTTTTGGAATTGTTCGATAAAGAATACGCGTCGCTGGGCATAGAGTTCGCGGATCCGTTTCACATGGCTGAGGAAAAAGCCTTCGGTGATGAAACGCGCTAGGGTAGCTTGATCAATCGCTGGGGAGTGCTGATCCATTACAGCGCGCACTTTGACGAGGGTGTCGACAAGTTGTGGTGGTGCGACCAGAAAACCGAGGCGCAGCGATGGGTAAAGGATCTTGCTCATAGTGCCGGCATAAATCACCCGGCCGGCATTGTCCAAACCTTGAAGACATGGCAGCGGCGGCCCATCGAAACGAAACTCGGAATTATAATCATCCTCCAGGATGTAGCCGTCGCGCGACTCTGCGAACTCGATCAGAGCTTTCCGCCTTTTCAAGCTCATCGTCACTCCGAAGGGAAACTGGTGCGACGGTGTGACGAAAATGAGTCTGGGAGAATTTTGCCGTGAGCACTTCCCGATTACCAGGCCCTCACGATCGATCGGGACCATTTTGGCCCCGACAAAAGCGAAGACATTACGTGCCTGATGGAAGCCGGGATCTTCGATCCATGCCACTTCACTCTCATTGATCAGCGCGAGCGCACACGCCAGCATTGCCTGCTGCGTGCCGCCCACGACTACGATTTGATTGGTATCACAATTGGCGCCGCGGAAGTCGCACAAGTAAGCAGCGATTGCCTTCCGTAGTTCGATCTCGCCACGGCTTGAGGCATAGCGCAATAGGTGCGCTCCCTTTCTTGCCAAAACCTGCTCGCGCAAGCGCTCCCAAACAGCAATCGGAAATTCATCGACGGCCGGCGACCCTGCGACCAATGTGACGCTCGGCGGACCGCCAACGCCGACATCGAGTTGTCGGCCGCTGCGAAAATCGGTCATTCTGGTCACTCGTCGAGCGACACGCGGGGAATGTTCGGTGCGCGCGGACGTCGCCGGCCTGGCAGCCTTCAGAAAAGTTGCCGGTAAATGATCGGCGACAAAGATACCAGACCGTTTCCGGGCTTGAAGATAACCTTCTTCAAGCAGCTTTAAGAACGCCTGGTTTACGGTCGGTCTCGAAATCCCGAGAGTTGCAGCGAGAACTCGTGAGGAAGGCACACGGGAAGCGCTTGAATCAAAACTCCCGCTCTCAAGTTCTTCTCGTATTTGACGATACAGTTGTTGGTAAAGCGGCTCGGACGACGCGCGATCCAGCCGCACCATTTCGAACGACATGACTAGACGACACCGGCGCTGCTTTGGGACCGATGAAACTGTGCGTCCGTAGATCGCGCCATTCATTTTCACGACACGACTTTCGCATCCAGAGAATGCTTTCTCAAGATGAGATGCTGCCGTAATAGTGGACCTGTGTCCGGCTAATAAGGCACAATTCTCCGATACTGCGCAGCTCAAAGACCTTGGTTCCCGCGACAAGCGAAACTGGTCAGCCTTTTTAGCGCGATCTGGTTATTGTTAGCCTCTTTCCAATGAATAACCTGACTAATTATGAAAAATACCCTGTCTAACAATAAGAGCCGATTTCTCTCAATTCAGATAACACGCAAACTGGCCTTATCGAAATTCGCTAACTGGATATTGTGTTTTTGCCACATCCGCGTTTTTAGCAATGGGCGATTCAATTAAGGAGGCAATAAACATCATGAAACCAAAACAAATATTTATCAGCATTCTGGCAGTTCTGTTCGTGTTCCCATTGATGGGGACGTTCGCTCAGCAAGCACCGAACTCGGGCTCTATCGAAGTGATCACGACTTTCGATTATCCCGGGACCGGAAATTCGACCTTGCCGCAAAAGATTAACGAAAGAGGCGACATCGTTGGCGAGTTCATCGATTCGAATGGAGTGACGAGCGGTTTTGTCCGGTTCAGCGATGGTAGCTTTAGCGCGCCGATCGTCGACCCTAACGATACCGTGGGTTTTACCGAAGGACGAGGCATCAATAACTCACGCACAGTCTGCGGTGACTACGCCACCAGCGATGGTAACCTTCACGGGTTTTTCCTGTCGGGCGGAACCTTCACAGAATACGATGTTCCCGGCGCGGTCTTCACCGCTGTGCTTGGGATAAACAATCCCGCCGACTTTGCCGGCACGTTTATTGACGGCAGCGGGATCCAGCAGGCGTTCGTCAGCGTTGGCGGAACCTTAACGTTGTTTAGCGTCCCGGCAGCTGTCGCGACCCTTGCTTACGACATCAATGATTCAAAGCGGTTGGTGGTGGGATACTATATAGACGGCTCAGGAATCCTTCACGGGTACTACCGGGATGCCAATGGGGCGCTGCACTTCCCGATCGATCCCACGGGCTCCGTTGCGACAATCCTGTTTGGAGATAACAATAGGAACTGGGTGGTGGGCAGATATGCGGACGCCTCAGGCGTGACTCATGGACTCTTCTTTGTCCCGCCAAACAATTTTTTCACTTTCGATTTTCCCGGGTCAACCTTTACATCGCTTAACGGAATCAGTTCGCAGGGGAATATCACTGGTCGTTTCGTCGATGCTTCCGGCATTGCCCACGGAATCATAGCTCGCGTCAGAGGCACACCGCCGACAAAAGAGGCGGGAACGGAAATGAAGGCGAACGTTTCCCCGTCGCTGGTCACTCCACTCAACCCGTCGCCCTCGGCGTGGGGAGGTGCAATGCCGGCGCGCTGAGTTGAGCATCGGGGGGGGCCTGCGCCGTCGGCGCTTTGTGACTTGCGGGCTTGGATGCCTGGCCGGCGTGTTTGAAAGTGCGGTCTAAACAAATGGTGGACCGGCGCCATGACACTGATTGAAATTAGACCGCACCGTTGGGGCTGGAGCGTTTTTGAAGCGCCCGGCGTCGAGCCTGTGTTCCCTGAGAAACAGGACGCAATCGACTACGCTCAGTGCCGCGTCTGCTTCCGGTCAGGCGAGATTCGTGTTTTGGATTCAAACGGCGATCTCGAGCGCACGATCCCGTTCACAGAACCAGATCGGAAACTGTGAAGCCAGCGCTAACGTCAGCCAGTCTTGATCGGTTGTTTCTGACCTTGCACGCGCTTTTCAAGTCGCGTGCATAAAGGTAAAGTGTTTCGACGAATCGCGCGAATCGAAAAACTGGACTGGCGGTTACGGTCTTCATCCCCTCTTTGGCCAGGGTCCAGGAGATGAGTTTGCCGCCCGTCCCGCTGCCCAATACGAGGCGATCGTATTCTTCCAGGTTTAAAGGCGAAGAAATTCGCGGGCGGTGCCGGAAAGTAATTCAGCTTTCTTTTTGGCGGAAAGGTTCATCGATTCGATGAGGTCACCCGCTTTTGTTTCACCTAACGGAAAAGGATAATCGGAACCGAGCGCAACACGTTGCGCACCAAAAAGCTTGAGCAACAATGCCAGGGCGTCGGCGTCGTGCACGAGTGAATCGACATAGAACCGCGCTGGCGCGTTGCCGCGAGCAAGATACTCGCGTGGATTCGTGCTGTTCTCCACCGCGACCAAGTCCGGTCGCACATGAAACGCGCGCTCGATACGGCCAATGGTGAACGGAAATGCCCCGCCGCCATGAGCAAATCCAACACGGAGCATTGGGAATCTCTCGAAGACGCCGCCGAAAATCATCGAACAAATCGCAAGACAGGTTTCAGCCGGCATTCCGACCAACCACGGCAACCAATATTTCGGCATCCGCTCCTTACCTAACATGTCCCACGGATGAACAAAGATCGCGGCGTCGAGCTCTTCAGCTGCGCTCCACACAGGCTGAAGAGACGCATTGTCGAGATTCAAAATGTCGATGCGGCCGGAGTGCGGGTTGGCGTCCACATGCGTGCCAATCTGCGCGCCGCGCATTCCTAAGTCGCGCACACAGCGTTCCAGTTCGGCTGCTGCGAGATCCGGATCTTGCATGGGAATGGTCGCCAGGCCCGTGAATCGTTTCGGGTGATCACGGATGATCCCGGCGATGTGGTCGTTTAGCCGGCGAGAAAGATCGAGGGCATCGCCTGCTTTAGCCCAATAGCTGAACATCACCGGCACAGTGGAGAGCACCTGCATGGAAACGCCGTCGCGATCGCACTCCTCTATTCGGCGCTCCGGATCCCACACGTTGTCGGTGATTTCGCGGAACACGCGATCGCCGATCATCATCCGCGCACAACACGGCTTGTAGTGTTGCAGTCTCACAAAGCCGCTATAGCCGTATTTCGCATCGAGATCCGGCCAGTCGCGCGGCAAAATATGGGTGTGCAGATCGATCTTCATGATGTTGTAGCATCCGCTGTCTCAGCGGAACTTATGCGCTAAGGACAGCGCACGCTACAGCGCCTGCATCGGCTGTGGCTTTTGAACCTTCGCTCCGCATTTCTTGCAAGTGCGGCGCGCATCATCATTCCAGAAATCGAGCATCGCCTGGCTGAAATGCTCAACGATATCCGCGCAGTCAAAGTGGATGTCTTCAACCAGTGCCCCACAGTTTTCGCAATAGAAAATGACGTGTTCTTTTTCTCCGGGCGGACGGCGCCGCTCGACCACGACACCGATCGTGTCCGGCGGCCGCTGCGGGGAATGCGGAACATTAGCCGGGATAAAGAAGGTTTCGCCTTCTCTTACGATGTGATCCACGATGCGATCGCCTTCGCGGACGCGCACCTTAATGTCGCCCTTCAGCTGGTAAAAGTACTCCTCCGAATTGACCAGATGAAAATCGTTACGCGCGTTCGGTCCCTTGACGACCATCACAAAAAAATCCCGGCCGTCGTACAGGTAACGGTTGCTCACTGGCGGTTGAAATTTGTCGGCGTTTTGTTCGATCCAATTTTTCAGGTCAATCGGCGCTTGCACAGTGGTCATGGCAAAGAGCGTATTTGGCCATGCGCAAAGCGTCAAACCGAGGCGTTGACTCGCAATCGCCCTCGTTCGGTGCTGGAACGATCCTCGCTGGTTGCCATCACGAAACGACCGCGAGCGCGGCTAGAATCGACTTTAGAGTTGAAGTGCCCTAACGAACCCCACATAAATATCCGCTTCCATGAACCCGCGCCGTTTGTTGCAGACTGTAGGTGCAAGCCTGGTCGCACTAGTTATATGCAGTTGCGAGGAATATCCACCTTATGCGCCGGGGATGTATCCCCGCGCGGAAGCCGCAGGCTGGTGGAACGACGAGGGTGCCTCCGGATCGGCTAAAATTGTCGTGCATATCGGCGAACAGAAGGCCTACTTTTACAAGGGCAAACGCGTGGTTGGCGAAACGACCGTTTCCACCGGCAAACCCGGATTTTCTACTCCGCCCGGTCACTACACGGTGCTCTCGAAAGACGCGGGCCACGTATCCACTGTGTTCGGCGATTACGTCGATGATTACGGGAACGTCGTTAGATCAAACATCGATTCGCGTAAAGATTCTCGTCCCAAGGGCAGCCATTTTGATGGCGCGCGGATGCCGTATGCCATGTTCTTCAGAGGCGGTTACGCGATGCATCAAGGCTATGTTCCACCTTTTGCTGCGTCGCACGGTTGCATCCGTTTGCCTGGGCAAATGGCTGTGCGGTTTTTTGAAAACGCGCCCGTGGGAACGCTGGTCACTGTGGCAGAATAAAATTCTGCCTGGGTTTCCGTCGGCGCTCGGCTTGCCTCATTCGCGTCAAGGGTTTTGTGCTAGAATAGCTCTAACGGCATGAAGGGAAGCATCATTGATGATCAACGCACCAGCGCGGTGCAATTGAGCGCTGAGGAACTGCAACGGTATTCGCGCCATCTTATCATGCCCGAAGTCACAGCTGATGGGCAGCGCCGACTAAAGGCAGCGCGCGTTTTGTGCATCGGCGCCGGCGGACTCGGATCGCCTGCTGCGCTTTATCTCGCGGCCGCTGGCGTGGGAACAATTGGCATTGTCGATTTCGACGACGTCGATCTTTCCAATCTTCAGCGGCAAATTCTTCATGGAACAAAGGACGTCGGCCGTGGCAAGCTGGCATCGGCGCAAGACCGGCTCCACGACATCAACCCGGAGATCGAGACCGAATTGCATCAGTGCCGGTTCTCCAGCGAAAACGCTTCGGACATTGTCTCCAAATACGACGTCGTCGTGGATGGATCAGATAATTTCGCCACGCGTTATCTTTCCAACGACGTCTGTGTTTTCGAGGAAAAGCCAAATGTGTACGGCTCGGTATTTCGTTTCGAAGGACAGACGACGGTCTTCGCGCCTCATCTGAGCGGGCCATGTTATCGTTGCCTTTTTCCGGAGCCGCCACCGCCGGAGTCAGTTCCGAATTGCGCGCAAGCGGGCGTGCTGGGCGTCTTGCCGGGGATAATCGGCCTGTTGCAGGCGATCGAGACGATCAAGCTTATTGTCGGTATCGGCGAGCCGTTGATTGGACGCCTGCTTCACTTCGACGCGCTCAAGGTCAAGTTTCGTGAGCTCAACCTGCGGCGCGATGCGCAATGTCCGGTTTGCGGGGAGCATCCGACAATCTTTTCGCCGATTAACTATGAACAGTTTTGCGGCGTTCGAGACGAGGAGGCGATTCCTGCGATCTCTGCGCACGAGGTGAAGCGCAAGATGGATGCGCGCGAAGCATTCGAGTTAATCGATGTGCGGGAACCATTCGAATACGAAATCGCGCGGATCGATGGCGCGAAGTTAATCCCGCTAGGAGAAATCGCTGAGCGGATGGACGAGCTGCAACGCGAGCAGCCGATCGTTGTCCATTGCCACAGCGGCAAGCGAAGCGCCCAGGCAGTACGTTTGCTGCAGCAGCGCGGTTTTAGCAATGTTTACAATCTCGAGGGCGGGATCGATGCGTGGTCGGACCAGATCGATTCTAGCGTACCGAAATATTGACCTCAATGCGACTGCCGAGCTGAAGCCACGGCATTAACGCGATTACTTTAGCACGTCAGCAAGTTGTTTGGCGCTTGGAACATCAGTCCACTGAGCTAGCAGCTTCCCGTCTCGCGCGAACACCAAAACCCGAAAGCTCGCCGCCGCGCCCGGCTCATCGATTTGCGATGACGCGCTTCCATCGAAATCCATCACGGTGAAGATGTCCTTCCGGGCGTCACGCGAAATGTTATTCGCGTTGTATCGATTCTGAAGCCGACTCGCCGCTTCGTTAATCCGGTGCTTCACCAGCGCCGTTATAACCTTGCGTCCGATTGCAGTATGTTTGCTGGTGAAACGGATAACTGTGATCATCCCATAATTCGGATTGCCCAGACAATAGTCGGGCACACGATCACCCACGGCGCGCACTTTTTCCCTATCGGCGGTCGTGGCCAGTACCAGGAGAGTCACGTGTCCATCAGCGGTGGAAAGCTTGTTGCCATCAATATCGACAAAACTGAACGAATAGATCGCTCCACTTGAAAGTGCGCCGTGCAGAAGCGTAGCGGTAAGAAAAGGCTGTATCGCTGCAACGAAAAAGAATTGTAGTGCGCGCAACTTCACAAGTAAGCAAATTGACGACGATGTCGTGCGCTGACAACCTCCGATCTGTCTCATCTGGTTCCGTTTCTCCGTTGCGCAGACCGGCGGTTGTAGCCTGTGCGTTGTTACCGATTTTTTTCATTTTTGGGTTACTTTGCGGCTGCGATCGCCTGGGGGCTTCGCGCCACGCGCAGTTGGTGGAGGATGCAGACAGCAAGTCAGCTCAAGGCGATTTTGAGCGCGCGATCAACTTATACGAAGCTGCACTCGACGACTCCGAAAGCGTTCGGAGCGCTGAGATTCATTACAAACTGGCTCTTCTTTACGACGATAAACTCAATGACCCCGTCAGTGCACTGCACCATTTCAAACGCTACCTCGCCTTAAGTCCAGACGGTCCTCATGCAAATGAGGTCAAAAAGTCGATGAAACATGACGAAATCGCCGCGCTGACGGCGTTGTCTGGCGATTCCGTCATCCCCCGGTCGGAAGCGGCCCAGTTGCGGAACGAAAATCTGAATCTGCGCAAAGAGCTTGAAGCGCGCACAGGCCCGTCACGAAGTGGCCCGGAGAAATCGCAGGCAAATGAGGCAAGCTCAAGAAAAATTGCGTCGAAGAAGGCAGACCGAACCTATGTTGTGCAGTCAGGCGACACTCTCTTCTCTATTTCGCGAAAATTTTATAGGTCACCCAAGCGCTGGAAAGAGATTCTCAACGCCAACGAAAAAACTATTCACGACCCGAAAAAGCTTACGGTTGGTCAGACCCTGGTAATTCCGTAGGCGTCGCGCAACATTGTAGCCGGGATCGGTGATCCCGGCAGAACGAACCACATCAGGAAAACCGGCATCAGCGATGCCGGCTACAACCTCATGCTGTTATTCCGAGCAACTCGCGTTGCCATGGAACCAGCAACGACACTGCTCGCGCGCGGTCTTCCGCGATCGTCTCGAGCGTGCTACGCGGCGCGATGAATGATGGCTCCAAGCCGAGCTCTTCAGCTGACTTGTCGCGCCGGCGCCGCAGTTCCTCTGTGCGCCGGACCGTTTCAGCAGTTGGTCGAGTTCCAAACCGCCTACGCAACACTGGCCATTCCGATTCAGGCGCCCCCAGTGCAGTTCGTGCTGCCTCACGAAACGTCTGACGTCGCCGAGGCGAAAAATGTTTGTAATCAGGTACGCTTCCTGAAGCGAAACTTACTGCAGCGTCCAAAAGCTTTTCGTTCTGTAATATGTGAAATGGCGGGCGATCTGCCCTTTCCGCTTCTATTTCGCGCCATTGCCAAAGTGCGCGAAGCACTGCAGCAGCACGCCCGTGAAGCGACCCTGATCCGCGGACACGCCAAAGTTCGTCCGGCTGGCGGACGCGTGCGACAGCTGCCTGTTCAATCGCGCGTTCACATGATTGCCGCAACCAATCCCGGCGCTGATAACGGTCCAGCTCCGCTTCCAGTTTTTCGATAAGTGATAACAGATAATGCACATCGTTAATCGCGTATTCCGCCATTCGAGCCGGCAAAGGCCGTTTTGCCCAATTCGCTTTCTGTGAACCCTTGGGCAGTTCCAAGCCAAAGTAACGTTTCACCAACGCAGCCAGACTGAATTCGCGAATACCTAGAAGACGGGCTGCAATCATCGTGTCGAACATCTTGTGCGCGATGAAATTCAAGCCGCGCCGCAGCATTCGCAGATCGTAATCGGCACCGTGCAAGACAATTTCTCTTGGTTCGAGCGCCCGGCGCAGTGGCTCCAGATCGAGACCAGCCAGCGGATCGACAATGAAGTCGTTGTAGCCGCCAGCGTTGACCGCGGCAGGCACGCTGATCTGGATCAAGCAAAGTTTCTCGCGATATGAATGCAGGCTGTCTGCCTCAATGTCGATCGCGACACGATCTGCACCGTCAAACTTCTTGAGCAACTCAGTCAACTGGGCATCGGTCGCAATAAGACGCGATCGTAATGACGAATGACGAATCACGAAGCTCGAAGGAATGATGAAATCCGAATGACGATGGGCGTGCTCCGAGCCCTGCTTCTTCATTTGGACATTCGGGCTTCCTTCGTCATTCGTCATTCGTGCTTCGTGATTCCCGTCATTTCAACCCACTCAAGAGCAGCTCCGCGTTTGTCTTCGTCGCGTGCAGATTGTCGATCAGTTTTTCCATCGCCTCGAGAGGGGGAAGCGCTGCCATCGTTTTGCGCAACATAAGCACGCGTTCCCATTCATCGGGATGATAAAGCAATTCCTCGCGTCTCGTAGCTGAGAGCAGCGGATGGATCGCCGGATAAAGCCGCTTCTCCTGCAACGCGCGATCGAGATGCAACTCCATGTTGCCGGTGCCTTTGAATTCTTCGAAAATTAATTCGTCCATCCGGCTGCCGGTTTCAGTCAACGCTGTTGCCAGCACCGTCAAGCTGCCGCCTTCTTCGGCATTTCGCGCCGACCCGAAAAATTTCTTTGGCTTAATGAGCGCCTTCGCTTCGACGCCGCCGGACATGATCCGGCCCCTGCCCGGTTCCAGATTATTGTATCCGCGCGAAAGCCGCGTGAGGCTGTCGAGCAGGAGGACTACATCGTGCTTCATTTCCACAAGGCGCTTGGCGCGTTCCAGCACCATCTCGGCTACCTGCACATGCCGTTGCACGCTTTCGTCGAAGTTCGAGTGATAAATATGGCAATCAATCTCCCGCTCCAAATCGGTCACTTCTTCCGGCCGCTCATCCACCAGAAGCAGGATGAGCACGATTTCCGGATGATTTACCCGAATGGCTTTTGCGATTTCCTTGAGCACAATCGTCTTGCCCACTCGGGGCGGCGCCACGATGAGCCCGCGTTGCCCCCGCCCAAGTGGTGTCAGTAGATCGACCGCGCGCGCGCTGATGGAATTCGTCTT
>Ga0209056_10008513_pt1 | contig 10516 bp, 7 predicted proteins | sample GraSoiAngelo_114_FD_185876 | JGI IMG/M metagenome (GOLD analysis project Ga0209056, IMG submission 185876) | Grasslands soil microbial communities from the Angelo Coastal Reserve, California, USA - 14_0903_13_40cm (SPAdes) (version 2) | ecosystem: Environmental > Terrestrial > Soil > Grasslands ...
CGGTAGCACCGCGCGGCCGACCGTCCCCCCCGGAAACCGTCCGGTCGCACGGTTCCCTCTCGACGGCCGTCGCGGCGCCGTGCTACCGCGCCCGCATGGCGCGGTTCCCCTTCCCGTTGTCGGACGTCTCGAACGGCGAGTGGTGTCCGCGCCCGCCATCGGCGAAGCAGCGCCTCGCCGCCCGCCTCCTGGACGAGGAGGTCGCTCGCCGCGCGCGTCGCCTCGGTCTCACGCGCGGCGAGTTTCTGCGCACCGCGGCAGGCACCGCGACGGCGTTCATGGTCCTGAACCACGACGCATCCTCGGTCTCAACGCCGCGCGGCTCTACGGGATCGACCCGCGCGCCCGCCGCTGCACGGTCGACGGGATCGATCGGATGCGGGCCGAGCAGGGCGGCTTCCGCGCCGGGCGGAGCCTGCGGGCGTACGGGCCGCGCACGCGACGGGAGTTCCTGGCGCTGCTCGCTCACGGCGCGCGGCTCGACGGCTGAGTCGGCGTTCCGCATTGCGGGTTTTCCCGCATCCGCGATCGGGGAAACCCGCAAGATCTGCCCGTAAGTCGGTGGTGTTAGGCGACGAAAGTCCTATTGACTTCCACCTAGACGGGCGCGTAGTTTCACCGTCCCCAGCGACACTGCACGCCTTCAGCGGGAGAGTGAGAGGAGATAGAAAACATGCAACAGCGAGATCGAGCGAAACGGAGGCGGGCGATGGCCGCCGGCGTCGTGATCGCGGGGATCGGCTTGCTCGGCATCGAGGCCCAGGCGGGCATCCTGATCAAGCGCCCGCTTCAGCCGACCGGCGTCGATGCGGACGCCCGGGGGCACACCATCGTGGTCATCAACCACAACGGCGGACGCGGGCGTCTCATGGTGCGCGGCGCCAACCTCGCGCCGGCGTCGACGTTCAGCATCGTCCTCGGCGGCATCCGCATCGGCAGGCTCGTGACCGGGGTCCGGGGCAACGGGCATGCGCGGTTCAGCACGCGCCCGGGACGGCGCGAGCAGACGCTCGGGACGGATCCGCGTGGCAAGCATCTGGAAATCGCGGACGACCAGGGCGAGGACGTCCTCGACGACGACATCCCGGATGACAGCGTCCAGCCGGACGAGAAGGCGTGTTGTCTCCCCGACGACGGTGGGGAGGAATGCGAGGACCGGACGGCGGACGACTGCCAGGCCGAAGGCGGGAAGGTGGCCGACGTCTCGTCGTGCATGCCGAACCCGTGCGCGACGGCCCCCGGCGGCGACGAAGAGGTCGGCTGCTGCATCGTCCGCAACGACGAGGTGGAGTGCGAGCAGACCACCATCGGGGAGTGCGCCGCGGAGAGCGGCACGAAGGTCGACAGCTGCAACCCGAACCCGTGCGCCCCGAGCAGTCCGGGCGTCGTGCGCTGCTGCCTGCCCGACGACCAGGGCGGCGGCGGCTCGGGCTCGGGTCGCGGCGGCTCCGGATCGGGCAGCGGCTCGGGCGAGACCGAGACCGAGAACGAGATGGAGTGCGAGCAGCTCACGGCCGACCACTGCATGGCGCTCCACGGCACGTCGATGGACGCCGGCTCGTGCGATCCGAACCCATGTCCCGCCTCGCCCTGACGCCTTGACGCGCGCGCGCGGCGCGGGCGATGTTCCGGGCATGACGAGACATGTCCTGGTCGCGCTCGTGTGCGCGCTGCCGGCGCTCGCGCGCGCGGATCTCAGCGCCGAGGTGAAAACGCACGAGGAGACCTTCGCGCGCGCGTGCGCGGCGGGTGACATCCCTGCCGTGCTTGCTCTGTATGCCGACGACGCGCGGCTGGTCTGGCCCGATGCGGGCGAGGAGGGCAGGGGAAAAGCCGACATCGAGCGGCTGGCGACGGCCTTCTGCAAGCACACGAAGGACCTGCAGCTGACCCTCGCGAGCCTCGACGCGGTGCCGATCGACGACACCCACGTGGCCACCGTCGCGCACTGGGAGATGTCCGCGACCGCACCCGACGGGAAGAAGCTCTCGGCCAAGGTGCGCAGCACCGAGGTGCTGGTGAAGACCGGTGGCGCCTGGCGCTACCTGGTCGACCACGCCTCGCTCGGTCGCCCGCCGGCACCGACCGCGACGCGGCGCACGCGGAGGCGGCGATGAGGCGGCCTCGCTTCGGCATTCAGCTGCCCTGGCGTCCGTTCGCCGAGGTGCGCGACCTCGCCGAGCGCGCGGAGGCCGCGGGCTACGACTCGATCGCCACCGCGGATCACTTCTTCATGCGGAGCCCGATGGAATCGCCCGACGACCCGGTGCTCGAGTGCTTCACGCTCCTCGGCGCGCTGGCCATGGTCACGCGGCGGGTGAAGCTCGCCCAGCTCGTCGCATGCAACTCGTTCCGCCATCCGGCGCTCACCGCGAAGGCGGCAACCACTCTCGACCACGTGAGCGGCGGCCGCCTCGAGCTCGGACTCGGCGCGGGGTGGTTCCGCGAGGAGTACGAGGCGCTCGGCATCGAGTACCCGGCGCCGCGCGTCCGGATCGCGCAGCTCCGCGAGGCCATCCACATCATCAAGCAGCTCTGGACCGAGCGGATCGCCGAGTTCGAAGGCGACCACTATCGCATCCGCGGCGCCTATGCCGAGCCGAAGCCGCTCCAGACCCCGCGCCCGCCGATCATGCTCGGTGGCTCCGGCCCTGCGCTCCTGAAGCTCGCCGGCGAGGAGGCCGACATCCTGAACATGATCCCGCCGACGGGCGGCCGGCTCGGCCGTCTGGTGCTCGAGGACGCGATGCAGTTCGATGTCGGCGAGTACCGTCGCCGCTCGGCCCTCCTCCGCGACCACGCGCACGCCGCGGGCCGCAATCCGGACGACATCGCGCTGTCGCAGTTCGTGTTCGTGACGCTCGGTGCCGACCGCGCCTCCGCCGACGCGATGCTCGCCGCCATGGCGCAGATGATGGGCATCGACGACGTCGCCCGGGCGCGCGAGTCGCCGAGCGTGCTCGCGGGCGACGCGGCGGCGTGCCGCGCCGAGCTCGCGCGACGCCAGGAAGACCTCGGCGTCTCCTACTTCTTCTGCCGCTTCACCGACGCCGGCACGATGGAGCGCTTCGCGGCCGAGGTGATCGCGAAGCTCTGACGCTCACGCATCATCCCGTCGCTCCGCCGATTGCGCGTCCGATGCCCCAGCCGACGACCGCCGAGCCGAGGGCGATGGCGGCGAACTCGACGCCCGAGCGGATGAGCGGCTGGCGCGTCAGCACGCCCTTGAACACGCCGACGCCGAGCAGCGTCGCGACCGACAGCCCCCACGACGCCGGCAGCGCGCCGCGCCCGAGCCCCACGAGGAACGGCACGACCGGGATGAGCGCACCGATCACGAAGGAGGCGAACATGACCACGCCGGCCTTCAGCGGCTGCGAGAGGTCGACGGCCGAGAGCCCGAGGACCTTTTCCTGGACGGTCCGCAGCAGGATGTCCTCGCGCCGGCTGAGCGTGGACACCACGCGGTAGGCGGACGGCCGGTCGAGCCCGTCGGCGGTCAGCGACTCGAGCAACGCCTCCTGCGCGAGGTACGGCTCGCTCGCGGCGAGCCGCTCCTGATCGCGGAACTCGCGCTCGAAGATATCCCGCTCGGTCCGCGCGGCCAGATACGAGCCCGTCGCCATGGAGAGGCCGCCGGTCACGCCGGCCGCCACGCCGGTGATCGCGATGACCGTCCGGTCCTGCGTCGCGACCGACACGCCGCTCAGCAGGCCGACGGTGCTGAGCAGCCCGTCCTGGATGCCGAAGACGAGCTCGCGGGCGCGGATGCGACGCTGGAGCGCTTCCTTCTTCGCGCCGAGGACCGCCGTCGAGCCGCTCGCCACGCTCAGTACCGCAGGTCGGGGTCGAGCGTCGGCTGCCCGGGCTGCCAGTCGGCGGGGCAGAGCCGTCCGGTGGCGAGCGCGCGCAGCACGCGAAGCGTCTCCTCGACGCTCCGCCCGACGTTCATCGGGCTCACCACCTGGTAGGCGACGGTCCCGCCGGACGACACGACGACCGTCCCGCGCCAGGCCCGCTGCTCGGCGTCGTTCAGCACGCCGTAGGCGCGGCAGACGTCGCCGCTCTTGTCGCTGAGCAGCGGAAACGCGACGCCGCCGAGCTCCGCGGCCCACGCGCGGTGCGTCTCGACGTCGTCCACGCTGATGCCGAGCACCGCGGCGTCGAGCGCCTCGAGCTCGGGGAGCCGCCGGTTGAAGCCCACCACCTCGGTCGGACAGACGAACGTGAAGTCGGCGGGATAGAAGAAGAGGACGACCCACTTCCCGCGGAAGTCGGCGAGCGAGAACCGGCGCACGACGCCTGCTGACGTTCCGTCGAGCGTGAACGGCGGCGCGGGGGCGTTCAGATCGAGCATCGGGCGAGTGTAGCCGGTCGCCGCCCGGCGGCGGAAGGCCGTGACGGCTATGCCGGATTTGCAAGCCGCCGCGACGCCCGCTAGAGCGGCAATCCCATGCCGAAGACCGAGCGGCCGTCGCGCTTCCGCCTGCCGACCGACGTCCGTCCGCGCGAGTACGAGATCCGGCTCGAGCCCGACCTCGAAGCCGGCCGCTTCCGCGGCGAGGTGGACATCGCGGTCGGCGTCGAACGCAAGCGGCAGGAGGTCGTGCTGCACGCGGCCGAGCTCAAGGTGGAGCGCGCCACGGCCCATGCCGACGGCGTCGAGACGACCGCGCGCGTGCGCGCTGACGCCGACGCCCAGACGGTCACGCTGCGCTTCCCGCGCCCGCTACCCGCCGGCGACGCGCGGCTTCGCCTTCGCTTCAGCGGACGCCTGAACCAGCACCTGCGCGGGCTGTATGCCGCGAGTGCCGACGGCCGACGCTACGCCTTCAGCCAGTGCGAGGCGGCCGACGCCCGTCGTATCTTCCCGTGCTTCGACGAGCCCGCGTTCAAGGCGCGGTTCCGTCTCGCCGTCACCGTGCCGGACGGCCTCCGTGCGGTCTCCAACAGCCCGATCGAGGCCGAGCACGACGGGCCCGACGGCCACGTGATCCGCTTCGCGCCGACACCACTGCTGTCGACGTACCTGTTCGCCCTCGCCGTCGGTCCGCTCGAGGCGTCCGCCGAGCGACGCCTCGGAGACGTCCCGATCCGCATCTGGCACGCGCCGGGGAAGGGTCACCTGACCGAGCTCGGGCTCGAGGCCGCGGCCGAGGCGCTGCGTCGCCTCGAGGAGTACTTCGACATCCCGTATCCGTACGGCAAGCTCGACCTCGTGGCCGTGCCGGACTTCGAGGCCGGTGCGATGGAGAACGCCGGCGCGGTGTTCTTCCGCGAGACGCTGCTCCTGCTCGATCCGGCGACCGTGTCGCTCAACGAGCACAAGCGGGCGGGCGAGGTGATCGCGCACGAGCTCGCGCACATGTGGTACGGCGACCTCGTCACGATGGCGTGGTGGGACGACCTCTGGCTGAACGAGGCGTTCGCCACCTGGATGGCCTATCGCGTCGTCGACGACTGGCGGCCGGAGTGGCGGCTCTGGCAGGGCTTCGAGCACGACCGGGCGGGCGCCCTGGCACTCGACGCGCTCGCCAACACGCACCCGATCTACGGCGAAGTGCGCAGCGTCGCCGAGGCGACGCAGAACTTCGACGCGATCACGTACGAGAAGGGTGCCGCCGTCGTGCGCATGATCGAGCACTTCCTCGGAGCCGAGAAGTTCCGCGACGGCGTGCGCCTCTACATGCGGCGCCATCGCGAGGGCAACGCCGTCGCCGCCGACTTGTGGCATGCCCTGGAAGCCGCGTCGGGCCGCGAGGTCGCGCGCGTCGCGCAGGCGTGGATCGAGAAGGCCGGCTTCCCGCTGGTCGCCTTCGGTCGGGCGAAAGGCGCGGCAGACCGCGTGCTGCGCGTGCGTCAGGAGCGCTTCTTCGCGGATCCGAAGGTCGCTGCCACACGCCGGCGCGACCGGTGGCCGGTGCCCCTGGTCGTCCGCTGGCGCACGACGGACGGCTCGTCCGGCGTCGATCGCGTGCTCGTCGATCGGGCCGCAACCGACGTCACCCTCGGCGCCGACACGCGGCTGCGGTGGTACTTCGGCAACGCGGAGGCGGGTGGCTTCTACCGGGTGCTCCACGATGCGGCGGACCGCACGGCGCTGCTCGAGGACCTGGCGGCGCTCACGCCGGTCGAGCGGCTCGCGCTCGCGAACGATCAGTGGGCGCTCGTCCGCGCCGCGAAGGGGTCGATCGAGAGCTTCCTGGACGTCGCCGACGCGCTCGGCGACGAAACCGACTACGACGTGGTCGAAGGGCTCGGCGGGCCGCTCGCGGTGGTCGACGAGCAGATCGTCGCCCCCGAGAGCGTGGAGCAGGCGCACTTCCGCGGCTGGATCGCGCGCCGCTTCGGGCCGGCGTTCGCGCGGCTCGGATGGGTGCCGGCGGCGGGCGAGGACGATCCGACGCGGCTCCGGAGGGCCGCGCTCCTCCGCCTGCTCGGCGGCATCGCGGAGGCGCCGGCTGTCCTGGCCGAGGCCCGCGCGCGCCTCGACGCGTACCTCGAGGACCGCGGCACGCTCGACCCGAACCTCGCCGATCCCGTGGTGGGCCTCGCCGCCCGCGTCGGCGACGAAGCGCTGTACGATCGCTACCGCGCGCTCGTCGCCGAGGCCCGCACGCCGCAGGAGCGCCGCCGGTTCCTCCTCGGCCTCGCGGCGTTCCGCACGCCGGCGACGATCCGGCGCACCCTCGACTCGACACTGTCGCCCGACATCCCGACCCAGGACGTCGCCTTCCTCCTCATGCGCCTTCTCGGCAACCCGGCCGGCCGCGCCGAGGCGTGGAAGTTCCTGACCCGCCGCTGGGCGGCGCTCCGCCGTCGCATCCCGCCGCTCATGGTCTCGCGCCTGGTCGAGGCGCTGCCGTCGCTCCGCGAGCCGCGCGCGGCGAGCGAGGTGCGGGCGTTCTTCGCCGCGCATCCGGTGCCGGAGGCCGCGCGCACGCTGAAGCAGTCACTGGAGGTCTTTCGCCTGAACGCCGAGCTCAGGCGCCGGACCGCGCCCGAGCTCGCGCGCTGGCTCGCCGACCGCGCCGGCTAGGCGCATCGCGTGGCGCCGGTCACGTACGACGTCGGCGTCATCGGGGGCGGCATCGTCGGCATGGCGACGGCGATGGCGCTCGCCGGCGAGCGGCGGTCGGTCGTCGTGCTCGAGGCCGAGAGCCGGCTCGCCGCGCATCAGAGCGGCAACAACAGCGGCGTGATCCACGCGGGCCTGTACTACAAGCCGGGCTCGCTGAAGGCGCGGAACTGCGTGGCCGGTCGGGAGGCGATGTACCGCTTCTGCGCCGAGCACGACATCCGCGCCGAGCGCTGCGGCAAGCTCGTCGTCGCCACCGAGGAGCGCGAGCTGCCGCGGCTCGACGAGCTCGAGCATCGCGGGCGGGCCAACGGTCTCGAGGGGATCGAGCGCCTCGGGCCCGAAGCCATCCGCGAGCGCGAGCCGTACGCCGCCGGTGTCGCCGGGCTCTGGGTGCCGCAGACGGGGATCGTCGACTACGGGGCGGTGACGCGCGCCATGGCAGACGTCGTCCGCCGCAGCGGAGGCGAGATCCAGACGGGCGCCCGCGTGCACGGCTGCCGGCCGTTACCGGACGGCATCCTGCTCGAGTCCGCGCGCGGCGAGACGATGTGCCGCGTGCTCGTCAACTGCGCCGGGCTCCAGTCCGATCGCGTCGCGCGCCGCTGCGGCGTCGATCCGCGCGTCTCCATCGTGCCGTTCCGGGGCGAGTACTACGCGCTCGTCCCCGCGCGACGCGCCCTCGTGCGAAACCTCATCTACCCGGTGCCCGATCCCGCGTTTCCCTTCCTCGGCGTGCACTTCACGCGCACGCCCGCGGGCACGGTCGAGGCCGGCCCCAACGCCGTGCTGGCGCTCGAGCGCGAGGGCTACCGCGCCGCCGACGTCAGCCTCCGCGACCTCGCCGACATGGCGCGCTTTCCGGGATTCTGGCGGATGTGTGCGCAGAACTGGCGCACCGGGCTCGCCGAGATGTACCGTTCCGCCAGCGCGAGCGCGTTCGTGCAGGCGCTCCGGAAGCTCGTCCCGGCGGTCGAGCGGGCGGACGTGCGGTACCTGCGGGCCGGCGTGCGCGCGCAGGCGGTCGCGGCCGACGGGGCGCTCCTCGACGACTTCCACGTGGTCGAGAGCCCGAGGGCGGTCCACGTGCTGAACGCGCCGTCGCCCGCGGCCACCGCGTCCATCACGATCGGCCGGACGATTGCCGATGCGGTGCGCCGTCAGCTCGACGACTGACCCGCGCGCGCCGGCTCTCCGGCCGCCCCTGCCACCTGGCGCAGCAGCTCGGCGAGCGCGTCGAGGTTCGGGGGCTTCACCAGGTGATGGTCGAAGCCCGCGTCGAGCGCGCGGCGCTTGTCCTCGTCCCGCCCGTACCCCGACAGCGCCACGAGCACCACGTCGTCGAGGCCGTTCTGCGCGCGGAGCCGGCGCGCGAGCTCGTATCCGTCCATGCCCGGGAGGCCGAGGTCCGAGAGGACGAGGTCGGGCCGGTAGCGCGCCGCGGCGTCGAGCGCCGCGAGACCGTCGAAGGCGGTCTCCACCGCATAACCCCACAGCCCGAGCACGATCGCGAGGCTCTCCGCGGCGTCCTGGTTGTCCTCGACGACGAGGATGCGGAGGGCGGCGCCGGTCGTCGCGTGTACGGGTCGCCGGGCCGGGCGGCGCTCGGGCGTCGCCTCCTGCGACACGGGCAGGTGCACGACGAACTCGCTGCCCTGGCCGAGCCCCGCGCTGCGCGCCTCGACGTGGCCGCCGTGCATCCCGACGAGGTTGCGCACGACCGTCAGCCCGATGCCGAGCCCGCCGCGCGCCCGATCGAGCGACGCGTCGCCCTGCGCGAAGAGGTCGAAGACCGAGGGCAGGAAGTCGGCCGCGATGCCGATCCCCGTGTCCCGGATCCGGATCGCGATGCCGTCGCCCTCGCGCTCCGCCGTCAGCCAGATGGAGCCACCCCGCGGCGTGTACTTGGCGGCGTTGCTCAGCAGATTGCCGACGACCTGCGCCAGACGCGCAGGATCGGCGTCGAGGCGCACCGGGTCGCCGGGCAGCGAGACCGTGAACGCATGGCCGCGCGCGTCGATGCTCGCGCGGACCATCTCGACCGCCTGCTCGACGACCGTGGACAGCAGGACCAGCTCCTTGCGGAGCGTGATCTTCCCCTGCGTAATGCGCGACACGTCGAGCAGGTCGTCGACGAGCCGCGCGAGGTGCCGCACCTGCCGCTCGGCCATCTGGACGACCTGGGTGCGGTCGGCGCCCTCGCGCTGGAGGAGATGAACGGCCGTGCTGAGCGGCGCTAGCGGGTTGCGCAGCTCGTGCGCCAGCATGGCGAGGAACTCGTCCTTCCGGCGATCCGCGTCCGCCAGTTGCGCGGCCCGCTGCTCGAGCTCGTCGCCGAGACGCTTGCGGTCCGTGATGTCGGTCCCGACGCCGATCAGCCGGGCGGCGCGGCCGGTGGCGTCGCACAGCACCCGTCCCGTCGCGGCCATCCAGCGGATGGTGCCGTCGGGCCGGACGGTGCGGAACTCGACGTCGTAGCCCGGCCCGGCCTCGACGGCGCGCGTGACCGCCCGGTGCACGGTGTCGCGGTCCTCCGGGTGGACGAGCGCCTGGAAGGCCGTGTACGTCCCGCCGAAGCCGCCCGGCGGCAGACCGTACAGCCCTTCGAGGTTCTCGGACCATTCGAAGCGACCGGTCGTGAGGTTCCAGTCCCAGGCGCCCATCCGCCCCGCGTCGAGTGCGAGGCGGAGGCGTCCCTCGCTCCTCTGCAGCCGCGCGAAGTCCGACGCACCGCGGCGCTCCGCGCCGTCGCGCTCGGCGATCGCCGCCCCGAGCAGGAGCGCGCTGATTGCGACCACGGCGTTGAAGAGCTGCAGCGCGACGAGGTTCTCGTGGGGCGTGCCTACCGAGAACGGACCCCATCCCTGCACGGCGCCGAGGATGGCGATCGTCGCGGCGAGGCAGCTGACCGTCACCGCGCCGCGCTGGCCGAACCGCAGTGCCCCCCAGATGACGAACGGAAAGATCTTGTACGGCAGTGCCGCGCTGATGAGCCAGGTACCGTCGGGCTGCACGAACACGAGGACGCCGACGAGGACGAGGGCACCGAGGAGCGCCACACCCTCCGCGACGCGACGCGGTCGCCAGCCCGACCGCGGCGCGCACGACCAGACGAGGAGGAGGGGCGCCATGACGAGGTCGCCCATCGCGTCGCCCACCCACCAGGTCCACCAGAGCGAGGCGAAAGCATTCCATGGCTGCACCCCGCCGAGACAGAGGCTCGTGACGCCGATCGTCGCGGCCACGACCGTGCTGCCGAGGGCGGCGAGGACGATGAGCGCGAGGACGTCCCTCAGGCGCTCGAGCGCGGGGTCGAAGCCGACCCGGCGCAGCGGCCAGGCGCCGATCACGGCCTCGAGCGTGTTGCCGAGCGCGATGCCGCAGGCGGTGCCGACGGGCTCGTGGTGCGTGATATTGGCGACGAACGCGCCGAGCGCG
>Ga0209056_10008515_pt1 | contig 10515 bp, 7 predicted proteins | sample GraSoiAngelo_114_FD_185876 | JGI IMG/M metagenome (GOLD analysis project Ga0209056, IMG submission 185876) | Grasslands soil microbial communities from the Angelo Coastal Reserve, California, USA - 14_0903_13_40cm (SPAdes) (version 2) | ecosystem: Environmental > Terrestrial > Soil > Grasslands ...
GTACGCGCGGCTCTGCCGCTCGATGAGCTGATTGACCGCTGGTCGCGGGTCGGGCTCTGGATGCACACCATGAATCATCCGAAGCTCTTCGCGCTGGCCGATCTCGCGCGCGCGATTCTGGCGCGCGAGGGAATCGCGACGATCGCGGGTGCCGAGGAGTTCGTCGCCGACGAGTTCTCCGCGCGCGGGGTGTGGCCCGTCTACCCCGAGATCGCGCAGCGACTGTCGCTCGAGGGGCACTATCATTTCAAGCCACCCGCATCGACTCAGGCGGTCATCATGCTCGGACTGGAGGAATTCATCCGCGCATCGTTTGACATCTATTCCGGATATGACACTGGCGAGCTGCATTGCGCACGGCTCGAGTCTGAGCGGTACCAGGCGCTCGACGCGCGACTGACCAGTACGCGTTCCCCCGGTAAGTCCCCCGGCCCGCACGCTGACACGGACCGCCCGGGCGCCGACGGGTACAATCCGCGCCATCCTTATCAGGATCTGGCTGACTACCATTTCTGGCGGCGGGCCGTCGAAGCGCCGGCGATGACCGACGTCGATCCCGTGACGGCACCGCTGTTCGCGGTGGAGAAGACCGACAAGGTTGCGACCGCCGGAAGCTGCTTCGCGCAGCACCTGTCGCGCACCCTGAAGAATCACGGCTTCACCTACTTCGTGGCCGAGCAGGCACCGGGCCTTGCCGCCGAGGAAGCCACACGCCGTAACTACGGCACATTCTCCGCCCGCTACGGCAATCTCTACACTGCGCGGCAGCTGCTGCAGTTGTTCGATCGCGCCTACGGGCAGTTCGTGCCGCGTGATGCGGTTTGGAAGCGCGCCGACAACCAACTGGTCGATCCTTTCCGACCCCAGATAGAGCCGGATGGCTTCGATACGGTGGAGGCGCTCGAGGCCTCGCGACGCGAGCACTTCGCGGCGGTGCGCACCATGCTCGAGACGCTCGACGTGCTGGTCTTCACGTTCGGCCTGACCGAGTCGTGGCGCAGCCGTGCCGACGGGGCGATTCTGCCGTTGGCTCCCGGGGTCGCAGGTGGCGAAATGACCGCTGGTCGCTACGAGTTTGTGAATTTCTCGGTCGCCGATGTCGTGAGCGACATGCAGAGCTTCATCGCGCGGCTGCGCAGCGTGAATCCCCGCGCCCGGCTGCTGCTGACCGTCTCTCCGGTTCCTCTCGTGGCGACCTACGAGCAGCGTCACGTACTGGTCTCGAACACCTTGAGCAAGGCGGTGCTGCGAGCCGCCGCCGACGAGATCTGTCGGTCGAATGCGCTGTGCGATTACTTCCCCTCCTTCGAGATCATCACCGGAAATCATGCCCGCGGGTCCTATTTCGACAGCGATCTGCGCTCCGTCCGGCCCGAGGGAGTCGAGCACGTGATGCGCGTATTCATGCGCCACTATTCCCACGGCCCAGGCGCGGCCCGCGATCAGGATCTGGTGCGCGAGCTGACGGTGCTGAACGATGTCGTGTGTGACGAGGAGGCGCTGGCGCCGCCGCCCGGGGCTGCCGTCCCCGGCGCGTAGCGCGACGTCGCGCGCTCGGGTCCGTGCGTGACCCGCGTCACATAGCCCTCATAGCTGCTCCGCGGAATCGCCGGCATCGCGGTCCTCTGCCGGGTACCCGGATACCATACGCGCCCCGCCACGGCGACCAGCAACGAATTCGCGAGGAGATGCCGCAGAGCGGGATCAGGGGGCCGTGCTTGATTGGTTGGCGAGATGTGATTTGCGGCGTGGTTTCATGCCAGAGAAGACCGTATCGTCATCTTCTGAGTTGGTTACATATTTATGTAAGACCCCGGTGCCTTGGTCTCCCTCGCTCAGCGAGGCACATGGACTGCGTCCCAGAGGCTGGATGAAATGCAGCGAAACGTTTTGTCAGCCCGACAGTCCGCTCAGGGCCAGGCAATTGCAGAGCATGGCGATAGCGGCACGCACCCGGGTGCGGTAGCGCACGCGCGCCTAAGCAGGGCAAGGCAAGCGCGGACCGCGCTTCCCGATTCTGTTTTCACCTACGGCTTCTCCTTCAACAAACGGCGCAACTTGTGCCGCTTTGCCGCCGGACCGCGGGTGCGCCGCGTCAGGCACGTTGGGCACCTCCCGCACCGGGCGACGCTCTTTCTCTGGGGAAGCGCCGCGCTGCCGGACGGACTGAGGCCCGACATCGAGGTGATCCGTGTCGAGGACGGGTTCTTGCGCTCGGTAGGCCTGGGAGCGGACCTGGTCCATCCCATTTCCTGGGTCATGGATCGCCGCGGGATGTACTACGACGCGACACGGGAATCGGATCTCGAGTGTCTCCTTCAGTGCACGCAGTTCGCTCCCGGGCTGCTCGCACGCGCCGCCGCGCTGCGCGAGCGCATCGTCGCATCCGGCATCACCAAGTACAGCGTGGGAGAGCGTGCCTGGCGCCGCCCCGGTCGGGCGCGCGTGATCCTCGTGCCGGGGCAAGTGGAGTCGGACGCTTCGCTCCGCCTCGGTGCGCGCTCGCTCCACACCAACCTCGCTCTGGTGCGCGCGGTGCGGGAGGCGAACCCGGACGCCTGTCTCGTGTACAAGCCGCATCCCGATGTGGCTGCGGGGCTGCGGGCCCGGGGCAAGGACGAGCAGCAGGTGCGCGACTGGTGCGACGAAGTGGTCACCGACGTCGCCATGGGCGCCCTGCTCGAGCAGGTCGACGAGGTGCACGTTCTCACCTCGCTCGCGGGATTCGAGGCATTGCTGCGCGGCAAGCTCGTGGTCTGTTACGGCCTGCCGTTCTACGCCGGCTGGGGACTCACCCAGGATGTGGAGCCGGTTCCGCGGCGCCGGCGGCGCCTGAGCGTGAATGAGCTCGTAGCCGGGACGCTGATCGCTTACCCGACCTACGTGAGTCGCCGCACCGGCCGCTACATCTCTCCCGAGCAGGCGCTCGACGAGCTGCTCGCGTGGCGCGAGGCGGCGGGCCGGCCCAATCGGGCCTGGCAAGAGCTGCGCCGGGCGGTCTTGCGCCTCACGGTGGCGCGCCCATGAGCGAGGCCCGCCCGGAGGCGCTGCGGGGCAAGAGGGTCCTGTTGCTGCAGGGCCCGGTGGGGCCTTTCTTCCGGCGGCTGGCCGAGCGGCTGCGGGCAGCGGGAGCGGAGGTTCACAAGATCAATTTCAACGGCGGCGATTGGCTGTTTTATCCGACCGGCGCGATCAGCTGGCGGGGACACCCGGGCGACTGGCCGCAATTCCTTGCGCGTCTGCTGGAAGAACGACGGATCGACATCGTGCTGCTGTTCGGTGACTGCCGGCCGATTCACCGCGTGGCCCGCACCGTCGCGCAGCGCCACGGCGTCAAGCTCGGCGCCTTCGAAGAGGGCTACATCCGGCCCAACTTCGTCACCTTCGAGCAGTTCGGAGTCAACGGCTATTCGCGGCTTCCGCGCCGGGGGGAGTTCTATCGCCACCTGCCATGCAGACCCGCGACAGCGGAGCGCGACGTGGGCAGTACGTTCCGCTACGCGGCCCTGTGGTCGGTCTTCTATTACCTTGCCGCTGCCATTGGGCGGCCATGGTTCCCTCACTATCGACATCACCGCCACCTGGCGTTGTCGGAGGCGTTTCCCTGGCTGCGCTCGGCGTGGCGCAAGGCGCTCTATCGCTTCAGAGAGCGTGCCATGCTCGGGCGGCTCACGAACGCTCTGCACCGGAAGTTCTACCTCGTGCCTCTGCAGATGTCGCTCGATTCCCAGGTCCGCCAGCATTCCGATTTTCGCTCCGTCGGACGGTTCATCCGGCATGTGGTGCGCTCTTTCGCAGAGCGCGCACCGGCCGATGCCTCATTGGTGATCAAGCATCATCCGCTGGATCGCGGATTCCACGATTACAGTCGCCTGATCGGCCGCCTGCGGGCACAGTTCCGGCTCGGCGCGCGGCTGCTCTACGTCCACGACCAACACCTGCCGACGCTGCTCGAGAGCATGCGGGGCGCGGTGGTGATCAACAGCACGGCCGGCCTCTCGGCCCTCTCTCATAACGCGCCCGTCAAGGTGTGCGGCGTCGCGATATACGACATGAGGGGCCTGACGTTCCAGGGACCGCTCGATGACTTCTGGCTTGAGGCCGATTCGTTCCGGCCGGATCCCGATCTGTTCCGCCGCTTCCGCGCCCATCTGATCGAGCGGACTCAGATCAACGGCAGCTTCTACGCCCGCGGGATCGATGTCACCGCGGCCGCCGCGCTGGCCTCGGTCGCCCGCGCAGTGCACGTCCCGGACACGCGGCGTTCCGCCGCGCCGGAACGGGTCTCCCCTGCCTCGATGCAGAGTGAGTCGGCGACGCTGCGCGTTTACGCCTCGCACGCCAGGTAACCCTAGAAGTTCGCCGAGGAACCAGCTTGGACGCCTTCGTTGAAAGTAACCCCAGAGACCGCGCACGCCGGCTCGCCGCGCGTGCACGCCGGCTCGCCGCCCGCGCCCTGCGGGTCAACAGGCTGTTCGTATGCTTGGTGGTCGTTCCCACGGCGCTGGCGGTGCTGTACTTCGGGTTGCTGGCGCATGACGTGTACGTATCAGAATCCGACTTTGTCGTACGTAGCCCGCAACGACAGATGACGAGTGGAATCGGAGCCCTGTTGCAGGGGACCGGCTTATCGCAGGGCAGCGATGACGTTTACAGCGTGCAGAATTTCCTCGCTTCCAGAGACGCGCTGCAGAAACTCGATGCGCGCTTTCACTTCAAGAGAACCTTTGGTGATCACCATATAGATCGCCTGAGTCGCTTTCCCGGCCTCGATGGAAACGATAGCTTTGAAGGCCTGCTTCGCTACTACCGAAGTCGCGTCGTTGAAACGGATCTTGATACAACCTCATCGATTCTGACCTTGACCGTCCGCGCCTTCAGCGCCGACGAGGCGTACCAGATAAATGAAGCGCTTCTCGAGTTGAGCGAAGACTTCGTCAATAGGCTCAACGAGCGTGCACGACGGGATCTCGTCCAATTCGCTTCCTCCGACGTAGATGGCGCCGAAAAAGGCGCGAAAGCGGCGGTTCTCGCGGTATCGGCTTTCCGCAACTCCAAGTCCGTGTTTGATCCGGAAAAACAATCCGGTCTGCAGCTCGAGCAGGTGGCAAGACTGCAGGACGAACTCATCAACACTCGCAGGCTGATTGCGGATCTCGGCATCGTTGCAAAGAAAAATCCACAACTGGTCGTGCTGCAGAACCGTACCAGTGTTCTCAAGGCGGACATCGAGTCCGAAATGGGGAAGGTCGCCGGCGGTCGGCAGTCCCTGTCGACCAAATCCGCAGCGTACGACGGCATCATGCTGGAGCGCGAATTCGCAACGAAGCGCCTCGAGATTGCCCTGGGCTCCCTCGAGCAGGCGCGCGAGAACGCGATGAAGCAGCAGCTGTACCTCGAGCGGATAGCTGAGCCCAACAAGCCCGACATCGCCATTGAGCCCAGGGCCATGCGCGATGTCGCGGCCGTCCTGCTGCTTAGCCTGATCCTGTGGGGAATAGTTACGCTACTTGTCACCGCAATCAGGGAGCATGCCGACTGATGAGCACCGCTCCCCAGGCAACCTCAGTCGCGAGCGGACTCCGAATCCAAACTCGGGTCACGGGCGCGCTCATCATGCGCGAGATCGTCACTCGCTACGGGCGGCACAACATCGGCTTCATGTGGGTATTCGCAGAACCCATGATGTTCACGCTCGGCGTCGTCATCGTCTGGTCGCTACTGAGGACGCATACGACAAGACTGCCCGTCATCCCGTTCGTTGTGACCGGATACTCCTCACTGCTGCTGTGGAGAAACACCATCGGCAGGTGTGGGAATGCCGTGGAGCCGAACAGGTCCCTCCTTCATCACCGAAATGTCCGGGTGTTGGACCTGTTTGTCGCGCGGCTGCTTCTCGAGGTCGCCGGTGCCTCCATTTCATTTCTCACACTGGCCACGCTTATAACCATCGCCGGTTTCATGCCCCCGCCGTACGACATCTTCCCGATGTTGATCGCGTGGATCCTGTTGGCCTGGTTCGCGATGTCCATGGGGTTGATAGTTGGTGCGCTCTCGGTTCTATCCGACGCCGTCGACCGCGTCTGGCATGTCATAGGCTATCTGTTCCTGCCGATCTCAGGAATGTTCTTCATGGTGGATTGGCTTCCTCAGCGCATTCAAAACCTGGCGCTGTTCGTGCCAACGGTGAACTGCATCGAGCTCCTTCGCGGAGCCTATTTCGGTCCGAGCATCCACGTGCACTACGATCTTCGTTATCTTGTGACGGTAAACCTCGTGCTGCTCCTGGTCGGACTGGTAGCAGTCAAGGGCGTCGCAGGCACTGTGGAAGGCGAATGATACAGCTAGACCAGGTCGTGAAGCGTTATCGCACCCGTGCCGGCAGGCATACGGTGCTGGACGGTGTCAGTTTGACCGTGAGCAAGGGGGACAAGATAGGAATCCTTGGCCGCAACGGTGCCGGAAAGTCGACTCTGATTCGACTGATCAACGGCGCTGAATTGCCTACCCGCGGCACTATCGTACGCGGGATGTCCGTCTCCTGGCCCTTGGCCTTCGGCGGCGCCTTTCAGGGAAGTCTGACCGGAATGGACAATGTGCGGTTCATCTGTCGGGTCTACAACTCGAATTTCAAGGACGCTCTGCCATTTGTGGAGGACTTCTCCGAGCTGGGCAAGTTCCTGAAGGAACCCGTCAAAACGTACTCGTCCGGGATGCGGGCGCGTCTCGCCTTCGCGATCTCAATGGCAATCGAATTCGACTGCTTCCTCATTGACGAGGTCATTTCCGTGGGAGACACGCGCTTTTACGAGAAGTGCCGCCAGGAATTGTTCGACAAGCGGCGGGACCGGTCGATGATCATCGTCTCACATGAGGCGCACAACATCCGGGAGCACTGCAGTCGCGCATGCGTGCTCGCCAACGGGCGGCTGCGGGAATTTGCGGATGTGGACGCGGCTTACACGCACTACCAGGCCGCTTGAGCAATATCCATGCAGCCGACTGGCGATTTAATCCGGAAGACGAACCCTGCGAGTGGCTCGTCTATCCGACAGCTGGCGAATTCCCTGACGGTCCTGGGTGTTGCGTATGCCTCATGCGCGAGTGCTGCAAGCGAGACCCTTCCCGCCGTGTGGGCGGCAGTCTACGACTTTGTGGTGCAGGACGTGTGTGTGGATGCAGCAGGACAGGCAGTCGTAGGGCTCAGCCCACTGGCTGCAGACTGCAGGCGCCGCAGAGACTTGTTGCCCGGCGAGGTTCTTCCCTACCACAAGGCGGATTGGCCGGGCGATGAGGATAGACAGCAGGCCCCGGCGGGATACGAAAGAAGCGATTCGTTCCCGGTGCGCAGCCGGCAGCTGGGGCCTTTGGTAGTGCAAACCTTTGATTTTGGAACGGGTGGCGGTCGCCGCTTCGGCAGCTTCGATCACGGCGATGGAGGTCAGGTGGTCGGATTCTCCGCTGACAGCGCCTCGATCATCCTCACCGAAGATGGTGGGCGCGGCCTGCAACTCATGGCGGGACCCAGCTGCACTGAGGGTCAAGTCTCCGGTCCGCTTCTCCTTGATTCGTGGGCGATTGTGGTGCGCGGCCCGGGAGGCATGGAATCGGGTAATGCCGTGGCGAGATTGCGAATCGTGACCGACTCTTCGTGTCCGACGGCGTTCGACTACGCCCATACCGAGTGGCATACCACGAGCCTTCGGTACCGCATGTCCTTGAGCGGTGACCTGACTCAACCTCTGCGGACGCTGGTCTCGTCCCACTTCGGTGGCAAAGCCGTAGCGTCAGCAGGTCATCTTGAGAGATTTTATTTCACTCGCGAACTGGGCTGGACGCGCTGGGAGAGATGGCAAAACACGAACTACAGCAAGGATCCCGACAAGCCGGTCAAGGCGTCCCAACACCTGAACGCGACGCGCCGTTGTCGCCCCCTGGAGCCAGCTCCGGCTACCGAATGGCTGATGACGGACTGCAGGGAGTGGACCAACATCGTCGGGCCCGATGCACGTGCAGGTGATAGGCCAGGGTTCTGGATAGATCGCCTTCGCGGCTACGAGCTGACCAGGGATCTGTTTTCAGATTGAGCCAACCAGAGCGGATTTCAAACGGTGCACCGTGTCAAGCGAACGTCTAGATATAACCGGAAGTGAATTTTTTCAGCCGCCGCAGTGCGGGCCGCATCGCGTGACGCCGGTCAGCGGTACCTCGGTAGATCGCGCGCAGAGAGTCAAGCAACGCGTAATGATCGACGGAAGGAATCTGAGCCTCGAGAAAGGGACCGGCGTCGCAACCTATGGGAGAAATTTAAGCTATTGCCTGCGGGACCTCGGCTACCACGTTGACGTTTTGTACGGAAATCGCGCCGCACCGGGGCACTCTGAGCTGATGCACGAGATCGCCTTCTTCGACGTCAACGCAGGCGATATCCCGCTATGGTTGCAGAGACTGCGCACGCTTAGGGAAGCATCAGTCGCACCGTTCGGCTACGAGGCGCGACGGGTACCGGTTACGGGGACCGTCATCACCGACACTTTCAAGAGCCGTCTTCCCTACTTCGATGCAATCCACAATTGCCCCGACCTCTATCGCAAGGCCCACAGTCTGTTTGGCGTCTTCGGGTTCATGCACAGGGTCCGCGCTGCGCCGCGGCCCCACCTGATGCACTGGACATACCCGCTGCCTCTGCGAATACCCAAGATACCGAACATCTACACACTGCACGATCTGGTACCCCTGCGATTGCCGTACACCACGCTCGATAACAAGCGACGCTATTTCAAACTTCTCAAGAAGATAGCGAGAAGAGCCGACCACATAGTCACTGTTTCCGAATCCGCAAAGCAGGACATCATGAACCTGCTCAAGGTGAGCCCTGACAGAATCACCAATACCTACCAGGCGATCAGTATTCCCGAGAAATACTCCGCGAAGCCTCCCGAGGTCGTCCAGCGGGAGGTAGAGGGGACCTTCGGCCTCGAATACAGGAACTACTATCTGTTCTGGGGTTCAATCGAGCCGAAAAAGAACATCGGCAGGATCATCGAGGCCTACCTGGGCAGCGGAGTGGAGCCGCCGCTGGTGATCGTGGGTGCGCAGGCGTGGAAGTCCGAAGACGAGCTGAAGCTTCTCTACGACGACAACATTCGCTCGCTTGTACAGGAAAAAAACGTAACGCGTGTGAAAAAGCAGGTGATCCAGCTGAGTTACGCATCCTTTCCCCTTCTCGTGAGTCTCATTAAAGGCGCCAAGGCGACGATCTTCCCATCACTCTATGAGGGTTTTGGCCTGCCCGTTCTGGAATCCATGACTCTGGGCACGCCGGTTATTTCCGCCACGACGGCCTCGATCCCTGAAGTCGCAGCTGACGCCGCCATCCTGGTAAATCCGTATGACACGCGAGAGATATCAGAGGCAATCCGGGCCATCGACGCCGACGATGGGTTGCGAGACTCGTTGGTTCAACGCGGACTTGCCCGCGCCGAGCTGTTTTCCATGGATAACTACAAGAGCCGTTTGAGCGCGGTGTACGGGAAATTTATATGAAGTCAGCTACTCGGGATCGAAGGATGGCCTTACTCAATGGTAGTTCGACCAGGAGTATGGTGTTTCCTCACATAATGAAGACGGCCGGCACCTCGCTGATCAGCTGGATTCAGAGACATTACGCATATCATGAGATTTTGCTTGCCGCGACCACCTGGCCTGAGTTGCTCCGGCTGCCGCGTGGTTCGCTGGTCGGAAAGAAATTTGTTCGCGGGCATTTCGGCTCCGCAATCATGAAGCTCTTCGGAGAGGACAAGGGTTTCACGCCAATTGCAGTTCTCCGCGACCCCGTAGAGCGCGTCGTCTCCCACTTCTGGCATCTCAAGTTCTCCCCCGAGAAGCACCCGTTTCCCATGGTACGGGCAGAAGGCTTCACCATCGAACAGTTCATAGAGGATCCCGCGACGCGGTGCGTGGTGGCGAATTACCAGACAGCTAATTTCTCGGCGACCGCCGACTCCGAACCTCCCACCGAAACTCCGGGCGAGCTGCGTGTCCTCGAGGAAGTCGCGCCCGTCAACCTGGAGGTCGCGAAGGCCTTCGTGGATTCCTGCGCCGTGGTCGGTGTGACAGAGGAGCTGCCTGCCCTAATGTCGAGGTTGAGTGAGTACTTTGGATTATTCCCCGAGCATGCGCTGCCAAAGCACCGATCCTACCGTTTGTCGACCCCTGTTTCGGATGACGTTCTGCAAAAAATCCGCGCCCTCAACGAGGCGGACTTCGAGCTGTACCAGTACGTCAGAAAGCGCGCAGAGACGCCGCGTCCTCGTGTATCCATGGCCAAACCCCGAAATCCCAACACCGTTGGGGATGACGGGGTTCTCAAATGGGTTGCAGGCATGCCATATTGGGGTCACGGCTGGTCAGATGTGATGGCCGATGAGCGCAACAAACACATCTGGAGCCTGAGCCCCACTGCCACTTTGGAGTTCGCCGTCCGGCCCGGTGTCTGTTACACGCTGGTGTTCA
>Ga0209056_10008518_pt1 | contig 10512 bp, 11 predicted proteins | sample GraSoiAngelo_114_FD_185876 | JGI IMG/M metagenome (GOLD analysis project Ga0209056, IMG submission 185876) | Grasslands soil microbial communities from the Angelo Coastal Reserve, California, USA - 14_0903_13_40cm (SPAdes) (version 2) | ecosystem: Environmental > Terrestrial > Soil > Grasslands...
CTAGGAATCAAGCTCGTCAGAGTTGGTCCTGCGTTGATCGCAGGAACACTCCAAAATACTGCCAAAGAAAGAATGATGAGGACTACTGAACGACAACTGATAGGGGTCAAGAGATCGCACTAGCATTAGTCGTTTCCATTCACTATTAACCATATCCACCTCGAGATTGTTCGCAAAGGCGTTTCGAAGACTTGGAGGGTCTCAGGTTACAGTTTCATACGGAAACCCTAGAGTCCTCAATGAATGGTTGTTTAGGGTATCCCTGGATACAACTTCGAATGTTGCCTTGGCTGCAAAAATTCCCTCGACGAGTCTGACAAACGCCACGATACCAACGACTCCTACGAGAAAGTGTCCAAGTCTGTCAAAAAAGAGATGTTAAATCAGCGCCCAGTTTCACCGCTTATCATCATGAGGTTTTCGACCACAGCCATCCATGCGGGACAGGACCCCGATCCCGCCACAGGCTCTGTCACCGTTCCCGTCTATCTCACGTCAACGTACATGCAAGTTAAACCCGGACGCGAGAGCACGTATGTGTATTCGCGAACCGCGAATCCAACCCGTAACGCTCTAGAACAGAGTCTAGCAGCGCTGGAAGATGGGAAAGTTGGTCTCGCCTTCAGCTCAGGCCTCGCCGCAACGACCACCGTCCTGATGCTTCTGCGAAAAGGAGATCACATAATCGCTGGAGACGACATCTATGGTGGAACCTACCGGCTATTCGACCAAGTTCTACGAAACTACGGCCTACAATTCACCTACGTGGACCCGAGGTTTCCTGACAATGTGGAGAAGGCAGTTCGAAAGAATACCAAGATGATCTGGATCGAGACGCCCACGAACCCGCTGATGAGAGTCGTGGACATTCGTGCCATCTCGAAGATCGCGACGAAGAATCACACAATGCTAGTCGTCGACAACACCTTCGCAAGCCCGTATCTTCAGAACCCGTTGAAGCTTGGCGCCGATATCTCCGTCCACAGCACAACGAAATACCTCGGAGGCCACAGCGACCTGATCGGCGGTGCCGCGATCACGGCGGACGCTGATATTGGTAAGCGTCTCAAGTTTCTGCAGAACGCCGTCGGAGCTGTCCCAGGACCATTAGACTGCTGGCTCGTACTACGAGGAATCAAGACATTAGCTGTTAGGATGGATCGCCACAATTCCAACGCGAAACAGATCAGCGAGTTCCTCCTGAAACAACCCAAGGTAGAACAAGTCTACTATCCCGGCTTATCAGATCATCCACAACGCGATGTCGTAAAGCGCCAGATGCGAGGCTACGGTGGAATGCTGAGCTTCGAACTCAAAGGAGGATTCCGAGAATGCGAAAAACTCCTGACTAAACTTAGCGTCATCACCTTGGCAGAAAGTCTTGGAGGAGTCGAATCTCTCATCGAACATCCGGCTAGCATGACTCATGCCAGCATCCCGCGTCAGAGAAGAATGGAGCAAGGAATCAAGGACACTCTCATACGCCTGAGCGTCGGAATAGAGGACGTTGAAGACCTACTTGACGATCTTCAAAGAGGATTCAAAGGCCTTTAGGCGGAAAGGCCTCCGCACTAACCGTCACCACAATAGCGCAATCATTCGAGCCAGGAACGGTCCAGATTTAAGCTGACTCCTAGGAGAATGATCATGATGTCCGGCGTGAAGCAAGAATAGTAGAGGTGAAAATATTGGAGAATGAAATTCAACCCAGGTCTTCGAGAGGATTTTCGCTTCGGTCAGTACTACTCTTGGTCCTTCTGGTCGGGGTAGGCGCAGGTGCTACAGCCTATGCGATCAGCGCTGCCTTTGCAGCTAGCGGTAGTTCGACAGGCACCACACAACAAAGTACGAGCACAACCAGCGCAACCACTAGCGCTCACAATTGCACCCTGGCTTCACTAGGTTAGCCGCATAGTCAACACACGTACGTCTTCGTTCAAATTCCCCATTTTTTCCAATCAAGTCCTGAAAACCATAGTCATGGCGGGCGAGTTCACCTTGATCACTTCTTCCAGACTTCTCCGCCCGTATACGGGTCGAGGAAGTTTAGTTGCATGTCGAGGACTTGCTGGTAGACTCTGCCGGCGTCTGTTCGAGAGTAGTGAGTAATTCTACCATCAGTGCTGGCTAGGATCAGTGATGTCCTTGTGAGAATGCCGCTGGGTCCGAGCAGCCGATCAAACGCTTTGTCGTCTCCCCCGAATGGTCCGTTGAGCAGGGTGCTCTTTGGACACTTGTCGGCAAAAACTTCTATCATCTTCAGGACCGTCAGTCGCTTCTCTGCCTCTTTCCTTGTTTCCGGTGAGAGGGGCACTTTTCATCGGCCGAGTTTCTCAGCCATGGCCAACAGTCTGGAATATCTTCTTCGCAGGCCTAATAGGCTGTAGATGGAGATTACAGAAAGCAGGAACAAGACAACTGTCAGAGCTGTCTCCACTACCGCTGACGCGTCGACTGACGGACGCATCGGGAAGCCGAGTCCCCCCTGAGCGAAATATACAAAGAAGAGCAGCCTCAATAACGACGATATGGCTAACAGGAGGGCGAAGGCAGCTATCAAGGCCTGGGTAGTGATCGTTCTTAGCAGGTCGTCAGCCATGTGGGCTGCGTCCTCCTTGAAAGCGGCCAATACTTCTTTTAGCAGAGGGTCCTCGATTGACGACAGGTTCTATCCCGCTTCTCCGTGGAAATGAAAGGTGCTTACACTCGATTCGCGTTCCAGTGGATTTAAGCAGATTCCTAGGAGCCACCAGCTCTTGCACCGTCGAATCTCCGTCGTTGGAACGATAGGTTCCGGCAAGACCACGTTTGCCAGTAAATCAGCCCAACTCCTTGAAGTTCAGCACATCGAGCTAGATGCTCTCCACTGGGAACCCAACTGGGTAGAAGCGCCCAACGATCTCTTTCGAGAGCGCGTCAAGCAATCCTTGCAAGGCGACTCCTGGGTCGTTGACGGAAACTATCATCAGGTCCGAGACATTGTCTGGAGCCGGGCGGATACGGTTGTCTGGCTGGACTATCCCTTCAGAACCATTATTGCTAGGTTAGCCAGACGGACCCTGAGGAGAATCTTCACTCAAGAGAAGTTATGGAACGGAAACCGGGAGCACATTCGAGGATTGTTCACTCGGGACTCCGTGTTCTTGTGGGCTGTCCGAACCTATCGAAGACGTCGGAGGCAATACCCTGTTCTCCTCAGCAAACCTGAGAATTCGCACCTGGCAGTCATAAGGCTGAGGTCGCCCCTGGAGGCGACAAGATTTCTGTCCACACTCGGACAACCGGGAGACTTGACGAGTTGAGTCAGGCTAAACCGAACTATTCAGAGCATCTCCGAGTCACCCTAGTTTCAAAAGGAATCTGGCACCGCTTCATTGAGTTCGACGATCCAGTCAGAACAGTCGAAGAAGCAGCAAGAAAAGTTTCTGCAGACAGGATAATCAAATCCATCGTCCTCGTAGGCTCCGACAAGAAACCCATCCTGGCAATACTCCCAGCGAAAAACAAAATCAGCTACAAGAAAATCAAGACACTACTCAAAGTCAAGGATGTGCGCCTTGCCCAGCCGGATGAGGTCCTGGAACACTCAGGCTATCCAGTCGGCGGAGTACCGCCGTTCAACAAGATCAGCAGAATCCTTCTCGACCCAACCGTTCAGCGAAACTTGAGAAGCATAGCTGGTGGAGGGGATCCGGACAAGCTTGTGGAACTCGAGACCAGAGACATGCTTGAGTTTTTGGATCCTATCTTAGCGGACTTTAGTGTCTAGGCTGGAGCGCGTGTGCGGCAGACCTGGCCACTGGATTCTGTTAGCTTACTACTTTCCTGAACTCGTAAAGGGTTGCGCCCAGAGTTAGCACGGCTATCAGTGATATTACTCCATAAGCTTGCGAGAACGAGTTCCATACGTATCCCGTCATGATCAGATCGCGAATCGCGTTCACTGCAAAACTAATCGGATTGTACGCGGAGACATTCTGCATCCACTCCGGCATCAATTCTGGCTTCATCAGCGCAGTACTCATGAATAGAAGAGGAAAAGTTAGGGTTCCAGCTATTCCGAACACTGTCTCAGCACTCTTGGTCCTGAGTCCCAGGGCCAAGGATATTCCAGACCAGGCAAGGCCGAAGAACGCCACAGTGACCAAGATGAGTATGTAACCGAGGATTCCCGTAGCAGGGAATACGCCCAGACCATAAGCTAGTACCAGTATGATGAGCGATTGGGCAAAAACCCTGAACGCATCACTCAGCAGCCTACCTAAGAGGATAGAGGCACGACTGGCAGGAGTGGCAAGTATTTTGGCAAGAAATCCAGACTTGATATCGTCAACAATAGCTGTTCCAGATTGAAACGCGCTTGAGAACGCATTCTGAAGAACAATCCCTGCAGTGGCAAACAGAGTATAGTTTACGCCTAGGAGAACGCCGAACGAGCTGAATAGTTGTGTGAACAGGAGGAGGAAGATTATCGGTTGAAAGAGGGAGAAGAACAGTAGTATCGGGTTTCGTACGAGCTTCTTCATCCAGCGCAGGAACATGTAGTAAGTGTCAGAGATGAACGTCATCTTTCCGTTCTATCTCCTTCTCCGGCCGAACATTCCGGATGCCCTTGACTTGTCGATCTCCTCGGGCCTGATTCTCCTTCCCGTGTGTTTGAGAAACACGTCGTCGAGGGTCGGACTGGAAACTCCGATTGAAGCGAGCTTGATCCCTGCACCATCAAAGGCCCGGACAATGTCGGGGACCAAGAATCCCCCGTTCTTCGCGTAGATAACAATCCCTTCGTCAGAGTCGACGACTTCCGTGATTCCCCCTAGATTGCCTAGGACTTGCTTGGCCTTGTCCTTTAGAGCCCCGGTTCCCGGGTTGCCATTCTCGAATCCCAGCGTGATACGGTCCGCGCCGATTTCCGACTTCAGTTCTGAGGGGGAGCCTTGTGCAACGATTTCGCCGTGGTCTAGGATGGCCAGTCGGCGGCACAGCCGGTCCACCTCTTCCAAATACTGTGTCGTGATGAAGATCGTAATTCCTTCCTGGTTCAACTCCTTAAGATACGACCATACCGTTGCCCGTGACTGCGGGTCCAGGCCAGTTGTAGGCTCGTCTAGAAAGAGAATTTTCGGCTTGTGAACAAGCGTAGAAGCGAGGTCAAGTCTTTTCTTCATTCCACCTGAGTAGTAGGCTGACCGTTTGTCGGCCGCATCCTCTAGGTCAACGACCTTGAGAAGCGTGTTTACACGCTCCTTCAACTCTTCTCCGTGCATCTGATGCAAGTGTCCTTGGAGTATCAAGTTCTCCCGCCCGGTCAGATCCTCATCGATAACCGTGTCCTGCATCTGAACGCCAATTAGCTTGCGGACCTTTTGAGCATCATGCTCAATATCATGTCCAGCCACGTTAGCCAACCCGGACGTCTTCCGCAGGAGAGTAGTAAGGATTTTTATCGTGGTGCTCTTTCCGGCACCGTTCGGTCCGAGAAACCCGAAGAACTCGCCGTCATCGACTTTGAAAGATATTCCTTTGACAGCCTGGGTGCCATCGCCGTAGGTTTTTACGAGGTTATCGACTTGGACTGCTGGCAACTCTCTTGAGCCTCTATCGTATTAGATATATCGCATCCGATATGGGTTTATATAAATAGTTCTTTCGACCAGTTTTTACGAAGCGGGTTTATTAGCGAAAAGAGCCCGGTGCTAGGGGTGTGTATGGCTAGTTCTAGGACGACAAAGAATCGAAGCGCACCGATTCACAGCGTTCTAGCACATCCGCAAGGGATTCCCAGAGGGTTCCTACGTCTCTATGTCCTGCACCGAATTGCAGAGAGACCCGCTCACGGATACGATCTATTACAGGAGATCGAAAACAAGACAGAGGGCGTCTGGAGGCCTGGAGCCGGCTCAATCTATCCGATTCTAAAGGAACTTGTTGCAGGAGGATACATCAGAGCAGGATCCTACAAGAAGACTGGAAAACCACAACACATCTATCATATCACTCCTGAAGGACGCGTGCTCTTACAGCAATCAAGCGCGATGCTTATGAAAACCGGACAAAACTGGGGAGCGATGAGGTCCATACTCATAGAACTTGTCGATCCGAAAAACATTCCAACAATGTTCACCCATATGACGGCGGGACAATTCGCTTTTCTTCGCGGTATCCTCGAATCAAAGAAGGACAGGATCCCGCGCAGGGAAATCCAGGTCATGCTGAAAGAATACGCCCTTAATCTCGAAAGACAGCTCGATTGGACCAAACGGACGCTCAAGAAATCATGATGATTCGCGAATTCAAGATCGACGACTATCTCATAGTAGCCGACCTCTGGCAAGCGGCGGGTCTAATCCTTCGTCCGGGAGACGAACTTGAAGATGTCAAGTTGAAACTCCAACGAGACCCAGACTTGTTCTTAGTTGCCGAGCAAGACGATACGATCGTGGGTAGCGTAATAGGAGGATGGGACGGAAGACGAGGCTGGATTTATCACCTCGCAGTAAAGCCCGACCACCAACGGAAAGGGATCGGACTCGGGCTCGTTCGCGAACTCGAGAAGCGTCTTGCCTCCAAAGGGGCGAAGAAGGTGAACGCTCAAGTCTACAAGCGGAACGAGCGATCCTCTGAGTTCTTCAGGGCTATCGGATACGAAACACAGCCCGACCTAATGATGATCGGGAAACAGCTAAGAAAATAGGGAGAGGGAGCGACAAGCTCCGGCGCTAAGCGGTCACATCTGGAACAGCATTTCGTTTGATATTCCAGTCTCGCTCCAGAAGCTCCCTCCCTCTACAAGGTCCCAGAAGAGAACGAACTGGTCTGCAAATGGTTGTTGTGCATCAGTTTCTAGGACAATAGGTCCGATATAATGGCAATCTGTGCATTGGTAGAGAGATCCAATGGAACCTCCAAGCCAGAGGAAGACCTCTTCGGAACCGCATATCATGCATCTTCGCAATTTGACGCGCTCACCTCTGCAATAGCACCTAGAGCGTAGGAACTATTCTCTTCTCCTAGTAATCCACTTAAATGCGAAGCATTTCCGAAAATCCTGGTCCTGGCCATATGCTGGCTATATGCAGAATATTCCAGAGAGAATATATTCCAACGGGAATGATGACGGTTTCTCTTATGGGCAAGAGTCAATAGTCTGGATCCACAGAGGGTTTCTTTGGCGAAGCTTTTTGCGAAGCCTCATTCCACGGAATATTCTCCGTGCGGCCCTTCTGGTCTTTTTTCCATGGGCACCGGCCTACTTGTTTGAGAGAGCGAACTTCTGGTTTGGACAAACGAACAATGGATACTGGTACTACCAGTTCTCCACAACAAGGCTTGAAGCCGATGTAGTCTCGTTCGCCCTCGGAGGAATAATCGTTGCATATCTTCTCCGCCCACGGTGGGCTATCATCCAGGTCTTCCTCAGTGCTTCGCTAATCTATGTTCTATTCTATCTCGCGTGTCCCACGTATCTGGCTGGGACGATTTGGAGGTCGGAGTGCTATTCCTTTGGGCCCGACGGTTTGGCAGGGGTCCGTCTTTGCACAATGATGTTTTCGTTCGGAGCGTTGCCCGCGTTCGTCCGAGCATCCTACAAGGAGGACAGGCTGAACAAGCAGTTGCGGCCATGGATTGCGATACTCGGCGCATTCATCACATCCGTGGTTACGGCATGGTTTCCACTGACGGCATGGTTCTCAGGCGTCACCTATCTCGCGCCACTCATCCCGTTCCAGGCAGCACTCCTCTTCGGAGTCTCAGAGATAGCAGTTGGGATTCAAGCTGCCAAAATAAGCAGATCTAGACTTACCGCTGCACTTTCCGGTGTCACTTCCGCTCTCCTCCTCTCAGGGTTTCTCTGGACACTCCTCTGTCCATCCTGCGACAGGAGCCTACTGTTTCTGATCATTCCCTCGTGGGGATTCTTCGCTCTGATCGGTGGTGTACTGGAACTCGGTATCCCCAGAAAACTAAGTGTCGGCCTATTGAGGCATTTCAATCCGAGATTGGAAGACATTCGCCGTGTTGGAGTCGCTGCAGTCCTTCTCTTCTCCTTGTGGACCCTCGTATCATTTCAGTTCTGGGACCCGAGCGTCCTCTACGCCACAAGCATCTCTTCCGGCCCCGGACAGTTGACACTCGGAGTCCCCACATATCCGTACGTCGCAGGCTACTACAACTCAACCCAGTACAGGATTTGCTGTGTTCAAATCGGAGTAAACTTCACCAAAGTGGACCTGAAAGCGCTGGCGCCAAACAACTTCCTAATGGCCGGCATGGGAGTTCAATCACCTAACTGCTGTATTGACGGTTGGGATTTCGGATGGAGAGCAGACCTCTTCGTCTTACCAAACGGGACGCGAGCGGTTTCGGGCTCGACCTGGGAGACTTGTGATGGAAACGCGAATTGTGGCGGAATATTCTGGGAACATCTGAGGTATCATACGCAGCGAATTATCAATCCCACGGACATCTCAACATCAGTCTATCTCCGGATGATGTGGCAGTACGACCAACCGAATTGGCACGCAGACTGGTACTACAACTACACTGGACAACCATGGACAAAGTTTGGAAGCTTCGTCCCAGACTTCAGGGAAGGCCATTACTTCGATATCGGGGTTGTCGGGGTTGGGAATTATCCTTCAGCCTATGCCTTCTTCTACCAGTTCGGAGTGGCAAGCAAGATCCCGGTCCCGGGTTGGTCAGTACAATTGCTCTACCCATCGTTCGTACACCCTGATGGCTCGTGGAGATTGATGGAGAGGGCGAACATCATCCAGGGATGGCATTCATATTGGAAGGCGAACTACCGTTGGGGAGGAGAACCATACAACGGGGTCTCTGCGCAGGCAAATGCGAATGACAAGAACCTCCCCCGAGGTATTCTTCAATTGACGTACTCAGGAGTAGGAACTCTACCGGAGAAGACCGTTCTCTGGTAGTGTTGAAGATTCTAGACCGCGAGACTCCCCGTCGGGAGTATCAACGGGAGCAGGTTTATCGGATAAAGGCTAGAATTCGGCCCTATCTCCGGAATTATAGAGCAATGGTCAAGCTTTGACGGACTTGTTCGGCTCGTATGGTCGAGGCGTGTCGGGACGTGACGACGTCGTATCATCCCTCGAAACGCTCTGTCCAATGTGCCTGAGAGTTCGGAGGCTGTCAGGAGAGAAGAAGTGTGCGATACATGTCAAAGCAGATTTTTTGGCAGCGCACCATCCCGAATTCGACTTGAAATCCATCGCAGGGTCAAGTCCCCCAGGAGTCTTTGTAGGTAGATTCGGGTATCCAAACGTCTCCGTTGGACCGATGGTGCCGTCGATCTCCGGCGACACTGAGATTCTTGACACTCCTGAATGGTGGATGGGCAAGGGTTTCGATGAGATTGTCGATTTCAGGTACAGTTTGCTTCGAGGGTATAGCAAGGCGAACGTGTCAGACGCTCAGAGAGGGGGCAGATTGATTGAGACCTTGCAGGACGTGGCCATGATGACGAAACCTGTTGATACAGAACTCGTACTTGCTCGACCTCCCCGAAAGATGTTGGACCTCCGGGAGGATTCTCAGCCCTTCGGTCCCATTGCTCCCCTCAGGTCGTTCGAGGCCGGCAATTCCTCCGTTGACAATAGGATCGAGAAAGCGTTCTATGATGGCGATCTCCCGGCCGACGATGCCGTACTCGAGCTCTACAGAAACGGTGTCTTAGTAACCCGTATTCAGCGAGCATTTAGCCTTGGCATGTTTGGCGAGAGCAAGAGACGGAAGCTTGTCCCGACGCGGTGGAGCATAACAGCAGTCGACAGCAACCTTAGCCTGAAGCTGATGGCTCGCGTGAGACACCATCCTCTCATCGACGAATACCGAGTCTACAAGTACACTTATCTCGACAATATCTACGTAGGACTTCTAACTCCTGAGCACTGGAAATTCGAATGGATCGAGGCCTGGTTCGAACCAGAGCTGCTTGCCACTAGTTTTCCCGACGTGAACATGGCTGAGGACGTAGAGAAGAGCAGCTATGTTTCTCCGAAAGGATATCGGCCTGTGATGATTGGCGATTCAGAAGGATTCCGAGGACGGAAGACCTACGCCAAGCCTGGCGGTTGCTACTACTCAGCAAGACTCGCGGTTTCTGAATATCTCGATTCGATCGGAAAGCAAGCCGGTGCAGTAATGTTGAGGGAAATCCATCCAGGCTACATAATGCCCGTTGGGGTTTGGAATGTTAGAGAAAGCCTCCGAGCATTATTCAAAACACCGTTCGAAAGATTCGACTCCATGGACGCCGCGTTGAATCATGTGAGTAGCAATATTTTCGAGATACCTAAGTGTGGTTGGCTAGAAACCTCGGCGCTCCTCCAGAACGCGTATTTTCAGCGGAAAATCAGCCAATTCAACTAAAGCTATGAGGGTCGTTCCGTGACCTTTTGTCGGAAATCTCCCTAGCCCTCCACAATCGACCAGACGCGGTAAATGCTTAAGCATGACCGTTTCCAATCACGATTCCGTGATTTC
>Ga0209056_10008526_pt1 | contig 10506 bp, 8 predicted proteins | sample GraSoiAngelo_114_FD_185876 | JGI IMG/M metagenome (GOLD analysis project Ga0209056, IMG submission 185876) | Grasslands soil microbial communities from the Angelo Coastal Reserve, California, USA - 14_0903_13_40cm (SPAdes) (version 2) | ecosystem: Environmental > Terrestrial > Soil > Grasslands ...
CCCTCACCCGGCTTCGCCACCCTCTCCCCCGCTGGGGGAGAGGGACGGGGTGAGGGGGAATTCGTTCGCGACGGTGGGGCGGGCAGTCCTCTGCCCGCCGCTCCCCGTGATGACGAAGCACAGCGCGCACGGAGTGACGCGCCCTACCAAGTCAGCGACGGCCTCGAAGTCGTCGAGCGCGTTCTGAAAAAATATCAGGCCGTGTCGCTTCCGGGCCTGCCGCGTTTCACCGGCGGCGCCGTCGGTTTCATCGGTTATGAGTTCATCCACGACGTGGAGCCGGTTGTGCCGCGACCGCCGCGCGACGATTTGCGCACGCCCACGATTTATTTCCTCATCGCCGATCAGTTTCTGATCTTCGACCGGGTCTTGCAGACCATCACCGTCCTCGTCAACGCCCTCCTCGACGACAAGGCCGGCGCAGCAGAGGCTTATGAAGACGCTGTCGGAGAAATCGAACGCATTGTCTTGCTGCTCGAGCAGCCGAGCGAATATCAGCCTGTCAGTCTGCTGCCGGAAGTTCCTCCGATCCCGTTTGAGTCGAATGTTCCCAAAGAGAAATTTCTGGCCAATGTGCGGAAGTCGAAGGAATACATCACCGCCGGCGACATCATTCAGGTGGTCGGCTCGCAACGTTTCAGCACACCGGTCAAAGCCGCCCCGATCGACGTTTATCGCGCCGCGCGCTCCATCAATCCGTCGCCTTACATGTTTCTGCTGGAGTTGGACGGTTTCGCGCTGGTCGGCGCCTCGCCAGAGATCCATGTCCGATGCGAAAACCGCAAAGTGGAGATTCGTCCCATCGCCGGGACACGTCCGCGCGGCAAAACCCCCGACCAGGATCTCGCAAATGAAAAGGAACTGTTGGCCGACCCCAAGGAGCGCGCCGAACACGTCATGCTCGTGGACCTCGCGCGCAACGATATTGGCCGCGTCTGCGACTTCGGCTCGGTGCAGGTCAAAGACCTCATGACCATCGAGCGTTACAGCCACGTCATGCACATCGTCTCGCAGGTCGAAGGCAAACTGTCGGCTGACAAAACGCCTTACGATCTGATGCGCGCCACGTTTCCCGCCGGCACGCTCACCGGCGCGCCGAAGGTCCGCGCCATGCAGATCATTTCCGAACTTGAGCAGACGGCGCGCGGACCTTACGGCGGCTGCGTTGGCTATTTCTCGTTCAACGGCAACCTCGACTGCTGCATCACCATCCGCACGGCGCTCATCAAGGACGGCAAAGCCTACGTGCAGGCCGGCGGCGGCTGGGTCAACGACTCTGAGCCCGAAGCCGAATTTCAGGAGACCGTGAACAAATCGAAGGCGATGCTCAAAGCCGTGGCGCTGGCGGAGAGTTTCGCGACGCACAAATAATCACAGCATCCGGGCGATGAGCTGTCCGAGTTTGAGCAGCGCCTGGTCAATCGTTTGCGACCATGGCGCGCCGCAGTTCAACCGAATGAAGTTCCGGAACTGCTGTTTGGGGGAGAAAATAGGACCGGGCGCGACGCTGATCTTTTCTTCCAGCGCACGGTCGAACAGTTCTATGGAATCGATGCGCTCAGGGAGTTCGACCCAGAGCACATAACCGCCCGTGGGACGCGTCACACGGGTGCCTTTGGGGAAATATTTTGTGATCGCGTGAGTGGCACGTTCGAGCTGCTCGGCGTAAACGCGCCGTAGTCTGCGCAGATGATGGTCGAACCCGCCGTTCGCCAGAAAATCCGCAATCGCCAGTTGAGGCAGCGTCGCCGTGCCCACGCTGGTCACGTATTTGAGGTGTTGGACCCGGTCGCGCAAGCGTCCAGGCACGATCCAGCCGACGCGGTATCCGGGAGCAAGCGTCTTGCAGAACGAACTGCACAACAGCACCTGCCCGCCGCGATCAAAGGCCTTCGCCACTTTGGGTCGTTCCGGCGCGAAGGCGAGTTCGCCGTAAATGTCGTCCTCGATCAACGGAATATTCCGGCTGGCGAGCATCTCCACCAGGCGCGCCTTTTTCTCGTCGGGCATGCAACTGCCGAGCGGGTTGCTGTAGTTAAGCATGAAGAGACACGCTTTGATGCGGCAGCAATCCAGACGCTTCTCCAGTTCGTCCAGGCAGATGCCGTGTCGCGGAAAGGTTGGAATCTCGCACGCCTTGAGACTGAGCGATCCGATGATTTGCAGCACGCCGAAGTAGGTCGGCGATTCGATGGCAATGGTATCGCCCGGTTCGGCGACGGCGCGCAAGGCAAGGTAAAGCGCTTCCTGGCAACCACAGGTGATGATGATGTCGTCGGGCGCGAGGGTGCACCCCGTTTCCATGGCCCGTCGCGCGATCTGGACCCGCAGCTCGTGCGCGCCCGGAGCCACGTCATAGCGATTGGCCAACTGCGGTGAACGACGGCCCACCGCGGCCATGGTCCGGCACAATTGCCGGGTCGGCAGCAGCAGTGGACTCGGCAGGGCCGCGCCGAAGCCCACCAACGCAGGGTTGCGCGCCGCCTGCATGAATCGCATCACCAGTTCGCTCGTGTTCACCCGCGTGGCGCGCAACGGCGGCTCCGACTTCTCCGGCTCGGCCGGCGCCTGCCAAAGCCGCGCCTTGACGTAGTAGCCGGATTGCGGTCGCGCTTCGATCAGACCCTTGCTCTCCAGGATCCGATAGGCCTGCATGACCGTGGCGATGCTCACTTCCTCCTGTTCGCTCAACTTGCGGACCGATGGCACGCGCGCACCGGGCCGCAACGTGCCATGCTCGATCAGTTCCGAGATGCGCAGCGCCACCTGATTGTAGAGTTTGTCTCCCGCGCCCTGTTGCTCGGCCAGATGTGAAGCTAAATCCTGTGTCGCCATGGTCGAATTCTACCCTTCGGTCGTGGTCGCAACAGTGACACCTCGCTGCATAAATGACCAGTACAGTTTGCGGCTCTCCGGAACTGTTACGGTTGAATATTTCTCGTTCTGCATCTGTTCTGGTCGGCGATTTTGCTCATCATTAGGGCCATGAAAACCATATCGCTTTTCTACGGCCAGGGAGATGGACGAAACGGCGCGCAGGAATCCGTCATGCGCCGGGGCAGTGCGTTGTGCAGGCGAGAGCTCGCGACGAAGAAAACCGCGCGACTGAAGATTCACCGCGGGAAGAGATCTGCCGACCTGACCCGTCTCGGAATGGACCCCATGGTTCGCGATCAAACGGGGTGGTGGGAGCAACTGGTTTTCTTGGCCCTCTGGCTCAGCGGCCTTTTCAGTGTCGGGTATTGTCTGAAGGCCGTGTTGTGATTACCCTGGTCGGGATGACGGGTGACGCCGGCCGCATGCGCGGCACAATTCGTCATACAGCCCGGCGCGCCAGAGCCGCAACCAACGTGGGGCAGGCTTCCAGCCTGCCAAAGACGGGCAGGATGCCTGTCCCACTCCGCAGCGCCTCCGCTCGGCAAATTCGCGCAGCTTGCGAAATCTTTTGAAGCATATGAGCCTGACGATTTACCAGGTCGATGCTTTCACCGACCAGCCGTTTGCCGGCAATCCGGCGGCCGTGTGCCTTCTGCCCGCGCCACGCGACGAGGCGTGGATGCAAAACGTGGCCCGCGAAATGAATTTGTCCGAGACGGCGTTTCTGCATCGGGACAAAGACGGCTGGCGCTTGCGGTGGTTCACGCCCGCGGTGGAGGTCGCGTTGTGCGGCCACGCCACGCTCGCCAGCGCTCACGTTCTGTGGGAGAGCGGCCAACTGTCACTCGGCGAAACCGCGCGCTTCCACACGAAGAGTGGGTTGCTGACCGCCGCGCGCAACGGCTCCGGCATCGAACTGGATTTCCCGGCGAAGATCGCCGAGCCAGCGGACGCGCCGGCCGGGTTGACTGACGCTTTGGGTGTGAAACCGCGGTTCGTCGGGCGAAGCGCGTTCGATTATCTGGTGGAGATCGATTCCGCGGCAATGGTGCGGGCCATGAAACCGAACTTCACCAGGCTCGGAGAATTGCCGGTGCGCGGCATAATCGTGACGAGCCGCTCGGATCGGCCCGAATTTGACTTCGTTTCGCGTTTCTTCGCGCCGGCGTCCGGAGTGAACGAAGACCCGGTGACCGGCTCGGCTCATTGCACCCTGGGACCGTATTGGGAGACAAAACTGAGGAAGAGCGCGTTCGTCGCGTTTCAAGCGTCGGCGCGCGGCGGCGTGGTGAAGGTGCGGGTTGCTGGGGACCGTGTCTTTCTTGGCGGACAAGCGGTGACCGTGCTGCGAGGTGAATTGTTGTGAGCGGCTCACCCAGGAGTTTCGGCAGCCATGCACCGGACGGCATCGCTACACTGGAGTTCACGCTTCAGCGGGTCTCGGGGCAAGCCAAAGCTTGGACTCCAGCTTGTCGGTTCGCGGAGAACTTCAACCACCTCACAATCGCGCATCCGAACCCTGAACGGGTCACGACGAACTTTTGTTGCATATGCAACAAAAGGTTGCACCAGTATGCACTTGGAAATCGACAGAACCATACTTTCATGCGAAGTGGAGGTGGGCTAAAAAGCGCTGAATTCCAGAATGAACGAGAGCCGAATCACTCCGGCGACAACGCCCGCGCAGATCGACACAGTGCGAGCGTTGTTCCGCGAATACGCCGAGGCGACCGGGCACTGCGAATGTTTTGATGGCTTTGCCGAAGAGGTCGCCGGCCTGCCCGGTCAATACGCGCCGCCGACCGGACAACTATTGCTCGCGGAAGTGGACTCACAACCTGCCGGTTGCGTTGCACTGCGCACCCTGGATGTCGGCATCTGCGAAATGAAACGGCTCTACGTGCGTCCTGAATCTCGTGGCGGCGGCTTAGGTCGCCGACTGGCCGAAGCTGTGCTCGCCGAGGCCCGTCGCATCGGCTACCGCGCAATGCGCCTGGACACGTTGCCTTCGATGGCGGCTGCGCGCGTGTTGTATCAAACGCTTGGATTCCGTGCCATCCTCCGGTACAACGACAATCCGAGCGAAGGGGTCATTTACCTGGAATACGATTGGCGGCATGAAACTTGACGCAGTTCAGCAGGCGGCGCAGGAGCAGTTCGCCAGACGAAGTCATCGCTACGGGCACGGACACATTCTGGAAAACGTGGAGGACGTGCGCGCAGCGATCGAGCCGTTGCAACTGGCGCCCGGCTCGCGCGTGCTGGATGTCGCCACGGGCGCGGGTCACACAGGACTGTTTCTGGCGAGCCTGGGTCATGAGGTAACGCTGACGGACATCGCCGCGCCGATGCTCGAACGCGCAAAAGAAGCCGCAACGCGGCGCGGATTAAAGGTACAAACGCGCCAGCATCCGGCCGAACAATTCCCTTATGCCGACGCCAGTTTTGATCTCGTGACGAGCCGCGTCGCTCCCCATCACTTCAGTTCGCCGGAGAGTTTTATTCGTGAAACGGCCCGGGTGCTCAAACGGTGCGGACATTTCCTGCTCATTGACGGCAGCGTCGAGGACGACCAACCCGAAGCGGAGGAATGGCTGCATGCGGTGGAGAAACTTCGCGATCCGAGCCATCACCGCTTTCTTACACCCCGCGGCTGGAGGCGGATCTGCGAAGGCGCCGGATTGAAAGTTCTGCACACGACGCTGACTCCGTTCAAACAACCCGACCTCAACTGGTATTTCGACACCGCCGCGACTTTGCCGGAGAACCGCAAGAAGGTCTTGGAACTCATCGCCAGGGCGCCTCAATCCGCGCGCGACTTGTTTCTGCTCGGCGAAGAAGACGGCAAAATTGTCTGGTGGTGGCAGCGGCTGACGCTGGTGGCGAGGAAGCAGTGATTTTCTCCACCGTAGCCGCCGAGGTAACGAGGCGGATGCCCCTCACCCCGTCCCTCTCCGCTTCCGAGGGGGAGAGGGTGCCCGAAGGGCGGGTGAGGGGGGATGTTCATGGCTGCGATGAGCGGTTGGAAAACCGTGGGAACTTTCCATGAACCAACCCCTCTCCCGGCCTGCGGCCACCCTCTCCCCGCAAGGCGGGGAGAGGGCAGGGAGAGGGGAGACCTGAAGAGGTTCATGGCCCCAACTCACGTCCTATCTTTGGAGGTGTTCCCTCTCCATGAACCGCCCCTCTCCCGGCCTGCGGCCACCCTCTCCCCGCAAGGCGGGGAGAGGGCAGGGAGAGGGGTGCCGATCTGGTTCATGGCTTCGATTCACGTCCGAATTTTGGAGGTGTCCCCTACCCATGAACCTGCGGAAAACGTTCAACGCTCAACGCCCAACTTTGAACGTTCAACGTCGGATGTTGGACGTTGAACGTTACCTGCGGGTTCATGGTCCCAATGCATGCGCAAAACGAACGGTGGCTTGAACCTCGTAGCCGCGGACGTCAGTCCGCGCGCTCGCAAAACAAGTGCGCCGACTCACGTCGGCGGCTACCGACCCAGGGGACGTTCGAGGCGTTTCTGAACTTCGCTCACAACTGCGACCTGAACGGCGCGAGGATTCGTTCCAGCAGCTTGGTGCAGAGCCCGCGGTTCTTCCATTCTTTGTGCGAGATCAACTTCGCGCTGGCCTTGTCCTCCTCAAAAGCCCGCGCCTGCTCCGCGGCAAATTCCGCCGAGTAAACGTTCAGGTTCGCCTCGTCGTTGAGCCTGAATGAGCGGTTGTCAAAGTTGGCCGAACCGACCGTCACCCACACATCATCCACGATCAGCACCTTGCAGTGATACATGGTCGGTTCATATTCGTAGATTTTGATGCCGGCCTGGACCAGCGGCCCCCATTTCGATCGCGAGGCGTAGCGCGCGATGGGCACGTCGGTTTTCGCGCCGGGCACGATGATTTCCACGTTCACCCCGCGTTTGCTGGCATCCACGAGTTCCTCGGTCGTCAACGCGCCGGGGACAAAATAGGATGCGGACAATCGGATGTTCTTTTGCGCCGCGGCGATGGCCAGGAGATACATCAAACGGACCGTTTCCGTTCCGTCGCGCGGTGAGCTGAAGAAGACCTGCGCATAATGGTCCCCGGCAGGCCTCAGTTCGGGAAAATAGTCCTCGTTGTCGAGCACGCGTCCGGTGGTCTTCGTCCAGTTGTCCATGAAAGCCGCCTGCATTTGTCCGACCGCCGGGCCTTCGAGGCGAAATTGCGAGTCGCGCCAATGCTTCGGCGCGTCAGCGTTGCCCTGCCAGATATCGGCCAGCCCTGCTCCGCCGATAAAGCCAATTTTCCCATCGACGATGAGCAGCTTGCGATGATCGCGGTGATTGAGCCGGGCAAGATTGAACCAGACGAGCGGGTTATATTTTTCGACCTCGACACCGGCTTCGCGCATCATCGCCAGATCGCGCGAGTCCACTTTCCGCGAGCCAATCCAGTCGATGAGCACGTGGACTTTCACGGCCGCGCGCGCCCGCTCGGCCAGCGCCTCGGCGAATTGCCGGCCGATGTCGCCGGACCAATAGATGTAGGTTTCCAGGTCGATGGATTTCCGCGCGCCACGAATGGCTGCAAGCATCGCCGGAAAAATCCGGTCGCCGTTGATAAACGCGGTGACGCGGTTGCTGGCCACGATGCCGGGGCCGACCAGTTGGCCCATCGACCGGAGAAACTGCGGATCGTGCACGGAGTATTCATGGTCGAGCTGGTAGCGAATCCCTCGCCCGTGAAAGCTGGAGCAACCGGAAACACCGGCAAGAAAAAGCAGGAGCAAACCCACTCGAAATGCAACCCGCCTGGTGGAATCCGGAGCAGCGCGCCTGTCCATTGCGAGCGAATCGTAATCGCACCGCGGGAATTTCCAATCAAAGAAACGTGACACGCCGATGACAACTTCCGATACCGGCCGGGGAAAAGAGTTGTTGTCGGTAGTGTCCTAGTTTGGTGGCGGCGGTGCTGCGGCACCGCCGTGCGCCGCGGCAGCGGCGCACCCACCTGAAGCAAATTAGGACACTGCCTTGCCGATGGCTTCGCGACGCGCTATTCTTACGGCGTTGCGGTCATGAAACCTGAGCCGAAAGTCAAATGCCCGACGTGCCGGAAAGAGGGCGACTGGTTTGCCGGTCGCAATGGGCCGTTCTGCTCGCAGCGCTGCAAGCTCATTGACCTCGGCAAATGGTTCAATCAGGAGAACGCCATCAGCGAACCGCTCCGACCGGAGCATCTCGAAAAATACGCCGATTTGCCGTCGGGCGAACACCTGGATCGCGCGGATACGGACGACAAAAATCAAGCAACGTAGTCGCAACATTCGCATGGAGGATCCGCAATACAGCCTCGACAAAGTTGGTCGGAGAATGAAAAATGCAATCTGGCTGCTGCTCGTGTCGGCCCTCATCACGGCTCGCGCAGACGGACCCTCCGACAAGAAAATGAACTCGACCAACAAAACTGAGCTGGCCACCTTCGGCGGCGGCTGTTTCTGGTGCCTGGAAGCCGTCTTCGAACGATTGGACGGCGTGAAGTCCGTGACCAGCGGCTACGCCGGCGGCACAAAGGAGAATCCGACTTACAAAGAGGTCTGCACTGGCGTCACCGGCCACGCCGAGGTCATCCAGATTGAATTTGATCCGCACAAAATCTCGTACGAAAAGCTCCTGGAAGTTTTCTGGGAAGCGCATGACCCCACCACGATGAACCGGCAGGGGGCCGACGCGGGAACGCAGTATCGTTCCGTCATCCTTTACCACAGTGGCGGTTTCCTCGCCCCATTGTCACTGAGATCGTTCCCTTGACCAAATTCTTCAAGGCGGAGGAATACCACCAGGACTATTTCCGCAAAAACCCCAACGCGCCGTACTGCGCGGTCGTCATCAGCCCGAAACTGGAAAAGTTGAAGCCGAAGCTGGCGAAGCCGTGAGGCCGTCCTCCAGAGAGAATGGGCGCGGATTTGGACGAACCCACTCCACCGGACTTAACCTCCGCCAAAAACGAGGCGGCAGACAACCGCCGAAGCGACGACTCCCGCCGCATCCGCAATCAAACCCGCAGGTATCGCATGGCGCGTGCGCTTCACACCGACCGCGCCGAAGTAAACGGCAATGACGTAAAACGTCGTCTCCGTGCTGCCATAGATCGTTCCTGCCATGCGGACGATGAGGTGATCGGGACCGAGCAGTTTCACCAGATCGCCGAACAGCGCCAGGGTCCCGCTCCCGCTCAACGGTCGCATCAGCGCCATCGGCACCAACTCGGAGGGGAAATGGACCCGGTCAAGCGCCGGCCTCAACAGATTCGTCAGCAAATCGATCCCGCCAGCGCCGCGAAACATGCCGATGGCCACCAGCATGGCGACGAGATACGGGATGATGCGCACGGCGACGTTGAAACCTTCTTTCGCTCCCTCGACGAACTCTTCGTAAACGGGAACACGGCGCAGCGCGGCGTAGAGCGGGAAGAACGCCAGCAGGAACGGGATAGCGAGCAGCGAGATGGCATTGATACAACGAACCGCCGCGCCTTGACCGAGCTGTTCTGGCGAAGGCGGGCGGTTGAACCGTTCCGGGAAACCGAGCCGGAGCAAAAACCAGACAAAGCATAAAACAAAACCCACCAGCACGAGCCGTTTCCAGGCGTCCACAGGCGCGAATGCCGCAGATTTGCCGTTGGCTGACTCCAGTGGAGTTGCTTGAGTCGCACCCACGCTTTCGCTTGCCGTCGGCATCACGGGCGTTTGCGGGAGGCGAAAGGCCCGCACTTTCTCCAGCGCCTTCACCGCCACCAAACCCGCGGCAGACGAGCAAGTCGTCGCCAGCAACGCGGTGGCGACGATGGCTGAAGGATTCTTCGATCCAGCCGCCGCCAGCACGGCGATGGCAGTGACGGGAATGAGTTGGACCGAGCCGGTGTTGATCGCGAGAAAGGTGCACATCGCGTTCGTGGCCGTGCCGGGAAATTTGTTGAGGGTTTCCAAATCTCTCATCGCCCGGAGGCCGAGCGGCGTGGCGGCGTTCACGAGTCCCAGCATGTTGGCGGCGATATTCAGCACCATGGAACCCATTGCCGGGTGCTCCACCGGCACGTCAGGAAAGAGCCGGCGGAGCACTGGTTGCAGAAAACGCGCGAGCGCCTGGACCAGGCCGGCCTTTTCGGCCAGACGCATCAGACCCAGCCAAACCGTCATCACGCCGATCAGCCCCAATGACAGCGTGACCGCCGATTCCGCTCCCTTCACGGCCCCGTCGGCGACTTCCTTGAGCTTGTTGTCGAAGCCGCCGATCAGCACCGCGAGCAGGATGAGCGCGAGCCAAATGTAGTTCAGCATCGTCGGGAAACGTTTTAGGCGCTGACACGGGCGCTGGCCAGCGTGAAACGGTGAATTCGCTTGTTTCGCCGACCCGGCAACCGATGCTGTTGCGCGATGAAGATTCTGAAACCGCCCCGACTGCGACGCGGCGACGTCATCGGGCTGATTTCACCGGCCAGCGCGCCATTGCCTGCGGAGAAATTCGAGAAAGGTGTCCGCTACCTCGAACGGCTCGGTTACCGCGTCAAACTTGGGGAACACGTGGCGGCGCAGCGCGGTTACTTCGCAGGGACGGACGCGCAGCGGTTGAGCGACCTCAACGCGATG
>Ga0209056_10008528_pt1 | contig 10505 bp, 8 predicted proteins | sample GraSoiAngelo_114_FD_185876 | JGI IMG/M metagenome (GOLD analysis project Ga0209056, IMG submission 185876) | Grasslands soil microbial communities from the Angelo Coastal Reserve, California, USA - 14_0903_13_40cm (SPAdes) (version 2) | ecosystem: Environmental > Terrestrial > Soil > Grasslands ...
ACAGCGGGTGGTCAAATGGACTGTGCGCGGCGGCTTCGTAGGATGCGCGGCAGATGAGTTTCTGCCCCTGCGTATTGAGCGGCGCGAGGAAGACGAGGGCGTAATCCTCCGCCTTCCCCTGCTCCAGTTGCGTCGCGCTATTCTGAGCGACGAAGGTAGCGTGCGTCAGCGCCGACCCGGTCGCCAGCATCTTTGCCCCGCTGACGATGATCCCGCCGCCAGTTTCCCGCACGACGTGCACGTAGACGTCCGCCACCTCATGCACCGGTTTGTTGCGGTCGACAGGAGGGTTGACGATGACGTGATTCAGGAAGAGGATCTTGGTCGCATACTCCCGGTACCACCGCGCGGCGTTCTCGCCGTACGGCTCGTAGAAATCCGGCGCGGCGCCGAGGGTGGCCATGAAGGAGGCTTTGTAGTCCGGGGTGCGCCCCATGAACCCATACGAGAAGCGGGCCCAGGTCGCGATGGACTCGCGCGCCTCGAGCAGTTCCTGCGCGGAGTAGCTGGGCTTGAAGAACTTATGCGTCAGGATACCCTGCCGGTCGGTCGCCAGCAGCGCGTCTTTGTACTTGGCATCGTGCAGCGCGTCGTAGAGCCGGGCGATCGAACGGGCTGCGTTGCGGAACGCGCGATGCGTGACAACATCCTTCACGCGCTCGCCGTAGATGTACACCTCGCGCCCGTCCTGCAGGCTGTCCAGGTACTGCTGGCCGGTCATCGGCCCGGTGATCAGCTCCAACATTTCAAATCCCCATTAACCCAAGATCGACCGGCAGGCTGCAGCATGCCACTTCTCGATTCCCCGCATGGCGCCCTGCCCTCAACTCGTGATCTCACGGGCCGCGATCCAACGAGAAGCAACCGCCCGCCACGCCTCGATGAGTCCTCCGGGAAACGCCAGGACGACGAGGACGAACAGGGCCCCGAAAATTAGTAGGTGTATCTCGACCAAGCGCAGCGCCAGAGCTTCTCGGAACAACAGATAGAACGCCGCGCCTAGCGGCGGTCCCCATATCGTGCCTGTCCCGCCGAGAAACGTGATCAAGAGCGCATCAAACGTCCACAAGGGGCTGAACACGAACTGCGGATAGAAGCTCAGGTGGTAATAGCCGAAGACGCCTCCTGTCGCGCCAGCCAGCGCGCTGCTCAACACAAAGACGGCCAGTTTGTGGCGAAACACCTGCACGCCAATCGCTTCGGCGACGTCCTCGTCCTCCCGCACGGCTGCCAGGCCATACCCAAAGCGCGATCTGGCCAGCGCCCAGACCACGAGCGTCGAAACCACAGCCGCCCCAAGCGCCAGGTAGTACCGGGGCGCCAGAGCATACCCGGCCAGCGCCGCGGCCCGAAGGGTGGAGACTTCGGGGAACAGGTTGCCGGTCGTGATCCGCAGGATTTCTGCGACCGCCAGCGTGCCGATTGCAAAGTATGGACCGCGGAGGCGCAGCGTTGGGGCGCCGATCAGGACCCCGGCCGCGACAGCCACCACAGTTCCGGCCGCGAGCGCTGTCGCCAGCGAATGACCCCCCAGCCAGAGCACACGCGTCACGAACGCGCCGAGCCCAAAGAAAGCCGCGTGGCCCAGGCTGACCTGCCCGGCGAGGCCGCCCAGCAGATTCCAGCTTTGCGCCAGCGCCGCGTATAGGAGCACGAGGAATCCCCAGGTGAGGACGCTACGGCTGGAGGTCACCAGCGGTAACATGGTAAGCGCGCCAACAACGAACGCGCTCATGATCCACGCGGCTCCGCGGATGCGCGTCATCGCGTAAACAATCCCCGCGGCCTCACGCTGAGGATGATAAGAAACATCACCAGGCCGACGACCTCGCGATAGGCATTTCCTAGGAGGAATCCGCTCATCGACTCCGCGACGCCCAGGAACAACCCCGCCACGAACGTCCCGAAGACGTTGCCCATGCCACCCAAGACGATCACGATCAGTGCTTTGAGCGTCCAGCCTAATCCAATGGCCGGGCTGATGGCATCTGACACGCTGACGAGCGCGCCGGCGACTCCGGCCAGCGCGCTGCCGAGGGCGAATGCGGTGAGATAGATTCTCCCAATCGGAATCCCGACCAGCGTCGCGGCCTGGTCGTCGTCCGCCGTCGCGCGGAGGGCGGTCCCCGCTCGTGTGCGCGTGAGGAAGAGGTGCAGGCCGCCGAGTACCAGGAAGGCCAGCGCCATCGCGCCGAGCCGAGACAGTGGAACGACAACATTGCCAATCGCCGCAACCCGCCCCGCGTAACTCGGGGTGACGGCCCGCTCATCGGCTCCCCAGGCGAGGATGGCCAGGGTCTGCAGCACCAGCGCCAGCCCGAATCCGATGAGGATCGAATTCTTGATCCGCACTTCCTCCGAATAGGAAATGAGACGGGTGAAGAGCAGCCGGAAGAGGGCTGCGCCACCAAGGAACAATAGCGGGCCCGCGGCCAGCACGGAGACGAACGGGTCGATCCGCCACAGTGTGAACAGCCAGACGCTGACGTACCCGCCAAGCATGATCAGTTCGCCGTGCGCCACGTTCAGCACCGCGAGCACGCCAAAGACCAGCGACAGACCGACGGCACCCAGGCCATAAAGCCCGCCGATGAGCAAGCCGAACACAGCGTTTTGCAGGAGGATTGTCATTGGAAATCTGCGGGCGCCTTGCCGAGGTAGGCTTCGACGACCTCAGGACGTTGCAGCACGTCATCCGGTGCGCCCTGCGCGACGTTCTGGCCGTAGTTGAGGACAATGAGACGATGGCATAGGGCGCGGACGGCGCGCACGTTGTGCTCGACGAGCACCACCGTGATCCCGCTATCACGAATCCGCCGGAATATGTTCAGCGCCGCACCGACCTCGGTGGGATTGAGGCCCGCCAGCGGCTCATCCAGCAGCAGCACCCGTGGCTGAGTAGCCAAGGCCCGGGCAATCTCCACCCGCTTGCGTTCCACGAGGGTGAGGTGTGCGGTGGGAGCGTCGGCTTTGCCCCGGATGCCGATGAGGTCAAGGAGTTGCAGGCTCTGTTCGCGTGCCGCTGTAAAAGCGGGCGCATCTCGTCCGTACAGCCGCGCGACGAGCACGTTATCGAGCGCCGACATCTTCGAAAGCGGCCGGACCAGCTGGAACGTCCGGGCAATTCCCAGCCGTGTGCGGACGCTGGCCGGCCGGGAGGTGATGTCACGGCCGGCCAGGCGGACACGGCCCGCATCCGCCCGCAACGCGCCGGCGACGAGATTCAGGAGGGTGGTTTTGCCGGATCCGTTCGGACCCAGGAGCCCGAGGATCTCACCTTCCGCGACGTCGAACGAGACTCTACTGACGGCCAGCAGGCCGCCAAATGCCTTGGTGAGACCCTCGAGCTGAAGGAGTCCGTGACTATCAACGCTCACGCCAAGGCCGCGCCGGGAAGAGAAACGGCACCGCGCCCGACTCTTTCGGCCACACTAACTGCTGGCTCCCGTTCTGCCATTGCACCAGCACGAACGGCACAATCCCGGTTCCATCCGGCCTGAAGCGCACCGGACCCTCAACGGTCTGCAGATTCGTCGCCGCCATGGCGTCCCTGATGGCAAGTGGGTCGAGTTTGCCGGCACGCTCGACGGCATCTGCGACGATCTGCACGCACGCGTAGGACGGACCGGTGATGACGTCGGCGGGACGCCCGAGGCGCTGCCGGTGCTTCGCATTCAGCTCGGCGACGCCGGGGAAGTTGAAGGCGTTGTGCCAGCCCGGGGCCAGCAGGACGTAATCCCCGTCCTTGCCCAGCGCCTGAGTCCAGGAGACGGCGTCGGCGGCTCTGATCATCAGGATGACCTTCGGGGTGAAGTCCAGCTCTTTCATCTGACGGATGAGTGCGAGCCCGTCGGGCGGTGTGGGGACGGAGAAAACCGCCTCGGCGCCGGCGGCCTTAGCGCGCAGGATCACATCGGAGAAGTCTCGCGTCCCTACTGTGTATTCCTCGGACAGCACAATCTGATAGCCGTACTCGGTCGAGCGGGTTGTCCACAGACGCTGCAGTTCCCGCCCCCAGTCGGTGCGTTCGGCAAAGATGGCCACCCGCCGCGGGCGCTGCTCCGCCGGAACGCTCGCGTTGAGGAACTTGTAGATTCCAATAGCGATGTCTGGAGATTTGACGAAAGGCGAAAAGAGATATTTGAAACCCTGCTGGTGGATGGCATGAAGGGCGAAGGCCACCCCGCAATATGGAATCTTGTTCTTTTCCGCTACCGCCGCCGCGGCGGCATGCAGGTCGCTGCCGAACCCGCCGAGGAAGGCGACGACGCCCTGGCCGGCGAGCGCCTCGAGGCGGCTGACGGTCTTTGTTGGATCAGACTCGTCATCCAGAATGGTCAACTCTAGCGGCAGGCGCTGATCGCCCACGCGCACGCCGCCGCGTGCATTGATGTCCTCGACGGCGAACTCATACCCCGTTCTCACCTGCGCGCCGCCGCCGCCGAACCGACCGGTGAGCGGAATCACGGCCCCCAAACGCACCGCGGTTGCCGGCGCCCCCGCGCTGCCGGGCGCGAGCGTGCTCAACAGTACACCCGCGGCCATCAGCACAGCCCAACGTCGCATGCCATTCCACTTCCGCACAGTCTCCCCCCTATCTCCAGACTTCCCGCGCGGTCTCTACCACCAACCGTAGTTTCGCCCATTGATCGTCTTCGGTCAGGAGGTTCCCTTCCATCGTGGACGCAAATCCGCACTGCGGGCTGAGCGCCAGATTTTCCAGCGGCACGTAGCGCGCCGCCTCATTGATCCGGCGGACCAGATCTTGTTTGGATTCAAGTTGCGGGCGCTTGCTGCTCACCAGACCGAGGACGACGGTCTTCCCTTTAGGGACAAAGCGCAGGGGTTCAAACGTGCCCGAACGCGCGTCATCGTATTCCAACAGGAACCGATCGACCTGCAGCGAGCCGAAGAGTTTCTCGGCGATCGGATCGTAGCCGCCTTCCGCATACCACTGGCTGCGATTGTTGCCGCGGCACAGGTGGATTGCAAGCGTAGTACCCGCGCGCCTGGCGTCCGCAAGGGAGGCGTTGTCTGCATTGATGGCCTCGTCCAGCGCGGCATCCGGCTCCATGCCCATCTCACTTTTGAGATAGCTGCGCCACTTCGGGTCGATGTAGTAGCTGTACCGGGGGGCGTCAATCTGGACGTACTGCACTCCCTCGGACACCAGCGCCGCGATCTCAGCCTTCACGACCGGGACGATATCCCACAGGAGCGCGGAGTGGTTCCGGTACACCCTGTCTGTAATGCCTTTCTTGAAAGCGATCGCTGGGAACTGGTTTGCCGTCGGCATTGTGATCTTGATCGCCCCAGGGCTGTGCCTTCGCAAAAATGCCAGCTCGTGCGCGGTCATGCGGCCGCGCTGGTGGAGTTTTCTCGTGACCACGCCGGTGACGCTGCTGACCGCCACCCCGCCGCTGCCCTTCCAGGACCGGGCCACGGCGTCGCCGGTGTCGAACCCCTCGACGGCATCGATGAGGTCGCTCATGAAGTTGCGCCGGCGCAGCTCGCCGTCGGTGAAAATCTCAAATCCCAGCTCTTTCTGTCTGGCGAGCACGCGCTGGATGTGCCGGTCCTCGATCGCCTGCAGCCGCTGCGGATCGGCCCCCTCCTGCCGCGCTTTCAGCAGTTCAGCCGGCCGCAAAAAACTGCCGACATGGTCGGCTCGATACAGGGTACTCATGGCGAATACCTCAATAACAGGAGATGTGTCCGAAATTATTCGCTCTGCGTGCCGGCAATTCATGCTTGATTCTTCACGGGGGGGCCAGACATGGCAGATGGCGGCATTGACACGAAGTCATTTCGAAACGCGCTGGGGCGCTTCGCCACAGGGGTGACGGTGATCACCGCGGTGGTGCAGGACGGCGTTCACGGGATGACGGCCAACGCCTTCACCTCGGTCTCCCTGGATCCACCGCTTGTGCTCGTCTCCGTCGCAAAACAGGCCAAAACTCACGAATACCTCAGCCAGGCGCGCCGATTCGGCGTGAGCATCCTCAGCGCCGAGCAGGAACCGTTTGCCTGGCATTTCGCCGGCCGCCCCCGCGACGGGTTGAAAGCATCTTTTGTGTGGAAACGGGAGGTCCCTCTGCTGCAGGATGCGCTGGCTCATCTCGTCTGCTCCGTCGAGACGACGTATCCAGGCGGAGATCATACACTCTTTCTCGGCCGGGTCGAGGAGTTATGGTACCGGGACGGCTCCCCGCTGGCAGTTTACCGAGGCCGGTTCTTCGGCTTGATTCCGCTGCCTTCCGGCGAGTGGAAGCCGGGACAGGAAATCTCGCTGGACCAGGGGGATAAACCAGGCGAACCGCCGGAGCAGTGGTGGTAGTGGTAGCGCTGCTTTCACTGCCGCAGTACAAAGACGCCGTTGCCTTCAGTGCTCGCATAAATCGTAAAAGGATCGTTCGGATCGATGACTAGGACCGTGACGCGGAGGTTTGCCAGGCCCTCGTTGATGGCGCGCCAGGTACGACCACTGTCGGTGCTCTTGAAAACCCCACCGCGTGTGGTGCCCGCGTAGATGATGGTGGGAGTCCGAGGGTCAATGGCGAGAGCTTCGACACCGCCCAATAGACCGGTGCCAACGGCGCTCCAGCTAATGCCTCCATCAGTACTCTTGTAGACACCGCCACCAGTGCCGGGGCCACTGAGCGAGCCGGCGTACACGTTCGTCGGCCTGTGCGGGTCGATGGCCAGACTCGACAGATAGACTTGGGGGAGACCATTGTTGGGCGGCAGACCGGTGTTGACGGCTAGCCACGTCTCCCCTCCGTTGACACTCTTGAACACTCCATCAGTGCTCTTGAAGGGTGGACCGGCCCTCACGGCAGCGTAGAGCGTGGTCGGGATCTGGGGATCGATAACCAGGGCAGCGATGTAGAGATCCCCCGAACCGATCCTCGTGGAGCGCCAGGTCTCACCTCCGTCGGTGCTCTTGAGCAGGCCGGCGTCACTCTCTGGGACCTGACCGAGCCTCCTGTACGATGCCGCGTAGACAGTGGTCGGAGTCCTTGGATCGATGGTCATGACGCTGACACTAAGGCTCAGGTTGGTCAGACCGGCCGTGACGGCGCGCCAGCTTTGGCCGCCGTCGGTGCTTTTGAATACACCCCGGCCGGCCTCATCGAATGTCGCTGCGGTTCCCAGGTAGAGCGTGGTGGGAGTCTGAGGATCGATCGCCAGAGCCGACAGAAACTGGCCGGCCTGATCAACGTCGAGGATGCGCCAAGTGCGTCCTCCATTGGTACTCTTGAAGAGGCCTCTGTCCGATAGGCCGTAAAGAGTGGTTGGCTTCTTCGAATCGACGATAACCGAAATATCAAAATTGGCAAGGCCGGTGTTGGAGGCGACCCAGCGACCACCTCCGTCGGTGCTCTTAAAGACCCCTGTCCTGGTGCCCGCGTACATTGTCCTCGGATTTCGAGGATCGACGATCAGCGCTGCGAGATTGAACCTGCTATTTCCCACGTTGAGGGGACGCCACGTCCCACCGCTGTCCGCGCTCTTGAAGATGCTGCAGCTTGAGCTCGTGGAAGTGTGAGCGACGCACGTGTAGAGGGTTGTCGGCGTCAGGGGGTCGGCTTCAAGAGCCGTGACATGAAGGCCGATAAGGCCGTCGTTGATAGGATGCCAGGTTTCACCCCCGTCGACGCTCTGGAAGACACCGCCATTCTCCGTACCCGTGTAGAGGATAATCGGAGTCTGCGGGTCAATGATCAGCGGGCAACAGCCACTCCCTGCGCCATCCAGGCCATTGTTGATGTCTCTCCAGCTCTCGCCCCCGTCGGTGCTCTTGAAGATGCTCCTGCCCTCTGAGACGCCTGCGTACAGGGTGGTCGGAGTTCGAGGGTCGACGGCCAGGGCATTTATGTGAGGATACAAAGGTGCCGACCCACCGAACCGGGGGAGAAGGAGGGTAGGTAAACCGGAATTCACGCCACGCCAGCTCCCGCCCCCGTCCGTGCTCTTGTAGAGGCCCGCCCTGGTTCCCGCGTATAGTGTTGCCGGGTCATGGGGATCGATGACCAGGGCAGTCGCATCGCTGTCGAGCGAACTAGCGTGCCAGGTTCTGCCCTCGTCCGTGCTCTTGAATACACCGCTATCGGTGCCTACGTAGAGGGTGGACGGAGTCCGGGGATCTAAAGCCAGGGCAGTAACAACCATGTCGCCGAGTGGTTTCTCCTGTAAGCCGATGTTATTAGCATGCCAGGTCCTGCCTCCATCCGTGGTCTTGAAAACGCCACCGCCCTGGGTACCTGCGTAGAGCGTGTTCGAATTCAGTGGATCGACGGCAATGACAGTTATACTTCCTCCTTCCGGCCCGATGCTCGTCCATGCTGGCTGAACCGGTTCAGCTCCGGCCGGCCACCTGAGCGAGGCGACAAGGATCAGCGAAAGCGCGACCCTGCTAATGCGGCGCGCCCCTTGGCGCGCACGCCCCATCCCGCTTGGCAGTACCACCATACAAGAAACTATAAGGGAGACTTGACTCTACTTACTAGTAGGGAGACTCCGTAGGCGCAGTTTAACGGTACCTACCCAGGCGCTGCACCGCGTAGAGTACGAAACGATCGTCCACGACCAGACTGAGATTCACCTTCGTTGATACAAAGCCGTTCTGCGCGTACCACTCCTGGTCGAAGCGCAGGCTCTGCCGGTTCACCGTACCGTCGGGATCGAGCCATGGCATCACCATCTTTTCATACAGCGTGAGATCCTTTACCGGCGTATATTTGGCCAGCGCGTCGATCACCTGCCGCTTCTTCTCAGGTTGCTTTTTAAAGAAGGCGTCGTTGAAGTCTCGCACACCCTGGAGGTAGGCGACCATGAACTTCCTGCCTGCCTCCAGCTTTTCGCGCCGCATGTGGGGCGCGTACAGGACCACGGCGACCTGATGGTCCGGATAGATCTTGTCCGCGCTCTCGATGAAGACCCCGATCTGCTGCTCGAGGGCCTGGGTCCGGAAGGGCTCGATCAGCAGCGCCCCATCCAGCGCCTTGTTGGCCATGGCCGGAACCATATCCGGGAAGGCCATGATGGTGATCTCCACGTCGTCGGGCTTGAGATTGGCCTTCTGCGCGAACATAACCAGATCGATATGCGGGGAGATCCCCCTGGCCGCCAGGCCGATGCGCAACCCCTTCAGATCCGCCAGGGTCTTGAACCGGCCGCTCTCCACCAGATCGCGCCGGATGATCAGCGCTTCGTAACTCTGCCCTGCCCGGATCGTCCCCTTGTCGGCCACGATGCGCAGATCCACCCCTCGGGCCATGGCGTTGAAGAGTCCCGCGCTGACCGCGCCACCGCCGATGTCGAGCTGCCCCACGCCCAGGGGAGCAATCATGTCCGCGGCGGACCGAAACGGCAGGAACTCGATGGCCACTCCCTGTTCTGCAAAGTAGCCTCTCTCCATCGGCACGAAAAATCCGGCGTCGCTGACCGAGGCCACCAGACCCACCCGCAGTGTGGTCGCAGGCGCCTGGCCGATCGCGGAACCCGTTAGGAGCAAGACGACACCAACAAAGCACAACCCGAATTTCAGCACGCGCATCGCCCTGTTACCTCCTCCCAGGCTCTACACCCAGCAACCGCACGGCATTCTCGCGGAGCATCTTCTGTTTTGCCTCGGGCGTCGCGGTCATCTGCTCGATCGCATCCAGCGTCTGGCGGATGTAGCGCGATCCGCCCTCGGTATCGAACGGCATGTCGCTGCCGAACAAGACGTGGTCCGGGCCGAAGAACGCCAGCCCGCACTCGAGGGCGGGTGGCGATCCATACAGCGCCGTATCGGCAAAGAACATGCGATAGTACTCGTGGGGATGCATCTTGAGCTTGTGTAGTAGGGCGCCGTAGTCCTCATCGGCGGTGCGCGTGCCGAACTGATCGTAGGCATTCTTGATCCGGGACTCCAGGAACGGGACGGTGCCGCCGAGGTGGTGCGTGATCACCTTCAGCGTGGGGAAGCGGTCGAACAGTCCGCTGAAGATCATCCGCGTCATGGCGATCGTCGTATCGAACGGCCATCCGAAGACGTGCCAGATCTCGTACAGCGACTTCTTCTCGCCCGGATAGTCGGGCGGCGCGGCGCCGCGTGCCGGATGCAGCCAGATAGGCACATCGAGTTCGGCCACCGCCTCAAAAATCGGCAATAGCTCAGGCGCATCAAGAGGCTTCCCGTTGATGTGGGTATAGAGCTGGACACCTCGCAGCCCCAGGCGCCGGACCGCGTGGTCGATTTCGCGCAGCGTCGCAGGGACATCATTGAGCGGCAGGCCGGCAACACCGGCGGCGAAGCGGTCTGGATACTTTGTGACCAGCGCGGAGAGCTCCTCATTGGCGATACGGGCCAGCTCCGTACTCTTCCCGGGCGGCGCCACCGCCTCGATCGGCGGCAACGCCAGGCTCAGTACCTGGACGTAGTCGTCGAACCGGTCCAAAATGCGAAAGCGCGCGTCCAGGTCGACGAGGGTGGGAATGGCGGACACACGCTTCTGCAT
>Ga0209056_10008529_pt1 | contig 10505 bp, 9 predicted proteins | sample GraSoiAngelo_114_FD_185876 | JGI IMG/M metagenome (GOLD analysis project Ga0209056, IMG submission 185876) | Grasslands soil microbial communities from the Angelo Coastal Reserve, California, USA - 14_0903_13_40cm (SPAdes) (version 2) | ecosystem: Environmental > Terrestrial > Soil > Grasslands ...
GTAGGTGAGTGCGAGTGCTACGAGGGACTGGATTCCCCACGTGATTACGAAACTCATCAGCATCATGAACGAGAATTTTCTTCTTCCAAAGAGGACAATGTAGCCTGCAACTTTTCTGAGCGCGAACAGAGTGATGATTGCGACCGCAAATGTCGAGAGTAGCAGGTAGGGTCTGTCGAGGGTTAGAGCTACGTAGCCTGGGACGATGACTCCTCCGGGGACGAGGTTCTGTTTTTCATAGAACAGCATGCTGACGCCGATTCCTAACGCGATAGCGACCTCGGCAGTGTCGAGGGTAACTCCGTAGACTACCATCTAATTCCGAGACTCCATGGGGTGTGAGTCTTGCTTCTCAGACAGTTTCTCGAACGCGTCGATGAAATCCTCAATTCCGATCATATTCCCACAGCCGAACAGGGTTAGGCCTTGATCTGATTTGAGAGACATCTTCGAGAGGAAATCCATGATTGCTGGAGGGTCGACAGCCCCTAAGTTCACAATCTTCTCCTTCGCGTAGCCTTCTCGGGTTGCCTGGTTTACGAACAGGTTCGTCATTTCTCCCACGACGAGAATTTTCTCAAACGGCATTCGCGCCATGACTTGGGCAAATTCTAAAGTTCTCGTAACCCTGTCCTCTCTCGCGTGGAACATTCCGACAAGCATTCTCTGTTCTTCTATGACTCGTCGGCGGCTGAGTTCTTGGAATACGAGTCTCGTCGAGTCGACGTCGTTGACGCCGAAGGCCGCGATGAGCCTCACGTCGTGATTGGCGATCACGCCGTTGAGGATCCGTGTTAGACCCGGGTCGGGTTTGGCGTCGAGCATTCCCTTCAGTGCTTCATCCGGTGGGACTTTGAGTAGTTCGCAGACTTTGAGTGCTATAGCGATGTTTTCCTTGAAGATCATATAGGGGAATTTGGAGAGATTCTCGTCTGGGACTGTGTCAGTGTCGACCTCTATGACTTTCGCATTTTTCTCTTCTGCTCTCTTTCTGATGATCGGTATGTACTTCTTCTCCGCAGTCACAACGACACCGTTGCTTGGGACTATTCCAGAAAGGTTCCAAGCAACATCTTCTAATGATGGTCCCATGACGTCCAGGTGATCGGCACGGACGTTTGTGATCACTGAGATTGTTGATCTAACGAACCTGCTTTCTGCGATTATGCTCTTTGGCCGAATGGACATGCATTCGAATACGATCACGTCTGCGCCGCCGGCGTCGGCTACACTCTCGATTATTCTAGGCTGTTCTCTAAGGTTAGGCTGTTCATGGGGACCACGGATTCCTCGCTCTGTTCCTTCAGGGTTGATTAGTCTCGCGGCCTTTCCCGTGGTCTTGGTTACTACCCGCCAGCCGTGGTTTCTAAGGGCGGCCCCGATGAGTCTCGTAGTAGTTGTCTTTCCTCTTATTCCGGTCACATGTATTCTCGTCGGGATCTTGGCAATAGCCTTGGAGTCTGCAACATATTCCCTCACGAAACCCGCGACGAAGCAGGCTAGGATAGAGCCAATGAGTACGCCCGGAGCCTTGACGAGTGGAATGTAATAGTCTACTCCGAACCAGTGGTAGATCGGCCAGAGAAATGCGATTATTGGTTGGAGGGGGATCGCTCGAGCTAGCCAGATTAGAAGGAACGTGACGAGAAACGCGGTCTCGCCGAGTCTCCGGAGCGAGAGTTTCCGCAATTCACTTTTCCACCAGTCCACGATACTTGGCCCTGTGTTTTCTCTCGTATGCGATGGTGACCGCGACGACTAGGCGAGGGGAATGACGATGTAGAGCCAGGAGAGATTCTGGAGGAGGGAGGGAGATTGATATGGTTTGGCAGCCGGCGAAGTTGACACTGGCCTCGGGGGAGAGTACGTTCGTGTTATGAATTACTAGGTACGAGTCAACGATACCGCTTACAGTATTGACCGTTGTTATTGCGTTGCCGGGGTTGGTTATGTTGAGGAAGAATCTGAAAGTCCCATCGGGATACTGAGTTGTTAGCGTGTAGTTGAGCAGTTTTGATGAGGAAATGAGAATATTGTACCAAGCGTTGCTGGAGCATGATCTGAGATCGTTTGCGATCGAGAGCATGTGATAGGCACCCGTCGGGTACAGGCCTGCTCCATTGTTCGGAAGGGAAAAGTTCCCGTTAGACTGGAGATACAGGCTAGTGAGGTAAGACTCGGCCCGGTACGCCGAGTATGCGTAGGTCAGATTGTTGTGGAGGTATACGCTTGAGTCTAGATCTCTCGCGAAATCCTCTACAAGGTAGGATTTGAAGGGGTTGACCGTGACGATGTTACCGTCTGACCGTTGTCTCTTGACAAGCTGGTTCGCAAGACCTGTCTCTAGTGTCTGATAGGATTGGCTGAGAGAATTGCCTTGGAGTCTGAAGTAGCTGTCAGTGTAAGTGATTGGCTTGAGAAAGCGGAGAAGCTTGGCAAAGTCGATAAACGGGTCTGCGGCTGCGGATGTGGCCCCTGTCTGGTTGTAGTTGGTGTTCAGGTCTTGGACTGCAGTTGTGTAGTCTGAGGCCGGGGGCAGCGTGGATCCGCCATAGTGTGCGAACCAGACAGCATTCGAGAGCGTCCAGGCAACCGTGTCGAAATAGTCGCTCCTGGAAGGCAGGTTGAGATGCATGTTCTGGGTGACGTTGATCAGGTCTGACCTTGCGGTCGGGTCCAGCGTTAGCCCATAGGTTCTTGACAGGAATTTCTGTGCGTCGAGGTGCACTTGGAACTGTGTGTTGAGGTTTGCAGGGGACCATATTCCGTAGTTGATAAAGGACGGATTCTGAAGCAGAATGTGTTCTGCCTTGGTCATGTTCTGGATAATTGTCCTGGTCGTTGAGCTGCCGATTTCTAGTTGTAGGTAGGTCAAAGTTCTTCCAACTAGGGATGTTGCCCAGAGATTGTTCGAGGTGCCTTGAAGCGTCGCGGTGCCATTCGGAAGAACTCTTGACTCGGCCCATGTGAGCACTTGTCTCATTGAAGCGTTGATCGCGGCGGTGTTCAAGGTGGGAGGACTTATCGGGCTGGCTGCGACCGAGGACTGGAACGAAGGAAAGGTGTCAGAGGCAAGTGGGGTGCTCGACACGATGATTCCGATTAGGATGAAGACTGGCATTCGAGCCAAGGAGGCTCTAGACCTCATTTTACACGCCTCCTCTCGAGCGCGTTTAATCCCTGAATAAGTGATGACTGTTACTCCAGTCAAGTTGTTGAAGAATTTGTCCGTCTACAGGTAAATATGGCGGGATTCGGTGTGAATTATCGTCTTTGATAGAATCTGCCGAACTCGTCGAAGAACAGAAATCAAACAATTTGTCTGCGTTGTAGCTTGACTAACGTGAGGCATGGATAGCGGGACTATAGTTTGTCGGGGTCAGTATTCGATCCTGGATTTCTCCGACAAGGTCGCCGTGTCGAGCATTGGTGATTTTCTTGATCTCTTTCCACTCTTCGTTGGCCCTGAACTGTTCCCAGACGTGTCGCATTGTCTCTTCATCCGGCCAGGCGAGTAGGTAGACGAACTCTGTCCTGTCTCCCAGCCTTGTCTCCCACGTGCCGAGGAGGTTGAACCCGTAGGATCGCATGATCCTCCAGGCGTGGTCGCGGAATCTGTTGTGAAACGCTTCCTTGTTCTGGTCGAAAATCTCGTAAATCCTAAGCTGATGAATCATGTCTCTCTCATCGCAACCGACTAGTCATGATGGGCGATCTTTTTTCTGTTACGATGCGGATGCATCCTATCCATCTTAAGAGGCATCACCAGTGAAGTTTAGCATCGATCTACCAGTCCAGTTTCGGGACATCGACGTAATGGGCCACGTCAACCACGCGACGTATCTCCAATACATGGAGACCGCGCGTGTGGAGCTTGCAAGAAGCCTCGGACAAGTAAAGAAAGGGTTCCGCTCCAATTTCATCCTCGCCTCGGCTCGTTGCGAGTTCAAGAAGCCGATCACAGACGAACGCCGCATAACCGTCGCAGTCTGGGTGAGCCGGATAGGAGATCGCTCATGGGATCTCGACTACTCCATCCACGGACCCAGGCGAGCAGAATACGCGGTCGGTAGGACCACACAGGTAGCCTACGACTACAAAACCAGATCAGCCGTTCAGATCTCCAGAAAACTCAAGAGAGATTTAGCGAAGCATATTGGAACGCCCCTCAAGTTCAGAGAGACAGGCTAAGGCGCGTCCACCAGAGCTAGGCGTTTAGATCGAAGTTTGGGAACCGTAGAGCGAAGTGCCAAGCTCCATCATTAACAACAAGAGTCTATCTCTGACTAGGCGTTACCTGTGACGGGTGCAGAGTTTGAGATCATGTTATCCGTGGTTCACATTTGCTCAGGGCCTTGGCTATGAAGTGAACATGAAATGTATTACAACCCAGGCTAAGAATCCGATCAGGCCACCAAACAAGGCACCGCTCATCGCCATCCCAGTCAGAGATAATCGACTTTTTCCCCTTAGCAGTGATCCTAAGCCGATTCCGATGAGCATCCAGCCAAGCCCCGCAAGCAGAGCCAGCTCGATCGCGAGCGGGTCGTTCTCGGGCGACACAGCAGAATGGGCCGGGGAAGACAGCCAGGAGAAGAAAACAACAACACTGGATGCAATCGCTACGAGACCCGCAGTTAGTAGAATGATAGAACGAAGCCTAGGTACTGCTACGAAAGACAACTAAACGTCTAGGGGGAAGCGCTCCCCAACAATATGCCTTGCCCTTCTATCATTATGAAAATGGCGATTACCTGTGGCGGCTACAGGGTTTGCGCTCGACAAGCATCACGTGACCCTTACGGTCTTTCGAGAAAACAAGAACACAACCACAAGAAATCTTCTCATTCCATTGAGTGATCTTTGGCTCGCTCAAAGACCCCATCAAAGAAAAGAGCCAGTCAGGGTCGAATGTAAGCAGAGCTATCCAACAGAGCAAAAACCCTCGTACTCCCGCATAGAAGACTGTCAACAAGACGAGGGTGGAACGTGATGCCGCCAGCAATCCTTTTTTCTTGGCAGGACCAGAGGGGAATAACGGTACCCGTTGGATAGAGCCAAAGCTCTCGGTATTATGGTTAAGGGATTCACCTTTTTCGCTCTCTATCTGGGCCTAGCAAACTTGTTCTTCTTACTCAATATCGTATCTCTGCCGTTGGGAGCGACTATCAACAATTTCTTGCTTCCACTAGTCGCCATTGATATCGCGATTCTGAATCTGTACGCGATGTATAGACGCCGCCAAGTCCCCAGGACAAAGTGAAGATGCGAGCCCAAACTCTCAGGTTTGTAGTCGTAGCCTTCTATCTCTTACTCCTAATCTACTTAGGAATTAGCATGGCTATCCCAAACACTTCTCTGGGATTGAAAGCAGGAGATGTCCCCGATGGTTGGTGGCTCATCATAATTATCGCCCTCTTGCCTGTTCCGATGCTAACTGTGATTGCCGCAGAAGAACGACAGCGGAAGCTTGAGAGCCAGAAAATCATGGGGACATAGTGACACGCAAACTGGAACTCTTAGGCTGGTGCTTATTCCGCCAACAATCCTCGTTTTCTATGCATGGCTCGCGATATTCCTCGGTGAAAACGCGATATATTTGCCGCTATCGGTCCAAATTAGTGTCCTAAACTCATGGCTGGGAAACCTTGAGTGGCTGTTCCTATACTTGTGGGGGGTAGGATTGTTGTATATCACTATTGGAGAGAAGCTAAGTGAAAGACGGCGGAAGCTGAAAGGATCGAACCTTGGCGGACAGCCTTCTGCCAAGACAAACGAAAGAAATTGATTTCCAAACGATTAATTGAATGAAGGACTCTGGGGCAACAAAGACTTGAAGCCTCGAACCGGCAGTCGGCGTGTCTTACAAATCCTCGCTACGATTAATCTGGCTGTCTGGATAGGAGTAGCCATCCTGTTCTGGTTGGGTCTCTCTTCGTTGAATAATCTGTCGATTGTTCTTCCTGCCGTTCTCCTTCTGGTAATTACAATTGCCTATCTGAATCTCTACCATCTGCCCCAGAAAAAGAGTTCCACACAACCGTGACGATTCCGAGATGAATCGAACCGTTCCAGCAACCTTTTTTTCTTGGAAGCCATCTAATCTTCAGGAACCAAATGGCGAGTGACACGCTCGTCAAACGACTACTTTGGGTTTACAGCATCTTCATGCTATACTTGGTAGTGGCAAGTCTGCTGGGGGTTGTGGGTGTTGTGTATCTCCCCCTGCGCTTGGACATGCCCCCTGTGTATGGGCATGACGTATCTCTCTATCTTTTCCTTGTTTTGTATTGGACGGCAATTGCCCACCGCATCACGGTGAGACGCCAGAAAAAACGAGCAACTCCTACCAAACCGTGGTGAGTGACATGCATAGACTAGACCAAATTGGTGCCTTGGTCCTCACGTTCGCCGTGATCGCACTCTACATCGGCGTCGCGAACCTTCTAAACTGGTTAAGTCTACCTTCTCTCCCGCTGGGGACAATTGACGCACTCCCCATCATGGCAATTGATGTGGCTATCCTGAATCTCTACGTTATCTGCCAGAGAAAGCGTGCCCAGAATTAGCGAACTCGGTGGAGACAATGACATCAGGGGACGTTTCGTCCGGCGCCGACGAGCTTAGTGGGCAAATGAGACCGTTGGTGCCAAGATGGCAACTGTTTGCGGGGTTCTTAGGGTTCCTTCTGTTGTTCCCAACCGCCTACCCACCCGCGTTGGACGCCAACACCGTCTTCTTCTGGGTAGTTCTACTAACGGGGCTAGCAGCGCTATTGGCTTATGTTCTTCGAAACAAAACCGTCAAAGTCAGGATCAGACCAGGAGAGAGATGTTTACTCATCACTAGCGAGTGGGAGCCTAACCCAGGGAAACTTGTGCCCTCGAGGGTCCAGATGAAATCCGACAAGGTGATCGAGGTCGAAAGGAAAGGCAAACGTTGGGAAGTCAAACGGATCGAGCTGCAATTCACAAGTCAACAAGACGCAACCAAAGCAATAGAAATGCTAAAGCAAACATCTTCGGGGTCGGTACTCCCCGGTGGGGTAGAATCAAGAATTCTGCAGGTTCGCTATTCTCTTGGTTATGCTTGGATGGTCACCGTACTCCGGCTAATCATTCCCACGCGAAGCATCATGCTCTCGCAGGATCTCAAGCTTACGCAATGCTTCCATCAAGGATTGCGGTCCAATAACAAGAGCGGCTTCTCTGTCTGCTTTCAAGACGAGGCTCCTGCCCAATCGTATACCACTGTAAACGCCGAGAGCAAGAAGGACAATGGCCCCGACGACAACACCGACAACAAGCTCGTTAGATGGATGCCTAAGGAACAGATACGAGAATACGAGAAAGCCTAGGAAGAGTAACAACGCGGGCAAGACCCTTATCACCGCTCCGATGTTGTAGCCTTTCTCTAGAGTCCTGTAGAAGATCAGCGATGGTGCAAGAATAGGACCCCAATCTTCAGGGGCAACTCGTCCATGTAGGATCGGAGAGATTATCAGCGTTGTATCTTCAAGGACAGGAAAATGCGGAGTGATGATCCTAGCACCCTTCGAACCTGGATGCTCCGCCTCCTGCCACGACACGGCCGTTGGAGAGAACCCGCTCAGACCTAGGGCGTCGCTGGTCCTACGTGCAGCCTCAAAAATCGTCTCAGTCTCAGATGACAATTAAGCTAGGTTCGCTCCCCAACCAATCAATTCCAGTCAGGATCTTATGATAGTAGAGCTGTGCAACCGGACAAAAACCTCGTGCTCCTCTGCCTCGAAGACCGTTCCGCACGAAGAAGGATGTTGAGGAAATGCCGTTCGGAGAATAGAACGTCCTGTTCTAAACCGTGGAGTTAACTTCGTCTGCGACCTATTCACATGTGAGCATGATTCCCCTTGGCTGATGCACGCCTCCTCCGGGTCTTGCTTGTGGCTTCTATATCCATTCTTGCCGTCCTCGGTGCTACGATAACGACACAGAACAAGGCGCCGACCGAGCTGTCCGCCCAGCAGTCTCCATATTACACCCTAAACGCCGTTCCTGGATCACTCACTCTCACGCAGGGCTCGACAGCTCAAGCGGTTATCACCATAACCAGCCTGAACGGGTTTTCAGAGACTACGCAGTGCGGCTCAGCCTGGTGGGGACATCTAGACCTTAGAGCCAATGTCTCCCCTTCCACAACCCTTGGCCTTTTCGCCGTCGTGAATCCACGATGTCTCACCTTGAGATCAGGAGAGACCGCCACCGCAACCCTTGTCGTCAGCTCAACAGGCCTAGAAGCTCCAGGTATCAACCATGTCATCGTAAGCGTCGGGTTTCGGGTGTCGCCGAGCGGTTGGTCCGCAGGGAGTTCTACAACCGTCTTGGTCCACATAATACCAGACGAACTCCTGCGTTTGGATAACAGGCCAGTGTCTTACTAGCTCGCTCTTGTATTGTACTAGCGATTTCTCTGGGGCTGGTGCAGGACCTAACAAGAAGAGAAGCTAGTCAGGGTCTAATGTAAGCAAAGCTGTCCAAGAGAACTAGAACCGCAGTATCCTGGAAGGAGATTGTTGGATTCATACTCTGCTTTTGACGTTTTTCTGAGGAAAAAGAGACCTGTAAGAGTCGAAACGAACGCCAAGCTCAACGTAGCCATGAAAAAGCCGATCAGAAAAAGAGAATATGGTACTTGCTGGCAATTGTACAGCGCGGCCGTCACGCCTGCAGAGTAGTCTTGGCATTTTGACAAGTTGTCCTGATAATCAACGAGGGCCCCGATCGTGTAAATGAAACCGAACACCCAAACCGGACAGTTTCCGATCGTGACGATGCCCGCAGCGTCAGCACTCACCGAGCCTTTTCTCAGAATCCCGAGTATCGTGAGAGCTATGCTAACGATCAGCGGAGTAGACATGAGCGCGACGGCTATGCTATGGTCCGTAGAACCTGATACTAGCGTGACAATGAACAGGCTGAACACGCTGAGCACATTTGCAAGGAGGCCGAAGAAAAGAAAACGCGTGTCCACCATTTCCGTCCCACCAGATACGATGCCGACCTAGACAGATACTTCGTAAAAGGGGTACTCTTCGAAGTTGCGTAAAGGAAATGGGACTTAGTACCAGTACATGCGGTACAGGGAACTACAGACTTGGTATCCCTAGTTGGGCTCAGGCTTGACCAATGGCGTACAGATTTCCATCGCCGCTCCCTATGTAGAGGGTTCCGTCAGAGCCGATGGCTGGGTCTGATAGAGAAAGGGTTGGACATGGGAATGTTGAGCATGCTATGGTAGGCTGTATCACGAAATTCCATGCCTGGGTGCCATCTGGATTGACCGCATACAGAGTAGCGTTTCCGTAGCCGGAGGGTTCAGGGGCACAGCTACAGTAATGGTCGAACCAGTCTCCAAAGTATAGAATCCCATTGGATCCTATTGCTACAGAAGATTCTTGGACCACGTCGTAGGAACAGCATGGATCCCCAGAGCCGCCTTCTGTCTCGGTAGGGAACCGCCACCGAGTGCTGCCGTCCTGGTTGATCGCGAAGAGCCCTTGATTGCCTGTGCCGTAGATGGTTCCGTCAGTCCCTATCGACGGGGAAACGAACGGGCGACCCTGCCACTCCAGCGTTCCATTCGAACTTACAGCAACACCGTCAACATAGACGGTCCCGTCTGAACCGACGGCTGGAAAACCGAACCCGCCACCGGGCCGAAGACTCCATTTGACCGTTCCATCAGGGTTCAACGCGGCCACACACTGTCCGCATACTACTGTGGGTGACGGGTTGTCGTCGTCTGTTGCAACGTACAACGTCCCGTCTTGGCCGACCGCGGGTGAGTCGAATACTTCTCCGCCAGTCTGCAGTACCCACCTTAGAGTACCATCCGGGTTAACGGCGAGTGTTCTGAAGCCAACGTCTGAAGTGTAAATTGTCCCGTCGGAGCCAATGGTGGGAGAAGAAAGCGAATCGTACCCTTGAAAGTTTGCTAGTGTGACGTTCCAGATCGTTCTCCCGGCAGGGCTTATCGCATAAAGGATGCCTTCGGGTCGACCCGAACTGTTCTGGATGGAAGAAGCTAGGTAGATTGTCCCATCGGAACCTATCGCCGGGGTTGTCCTAATCGCCGAGGGTGTTTGTAGTTTCCAGATTAGCTGTCCCTGTAAGTTGAGCGCGTACAGGTTGCCGTCCGTACTACCAACATAGATTATTCCGTTTCCTATAGCAGGCGCTGCTTCATCTTGGCCGCTTGTCTGGAATGCCCATTTCAGAACTGGGGCCGTAGGTCCTGGAAACGGCGACAGTCCGGTGTGCTGGGCGTTCTGGTGGGACATTGGCCAAGGATTTTGTACTGCAAAAGTGCAGTAGCCTTGGTTGTTTCCTGTAAACGTGTTGTTGGCGACATAGTTCTGGTCCGGCGAAGAGGTTGAATCGGTTCGTATTCCACACTGGTTGTTGCTGATCGCGTTGTTCGTGATGGAGTTTCCAGTAGCATAATCCACCATCCGAATTCCCTCAAGA
>Ga0209056_10008532_pt1 | contig 10503 bp, 8 predicted proteins | sample GraSoiAngelo_114_FD_185876 | JGI IMG/M metagenome (GOLD analysis project Ga0209056, IMG submission 185876) | Grasslands soil microbial communities from the Angelo Coastal Reserve, California, USA - 14_0903_13_40cm (SPAdes) (version 2) | ecosystem: Environmental > Terrestrial > Soil > Grasslands ...
TTGCGAGTCGCGAAGAGGCACCACCAAAACCAACCATAATCGATAATCCAAATCCAAAACCTAATCCTATGGCAGACCACGGAGGCAAAGACATCCTCTCGAGCGATGTCGAAATCAAAGGCTCGATCAAGTTCCAGAAAGAACTGCTCATCGACGGCAAAGTCGAAGGCGACATCAACTCTGACGGCGTTTTGACAGTCGGTGAAAACGCTGAGATTCGGGGTGAGATCAAAACCAAATCGATCACCGTCTATGGCAAAGTGCACGGCAATATCACCGTTGCCGAGCGCTGCGAGCTAAAATCCAAATGCGTGTTGCAGGGAGATCTCAAAGCAGCGCGTCTTGTGATTGAAGAAGGGGCAACCTTTATCGGGAAATCGGAAGTCACCACCGGAGCCGTTTCTGCAAAAGCTGCGCCGCGCCCTGAAGTCTTGCGGTCCAGCGAGCCGATCAAAGCGGCATTCGGAGTGCGAGCGTAAAAGAAAGGTTTCGGCAAGCATAAAGTGGCCAATCCATCGCCTGCAAAAGTCAGTGCGGAATGTCCGCACTGTGGCTTTAAGCAGATGGAATACGCGGCGGCCAAGAGTTCGATCTGCCGCCAGTGCGGCCGCTCTTTTACTCCGTTCGCACCGAAACCTGGCCTAAAGCTGCGGACGACTGAAGAAGCGCCTGCGCCGGAGACATCTTCCTCTATTTTCGGCAGACTCGAGGAGTTTTGGAAACGCCAGACCAGCTCGGTTGTCGAATGTTTCGAATGCAAGCGAAAACAGCAGGTCTCTGGCGCCGCGAGTTCAACAATCTGTCCTTCCTGCAGCGCGCACATTGACCTGCGCGATTACAAAATCACCAGCGGGTTCAGTCGAAGCATTCGCACCCGCGGTAATGTGCATCTTTCCGGCAAAGGTGATCTTGCCAGCAGTAGCGTGGAGTGCCAATCGGCTCTGATTGAAGGCAGGCTGCGCGGCAATCTGCATTGCGATACCGCGACAATTAACTACTCAGGGAAAATCCCCGGCCGCATCAGCGCCCGGCACCTGGTCGTTGATCGCAAAGCTGACATTCACTGTTTCCGGACGGTTCGCGCGGAGCAGATCGAAATCAAAGGCAGGATGTCTGGAGAGATCATCGCTCAGACTGTAACGGTCTATAGGAAGGGTTCACTGGAAGGAGATGTCACAGCAAGGGCGATCAGCGTGGAGAAAGGCGGAATGTTTTCCGGCCAACTCGCCATCGGTCAGCTCGGTCTCACACAAGGAGAATTGCTTGGGGAAGAAGAACCGACCGCTTCACATACGACAAACTCCAGCTTTTCAGACACCGCAGCGCGGCCGTTGCCGGCCACCTAGTACGATCAGCTTCATGCGAAGACTGCATCCACGCAGTCCTTACCAGAAACTCGGCGGTTATGTTCATCTGCCGCGTTTGATTGACAAGGCGAGGCTGCACCGCAAAGGCTTGCTTGACGGCTACAACTACAAAACCGTCGGATTCGACAAGCATTTACTCGCATTTCTCAAAATCGACGGGGACGCGTTCGAAGAGATCGCGAACAAGCTGGACGAGGACGAAACAATTCTCGCCTGGGTGCAGAAAAATGGAGAGCAACATGCGCCGGAAGCCGTCGAACAATGGAACGCGGCCATGATCTCACGCCATCCCGATACCGCCGCAAAAAAGGCGCGTTTCCTGCATTTTCTCAAAGAAGCCGGCGGCGACGGACGTAAAGATATTCGAACTTATTTCGATCTGATCGAGTTCGATGAAGGAAGGCGCAAATAACGCAACCTGAGCCGTGTAACTGGTTAAATCGTTACAACGTTACATCGAATCTTCGATTCAACGACCAACGTACGAAGCCAGTATCTTATCGGCATTCTCGAGCGTCTCTTTGCTACCGATGTCGAGCCATTGGTCTTTGATCTGAAACGTCTTCACCGGCTTGCGACTGTAGAGCCACTGCACAAAACGGCCCGGCTGATCCGCGTTGTTTCCCCCCGCCAAATACGTCCTCAAAAGCGACAGGACCGCAGGCGAGTAATAATAAAGGGCGATCGCGGCGAGTGTTCCCTGTGGCTTTTGCGGTTTTTCCTCAAACTGGGTGATGACTCCTGCGGCATCAACGGCCACGTTGCCGTACTTCTTGATCGCTTCAGTGTCCCCCACGTCGTGAACCGCAACGGTCACTTCGGTGTTTCTCGCGTATGCCACAAAATCTGCCAGCGAATTGGTAAACAAATTGTCGCCCGCGGCAATTAACAAGCCGGTTTCGGACAGGTTCTCATGCGTGACAACAAAATCGATGTCTCCAATTGCGCCCAGCTTGTCGCCATCGCTCGTGGAACCGTCGTTTACGACTTTGAATCTAAATTCAGGATGGCGTTTCTGATAAGCCTGACTCCATGCCTGAAAGTCCGCTGAGAATTTGTCGTTGGTCACGATATAAATCGTTTCCAAGGCGGGAATGCCGGCGAGATTGTCCACCAGCCATTCGATGATCGGTTTGCTGCCGACTGTGAGCAACGGTTTCGCTTTGTTTAGCGTCAGCGGGTACAGGCGAGTTGCATATCCGGCAGCGAGAATCAGAACGTTCATTAGATCAAAAGAGTTCGCGGCAAAGCAGAAAAACGCTCGTATTTTCTCTACGGTTTAGCCGACCCGAGCAGAATCGTCTCTTTCAAATGCTGCTGGACGATCCGGATCCGCTGTGAATCGGTGATCTTCGCATGGCTGGAGCCGTCCATCACGTACAATGTGTCGATCGCCGCGCCAGCCTGGGTGTTAACTCGAGAAAGAGGCACCAAAACATTTTCGCGATCGAGACAGCTCAGCACATCATAAAGCAGACCGATCCGGTCCGGGGCTTGAAACTCAACGAGCGTGTAAGTCGGATGCGTTTTGTTGTCGATCGCGATGCGAGTCGGAAAGTCAATTCCCACCGCGGCACGATGGCTCGAGCGCTTCGCTTTTTCGATCGATGGAACAAAGTCGAAGCTCTCGTCCTCGAGTGCTCGACGCAGTGTTTGTTCTACAAGTTCGAAATCGCGCGGGTTCGAAACGGGTTGCGCTCTTGTGTCGCACACGCGGAAAACGCCAAGCACTGCGTTATCGCCGCGCGGGAAAACATCGGCGCTCAAAATGTTCAGCGGTACGACCGACAATGAGCCGGCTATTTTCGCCAGGAGCCGTTCGCGCTCCCACGTGCAGAAGGTCATCACCGTGTGCCCCTGCTCGGGCACGATCTTCCACTTCACTGCCGGAGCGAGCGGAGACTCTTTCTCGGTGGAAACGCTCTCCAGAAAAGACCGCAACAACTTCACGTGCTCGATAATCTCCGGCACGCCAGTCGCCCGGAAATAATGATCAGGCATATATTCGAAATGCGTTTCAATTTCCTCCGCGTAGTCGGGTGAAAGATTCTGGGCGACAGAGGCGCGCAGGCTTTCGCGTGCGATTCTGGTTTGTTCGTAATAAGACTTTCGGTCGGCGAGGTAACGCGAAGTCTGGTGAAACAATTGCCACACCAGCGATTCCTTCCAGTCCGACCACGCGTCGGCGCTTGTGCCCTGGCCATCAGCGAGAGTAAGCAGCATGAGCGCGTCGAGGTTTTTTTGGTCTTTCACAGTCTGCGCAAATTCCATGATTGTTGCGGGATCATCGAGGTTCCGTTGCTGCGACATTGTGGACAAGGTGAGGTGATGATCGACGAGCCGTATCAGCGATTTCCGCCGTTCGGAAGCCAATTGCAGACGGGCCGCAACGCGCTGGGCGAACAGCGCGCTGGCTTCGGAGTGTGGCCGGCCCACGGCCTTGCCGCTGTCGTGAAGGAGAAGTGCGAGATACAGAACCAGTGGGTCCGCGAGTTGTTCAAACAATTTGCGATAATGAATCAGCTTCGGATCATCGGTTTCCGCCAATGCATCAAGTTTGTCGATGCATACCAGCGTGTGCTCGTCGGCAGTATACCGGTGCAAGAACTCGTGCTGCACAAGGCAGGTAAGCTGGCCGAATTCGGGAATGTACCGGCCAAGAAAATCCACCCGATGCATCATCCGCAGGATGCGTCCCACTTTGCCTTTCTGCGACAGAATCGATGTGAAGATCACACGCGGTCCGCGCGCATACTGATATGTTCGGGTTGCGTGGCGAAGGCTTCTGCTCAATAAATCTTCCAGTTCCGGGCTGAGATCGAGGTCACGCTCCTGCGCCAATTCAAATGCGCGCATCATCTGCTCAGGGTCGCTGCGAAAAATATCGCGCCGTGCCGGATACAGTTGTTTGTTTCGAACGTAGAAGGAATCACCAACTGGAGTCTTGTGCGCTCGTGTTAACGGGAGGAAACTGAAAAGAGCGCGGGTTTTGCTCGTAACGTGTCCGCTCACGAACTGTTCCGTAATTCGTTCCGTCACGCGCAGAATGTTTCGCGTGTGGTGGTAGCAGTCGCGCATAAGCGCCTCGCTACGAAGCTGGCCTTTTCGCGGCGAATAACCGAGCCGGCTTGCGATTTGTTCCTGCAAATTCATGTGCAGCATGTCGGTGGCGCGCCCGGTCGCGTAATGCAAGTCTGTGCGCAAGCGAAGAAGAAAATCGTACGCACGCTCGATCCGGCGCTGATCGCTTTCGCTTAGCCAATCTTTGCCGACGAGTTGGTTTGTGCTGAGCGAACCCTCTTTGAAGTAAGTAATCCAAAGCAGATTTTGATAGTCGCGCAGTCCGCCACAGCCGCTCTTCAGGTTGGGCTCTTGCAGATAAACGCTGTCGCCGAATTTTTTGTGTCGGGAGACTTGGTCCTTCATGCGTAGCTCGACGTAGTCGCGTTCGTGTCCGACGACGCATTTAGAACGAAATTGTTCCCGAAATTCTCTCGCCAGCTCTGTGTTGCCGGCGAGAAACCGCGCCTCCAGCATCGCAGTCTTTGTGCGCATGTCGCTGTTGGCCTGCGCGATGGCTTCTTTGATCGAACGCGTGGAGTGTCCAACTTTGAATCCGCTGTCCCACAACAGATATAGGATCTGGTTCACCATCTCCTCCAAGTGTGGCGAAACTTCGGCGCGCTGCTGGTGCAACAGCATAACGTCAACGTCGCTGAACGGATTGAGCTCGCCCCGGCCATATCCGCCAAGAGCAATCAGCGTCAGGGGCACCTCTTCGCGGTTTTCACGAGCCGCCGCGGACGACGCAGCGCCGAAGACGTATCGCAACAAAACATCAACCAGTTCCGCTCGACGCGCGCAAATTTCGCGCCCACCTCCACCAGCCTGGTGCCTCAGGCGCAAGCGGTGCTCTTCCACCTTCAGAAATTTTTTGTATAGCGGAAGGACCTCGGTGGGACGCCTGGTGCCTGTAGGTGCGAGGCTGCTTTCGGCATGCGCCAAAACTTTCTCCAATTCTCGAGATGCGTTCATCGCCCCTTTTGTTGCGGAACAATTTAGAACCGCAAATCCAAAAGCCAAAATCTGCGCACCGTCGCGCCGTAGGGTGCGGTGTCCTCAGCGCATCGGCAGTTGGCGTCCAATAAGACTCCGCTGAGGACAGCGACACTACAGAACAACTCAGTATTTCAGAAAGGATGTGACCGGTGTCGGCTCGAGTCGCTTTCGGCCTTCGAGGAATTCCAACTCAATCAGAAATTGCGCCTCGACCAGATCCGCACCGGCTTTTCGGATAAGCAGCGCCGCGGCGGCCGAAGTTCCACCTGTGGCGAGCAAATCATCCACCAGCACCACTCGCTCACCCGCTCTCACGGCGTCGGTGTGCATTTCCATTTCCGCCTCGCCGTATTCCAACGAGTACTTCGCGATTTCCGTTTTGTATGGAAGCTTCCCGCGCTTCCGAATCGGCACAAATCCAACTCCGAGTTCATAGGCAACGGCCGACCCAAAAACGAAACCGCGCGCATCGATCCCGACGATTTTGTCAATCTGTCTTCCGCGGCAGCGCTCCACAAAGAGATCGATGGAAGCGCGGAACAAGCCGGAGTGGCTCAAGACAGGCGTGATGTCTTTAAACACGATGCCTTTTTTTGGGAAATCGGGCACGTCACGCACGGCCGCTCGAAGCCTTTCAACTGTATCAGAGCCCATCGGCGCGAACGCTAGCGGACTGTAGGCCAACGTCAATCGGGGTCGCTATAGCAACCCCTGCATGAACCATCCCAGAGCAAGCATTGAGAAAGTTAGTGAGGCGCCCTTGCAGTTGAGCCGGTGGGTTACCAGTGCAAAAGCCCCCGATCCATCCACCAGCCAGGGCGCAGTTTGGACGTGTGCACGTAGCTGCCGGCCGTATCCGGGATGGCATGACAGTCGGTACGCAGCTTGAGCTCACAAACTTGGCGCCGGAACTGACTGCCCTCGGTTGCAGAGATTGCCAACAGAAAAGGGCAACCTAGAATAAGCTGCCCCAGTGGACCGTTACCTTCTCATTGCTTCGACAATCTGCTTTCTCGCCGCGGTTGTGCACACCGTTATCGAACTGCGTGCGGGAGTGTTCCGCCCGATGCGATTCAATTTCTTCGCCATCGGATTAGGTTTTATTTTTCAGACAGGTTTCCTGTGGATTCGAGGCCAGTACTTGGGACGTTGTCCGATCACGAACCTGTTTGAGGTTTTTATCTTTCTCGCCTGGTCAGTAGCCCTAATCTACATGCTGGTCGGTTCGGTTTATCGCCTTTCGCTGATGGGGGCGTTCACCGCGCCACTGGTATTGTTGCTGCAAGGTTTTGCCCTGATTACGCCGATCGATGCTCGGCATCCCGTAATCGTCCCGGCGAATTCCTGGCTTGAGTTTCACGCATCGATGTCGCTCGTGGCCTACGGTGTGTTCGCGCTAGCTTGCATCGCCGGTGTGATGTATCTGCTGCAGGAGCGCCAGCTGAAGACGCACCATTTGCATTCGATCTTTTATCATTTACCGCCGCTGACCAACTTGTTCGCTGCGATCACGCGCCTGTTGTGGTGGGGTTTTGCGCTTTACACCATAGGCATCGTGAGCGGCTTTTTTACTGGTCACCCGTTGCCGCGTATTCAGGTGGTGGCTGCGATTGCGCTGTGGCTGCTGTACGCGGCAATCTTGCAAGCCCGCCATCTCAAGTGGCTCGCGCCAAAACGTGTGGCGGCGTTATGCATCATTGGCTTCAGCGCTGCTCTGGCGCTTCTGTGGGGAATCACATTTACCGCGGAACTGCATCAGGTCCCATGAACCTGTTCTGTATCGGATTGAGCCATCACACCGCGAACGTGGCGACCCGGGAGCAGTTCGCGGGGAACGCCACAGCCGAATCCATCGCGCGCCTAGCCGGCTGTGCCGAAGCGTTGCTCCTGACGACGTGCAATCGCGTGGAGGTTTACGCAGTCTCAGACAAACGCATTTCTACCGACGAAATTGCGCGTTGTCTCATGGCAAAAACAAATCACGATCCGTACAATTACGCGCCGCCGTTTTATCGTTACGAGGACAACAAATGTGTCCAGCATCTCTTCCGGGTCGCCTCGGGGCTCGACTCGATGGTCGTCGGCGAGAGCGAGATATTCGGACAGGCAAAGAAGGCATACGAATCGGCCAGAACATCGGGAGCAGCCGGGCCGTATTTGCATCGTTTGTTTCAACGCGCGTTTCGCGTGGCAAAACAGGTGCGCACACACACGGACATTGCGCGCGGCGCGGTGTCGGTCGGTTCCGTCGCGGTCGAATTAGCCCAAAGAATTTTTGGCAAATTAAGCGAGTGCAAAGTGCTTGTACTCGGCGCGGGTGAAACCAGCGAGCGCACTGCACGTGCGCTTGTCTCGCGTGGCATCACTGATCTTCGGGTAAGTAATCGCTCGCTGGATCGCGCTCGCGAACTGGCACAGGACGTCGGCGGGCGTGCCGTGCCGTTCGATGATTGGGTGATGCAATGCCGTGAGATCGATATTCTGCTCACCTCAACAGCGTCGGAAACACCGTTGCTGACATCTGAGATCCTCGCGCCGATGTTGTGGGAGCGCGTGGATCGTCCGCTTTTCGTCATCGATATCGCCGTTCCACGCAACGTCGATCCCAGCGTAAATGAACTGGAAGGCGTTTATCTTTACGACATCGATTCCATACGCTCGGTCGCGGAACAGTCGCTCGCGCTCCGACGGCAGCAGGTCGCAGCGGCTGAAGCGATCATTGCCGATCATGTCATTGAATTTGTCGACTCGATCTCACGAGGATTGAATCGTCTCTCGCAGGCGGCCGAGTATTCCTCCCGCGGCGAAAATCCACTGCGCGCTTCCGAGCTGTAAGGAAAGCAGTCAGCTTCCCCTACAACGCATCGCGCGTTACATTTCCGCGATGGTTGCGAAGATCACCCTCGGCACACGGGGCAGCGAGCTTGCGCGCGCACAGACTCTGCTGGTTGAGAAGGCAATTCGAAGCGTGCATCCGAACGTCGCAATCGAAACCAAAATCATCGTGACACGCGGCGATAACGCCAAAGTTGTAGATCTCCGCGCTGGTTGGAAAGGATTATTCACGGCGGAAATCGAGCGAGCGCTTCTCGCAGGGGAGGTAGATGTCGCCGTTCATAGCGCAAAGGACCTGCCAAGTGAAATTAGCATGGGAGCACAAATCGCCGCAGTTCTTCCGCGGGCGCCAGTCAATGATGTCCTGATTTCCAAACAGTCCGGCGGTCTCGCTGCGCTGCCTTGTGGCGCGACGGTGGCTACGGGCAGCGTACGAAGGCGACGTCAGCTGCATTGGAACCGCGCAGACCTCAACGTCGTTGATCTTCGCGGTAACGTACCAACCCGTTTGCGCAAACTCGCCGAGAATGAGTGGGACGGCATTTTGTTAGCTCGCGCAGGACTGGAGCGCCTGGGCTTTTCGCCCAAGCGGACCGAAATCAACTTCGAAGCCGGGCAATTTTTTGTTGAGGTTCTTCCCCGCCAAATTTTTCTTCCCGCGGGTGGTCAGGGAATCATCGCTCTCGAAATTCGCACTGATGATGAAAGCACAAAAGCCCTTCTCGAGTCGGTAAGCGATCGCGAAACATTGCTTTGTCTGCACGCAGAGCGAGAATTTCTGCGTCGGCTGCAAGGCGATTGTAATTTTCCAGTTGCCGTGCATGCGACGACCAGGAACGGAAAGATGAAACTGCGGGCGCAAGTGTTTGAAGGTGAATCGCCGGCGCCACGACAAGCCGAAGTGGAGGGCAGTTGCGACGAACGTGACGCCCTGGCGGCAGAATTGCTGCAAAGGATCAGGCAGACCTAAGTGCATGAGCAAAGACGCCATTAAAGCGGGGAAAGTCCATCTGGTTGGCGCCGGGCCAGGTGATCTCGGCTTGGTTACATTGCGTGCAAAGGAGTGCATCGAAAACGCGGATGCCATCGTTTACGATCATCTGGCAAATCCAGACGTGCTCGCCTGGGCACGGGACGACGCGGAAATCATTTATGCCGGGAAACAACCCGGCGAAAGCCGCACGCAGCAGCAAATCAACGCGCTGCTGGTTGAAAAAGCACGCGAAGGAAAGCAGGTCGTTCGGTTAAAAGGTGGCGATCCATTCGTGTTCGGCCGGGGCGCCGAAGAAGCGCAGGTGATCGCCAGCGCGGGAATTCCATTTGAAATTGTGCCTGGGATTACCTCGGCTATCGCGGGGCCGGCTTATGCAGGCATCCCAATGACGCATCGTGCGCATAACTCGCACGTGACATTGTTCACCGGGCACGAAGATCCAACCAAAACGGAAAGCGTAGTCGATTATGCGGCGCTGGCGAAACTTGGCGGCACACAAGTGATGCTGATGGGCGTGGAGCGACTGGGAGACGTCACAAGCGAAATGCTGAAGAACGGTGTCCGCAGCGATTTGCCTGTCGCACTGGTTCGTTGGGCAACTACCGGGCAGCAGCAAACCCTTACGGGCACGCTTTCGGACATTGCTCAAAAAGCTGCGGCGAACAGTTTTGAAGCGCCGGCAGTAGTGGTGTTTGGCGACGTAGTATCGTTGCGCGACACGCTAAACTGGTACGAGAAGCGCCCGCTTCTGGGAAAAAGAATTGTCGTCACCCGAACACGTAAGCAGGCGAGCGCGCTAAGCAACAAGCTTCGGGCCCTCGGCGCCCACGTCATCGAACTGCCCACGATCCGGATCGAGCCGCCGAGTAACTTGCGCGAATTCGCAGAACTCGTCCAGGACGCGCACATTTACGATTGGATCGTGTTCACTAGCGCTAACGGAGTGGAAGCGTTCTTCGATATTTTCTTCAAACTTTACGATGACGCCCGTGAAATCGGCGGAGTGCGCATCGCCGCGATCGGACCGGCCACGGCGCAACGCGTGAAGGATTTTCACCTGCACGTCGATCTTCAGCCGGAAGAATTCGTCGCCGAAGCGGTCGTGCGCGAATTCAAGAAACAGGGAAGCATCGAAAACGTGCGAGTCCTTTTGGTGCGTGCCGAGAAGGCGCGCGACGTTTTGCCCAAGGAACTGTCGGCCGCAGGAGCGATCGTGGACGAAGCGTTCGCATACCGGACGGTGCCCGA
>Ga0209056_10008534_pt1 | contig 10502 bp, 8 predicted proteins | sample GraSoiAngelo_114_FD_185876 | JGI IMG/M metagenome (GOLD analysis project Ga0209056, IMG submission 185876) | Grasslands soil microbial communities from the Angelo Coastal Reserve, California, USA - 14_0903_13_40cm (SPAdes) (version 2) | ecosystem: Environmental > Terrestrial > Soil > Grasslands ...
TGGCGGGACGGTCGCCGATGAAGATCGCGGCCGGATCCCCGGGGACCAGATACAGGACGAGGAAGACGAGGCCCGACACCGCCAGCATTGTCGGGACCGCCAGGATCGCCCGCTTGACCAGGTACTGCAGCATAGAGTGCGTCTACCAAGTCTCCCGGGTCTACAAAGTCTACCAGGTCTCAGGACAAGACAGACGCCTCATGCCACGCACACGGAGGTAGGTAGACCCGGAAGACATGGTAGACTTGGTAGACTTGGAAGACCGCCGAGGCTATCCTCCGATGCGCGTGTCGTAGAAGTAGGGGTAGTTTCCGCCCCAGTCCACCCACACGTTCTGCACCGTGCGCGCATGCGCATACAGCGATGGGGGGTCGGCCAGGTAGGCCATCACCGCATCATCGATCGCCTTTTGCTGCGCTCGGACCACCAACTCGGTGCGCTTCTGTGGATCCGCGGTGGCATCGATTTGATCGATCAACCGGTCCATCTCCTGGTTCTTGTAGTTGCTGCGGTTCGTGCCGCCGCCGGCGTTGCTGGAGTGGAAGAGGATCCGCAGGATGCCGCCGGGATCGGTCCCCGTTTCCCACCAGAACTGCAGGTGATGCCGGCCGCTGCGCACCGCGTCCAGGTACGCGGCCCGCGCCACCACGTTGAGGTTCACCTCGATGCCGATGGGTTTCAGGCTGGCCTGGACGAATGCGGCCATCTCCTGATTCTTGGTGGGGGGCTGCAGGAAGAACTCCAGGCGCAACCGCTGTCCGTCCTTCGTCCGGATCCCATCGGGTCCAGGGCGCCACCCCGCCTCCTCGAGGAGGCGCTTGGCCAGATCGGGGTTATACGCCGTCGCCTTGCACGTGTTCGAATCAAATCCAAACATGTTGGGCGTCAACGGGCTGCAGGCCGGCTTGAAGACTCCGTCCCAGACCGTCTTGGCCAGGCCTGCCCCATCGATGCCGTGCATGATCGCGCGGCGGACCGCCACCTCGCTGGTCGGCGGGCGCTGCTGGTTCATCATCACCGACCAGCCGCTGCCGGCCTGCGGGATCTCCAGCAGCGTGAAGTTCCGGGCACCGCGCAGGCGCCGGTAGTCGCTGGTGGGGACGTCTTCAATGAAGAGCGTCTCCCCTGTCTCCAGCGTGGCCAGCCGGGTGGCGTCTTCGGGGATGATCCGGTAGACGAGGCGCTGCAGGTGTGGGGCGCCGTTGTGCTGGAAGATGCGCGAGGCCCAGGTGTAGTTGGGATTGCGAATCAGGGCGACTTCGGCATCGGCGTGATACGACTCCAGGATGAACGGGCCGCTGCCCACGAAGACCACGGGGCCAAAGTCCTTCCCGTACTTCTTCAGCGCGGCCGACGAGATGATCCCAAGATACGGCGTGCTGGCTCCATCGAGAAACGCCGCGTAGGGGCTCTTGAACCGGACCCGCACGGTGTACGGATCGACGACCTCGGTCCGGTCGTACGGTCCGATGAAGCTAAACGCCGTCTGGGATTTGGTCTCCGGATCCACGATCCGGTCAAAGGTGACCTTCACGGCCTCGGCCGTGAGCGGGGTGCCGTCGTGGAACCTGACGTCGCTCCGCAGTTTGAATGTATAGGAGGTCGCGTCCGGCGAGGCCGTCCAGGATGTGGCGAGTCCAGGGGCGAACTGCCCCGGCTGGATCTGCCAGACCAGCGGGTCAACGAGATGTAACCCAATCCTGCCCACCCGCGTGAAGGTAGTCGCGGTCACATCGAGGGTATCGAACCCGCCGGCCATGCCGTAGGTGAGCGTTCCCGTGGCCTGGGCATACGCCCGCCCCGGCATCGACAGGCGCGGCAGCATTTGCGACACTGCCAGCGCGCCGAGGCCCCATCCCGCCCGGCGAAACAGCTCGCGGCGCTTAATGCGTTCCATCGTGGAATCCCCCCTGAACCGGAGTGGCAATGTAGTTCTCCTCGAACCGCCGGGGCCCTCTCCCCCGGCGTGACTGTTCTGTGATCCTCGGTGTGCTACGCTAGTCGTACCAGGAGGTGACGTGAGATGAACAATCAGCATGCCAGATCAGTGGGACGAACAGGGCTGGCGGTGGCGGGCGCGGCGCTGGTGCTCTCAACAGCGGTGTTCGCCGCACCAGGGCCGGCCACTCAGGCCGAGGGGACCATTGCCGCGGTCGAGCCCGCCGCCGTCACTGTGGCCACGAGCACCGGCACCCAGGTGCGCGTCGTGATGACCGGGGACACCGTGGTCATCCGGCGGCGAACGGTGCCGCTTGAAGACATGAAACCCAACGACTTCGTGGGGGTGACGGCCCGGCGTGAGGCCGACGGCTCGCTCACCGCGATCTCCATCAACATCTTTCCGCCCGAGTTCCGGGGACGCGTGCGCGAAGCGCAGTTCGTCATGGAGACGGGCAATATCATGACCAACGCCATGGTCTTCCAAAACGTGAGACGCGTGGAAGGACGCACGCTCTATCTGAAGCTGGGAGACGGCAGCGTGATCATCGCGGTCCCCCGGGACGCCCAGGTCTTCCGGCTGGCGATCATGCCTGTGGGCGAGTTGCGGCCCGGCATGCATGTCATAGTGCGGGGCACCCCCGGTCCGGATGGCAACCCGGTCGCGGTGACGATCACGGTGGACGCCCAGTAAGGGCCCGGAGGGCTTAATTTCTTCTCGAATCGGACGATAGAGGGAATAGAGGCGCATATATCTAACGTGTCGTAGGCGCCCGCACCAGGAGGTCGCGGGGCCAGCGCGTGACGGTTCATCCCCCCTGAGCAGGTGGCCGGTGAGGCCCCTGAGGCACTTCAATCTGACCTCTTCCATATGTATATGGAAGCTGCGGGGGGAGCACCGGCTTCATGCCTATCATCAAGGTCTTGCTGGCGGACGACTGGGGACTGTTTCTCGAAGGGGTCAAATCGGTGCTGCGCCAGGCGACGGGCGACATCGAGATTGTGGGCGAGGCGACCAACGGCGAAGAGGCCGTCCAGCTGACGCGCCGCCTCGATCCGGCGGTGGTCTTGATGGACCAGGACCTCCCCAAAGTGGATGGGATCGAAGCGACGCGCGCTATCAAGCAGGCCATGCCCGCGGTCGAAATCATCATCATGACGGAGCGCCTCGACGACACAAAGGCGCTCGCGGCCATCGAAGCCGGCGCGGCTGGATATATTTTGAAAGATATCCCGGCCGCCAGCCTACTGCGCGCGTTGAACTCGGTACGGCAGGGCCAGGCGTTTTTTCATCCTGAGGTCACCCGCACGCTGATTGAACGGCTGGGCCGCCTGGCGCGCGATCAGCGCACCAGGTTCCGGTCGACGCCGGAAGGGCTGACGGCCAGAGAACTGGAGGTCCTGGTGGAACTCACCAGCGGCAGCACCGACCGCCAGATCGCCACCAAGCTTCGGGTCTCCGAGGGCACGGTGAAGACGCACATCCGCAACATCCTGCACAAGCTCAACTGCCGGAACCGCACCCAGGCGGTCGCCTACGCGCTGCGGAAAGGGTTCATCAAGTAAGGCCCCTGGGACTCCCCGCGCCTTTTCTCCCTTTCTGGCGAGGCTAATTTCTCTTCCATTTGATAGAGTGACAACGTTTTCTCTAAAGGTTATACCTTACTCACATCCCCCCTTCTCCTGACCGCGATGCGCACCATGGCCTGTGCGCGGTTGGAGACTTTCGTCACGACTCGATTCTGCTGATTCTCGATTCAGCGGTTCATGATGGCACGGTCTGGGCGGGGTATAACTTCTCAGGAGAATCTCCTCCACCGCGCGCGATTGTGCCTTCAGCGGGATGCTGCAACGATGGCGAAGATTTTTGTCATCGAAGACGATCGCACCATCGCCGAACTCTTGCAGGCGGCACTGCAACACGACGGAGATGAAGTGTGTCTCAGTCTGCAGGGAAAGCTGGACGCGCTGGACGAGACGTTCGACCTGGTGCTCCTCGATCTGATGATGCCGGACGCCGACGGGCTCGAACTGGCCCAGCAGATCCGCGGCACGTATGACCTGCCCATCATCATGCTCACCGCCCGCGGCGAACTCCGGGACAAGGTCGCCGGCTTCGAGGCCGGCGCGGATGACTACGTCACCAAGCCCTTTAGCTTCCAGGAACTGTCGGCCCGCGTGCGCGCGGTCCTCAAACGCACCGGGCGCGGAGGAGGCCAGCTGAGAGCCGGCGCGCTGTGCGTGGATCCCGAACAGCGCCGGGCCTGGTGGCAGGACCGACCGCTCAGCCTTTGCGGGCGTGAGTTCGACCTGCTGGCCGCACTCACGCGGCGTCCGGGGCGGGTGTTCAGCCGGGAGGAGTTGCTCCATCGCGTCTGGGGCGCTGAGTTCGAGGGAGAGAGCAACGTGGTCGATGTGACGGTGGGCCGCCTCCGTGAGAAGCTCGATGATACGGCACATGCGCTCATCGCCACCGTCCGCGGCATCGGCTACACACTCCGAATTTCGTGAGACTCCGCTGGAAGATTATCATCGTCGTGCTGGTCACGGTTGGCCTGTTGGACCTGGGCGTAAGCGTGGCGTCCCATCGGGAACTCGACCGGTTCCTGCTGGATCACACCGCCCGCACGCTGCAGGAACGCCTCTCCCCGGTGATCGACACCTACCTGCATCGCCTCGCCGGGACGGGGCTGCCGCTTGACGCGCTGGCCCGCGACCTGGCGCGGGACCTGACGACGCACGACGTCGCTGCACTGGTGCTGGATGCCGGCGGCAGGGCGGTGGGCTCAGGCAAGATTCTGCCGGAGGACCCGGATCCGGCACCCGTCCGGGATGACGCTGTCCGGCGGATCCTCGGCGGAAACGATCTCGCGACGTATGTCCGCCGCGTCGGAGGCGGCCGTGAACTCATCCTGTACCTTCCACTGCGGCCGCTTCCTCCCGCCTCAAGCATCGTCGGTCTCATCCAGCTCAACACGCCCCTAGTAGATGTGGATCGGTCCCTGGCCCATCTGCGAGCCGTGCTGATTGGCGCGGCGCTGGCCACACTGCTGGCCAGCGTGGTGCTGGCGCTGCTGTTCGGCGGCTACCTGGCGGCTCCGCTGGAGACCCTCGCGGCGACCTGCACGGCGATTGCCCGGGGAGATCTCCGCCGGCGGTCAGAGTTGCCCCACGGCCGGGACGAGGTCGGGCGGCTCGCCGCCTCGTTTGACGAGATGGTGCACAAACTCGACGCCGCGTTCACCGCGCAGCAACGGTTTGTGGCCGACGCTGCGCACCAGTTGAAGACACCGCTGACCGTGCTCAGCGGTCATTTGGAGTTGCTGGAGCGCATGGTCATCGCTGACCCGGACAGGGTCCTCGCGTCGTATGCCTCCATGCGTGAGCAGACAGCTCGCCTCGATCACGCCCTGCGTCGATTGATCACACTTTCCGCACTCGATGCGGGCGCGCCGCTAGAGCGCAGAGAGGTGAATCTACAGGATATCGTGTCGCACGTCATCGAGGACTTTCGTGTGCTCGCCGGCGCCAGGCAACTGCGGCTGGTGGGTAACGACGATGCCAGAGCAGATGTGGATCCGGACCAGATCCGCGAGGCGCTCGCGAACCTGGTGGACAACGCCATCCGTCATACCGCGCCGACCGGAACCATCACGATTGAGGTGGGAGGCGGGCGGATCACGGTGCGCGACGACGGCGTCGGCATTCCGCCTGATCGGCTGCCGCGCATCTTTGACCGGTTCTACCGCTATCCGCCGACCAGCGAAGGATCGGGGCTGGGTCTGGCCATCGTCCGCAGCATCGTGGAGTCCCACGGCGGCCGCCTGTCGGCTGAAAGCACCCCAGGGCGCGGCACCACGCTGACCCTGACCGTGCCGTCCGCGCGGATGTAATCGTCCCGTCATCTTTGTTCACCTGCGTGTCAGGTAAGTGGTGTACGGTCCGTAGGCTGGCGGACGTGCCCCCTCAAAGGACTCCGGCAGGAATCCAGATCACACCAGGGTGACAGGTATGAGACCAGTATTCATCCTCGCGATTGTGGTACTGGTGGTGACGGGACCGTTGGGCTTTGCGGAGTCCGCGGCCCCGGGACATCATGGGCGGCCAGAAACACCCGGGACACCGGCCACGCCGGCGACCCCTGCCGCGCCAGCGACCCCCGCGACGCCTGAGACGCCCGCAACCCCCGCCACACCGGCGACCCCCGCCACCCCGTCGGTAGATTCGGGCACCTTCGACACCGAGCGCGCAGCGCGGGAGTTGCTGATCGCACAGGAGCGGCTCTCGGAGGAAGGCGGGCACGCACGCATGAGTGGAGACGCCCAGGTGCTTTACACACTGGCCGCTCGGTATTTGTCGCTGGCCCAGCAACACTATCGGGCCGGCCGTTACTACCAGGCGGCGGAAGTGGCCACGGCGGTCACACGGTTGGCCGACGCCATCCGGCATCTCTCGTGGGCAATTGGCGCGAACTGACCAGAACCACAGCATCCGGCAGTGCTCTATCGTTGGATAGAGTCGTCATCGGTGGTTTTTACGATCGAGGTTCCGCGATATCCATGAGGGCAGATGCACGACCTATCCAAATCGGCTCGGGGGATTTCCCCCACCAGATTACATCTCTTCGAGGGGTATAAGTGAGGAGTATGAAACTCGGCATCTTCGGGACAGGATATGCCGGCCTGGTCACCTCGGTGGGTCTCGCCCAGTTAGGCCATACCGTGACGGCCATCGACAAGAACCCCGATATCATTGCGCGCCTGTCGGATGGTGTGCCGACCATTCACGAACCCGGGCTGCAAGAGCTTCTGACCTCCAACCTCGACGCCGGCCGGCTCAGTTTCACCACCAAAGCCGAGGACGCGATGGGCGAATCTGAGATTGTATTCGTCTGCGTGGGCACGCCGCCCCGGACCGATGGGCAGGCCGATCTTTCCCAGGTGGAGGAAGTGGCCTGCACGATCGCGCCCATGCTGGACGGGTACAAGCTGATCGTCGAGAAGAGCACGGTCCCGGCGCGCACCGCCTACTGGATTGATTCGACGATCCGGCGCCTGGCCGGGCGGGAACGGGAATTTGACATCGCCAGCAATCCCGAGTTTCTGCGGGAGGGCACGGCCGTCCGCGACTTTCTGCATCCGGACCGCATCGTGATCGGAGCCGACAGCGGGCGGGCCCGGTCACTCCTCCTCGACCTCTACCAGTCCAGCTTCGCCTGCCCGATCATCGTCACCAGCGTGACGACGGCAGAACTGATCAAGCAGGCGGCCAACGCCTTCCTCGCCACCAAGATTTCGTTCATCAACATGGTGTCCGATGTCTGCGAAAAACTCGACGTCGACGTGGCCACGGTGGCGAAGGGCATCGGCCTCGATCCACGCATCGGCGGCGATTTCTTGCGGGCGGGCCTGGGCTTCGGCGGGTCGTGCCTGCCCAAGGACGTCAGCGCCCTCATCAAGGTGGCCGAGCACCGCGGCGTCAATGTCGGCATGCTGAAAGAGGTCGAGCGCATCAACACCGCCCGCATCGACCGGCTGCTGGCGAAGATCGAACGGGCGCTGTGGGTGCTGCCCAACAAGGTCATCGGCGTGCTGGGGGTGGCGTTCAAGCCGGACACCGATGACATCCGCGGCGCGCCCAGCCTGGGGGTCATCCCACGGCTGCACAACATGGGGGCGCGTCTGCGCGTGTACGATCCGGCGGCGGTCCGCAACTTCGAGCGGCTCTATCCGCCGGATGACCGCCTGACGTACGTGGCCTCAGCCTACGACGCGGCCCGCGAGGCCCACGCGCTGGTGATCCTCACCGACTGGGATGAGTTTCAGTCACTCGACTTCAGCCGGATCCGGACCGCGATGCACACCCCCATCATGGTGGACGGTCGCAATCTCTTCGCGCCGTCCCTGATGCAGGCCGCGGGCTTCGAGTACTATAGCCTCGGCCGTGGGGATGCCACCCTCCACCAGGAACCATCCCGCGAGCGCGTATGAACGCGTCCCCCCATGCGCCGGCAACCGTGGTGATCACGGGTGCGGCCGGATTCCTCGGCTCGCACCTGTGCGATCACTTCCTCGCGCACGACTGGCGGGTGGTGGGCATCGACAACCTGCTGACGGGCGCGGCCGGGAACCTGGCTCATCTGGGGGGTGACGACCGCTTCCAGTTCCTCGAACACGACGTCATCCACCCGTTTGTCATCGACCACCCTGTCGATCTCGTCCTGCACTTCGCCTCACCTGCCAGCCCCAAAGATTACCTGCGGTACCCCATCGACACGCTCAAGGTGGATGCCGTGGGGACCCTGCTCACCCTCCAGCTGGCCCGTACGCACGGGGCGCGATACGTCCTGGCCTCCACCAGCGAGGTCTACGGCGACCCTCAGGAGCACCCGCAGCCCGAGTCGTACTGGGGCCATGTGAACCCGATTGGCCCCCGCAGCGTGTACGACGAGGCGAAGCGGTTCGCCGAAGCCACGACGATGGCCTTCCACCGCGCGGAGGGGCTGGACGCGCGGATCCTCAGGATCTTCAACACTTATGGCCCGCGCATGCGCGCTGGTGACGGTCGCGTCATCCCACAGTTCATCACTCATGCGCTGTCGGGCGCTCCCCTGCCGGTGTATGGCGATGGGCGGCAGACGCGGAGCTTTTGCTTCGTCGACGATCTCGTGGAGGGCATCTACCGGTTTGCGACGTACGACGGGCTGGCGGGTAAGGTCGTTAATCTGGGCAACCCCGAGGAGGTGACCCTGCTTGAGCTCGCCGACCTCGTCACCTCGCTGGTCGGGACCTCGCTGCGCGTGGTGCACCTGCCTCTTCCGCAGGACGACCCCGTGCGGCGGCGGCCGGACATTGGGAAGGCCCAGGCCTCGTTAGGGTGGTCGCCCGTGGTGCCGCTGCGGGAGGGACTGCGCCGGACCATCGAGTGGTTCGCGAAGACCGCGCCGGCACACGATCTGGTCGCGTCGTAGGAGCGCGGCGTGTCGGTCGTCCTGCCTTCCCGCTCGTCAGGGCCTGTCACTCCGACCATGCAGACGATTGCCAAAGATATCGCCCGCGTGGGTCCGCCGGGTGTCTCGATCCTGGTCCGGCCGCAGGCGCGGGGGAAGTTTCTCTTTGCCGGCGACAGCAAGGTCTTGATCCGCGGAGCGACTTACGGAGCGTTTCGCCCCGACGCCGCCGGTCGAGAGTACCATGAGCCAGACGTCATCGAATGCGACTTTGCGCAGATCGCGGCGGCGGGCTTCAACGCGGTCCGCATCCCGCACACCACCCCTCCCCCTGCCCTGCTCGATGCCGCGGCGCGGCACGGTCTGCGGGTCATGATAGGACTCTCCGCGGAGCAATATCTGGGTTTCCTGATCGACGGGAAGAAGCGCCAGGGGGAGATTGCGGACTTGATCCGCAGAACGGTGCAGCCCGTCGCCGGCCACCCGGCGTTGCTGTGCTACGCCCTGGGCAATGAGATCCCCGCCTCGATTGTGCGCTGGCTGGGATCCCGCCGGGTCGAGCGGTACCTCGAGCGGTTGTCCGATGCGGTGAGGCGAGAAGATCCCGACGGACTGATCACGTACGTCAACTATCCAACCACCGAGTATCTGCAGCTCCCGTTCCTCGACCTGGTCAGCTTCAACGTCTATCTGGAAACGCCGGACCGGTTTGACGCCTACCTGGCCCGCCTGCACACCATCGCGGGCGACCGCCCGCTGCTGATGAGCGAGATCGGGCTGGACAGCCTGCGGCATGGCGAAGCCGAACAGGCGCGCGCGCTGGACTGGCAGATCCGCACGGTCTTTGCCTCAGGCTGCGCCGGAGGATTCATCTTTGCCTGGACCGACGAGTGGTTCCGGGGCGGCGCCGACGTCGACAACTGGGCATTCGGCCTGACGCGCCGCGACCGAACTCCCAAACCAGCGCTGCAGACGGTCTCGCGCGCGTTCTCCGAGGCTCCGTTCCCGCGCGATGCTCCGTGGCCGCGCATCTCCGTGATCGTCTGCACCCACAACGGCGCGCGCACGTTGCGCAAGTGTCTTACCGGCCTACGCGCCCTGGAGTATCCGAATTTCGAGGTGATCGTGGTCGACGACGGGTCGACTGACGATGCTGGGGCCATCGCCCGCGAGTCCGGCATGCGCGTCATCAGCACGGAGCAGCGCGGCCTGGGCAGCGCCCGCAACACGGGTCTGGCGGCGGCCAGCGGGGAGATCGTCGCCTACATCGACGACGATGCGTACCCCGATCCCCACTGGCTCATGTACCTGGCGCGGAGCTTTCTCACCACATCGCACGCCGGGGTCGGCGGCCCGAATATCGCGCCGCCGGACGACGGTCCCATCGCCGGCTGCGTCGCCAGAGCCCCGGGCGGGCCGGTCCACGTGCTTCTCTCGGATCGGGAAGCGGAGCATATCCCAGGGTGCAACATGGCCTTCCGGGCCGAATGCCTGCGGGCGGTCGGCGGATTCGATCCACAGTTTCGCATCGCCGGGGACGATGTCGATCTGTGCTGGCGGCTGCGTGATCGCGGCTGGACTCTGGGATTCAGCCCGGCGGCCATGGTCTGGCATC
>Ga0209056_10008536_pt1 | contig 10501 bp, 9 predicted proteins | sample GraSoiAngelo_114_FD_185876 | JGI IMG/M metagenome (GOLD analysis project Ga0209056, IMG submission 185876) | Grasslands soil microbial communities from the Angelo Coastal Reserve, California, USA - 14_0903_13_40cm (SPAdes) (version 2) | ecosystem: Environmental > Terrestrial > Soil > Grasslands ...
CCGTTGGAGGAGAGGTTGAAGGCTGGGTTGCGGCCGGGGGTTGAGCTGGAAGTGACTCAGGAGGAGGAGGGATTGTTTCTTAGGCCTCTGGTGCCGAAGCCGGTGAGGGTCCGGTCGGGCCGGAAGTGGGGAAGGGAGACTTTCCCGGATGCTGGCGAGGCCACTTTTGGCGGATAGGGACCGGATACTCGTCGACGTGAACTGTCTAGCCATATTCTTGGTCGAGGACCACCCAGGACATCTATGCGTCGCCCGGGAACTGGAGAGGGGGTTGAGCGGTCATTTCATTCCGCTCGTGCTGGATGTTGTGCCGATGCGCGCGTACTGGATTATGACGCGCCAGTGGGACTGTGACTCTTCTCAGAGTGAAAAGGCCCTCAGACACTTCTTGGACGCCTATCCTCTCGTCGAGTATTGTCCAGTGAGCAAGATGGTGCTGCATCGGGCTTTCGACTTGGCCAGGGAGCTCCACCACGATCCGTATGACACGACCTATCTCGCCGGCGCCTTGGAATATCGAGCTTCCGGAATCATGACGACAGACACTGATTTTAGACGTCTCTGCCGCCCAGAGCATCTTGACTATGTCAACCCTGTTCCTCCACGGGTTCTGGAAAGGTTCGCTGGCTGGAGATCCCATCCAGAGGACTCGCGCAAATAGTGAGACGAGCATGTTAACGATGATGGAGAATCTTCGCTTCAATCCTGGAGCGAGGCATGGTTAGTTGTAGTGTGTTGTTCTTAGTCTGGTGAGATGGATGAGTATCACTAGTTTCTTTCTCGTGTCTGAGCGATTAGACTGGGTCAGTCGACACTTTTTGGCACCCGCATCGCGGTTGACAACCCTATACCCGATCCGTGGAGAGTTCCTTGCGGAGGCACGACTCTCGCCGGGCTCGTTGTCGGTGGGATCGCGAGGGCAGCAACTTCGGATTCCCTACTGGACTATCCTTTGAAGGAGCAGCCGGTGGTCTGGTCGCGTGCGCATTCGCATATGTAAAGTGGGGTAAAGCCTAAGTTGCCAGTTGACTCCGTGAGTTTGCTCATATCGTCAGTGGGTATTCTCGGGGGCATAATAATCGTCTACCTACTCCGCAATCAAAAGCGCAAGGTTGCGTTTGGGTTTGGAGGCTCGATCATTTTACTGGGACTAATTCTTCTGGCATTGCCTATGGCCTGATATCTGGAATCGTGGTTTGGATTATTATTGGGTCAGCCTTGATCGTCTTTGCGACCTCCTTCTATGCTGCGACCAGAAAAAATCTCGCCTAATCGTGCGGACGCATCCATTTTTTCGTGACCATGAGAGTCACCCAAGAAGACAACTTCTGATCTTGCATCATTACGAGGGAAGAATCCAGTTCAAACAACTAGCTTCAAATGAAGTCTTTGCGCAAGCGTGAGCATTCCCACGAGTAGGTTTGATGTCTCTATGGGCCAAGCAGGATCTTTCTTGGCTCCGTAGTCGAGCCAAGAATGAGTCTGCTTGTGTGTGTTGGTAAACGGGTGATGAAACCCCCTTCCCCACTCAAGCTAGTCAGAGAGGAGCTAGGCGCTCAGCTTTGACGGTAGCAAAGCCTGGAGGCTCGAGCGACTATATCATGAAGGTCCAACAAGGCTTCCTAGGATCCTTCACGCTTTACTTCTGGATTAGAGAGGCGATAGCCCGAGATGAGTGAACCTAGCCAACGTTTGGGCATTCTCCAGCCGGAGATATGAACCCAGAGTCATAGTTCTGCCCTCGGCACTATAGAAACTAGAATAACGCTTCTACCCTTCAGGGCAGAACATCTTCAACCTTCTCGTCTCTTGCCCTCTTTCTGAGATATTGAAGATCAATCTGCTTCCTAAACCCCTTCCACAGAGCCTTAGCCTGTTCCAGGTCGACTTGGCTATTCCAGAATTTTGCGGCAGCAAGTCTATCCACTATCAGGTCCTCAACACCCACAATCCTTACCTTATACGGACCAGCGTGGATGATGCGTGCCTTCTCAGAGTTTTTAGCGAATAAGCCAACGATGTGGATCGCCAACCCGAGAGTCTTGTTGAGCCAGATCATTCCTTCTCTCTCGAATCCTATCCGTTTCAAAATCTCCCCAGCCCCTTTCGAGTCCGGGGTCACGATGTCAATGTCGCCTGTCCTGAACTGGCCGGCAGTATACGTTTCTACAGCCTGGCCACCAACGATGTATACCGACTCCGGTTTCTTCTTTTCCAGCCTCTCAGTTAGGTATCCGATGAGAAGCATTTTTCTCGCCAGCTCGTCAGGCTCTTTTCTGAGCCTCGGAACTACTGATTGTGCGTTTCGAAAACGAGTGTAGCCGGAGACAGTTTTTCTAAGAGCCTTCCTAGAACTCATCGCATACGAAACTCTCTGTCCCCGATTTTCTCAAATCTTTCGCTGAAACCTATCGCGGCGAGTTCCGATAGTGCAGAGAATTCACCCTTGGCTCTGGAACGGCGAGGGCCGCTACGGGTTCTGGCTGTAGGAGTAAAATTCTCGCGTCTTAGCTGGGAGATCTCTTCTAGAGTTAGCGGAATCTGACGAATCCCCTTCTCGATCTTTTCCCAGTTTACCTGGAACCTTTGCTCCGTTTTTCTCCTGATGTCATTAGGGATGCCGAAGCCGAGTTTTGCGACTGGGCCGAGGTAGCAGAGAGTCTTCTGTCTTACGCGTTCTTTTTCTCTTACGCCTTTCACCAGGTAGGCATATCGTCTCGATCCGACTCTCTTGACCCTAACGTACATGAGGTGAATAGAGAGACATGGGAAATAATAATGTTGTGCCTAGGTTTCCATACCTGTGGGTATCAGGGTGACTGAACTTGCTCATAGGAAACTTCGAATTACATAGCTTGACTGTTTTTCCTTGGCTCTACACGGCAGGAGATATGAACCGAGAGATTTGGTTCTGCCCTCGGCACCAAAGAACAACCTCACGTGCCGTAACATACAGATTCCAATTCTGGTTAACATCTCCACTTCACTGGATTTTCAAGAAGTACGTAGACACGAACGGGCAACTCGGGGGAATCGCGGAAAGCCCTAAGCGTAGGGAAGCTTTCCGAGATTCTGCTTGAATTTACCTGTGACCCAAATGAGACATGCCCAGGTCGCTAGCGAGAACCCGACTGCGTAAATTATCGAGTCTGAGAGAAGGGTCACGACCAAGCCGTACACCGACAGCGCCTCGGATAGTATTGCGCCTGTTGAGAGAACGAGGTATGTCCCTCCAACAGGGTTGCTCTTGACCATCTTCTCAAGGAATCTTTGGTTGGTTTGGGTAAGAGCGAGGACGCCAATGTTCACAACGGAAACGGCTATCAGCTCCAAAAGCACTGGGAGAATAATTTCTGGGTTACGGGCAAGACCGGGTCTCCCGAATACAACTAGGGTTGCGATCGCGATGTACACGGCGGGCTGATCCCTAGCATGACGAGGAGAATGTTTGCCTGGCGGACCATCCTGTTCTTGTCTGGAAACATGATGTCGCCCCGATCAGTATAGCCTGAAAAGATTAGTTAAAGAGAACTTGCGAGTAAGACCGCGTTCTCCAAGGGTATGTGAAAGGTTCGCTTTTGCATCCTCAGTCGCCTTTGTTCGACCTTGCGAATTTCGGTGCCGGATACTCCCGCACCTTTGATTCTCGTTACGCAACACCCCCTCCCCCGGGGATTCGATTAGGTCAAAGAGAACGGCTCACGCTATTGTAAGGCGAAAGACTTGCTAAGGGTCTCGGCTGTGGCTACACGCCAAGAATCTACCGACTACGCTGGTCGTCTATGTAATCGAGGAATTTGTTTACTCTATTGATGAACCTGTCGTAGTCGGGCTGCCAGACCATGTGCCCAGAGTCAGGAAAGATGGCGACTTCTAAGTTTTGGCAGTGTTGTCTGTACTTTTCGACGTGTTCTGGTTTGAGCAGCGCTTCTTCGGCACCGCCGCCTATTAGAAGAATTGGAGATCTTATCGCGTCCAGTTTGTCCCAGAGGAGTATCTCTGTGGAGTCTCGTTCCAGCCCGCGCATTCCTCTCATCCGGTTGGGATCGTCCTTTACTGATGGCTCGGATGACCATCTCTCCGCCCATCCGGCTGAGAACTTGGGATGCCGGGCAGGATAGTCTAGGAGGACCAGTCCTGCGACAAGCTCCGGATGCTGAGCAGCGTACGCTATTGAGTAGGTTACTCCGAGAGACCAGCCCATGACGCAAATCCTATCGAAACCTAGATGATTGACGACCGCGTCGATGTCGGAGACGTTCTGTTCGAAGGAGTAGCCTGCCTCCGGAGCGTCGCTGTTGCCACGTCCTCTCAGACTGCATGAAACGCACCTCCTGGGTGAAAGCGCCTTCATCTCCGGGATGAAGACTTCAGACGTACCAAACCCGGAATGCACGTAGACTACCGGCGTGAGGTCGGTGGGTGAATCCCAGCCGCTCTCAATGTAATGGAGACGGACGCTTCCATTCTTCAACCTCCCTTCCCGGAAGGAAAACTGATGCTCTGAGGTGGAGAGAACCATTGGTTGAAACATATTGGTTCGGAATATTGGGTCTTTCCATTTTAAAGCCCCTTCGCCGCTCCTAGAGCGGGCCCTTGGGATGATTTGTGGATGGGTATGAAGGGTCGGGAGATCCGAATTATGAAAAAGTTGACCTCCCCAGGCTTGCGCTCGAAAGGCGACCTTCCCTCTCACACAAAAGGTGGGAGACAACCCAAGGCTCGATTTCTAATCAGGGAACTCGGTAGGGAGACATGGCCTGACTTTGCGAGATTTTTCGAAAACCGCCATCCTGTCTGGGCTGGCTGTTGGTGCGTCGCCTTCCACCTCAAGCGCGGCGAGCCGGAAGGGACAGCTGCGGAGAGAAGGGCGTACAAGGAGAGACTTGTTCGAGCGAATCGGTCCCACGCAGCCCTCGTCTACGACGGAGCGGACGTCGTTGGGTGGTGTCAGTTCGGACCTCCGGCAGAGCTGCCTGCTCGAATGAGCGGGTATGGCCGGTTGGACATCGCTCCGCCCGACTGGAGGATTACATGCTTCTTCGTCGACAGAGAGCGGAGGGGGGAGAAAATCGCCAAGGCCGCGTTGCAAGGAGCGCTTCGCATCATCACCATCAAAGGTGGCGGGACAGTCGACGGATATCCAATCGTCATCCCCCGAGGGAAACCATACTCGAATAATTTCTTGTGGAGTGGAGCTGCATCAATGTTCTCCGATCTCGGATTCCGCCGGCTAGGCAATCTCGGTTCAAGCAAATTGGTAATGCGAAAGATGGTTCGCGGTCGGTAATGTCATCCTCAAGCGAGATGCAAGAGACTCGTCCAGAGATCGAGGAAATTTCGGGAATCAATAGACCGAGATTCTAGCAACTCCTTTGACCTTCAGCATCTCGGGAATTGTGTTGCCTGGCACGCTCGCGTCTGCTATCAAAGTAAGTTTCGGTTCAGGGGAGAGTTCGGGGTCGTCAACAAGAGCCTGCCGTATGCTAATACCGGCGTCAGCTAGGAGCTTAGACGCACCAGCGAGTATTCCGACATTTTTCGGGTCTTGAGCACTAATCTCTACAACCCCCAGGCCCAATTGCTTCGCGACTCCTCTGAGGGAGAGCCCGGCAGACTGCAACTGTTCGAAAATACCTCGCAGATCCTTGTCGCGGTGTATCATTTTCACAGTTTCTCCTACAGTTCTCCTGTCAACTCCCGCTACTCTGGCGATTCGGGCTGTAGGGATCTCTATTTGGTTAAGGTAGATTCCGTCATCGCGTATAGCCAAGCCGTTCTCTATGCAAAGCCGGGCGACTTTGAGTCGTTCGGGATGATGAGGTCCCAGTAGTTTCTCGATTTTGTTCCACATAGACGTACGTACTAAACTATACAAGCAAGCTTAAAATTTTGCGCAAAGTCACAATAACTGTCATGCTTGATACCGAACAGACGATGCTTCCCCAGAACCGAGTCAACCTAGAGGAAGATGAGATCCCAACACAATACTACAACATACAAGCTGACCTTAGAGAACCTCTTCCTCCACCCCTCGACCCGAAGACCAAGCAACCGGTCAACCCCACTACCCTCGAGAGGATTTTCGCCAAGGAACTCATCCGCCAAGAGATCAGCTCAGAACGCTACATCACCATACCAGACGAAGTCCTGCAGGCCTATCTTGAGATTGGCCGTCCCACTCCTCTGGTACGCGCAACCCGGTTGGAGAGATTTCTCAAAACTCCCGCCAAGATATTCTACAAGGCAGAACACCTCAGCCCGACCGGCAGCCACAAACCCAACACTGCCATAGCCCAAGCCTACTACAACAAGAAACAGGGAACCGAGAGACTAGCGACAGAAAGTGGGGCAGGCCAATGGGGATCCGCGCTAGCGCTAGGGTCTGAAATGTTTGGATTGAAGTGCAAAGTGTACGTGGTACGGGTTAGCTACCAACAGAAACCCGGCAGACGTGTCATGATGGAGACGTACGGAGCCGAGGTCCGACCCTCACCCAGCGAGGACACGAATTTTGGAAGGTCCTTGCTAGCCCAAGACAAGAACCATCCGGGAACTCTCGGCATTGCAATAAGCGAAGCGCTCGAAGACACCGTTACTCACGATAACACGAGATACTGTCTAGGCTCGGTCATGAACCATGTCCTGACCCATCAATCAATCATTGGCCTTGAAGCGAAGAAACAGTTCGAGTCTATCGACATACAACCAGATGTAATAGCAGGATGCATCGGCGGTGGCTCCAACTTCGCGGGCTTTGCCTACCCATTTCTCGGCGACAAGCTCCAAGGGAAACTGGACGCGGATTTCGTAGCCTGCGAACCAAAAGCCGTCCCATCCACAACGCGCGGAACCTTCACGTATGATTTTGGAGACACCGCCGAAATGACACCGCTTCTGAAGATGTACACTGTCGGCCACAAGTACCAGTCACCTCCCATCCATTCAGGAGGTCTAAGGTACCACGGAAAGGCCCCATCACTATCCTACCTCATCAACAAGGGCCAAGTGCACTCAGTAGCCTATCACCAGAACGAAGTATTCCAAGCCGCAAGAACCTTCGCCCAAACGGAAGGGGTTATCCCAGCACCCGAGACCGCTCACTGCATCAAGTACATCATAGATCAAGCGATTCAGTGCAAGAAGACCGGTGAGGAAAAAGTACTCGCATTCAACAACTGCGGCCACGGCCTACTAGACCTCAAAGCCTACGAAGACTTCCTAGCAGGAAAACTCACTGACTACGAGCCACCAAAAATTGAAATCGAAACGTACGTAAAATAACCGAGAATATCAAAGCCTTACCTCTCTTCTAGATCGTCCGGTGCCACATTACATGCCCAGTACTGGAAGAACAGCAGTGACAATCGTGGACCACGCGTCTGATTCTGGATCGATCAGCTCGAAATGGCCGACTCCATTGAGCTTGACCAGTGTGGGCCGCTCGCCCAGTTGTTCAGCTCTCTCGACAAACTTCTCGGACTGAGAGAACGGGACGATGTCATCCTCAGTTCCGTGGATTAGAATTTGTCTCGATCCACTTGGCAGGAGCTCGATAGGGCTCCCGGCATCGAATCGCTCTGGGTACTGGTCCGGCGATCCGCCCATGAGCTTCGCAACAGCGCCGTTTCCCAGCCGTTGCTTCCAGGCTGCCCGAAGGTCGCACACGCCAGCGAGCGAAACCGCACGGACAAGACGATACTTCTGAGCGCTGTGCAGAGGTGATGCTTTGGGAACGCGATGCGTGCTTGCGAGCCATTGTGCAAGGTGCCCTCCAGCCGAGTGTCCCATGACCGTTGCCCTAGCAACGTCGATGGCTGGATCTGAAGAGATTGTATCCATAATATTGTCAGTCGCGAGGCTGACATCTCGGAAGGTTCCAGGCCAGCCTCCGCCAGAGTTTCCGACCCTTCGGTATTCGAGGTTGCAGGTGACGATTCCTTTGTCCGTGAGTGCAGCGCACAGGGAACCCATGTGCTTTAAGTCATAGGCGGATTGCCAGAAACCCCCATGTACCACAAATAGGAACGGGAACGGACCCCGACCATCGGGGAAACGCAATTCAGCAAAGTGTTGAGGTTCAGGGCCGTACTCGATGCGCTTGTCGAAATTCGGTGAATGTCTCTCCAAGATGTCGCTCAAGTCTTTTCAGAATGAATTGCAGGTAGCCGTGCTATAAGATACACAATGAAAGCGATTGGGACCTTACATTTTGCGGCGGGTTTTCTTTAGATACTGCTCTTTGTCAGTTAGTCCTTGGAAACACAAGTTGGCGATTAGTGAGCTTCCTCCAGAGAAATTGCGGTTTGAATGTCCGCCTGGAAAGGTCGAATGCAAGACCAGCCAAGAACTCTCTCCCCTCGAAGGAGTCGTAGGACAAGATCGCGCCCTCAAAGCCCTCGTATTCGGAGTGGAGATGAAAGCAAAGGGATTCAACATCTTCGCGGCCGGGCCCCCGGTCACCGGGAAGAGGCCTGCGACCAGAAGTTACTTGGAAAAAATCGCCAAGACCAAACCGACTCCGCCCGATTGGTGCTACGTAAACAATTTCCAAAATCCTTACGAGCCGAAGGCACTCAAGCTCCCAGCGGGAAAAGCTAAGATCTTCCAGAAAGATCTGAAGAATCTCATAGACCAAGTCAAGAGAGCCGTCCCTGCAGCTCTTCAGAGCGAAGAGTTTGCAGCCCGAACAAACAGCATAACAAAAAGATCCGTGGAAGAGAGAGATAAGATTCTCAACGAGCTCAACGATGTAGCCAAAGAGTCGAGTTATGCCGTCCGGATGAACCAGCTAGGCATTGGAATAGTCCCCATCCGGGCGGGAAAGGCGATCAGCCAAGAGGAATATGACACCCTACCCGCAAGCACGAAGAAAAAATTCGAACAAAGCAGAGAGACCGTAAGAACCGCGCTAGACAAAGCAGGGAAGCAAGTAAACGAACTAGAAGCCAATACTCTAGATGAGCTGAAAAAACTCAGAGACGACACGGTACACTATGCCATGGGCGGCTTGATCAGCGCACTAACCTCTCGTTATCAGGATCAACCAGAAGTGATACAGTACCTCAATGACATGAGGGATGACATTCTAGAAAACACTGAATTGTTCGTGTTGGGAGGAGCGGAACAGCAGAAGAAGGATTCTGACACACCACCAAGTCTCATAGAGAGAGACCTGCCTGACCTTCTGTTCAGAAGATATCAGGTCAACCTCATCGTTGACAACTCCGACTTGAAAGGTGCACCCGTGATCGCCGAGGACAACCCGACAGTGACCAATCTCCTTGGAAGAATCGAGAGCGAAGCCAAGTTCGGAACCCTCTCAACGGATTTCACCCTGATCAAAGGAGGATCAATCCACAAGGCTAACGGTGGATTTCTCATACTCGGGGCCCGGGAGCTCCTGACAAGCCAGCTATCGTACGAGGGTCTCAAGAGAGCGCTTCAGAACGGAAACATCGCCATCGAGGAAACAGGCCAAAGGCTAGGAGTTGCAAGCACGAAGAGTCTCACTCCGCAACCCATACCATTGGACGTGAAGATCGTGTTGGCGGGCGACAATCAGATCTACCAAGCACTCTACGTCGCCGACCCCGACTTTGGCCTACTCTTCAAGGTCAAAGCCCAATTCGATGACACAATCGAGAGAAACGACGAGAACATGAAAACCTACGGAAGGTTTGTCCATACTTTATGCGAGAAGGAGAATCTCAGCCACCTTGAAGCGGCCGCGATTGCAAAAGTGGTGGAATATGGTTCAAGACTTGCAGAGGACCAGACAAAGCTCTCCACAAAATTCCCTGAGATCGCCGATCTAGTCAGAGAAGCCAACCACTACGCATCCCAAGACCAGTCCAAATACATCAAGGACACCCACATTCTAAAGGCACTGCAGGAGAAGATCTACCGCTCCAATCTTCTAGATGAAAAGACCAAAGAGATGATCGAAAGAGGCATCATACTCATCGACACCTCTGGGACAAAAACGGGTCAGGTAAACGGGTTATCTGTAATCAGCTTGGGCGACTTCGACTTTGGCCAACCATCAAGGATCACCGTTAGCGTTGGACTTGGAAGAGAAGGAGTCATAGACATAGAGCGCCAAGCTAGGCTGGGCGGACAACTACACACGAAGGGGGTCCTGATAATATCAGGCTATCTGGAAAACAAGTACGCACGCGACAAGCCATTGAGCGTGGCTTGCAGGCTAGTTTTCGAGCAAAGCTACGGTGGAGTAGACGGTGACAGCGCGTCCAGCACTGAACTCTACGCGATCCTCTCAGCCCTCTCCGACCTTCCCATCAAGCAGAAGTTCGCTGTTACTGGATCTGTGAACCAGAAGGGCGAGGTTCAAGCAATTGGAGGAGTGAACGAGAAGATCGAAGGATTCTACCATACGTGCAAGGCCAAAGGCTTGAAGGGCGACGAGGGAGTCCTAATTCCAAAGAGCAACGTACAACATCTAATGCTCAGCGAAGAAGTAGTGGAAGCTGTCAAGCAG
>Ga0209056_10008537_pt1 | contig 10497 bp, 14 predicted proteins | sample GraSoiAngelo_114_FD_185876 | JGI IMG/M metagenome (GOLD analysis project Ga0209056, IMG submission 185876) | Grasslands soil microbial communities from the Angelo Coastal Reserve, California, USA - 14_0903_13_40cm (SPAdes) (version 2) | ecosystem: Environmental > Terrestrial > Soil > Grasslands...
CCTCGGCACCCCCCCCGCGAGCCAGCTCGCTGCCCGCCCAGCGCAGCGTCGTCAACGCGATCTCCGCGATCGCTTCGGCGGCTCGGCGATGACCCGCCAGCTCGCTGGCCGACCAGCGCGCCGCGAAGCGGGTGATCAGCGTCCCCGACGACACGACCTTCGCACCGAACCCCTCGATCAGCTCGATGACGCCATGCGGTACGCGATCGAGATACGGCACCGCGTCGCCCGGCGAGATCTCCATGGCGACGGTCTTGCCGGCAACGAGCGCACGCAGCTTCTCGTGCAGCTCGCGCCACGCCGCATAGGGCCGTACGTCGCCGGGGAATCCGTCGAAGGACCCGAGCTCGATACGATGTGCGATCGCCACCGGCGTGCCCTCGCGCGGCAGCAGTACAAAGAAGCGCCGCGTCCCCATCCCGTTGATGCCGAGGACACGGGTGGCGGCGGGATTGATGCCGTGGAAGTCGTAGAGCAGCCAGCCGTCGGCGCCCAGTTTGCCGAGCAGCTCGCGCAGGGCGGGAAAATCGAACTTGTCGAGGGGGGGCGTCATTGGTGCCGCGGATCGGGGCCGGCTGCGCGCCACTCACACCCCGCGCTGCCACGCGCCCGGCAGGCGACGTGCAGCATGGCACCCTCGTACCCGACCAGCAGACGGAGTAGCTCCACGAGCCCAGCGCCGTAAAACCCGCAGGCCGAGCCATCGGGCGTCGCCTGAATCGCGATCGGATCGCTCACGCGAGCGACCGGCAGCCGTTCTTCGCGCCCCAGTTCCGCGCCCAGCACCGCGCGCGCCGCGCGCCGGGCGGCGCCGTGACCGAACAGCCGCGGCGCCGTATGCGCCGCCAGGCGCGACACCCCCGACATCCGCCGCACGGCGCGGCGCGCGGCGCGCCGCCCGGCGTCGGCGAACACCAGATCGGCGTCGGGCCGGCGGCCCACCAGCCGCAGCAGCGCTTCCACGTGCGCTGGCTCGACTCGCGCGTCCTTGCGGACGAGCTGCTCGAATTCGGCAAGCTGCATTTGTACCGTGGTGGAGAGGCCGAAACGCTTGACCAGCAATTCGTCAGCGAACTCGGTGAGCCCATCTTCGACGGGAGTATCGAGATTCTTGACCGCCTCGAGGACGGCGAGCGGGACGATGCTGTGCACCACGGAGCGCGAAACCTACCACGGGGCGCCCTATTGCGAAACTCGCTTTGCTTCACGAGCCTTCTATTGAGAGCTATGACGAACGCACCCCCTGACCTAAAACGTGAGAGCTTCGAGCGTGAGGCGCTGGCTCACCTCGACGTTTTGTACCGGGTGGCACTCCGTCTCACCGCAAACCCGTCGGATGCCGACGACCTCGTGCAGGAGACGATGCTCAAGGCCTACCGCGCCTGGGACCAGTATGAGAAGGGAACTAATGCGAAGGCCTGGCTGCTCACAATTCTGAGGCACGCGTTCATAAATGAGTACCGGCGCCGGACCCGGCACCCGGAAACGGTGGACGTAGACAGCATCGAGCCGTATGCCGTGTTCCCGGAGGTGCAGGACGAAGACCCGCAGGGCGCGTTCTTCGACCGCATCGTGGATGACGAGGTGCTGCGTGCCATCGATCAGCTGCCCGAGGTGTTCCGCGAGACGCTGGTGCTGAGTGACGTCGAGGGGATGTCGTACCAGGAGATCGCCGGCATTCTCGAGGTGCCTGTGGGGACGGTAAAGTCGCGGCTGTTCCGTGCCCGCCAGCTGCTGCAAGGCAAGCTCTACGATTACGCCGTCGAGATGGGATACATCAAAGGAAGTCCCGCATGAATTGTCGCGAATGCGTCGAACATCTCTATGAATTCCTGGACCGCGAGCTCACGCCCGAGCTCGAACGGGAGATCCGGGATCATCTGGAGGACTGCCCGCCGTGCGGCGAGCAGTACGACTTCGAGGAGTTGTTCCTGAAGTTCCTCCGCGCGCGGTGCCGCACGCAGGGAGCGCCCGCGGAGCTCAAGAAGCGCGTTCTGCGTGAGTTGTTCGGAGAGTGAGATGGCTGACCCGGCTCGGCGTGGCGGCGGCGCTGGGGGTGGGGCTGGCGACAGGATACGGTTTGGGATGGCGAGGCCTTCTGCTGCTGTTCGCTTTTTTTATCTCCTCGAGTTTGTTGTCGAAACGCACTACCCGAAATCATAGACAAGTCTTCGCTAATGGCGGCGTCGCCGCAATCGCCGCCCTCGTTGGAAGCTGGGTGGCATTCGCAGGCGCGCTCGCCGCGGCGACCGCCGATACGTGGGCCAGTGAAATCGGCCGTCACGCGCGCACGCCGCCACGACTGATCACAAACGGCAGGCCCGTCCCTGCGGGTACCGATGGGGGTATCACGCTGCTCGGTACGGCAGGCGGAATCGCAGGCGCGTTGTTTGTTGCCGGGCTGTCCTACCTGTTTGGGCAGCGCAACACGCTCGCTGTCGCCGTGGCCGGAATCGCCGGCATGGTGTTGGACTCGCTGCTCGGCGCGACGGTACAAGGAGCAGTCAGGTGGTTCGACAACGACGCAGTGAATCTGGCGGCGACATTGAGCGGCGCGTTGATCGCAGCAGCTGAGTCTCTACTTTGAGCCGTCGCTGGGATGTCGCCGTCGTCGGCGCCGGCCCTGCGGGGTCGGCGACGGCGCTCTTGCTCGCGCGCGCGGGTGCACGCGTCCTGCTGGTCGATCGAGCGCGTTTTCCGCGCGAGAAGCCCTGTTCAGAGTATCTGAGTCCGGAATCGACACGGGTGCTCGAGCGCCTGGGCCCGGAAGTCCTCGCCGCCGTCGCTGCCGCATCACCGGCCCAGCTTACGGGCATGAAAGTGGTCGCCCCGAGCGGGACGGGCGTCGTGGGCCGCTTCGAGACGTTCAGCTTCGCGCTGCCGCGAACCCGCTTCGACGCGATTCTGCGGAATGCCGCGGAGGCGGCCGGTGTGGAAGTGCGTGAACGGGTGAGAGTCGAGGAGCTCGTGTATGACGGTGGCGCGGTGGGTGGCCTGATCGCTCGGCACGTGGGACGGGGGACGCGGGACGCGTATCGAGCCCGGGTCGTCGTGGGCGCGGACGGTCTGCGCTCCATCGTCGCGCGGCGGCTCGGCATGGTGCACACCGCGGGACCGCGGCGCATGGCGTTCACGGCGCACGTCGCCGACGTCCACGACGTGCACGATCTCGGCGAGATGCACGTGGGACGACCCGGCTACGTCGGGCTCGGCCCGATCGGTGATGCCGTGACGACGGTCGCGCTGGTCGTGCCGCTCGCCGAGGCGCGGCGCGGGGATCGGTTCTTCGCCGAGCTGAATCGCTTCCCGGGAATTGCCGGCCGCTTCGACGCTCGCCGCATCGTCCGACGAGTGCTGGCCACCGGTCCCTTTGCGCGTTGGTCGCGCCGCCCTGTGGCGGCTGGCGGCGGCGGGGGGGCCCTGCTCGTGGGCGATGCGGCCGACTTCTTCGATCCGTTCACCGGCCAGGGGATCTACAGCGCGTTACGCGGCGCCGAGCTCGCCGCGTCGGCGATTCTCGACACCCTGACGACGGGAGCGAGCCTGCGGCAGTACGCGCGCGCCCGGCGGCGCGAGTTCACCGGCAAATGGCTGCTCGAGCGGTTGATCGGCATCGCGGTCGGGTGGCCCGCGCTGATCGAGCGCGTCGTAGGACGAATGATTCGGCGGCCCGAGCTCGCCGATCTGCTCGTCCGCGCCACCGGCAACTGCATTCCCGCCCGCGCCGTGCTGACGCCCAGCGTCCTGGCAGGGCTGGTCCTGTGAGCCTTTCAGGCCATGCCTCACGCGGCGTCGAGCCGCCGCAATTCCGCCAGCTGCTCGGCCGGTTCGCCACGGGCGTCACGGTGGTGACCAGCCGGACACCGAAGGGCCAGCCCATCGGCATGACGGCGAGCTCGGTCGCCTCAGTGTCGCTCGATCCGCCGCTCGTCCTTGTCTCGGTCGAGAAAGTGCACGACATGCACGCGGCGCTCGAGAGTGGGACGCATTTCGTCCTCAACATCCTCTCCGCCGACCAGGAGGCGTTGTCGCGACGGTTCGCCGGCGCGGAGCCGGACCGGTTCCGCGGCGTGAGTTATCGCGAGAATGAGCGCGGCATCGCGATCATCGAGGGCGTGGTCGCTCACATCGAATGCGAGAAGCGCAGCACGGTTCCGGGGGGCGACCACACGGTATTCATCGGCCTGGTCGTCGGTGGGGACGCTACCGACCGACGGCCGCTCCTCTACTATAGAGGAGGGTATGCAGGCCTGAGCCGCTGATGCGCACCGTCGATCGCATTCGTATTCGCGCGCCATTCGCCAGAGTCTTTGCCGCCGCCAGCAGCGTGACCCGTTGGCCCGCGATCCTGCCTCACTACCGCTGGGTCCGTATGCTCGATAGCGGACTCGTGGAAATGGCCGCATGGCGACCCTTCGGCGCGTTCCTCAAGTATCCGACGTGGTGGGTGTCCGAAATGACTGTGGACCGTCCGGCAGGCGAAATTCGGTACCGTCACGTGCGGGGTATCACGCGGGGAATGCACGTTGTGTGGAGGTTGGTGGAGGACGGTGAAGGTTCTGAAGGAGGCGTGGAGGTGGAAATCGTGCACACGTGGCGGGGACCGACGTGGCCGCTCATCGGACGCCTGGCCGCGAACCTCGTCATCGGTCCCGTCTTCATCCACGGAATTGCCTCACGAACATTGGCCGGAATCAAACGCGCTGCGGAAGGAGCGACATGAAGAGTTTGCGTCGGGTCGTCGTCACCGGTGTCGGGGCCGTGACGCCGATCGGTACTGCTGCGGACGGACTGTGGGCGGGATTGCAAGCCCGCACGTCGGCGGTCCGAACCCTTACACGCTTCGATCCGGCACCGTTCCGCAGCCACATGGCCGCGGAGATTCCCGACTTCCGGCCTCAGGACCATCTGGATGCCAAGCGCGCGAAGCGCCTGGATCGCTTTTCGCAGCTTGCCGTGACGAGTGCCCGCCTGGCGCTTGCCGATGCGGAGATCGAGGCGCGCCAGGAAGACCCCGACCGCATCGGCACGATGATGGGCTCGGCGCTCGGCGGCGTATCGTTCGCCGAGTCTCAGGTGCCACATTATCTCGCCGAAGGGCCGCGTGGGCTCGATCCATCGCTCGCGCTGGCAGTCTTCTGCGGCGCGGCGAGCTGCAACATCGCGATCGAGTTCGGATTCACCGGACCCAACGCGACGAACGCCATGAGCTGCGCGTCGGGGACGATTGCGGTCGGCGAGGCATTCCATGTGGTGCGCGACGGGCGCGCGGACATGATGGTCGCCGGTGGCGCCGAAGCGCCGCTGGCGCCGCTCACCTTTGCGGCGTTCAGCATCATCCGCGCCATGAGCACGCGCAATGACGACCCTGCCCGTGCGTCACGCCCCTTCGACGCGAGCCGCGACGGCTTCGTGATGGGCGAGGGAGCGGCGGTGCTCATCCTCGAGGAGCGCAACCGAGCGATCGCGCGCGGCGCCAGGATTTATGCCGAGGTCGTCGGTCACGCGTACACGAACGACGCCTATCACATGACCGCGCCACGTCCGGACGGGCGACAGGCAGCGCGGGCCATGCAGCTCGCGCTCGCCGACGGCGATGTCGCACCCGGCGACGTCGGCTACATCAACGCTCACGGCTCGTCCACGCTGCTCAACGATTCGACCGAGACGTTGGCGATCAAGCAGGTGTTCGGCGATCACGCCTACCGGCTGACGGTGAGCGGCACGAAGGGCTACTACGGTCACGCGCTCGGCGCGAGCGGCGCCATCGAGGCGGCGATCTGTGCTCTCGCGTTATCGCGGGGCTGGCTCCCTCCCACTATCAATCTCGAACGCCCTGATCCGCAGTGTGACTTGGATTGTCTCCCCGGGGGCGCGGGGGGGGGGGGCCGGACGGCTTCCCCCGCGGCCGTCGTCTCAAACTCGTTCGGGTTCGGAGGAATCAACGCCGCGCTGGTGTTGCGGCCTGACAGCGGCACCCGGTAGATTGGCCCGGCGTTCAACCCGAGGTCACATGTGAACTACCGGTCTCTCCGGGCTCCCGCAGCGGAATTCGTCGGCACCGCGCTCTTCGTCCTGGTGGGCGCAGGCAGCGTCATCGCGAACACGGGAGGCGCTGCCGGTCTGGCCATCGCGCTCGCGCATGGTATCGGACTCGCCGTCATCGTCACGATCATGCTGCCCATCTCGGGCGGCCACATCAACCCGGCGGTGAGCGTCGGTTTGTGGCTCGGCAAACAGATCGATTCCCTCACGCTGGGCAAGTACGTGCTGGCACAGCTGCTCGGCGCGATTGTGGGCGCGCTGCTCCTCAAGGCAACCTTCCCCGCGTCCGCTGTCCGCATGTCGTCGCTGGGAACTCCGCAGGTCTCGGGGTCCATGGGACTCCTCGGCGCGATCGCGCTGGAAGCGGTGTTCACATTCTTCCTCGTGAGCGCCGTCTACGGCACCATCGTGTCCCCGCAGGCGCAGCGCGTCGGCGGATTCGCAGTCGGTCTGGTGGTTCTGGTGTGCGCGCTGGGTGGTGGCGGAGCGCTCACCGGCGCGGTGCTGAATCCCGCTCGCGCGTTTGGCCCCGCGCTGGTCGCGTGGGACTGGCACGCGCAGGCCGTCTACTGGATTGGTCCGCTGCTCGGCGCCGCGGCGGCCGCGGGGTTGTGGCGGTACTTGCTGCTGCCGCCGGGTGCGACGGATCTGAGGTAGGCTCGGGGTCAGGGTAGGGGCGCAGCATGCTGCGCCCCTACAACTCTTCGGCCAACACCGGGGCGAAATAGGTCAGCATGATATCCGCCCCCGCCCGCCGGATCGCCGTCACGACTCCCACATCGCTCGTGACTCATCGAGCATGCCCCGCTCGGCGGCGGCTTTGATCATCGCGTATTCGCCGCTCACCTGATACGCGCCGAGCGGCGAGCCGAAGCGGTCCTTGGCCCGCCGGATCAGGTCCAGACACGGCCCCGCCGGCTTCACCATCACGATGTCCGCCCCTTCGTCGAGATCGAGCTGGATCTCTTTCATCGCTTCGTCGCCATTCGCGACCGCCATCTGATACGTCTGGCGATCGCCGAATTGCGGCGTCGAGCCCGCGGCCTCGCGAAACGGCCCGTAGAACGCGGACGCGAACTTCGCAGCGTACGCCATGATGGGCACGTGCGAGAATCCACCCGCGTCGAGCGCCTTGCGGATGCCGGCGACGTGCCCGTCCATCATGTCGCTCGGCGCCACAAGGTCGACGCCAGCACGCGCCTGCATGACGGCGGTCTTGCCGAGCAGGTACACGGACGAATCGTTGTCCACGTCGCCGTCCCGGATCACGCCGCAGTGACCGTGATCGGTATACTCGCACAGGCAGACGTCGCCGATGACGAGCAAATCGGGAACCGCGCGCTTCACCCCGCGGATCGCCTGCTGCACGATACCCTGGTCGTCGTACGCTTCTGAGCCGGTCGCGTCCTTCGTCGCCGGAAGGCCGAACAAGATGATCCCGCCCAATCCGAGCGACGCGGCTCGCTCGGCATCCTTCACTAGTTCATCAACTGAGACGTGCGACACGCCGGGCAGGGCGGCGATGGGGCGGCGCACTCCTTGGCCGTGCACCACAAACAGTGGCCATATGAGTTGCGATGGCACTATGTGCGTCTCGGACACCAGGCGGCGGAGGGCGGCGGTACGTCGTAGTCGCCGCATGCGACGAATCGGGAACTGGGCTGAGCTCATCGGGCGAGTAAGCTGCCCGCGCCTTCACTCTGGAGCAAGCGCGCCACCGCTTCACCAGCGGCTTCAGGGCGTTTCGGATCGAGATCGGCGGATGCAGTGAGCTGAACTGATCCGTCGTTCGCCGTCACTCTTCCGTACAACCTGCTCCCAGCTCCCTGCTCCCTGCTGACCCATGCAGCCACCGGCGCCTGGCAGCCTCCGCCGAGGGCGGCCAGCAATGCGCGCTCCGCCGTTACCGCCACCGCGCTCGCCGGATCGTGCAGCGGCCGCAACGCGTTCCGCGTGGATTTGTCATCGTCCCGAATCTCGAGGCCGAGAGCACCTTGCCCCGGGGCCGGCATCACGTCGAGCGGGTCGATCACCGACCCTTTAGCGCCCAGACCCAGTCGCTCGAGCCCGGCAATCGCCAGCAGGGCCGCGTCTAGGCCTTCATGTGTCTCTACCTTGCGGACTCGCGTGGGCACGTTGCCGCGCAGGGGCACGACTTCGAGATCCGGCCGCAGAAAGCGGACCTGGGCGACGCGCCGCAGGCTCGACGTACCGACGCGCGTGCCGGCCGCCAGATCGAGCAGCGACTGGCCGTTGACCAGCGCCTCGCGCGGATCGTGTCGCGTCGGTATCGCGCCCAACGCCAAACCCGCCGGCAACGTCGTGGGAAGATCCTTAAGTGAGTGCACCGCGACATCGATGCGGCCGCCCATCAGCGCGTCCTCGATCTCCTTGGTGAAGAACCCTTTCCCTTCGAGCTCGTGGAGCGGCCGGTCGACTTCCGCGTCGCCACGGGTCTTGATCACGACGATCTCGGCGCGCACACCGTGGGGGGCGAGGCGATCCCGGACCCACTCCGCCTGCCAGCGAGCCAGCTGGCTGCCACGGGTACCGAGCTTCATGCGAACCGCCTCGCCAGGCTCTCCACCAATCCTGGGACCGTGTGCGGCTCGGCTTCGATGATTTCGCGTAAGCCCAGCTCGCGGGCGGTGTCCGCCGTGACCGGACCAATGGTCGCGGCGATGAACCTGCCGGAGGTGGCGGCGGGGCGCCCGATCAGATCGACGAAACTGCGCACCGTCGATGACGAGGTGAACGTGACCGCGTCGATGCGGCCGCGGGTGATGTCGGCGGCCAGCCCGCTGAGGTCGGCCTGAACGGGGACGGTGCGGTACACGGCGATGTTCTCCACGCTCGCGCCGTGGTGCCGCAGAGCAGCCGCCAGTACTTCGCGCGCGTCCTCGGCGCTGGGAATGAGGACGCGGGCTCCCGCGAGTGTGCCGCCGCTGCGCTCGATCAGCGCCTCCGCCAGCGCCTCCGCGACGAACTCGGCGGGAACGACCGCAGGGACGACGCCCCGCACAGTGAGCGCATCGGCGGTCGCGGTTCCGATCGCGGCGACGGCGGTGGACGAAAACACGCGCGGGGTGAGTCCCCACGCGACGAGGCGATCGAACACGATTTGCACGGCGTTCTGGCTGGTGAACACGACCCAGCGATATGCGGAGAGGCCGGTGAGCGCGGCGCGCAACGCGCCAAGGTCTGCCACCGGTTGAATGCGAATGACGGGGGCGAGCACCGCTTCGGCGCCATGGTCTTGCAACGCCCGCACCAGGTCGCCGGCCTGTTCACGCGCTCGCGTGACCACGATGCGGCGCCCCTTCAATGATCCGACAGGTGTCATGCTCCCCCGCCGTTGCAATCTCACCGTGGCACAACCCATTATCAAGCAATGCTCCGTTCACTTCGTGCCGCGCTCGGGCGTTTCTGCGCGCGCCGTGCCGCTGCGGCGCAACGCGACGCCCCGCGCCGCGCGCTCGCGTGGCTGCGGCTCGGCTGCAGGTTAGCGCCCGGCTTCGCCGATACCTATCCCGCGCTCGTGCATCTCTCCCGTGCGCTCGACGATCGCTGGGGCGCCGTCGAAGCCGCGCGCGCGGCCAGCGTTCGCTTTCCCGATCATGCGGACGCATGGATGTTGCTCGGTGAGGCTTTGCAGATGGTGTTCCGGCAAGACGAGGCGCTCGGCGCCTTCGAGCAGGCGCTATCGCTCGAGGAACGCGCCGATGCTGCGATGGCCGCGGGGACGCTGTATCAACGGACCGGCCGCTTTCCCGAAGCCGCGGCGCGCTTCGCGCGGGCTTACGCCGCGGGGGGGGGCGCTACGGCACTGTGGCACAACGCGCAGGCGCTCTATGACGGGGGTGATCACGGGGCGGCGGATGAGGCGCTCAATCTCTGGGCGACGCAGGTCCCGGACGGGCATAGCCGGCTGCCCGAGGCGCGCGCGGAGTTACGGGCGAAGGCTGCGGCGCGCGCGCAGGTACAGTGACAGCGCGTAGCTCACGAGGATCGCGCCGGCCACGATGTAGGCGGCGATCATGTAGCCGCCGTTCTGCGGCACCGTCTCAGGCATGTCCCACCTCACCCACAGCCTCCAGCTGCTCGCGCAGATAGCTCAGCGCGTAACGCTGCACCACGAAGCCCACGTACAGCAATGTGAAAACGCCCAGCGACAACAGCCACGTCAGCAGCATGCTTCCCGGCAGTGAGGGAGCGCTCGGCTTCAAAACGATGGGCATCGGATGCAGCGTTGGAAACATGTATACGCTGAAATGGATGAACGGCACCTCACACATCCCGCAAATGCCCAGGACGGCGGCGTACCTCGCTCGCATCGCTGGATCCGGGACGGCACTGCGGAGCAGCAAATAGCCGATATAGAGGAGAAAGAGGAACAGAGTGAACGTCAGCCGTGCGTCCCAGGTCCACCACGTGCCCCAGATGGGCTTCCCC
>Ga0209056_10008539_pt1 | contig 10497 bp, 10 predicted proteins | sample GraSoiAngelo_114_FD_185876 | JGI IMG/M metagenome (GOLD analysis project Ga0209056, IMG submission 185876) | Grasslands soil microbial communities from the Angelo Coastal Reserve, California, USA - 14_0903_13_40cm (SPAdes) (version 2) | ecosystem: Environmental > Terrestrial > Soil > Grasslands...
AGCTCGCGCGCGTGCTTACCATGGGCGGGCTCGACGTCGAATCGGTCGAGCCTGTCGCACCCGCTTTCGACAAGATCGTGGTCGGGCGAGTCCTCGAGGTCGCAAAGCACCCCAACGCCGACCGACTTACGCTCTGCAAGGTCGACGTCGGCGGTGGTACGACGCTTGCGATCGTCTGTGGAGCTCCAAACGTCGTCGCCGGCATGAAAGCGCCGGTAGCGATGGTGGGGGCGCGGCTCCCGGACATGGAAATCAAGCAAGTGAAGGTCCGCGGCGTCGAGTCGAGCGGCATGCTGTGCTCGGCGAAGGACCTGGGTCTTTCTCAAGATCATTCCGGGCTGCTTGCCTTGCCCGCCGAGGCGCAGCTTGGGGCGGACCTGCGCCGGGTGCTCGATCTGGATGACCAGCTCATCACGCTCAAGCTCACGCCGAACCGCGGGGACTGCCTGAGCCTGCTCGGCATCGCGCGCGAAGTCTCGATCCTGACCGGTTCACCGCTTGCTGTGCCCGCCGTAGCCCCGGCGAAGGCCGCACTGGAGGAAAAACGCGGGATCCTGCTCCAGGATACGGCAGCGTGCCCGCGCTACTGCGGCCGCATCATACGCGGCGTTGACGCAAAAGCGCGAACGCCCGACTGGATGGTGCGCCGGCTGGAGCGTTGCGGGCTGCGCTCGATTTCCGCTATCGTCGACATTGCCAACTTCGTGATGCTCGAGCTGGGGCAGCCCCTGCACGCTTTCGACAACCGCGCGATCGAAGGCGAAGTGATCGTGCGGCGCGCCCGCGAGGGCGAGCGCCTTAAGCTGATCAACGGACAGGAGGTCGAATTAGCTCCTGACGTGCTGCTGATCGCCGATCGGAAGAAGCCGCTTGCGCTTGGCGGGGTCATGGGCGGGGAGGCAAGCGCGGTGTCCGGTTCGACCGTCGACGTGTTTCTTGAGGCGGCGTGGTTCAATCCCTCCGCGGTCGCGGGCCGTGCTCGACGCTTCGCGCTGTCCAGCGACGCGGCTTTCCGCTTCGAGCGCGGCGTGGATTTTGCTGCCACCCCGGAGGCAATCGAGCGCGCCACGCAGCTGATATTGGACGTGTGCGGCGGCGCGGCAGGACCGATAAGCGAAGCTGTTGCAACGCTGCCGCAGCGCAAGCCGGTCCGACTGCGCTCGAGCCGCGCGAGCAAGATCATAGGGGTGCAGTTCTCGGATGAGCAGATCGCGGGCTTGCTCAAGCGCCTGCAGCTGCCGCATGCGCGCTCGGGCGGTGAATTCACGGTAATCCCGCCTTCGTACCGTTTCGACCTCGAGATCGAAGAGGACATGGTCGAAGAAATCGCACGGCTGCATGGCTACGACAACATTCCTTCGCGGCCGCCGCAGGCTAAATTCACCATGCTCCCCGCTGCAGAGGGCCGCAGGACCCTCTCCGAGCTCAAGCGGATTCTGGTGGACCGCGAGTACTTCGAGGTCGTGAATTTCAGCTTCGTGGAAGCGCAGTGGGAGCGAGATTTCTGCGGCAACGCCGAGCCGATCGCACTGGAAAATCCGATCGCGGCGCAGCTCGACGTGATGCGCTCGAGTCTCATGGGAAGCCTGGTGGCGAACCTACGGTTCAACCTGGCGCGCAAACTTGACCGCGTGCGCGTTTTTGAGGCCGCCCGCTGCTTTTTGCGCTCCTCCGGCGGAGAGGATCCTCGCGATCCGGCGAGAGCGCTCGCCGGCTACCAGCAGCCCCTGCGCATCGGCGGTCTTGCCTACGGGCCGGCTGCAGCCGAGCAGTGGGGTGTTCCCGTGCGCCCAGTCGATTTTTACGACGTGAAGGGCGACGTCGAAGCACTCCTCTTTCCGCGCGAGGCGCGCTTCGCCCCCCTCGCTCATCCGGGGCTGCACCCGGGCCGTGCGGCCAGCGTCAGCTTGGGCGGCGCTGCCATCGGTTGGCTGGGCGAGTTGCATCCGCGCTGGCAGCGGAAATACGACCTGCCTCAAGCTCCGGTCTTGTTTGAACTGGATGTCGCCGGGCTGGCCGCGGTGAACATGCCGCAATACCGGGAAATCTCCAAATTTCCCCCCGTGATTCGGGATCGTTCCATGGAGTTTGATGAGGGGATACCGGTCTCGGGCATCCTGGAGGAACTTGCCCGGAATCGCCCCCCCTTGGTTCAGAATATCCGGCTGTTTGACTTCTACCGGGGGAAAGGTGTAGAAAGAGGTAAAAAAAGCCTTGCGTTTCGGGTAGTTATGCAAGATACTGCAAGGACGTTGACCGATGCGGAAGCGGACGCCGCAATGGCGCAACTAACTGAGCTTCTCGCCGCAAAATTCGGTGCTAAATTACGTACTTAAGTAATGAAGTGGAGGGGGATTCTGCCTCTCCAAGGGAGCGCAAATGACACTTACAAAAGCCGAGCTGGCGGACATGCTTTTTGAGAAAGTGGGGCTGAACAAGCGCGAGGCGAAGGACATGGTGGAAACGTTCTTCGAGGAAATCCGCCTGGCGCTCGAAAACGGGGAGAGCGTCAAGCTATCCGGGTTCGGCAACTTTCAGCTGCGCAACAAACCGCAGCGGCCCGGGCGCAACCCCAAGACCGGCGAGGAAATTCCCATCACGGCGCGGCGCGTGGTCACGTTCCACGCAAGCCAGAAGCTCAAGGCGCTGGTCGAGCAGACCCATGGAAAGCAAGGCGACCAAGGATAGCCTGCCGCCGATCCCGGCGAAGCGCTACTTCACCATTGGCGAGGTGAGCGAGTTATGCGGGGTCAAGCCGCACGTTTTGCGCTACTGGGAACAGGAATTCACCCAGCTTCGTCCGGTCAAGCGCCGCGGCAACCGTCGCTACTACCAGCACCACGAGGTGCTGCTGATCCGCCGAATCCGCGAGCTCCTTTACGAACAGGGATTCACCATCAGCGGCGCGCGCAACCGCCTGGACGAAAACCTGAGCGCAGCCTCAGCGCGCTCCGCGACCTCGTCGGCCTCTGCACCGCGCGGGCACGAGACGCGGAGCGTCAATCTCTCAGTACTCAAGCAGGAGCTGAAGAACGTCATCGAGCTGCTGCGCTGAAACGAGGCGAATTGTCGCACCTGCTCTGATATACTTTTCACGCGTCGGGGCGTAGCGCAGCCTGGTAGCGTACCTGCATGGGGTGCAGGTGGTCGCGAGTTCGAATCTCGCCGCCCCGACCATCAAATCAAGTAGTTGCTCCGTTGAGCGTACCTGCATAACTTAGAAGATTCTCTAAGTTCTCCAATTATACGTTCCTCATCTGCCGAGTTTGGGTACCTGCCCATCTCGCGCGGCGAACTCATGTACGACACGCAAGAATGTCCGAAACCGGCCCAGGAGCGGTCCTTCGTGCGTGTCCGCCGGCGGCCCGTAGCGCGCGGCTACTCATGCTCGCGCAGGCGAAGACAGTGCAGTTAAGTAAAGCGGTCCTGGTACAAGAGACCGGTCATGCCAAGGCCCGGCCATGCTCGCCCGTGATTAGACCAGGCTGCAGGCCGGGAAGCCCACTTAACGCACCGCTTTTTGTTTCGAAAAGTATCCTGCTACGGCCTGCCCTCGACGGCGACGATTCGGAACTTGGCGTACTTGTCGCCGATCTTTCGGTTCTCCTTGTACTCCTTCGAGGAATGCCAAGCCTTGGCCTTCTCCATGCTCTCCCACTGCTGGATGGCAACGCGTTTCGCCGGCGCGCCTTCGAACACGGTGCCGTTGCTCGCGGCAAGCAGCTTGCCGCCTTTCTCCTTGATCAGCGCCTGCGCCTTCGGCGCATACTCCTTCATGTATGCGTCGTTGTTGCCGACGTCGATCTCGGCGATGGTGTATACCGGCGGCTTCCCCTGCGCGTGCAGAGTGTGAATGCTAAGGGCTCCGACCCCGAAGCCTGCGATGACAGCCAACGCAATGCTGGAACGAGTCTTCATGGTTTTTTCCTTTGCGGTGCTGCGGGTTGGGCGGACGCGTCCTCCTCCAAGAGAACGGGGGCCATCATAGTCCCGACGGATAGCCAAATCAATCTGCGGCGGTCGGGGCGACGTCTCATGGAATGCCGCCCTGTGACGCTTCACACGGCGCAGCGTTGCGCCGGCGCTTATATCGGGGCCGCGAGCCACCAATGGCAAAAAAATCAATTCGAGAGTCTAGTGCTGAATGAGCGCTTTGGGTCGGTCGCTGACCCTCGGCTGACGCGAGCCCCCAGGCCATTGGGAGTCAGGCCGGTTCAAAGTTTGTGACTCCCGATCATCAGCCGTTTGAACACAAAATAGTGCTCTTTGACGCCGTCATCGGCGGGGGTGCGCTTCACCGTGATCCAGACCTCGGGGCTGAAACTTTCGCACAAGTCGGCGGTGTACTGGGCCTCATCTTCTGCTACGGCGCACGCCGCGTCTTCAGTAGGAGCGCCGAGGTTGTCTACGAAACAACGCGCCAGGTGCTCGATTATTCGCTGATACTCTTTCTCATCAATCTCCACGACTTCGGCTATCGTGCAGCGCCCATGGCTTTCCACGCCGACGAAAGAAGTGAGGCAATGGCAATTGGGCGTGCGGTGGGTGACACCAGTGGGATCGCACACTGCGTAACCACCGGACACCAGCCATTCGCCATCCCGCGCGACGCCCTCCTGGGAATACACCAGGCTGTCGGAGGTGTCCAAGCGCACAGCTTTGAGGAATTTCACAGGTTTGCGCAAGCGCTCGGTGCGCTCAGGCTTCCTCATCATCACGGTCGACCAGCTCGGTGGCCCAATAATCGCCGGCGTCCTCGCCGAAGCGACCTGCGACCACCGGGCGGGCTCTACCTTGTTGGCACCGCTCGCCGAGCTGGGCTCGCTTCTTCCTGCTCGCGAGGCGTCCGGCGCAGCCTAGAGCTTTCTCAGCACACTGGCCGCCCGCACCGCATCCTCGGCCGAGTCAAGCGCAAAAAAGCCTGTAAACTTCCGCCCGACCGCGGTCGCCGAGAACGCCCGGAAACTGATCCCAGCGTTCGCCAGCGCCCGCACGATCGCCGCCGAAGCTCCGGGCTTGTCCGCGCCCTCCACTCTCACAGTGTGGATGCCCTCGGCCTTGGTAAGGCCCGCAGCTTGGGCCGCTTGAAGCACCTTCGCCCCTTTGACAGGCAAGACGAACAGTAGCCCTTTGCCGGGCAGCTCGGGCGCCCGACGCGCGAACGCGAACTCGAAATTCGCCCCGGCCTTCGCGACGGGGTCCAGCACCCGGGCGGCTCCGCCCGATCAGACAACCGGTCCGGGTGCTGGGAATCGCAAAGAAGTCGCCCCGGCCTTCGCGACGGGGTCCAGCACGCGGGCGGCTCCGCCCGGTTGGTCTTCGATTGTTGCCGACCACATGTCGGCGCGGCTCACCTTGAATTTCATCGTCATGATGCACCTCCTGATGGCACGCCCAGTATAGGCCGGGCGGGCGCCGTTGAATGTCCACTTTGGTCGATACCAGCCGCAAGACGCTCGGCCACGGCGAAGCGGATCATGGACTCATGGCGAGCAGGTGAATCCTTCTAAGCAATTCCCGGGAAACCGCGCCGATTCTAGGGATGTTCCGGGATACTTCGCTTAGAAGAAAACGGGTAAGCTACTGTTTTTTGGGGAAACCACGTGCGCATGGGGTGCAGGTGGTCGCGAGTTCGAATCTCGCCGCCCCGACCATCTCGAACCTTCCACTCTCTCCCGTGAAACGACTCCATAGCGTCTTGCAATGCCTATGCGCCGCCGGGGTTGCGGCCGCGTCCGGAGCTTTGGCGCAGGGCTATCCGGCGCACCCTGTTAAGATCGTTGTGCCGTTTGCGGCGGGTGGAGTGGCCGACATCACGGCCCGTGTCCTTTCGCAGAAAATGGCCGAGTCGATGGGGCAGCAAGTGATCGTCGAGAACCGCCCTAGCGCTGGGGGAATTGTCGCGTCCGAGGCCGTTGCCAAAGCCGAGCCGGATGGTTATACCCTTCTCTTCATTACCAACGGCAACGCGGTGAGCGCGTCTCTGTTCAAGTCTCTGCCCTACGATACCGTCAAAGATTTTGCGCCCGTCTCGACAGTGGGGTTTTTCGACCTGGTGCTGGTTGTTGACTCGGCTTCAAAGATCGGCTCGGTGCGCGAGTTGATCGCGTATGCTGGATCAAATCCAAACAAAATCAATATCGGCACCATCAATATCGGAAGTACCCAGAATCTCGCGGCGGAGCTTTTCAAGTCATTGTCGGGAATCGATGCACAGGTGGTTCCGTTCAAGACGACGCCGGCAGTGATCACCGCGCTGAAGGGTGGCGATATCCAGGCCGCGTTCGAGATCCTTGCCCCAGTGATGGCGCAGATCAAGGGAGGGGGACTGAAGCCGCTGGCCGTGACCTCCGAGAAGCGCTTTCCCGGCCTGCCGGACGTGCCTACCGTCGCCGAGAGCGGGGTGCGCGGCTACCAGGCAGCCTCCTGGAACGGTGTTGCAGCGCCTGCAAGAACGCCGAAAGCGCTGATCGACCGCCTCAATCGCGAAGTTAACGCCGCCACGGGTTCGCCCGAAGTTCGCAAGCGCCTCCAGGACTTGGGTGTCGAGGCGCGTGGCGGGACGCCGGAGGCATTGCGCGATCTGCTAGTCTCCGAAATTGCGAAGTGGAAGACCGTAATCGAGCGAGCAAACATCGAGAAACAGTAGGACGGCCGATGACGAAGCCGATCAGCGGCCCGGATCCGAATCCGATCAAGCCGGAGTACGCCCCGCCCCCAGGCGCGTGCGACGCGCACTGTCACATCTTCGGCCCGGTCGCGAAGTTTCCCTACGCACCCGAGCGGCGCTACACGCCGCCCGACTCCCCGAGGGAGAAGCTGCGCGCGTTGCACGAGCATCTCGGCCTTTCGCGAGCGGTGCTCGTGCAGGCGAGCTGCCACGGCGCGGACAACCGCGCGATGCTCGATGCGATCGCCTGGTCGCGGAAGTTCGAACCGGGCGGCGCTTGGCGCGGCGTGGCGATGGTCGGGGACGAAGCGACCGAGCGCGGGCTCGAGGCGCTGCACGCGGGCGGCGTGCGCGGTGTGCGCTTCAATTTCGTGCGGCACCTGGGCGGCGCGCCGGATTTGCGCGTGTTCGAGCGTACGCTCGCGATGATCGAGCCGCTCGCCTGGCACGTGGTGCTCCATTTCGACGCCGAAGACATCGAGGCTCATTCAAGGATATTCAGCCGCTTGCGCTTGCCGTTCGTCATCGACCACATGGGGCGCGTTAACGCGCAGCGCGGGATCGATCAGAAGCCTTTTCGCATGCTGCTCGACTTGATGAAAAACGAGCTTGCCTGGGTGAAATTGAGCGGGCCGGAGCGCGTGTCGGCGTCCGGAAAGCCGTTTCACGACGCGATGCCTTTCGCGGTGGCGCTGGTCGAGTCGGCGCCAGAGCGCGTGCTGTGGGGAACTGACTTTCCCCACCCCAACGTGAAGACCATGCCGAACGACGGCGAGCTGGTCGACTTCTTCGCGAAAGTCGTCCCGGACGAGAAGCTCAGAAAACGGATCCTGGTGGACAACCCGGCGCGGCTCTATTGGGCGGGCACATCGGGGCGCGCTAACCCCTGAGCTACAAACCCGCAGCGATCAGCTTGAGCGAGAAGGCCTTCGTGACGGCGTGGCGGGAGTTGGCGGCGCCGAGCTTGCGCCTCACGTTTGAGAGGTGGAACGCGACGGTGCGCTCGGAAATCTGCAGCGCCTGGCCGATTTCAGAAGTCGTCTTACCGCCTGCCGAGAGGATCAAACATTGGCTCTCGCGGTCGCTGAGAAGCCTGCTAGGAGCGCCGTCGAGCCGGCGCAGCGGCCCAAGCCTGTCGGCACCGCGCCGGGCAATGCGCGCCGCGGCGTAGTGAATGGCGCACGCGACGAGCTGGCAATCCGGCAGGGTCGCGAGGATGCGGCGCTCCGCTGCGGAACCGCCGCGGGCCAACGCAAAGCTGGTGAGGCTCCATTGCCCGCGAGGCCCGTGAACGGAGCAAGAAACCCCGGTCGCGAGTCCGAATTCACTTGCCTTGGCGAGGGCCCTGCTGTGCCGCGCCGCGATTTTTTTCCAGGGCAAAGGGGTGACCTCCTGCAAGGCGAGACGGCGCAGCGGACCGGGCAGGATATCCCTGCCCCGATCGGCGCAGTATCGGTGCCAGTGAACTGGAAAATTATCGAACCGGACTTCATGCGTCGCGCCGCGCGGCTGGGAGAAACGGCCGCAGAACATGAAGTACCGGAAACCGAGCTCTTCGGTGATGAGGAGCACCGCTTCCTCGAGGGCCGTCTTCGAGCGGTTGGCAAGAATCTGCGCAAGGCGCACGGTCCCCTTGTGGCCCATGTAGTCCCCTCTCCAGTGGGGTCAGTCCCCTTATTCTGGTTGATACTTTACGCTTTCGCCTGGGCGGCGTATCAGCAGAGATTCGGCATCGACAGCTCCTGTTTCCCGTCCTCCCTTTTCCACGCGGCTGGGTGCCAGTGCTGATTTCGGAGTCTGGACAGGCAGTTAGCTCACTATCGTCGTACTTCCTTGACTTCGCCCATTGTGCGGTGCAATATCCCGTCGCCTTCTCAAATATTTCAGGGTTTTAGCTGCGTGGCGGTCCCCATTCCTTCTCCTGAGCAATTCACGCTCGCCGCCCAGGCGATTCTGCGGAATTTCGTCGGTTCGCTGGGTGTCCCGGCCGATTCCGAATTCGCCCGCTCGCTGCAGTCAGTAGGCGTTGACTCCGCCAAGTTCGCAGCCCTTCAAGGGCGTTACTTCCAGCTGCACGCGGCACTGTGGCAGTCGGTGTTTGCCCGCGAGGCCGGGCGCGATACTGCGCCCATCGCAGCGCCCGATCGCGGCGACCGGCGCTTTTCCTCCGCGGAATGGCAGCGGATTCCCTGGTTCGATTACCTGCGCCAGAGCTACCTCATCAATTCGCGCTTTCTATCGGATTGGATCGAAGCGCTCGAAGTCGACCCGCGCGAAAAAGAGCGCCTGCGGTTTATCGCGCGCCAGTTTTCAGACGCAATGAGCCCGGCGAATTTCGCCGCGACCAATCCGGAGGCGCTCAAGCTTGCGCTCGAGACTAAGGGCGAGAGCCTCACCCAGGGAATTCGCCAGCTCATCGAGGACGTGCACAAGGGGCGCATTTCGACCACGGACGAGTCCGTGTTCGAGGTCGGCAAGAATCTCGCGGTCAGCGAGGGCGCGGTGGTTTTCGAGAATGAGCTGATCCAACTCATTCAGTACAAGCCGGTCACGCCGACTGTATTCAAGCGGCCGCTCGTGATGTTCCCGCCCTGCATCAACAAGTATTACATCCTGGATCTTCAGCCGGAAAATTCCCTGGTGCGCTATGCGGTGGAGCAGGGGCACCCCGTGTTCATGGTGTCCTGGCGCAACATCACCGAGGAGCTCGGCCATCTCACCTGGGACGATTACGTTGAAATAGGCGTACTCAAAGCGCTCGAAGTGGCACGCGTGATCTGCGCCGCCGAGAAGGTCAACGCGCTCGGCTTTTGCGTCGGCGGGACGATGCTCGGCGCCGGGCTCGCGGTCATGGCCGCGAGGGGCGACAATCGCGTAGAGAGCGCGACTTTCCTCGCCTCGATGCTCGATTTCGCCGACACGGGCGACATCGGGCTTTTCATCGACGAGTCGAGCGTGGCCGTGCGCGAGGCGGCGATCGGCAAGGGCGGCATCATGCCCGGCCGCGATCTCGCGCTCGTGTTCTCGGCGCTTCGCGCGAACGACCTCGTTTGGTCATACGTGGTCAACAACTATCTGAAGGGTAAATCACCCGAAGCCTACGACCTACTCTACTGGAACGCGGATTCAACCAACCTTCCCGGGCCGATGTACTGCTGGTACGTCCGCAACACTTACCTCGAGAACCAGCTGCGCGTTCCCGGGAAGCTCCAGGTGCTCGGCGTGCCGGTGGATCTCGGCAAGATCGCGGTTCCGGCCTACGTTCTCGCTACCCGCGAAGACCACATCGTCCCTTGGCGCACGGGCTATCGCACGACCCAGCTGCTGGGGGGCGACACGCGTTTCGTGCTCGGTGCGAGCGGCCACATCGCCGGGATCGTCAACCCCGCCTCCAAGAATAGGCGGAGCTACTGGTCCAGCGGGAAGCTCCCCGAGGACGCGGACGCGTGGCTCGCCGAAGCAACGGAGACACCCGGAAGCTGGTGGCCGGACTGGAGCGCCTGGCTCGAGAGTCTCGGCGGCGAGCGCATAAAAGCACGCACGCGGCTGGGCAATACGAAGTTCAAACCCATAGAGCCCGCGCCCGGGCGCTATGTCAAGCACCGGATCGTATGAGCGGGGCGAAAGGACACGATTTTTCAGGGAGGGATCGAACTATGACGACGGCGGCAGCAGTAAGACGCACAGGCACAAGCTCCGGCACGGAGCCCGTGCAGGAAGCCGTGCCCCCCCTCAAGCAGCGTATCGCGTTCGTGAGCGGCGGCATGGGCGGGATCGGCTCCGCGGTGTGCCGGCGCCTGGCGCGAAGCGGCGCGAGAGTCGTGGCG
>Ga0209056_10008543_pt1 | contig 10496 bp, 10 predicted proteins | sample GraSoiAngelo_114_FD_185876 | JGI IMG/M metagenome (GOLD analysis project Ga0209056, IMG submission 185876) | Grasslands soil microbial communities from the Angelo Coastal Reserve, California, USA - 14_0903_13_40cm (SPAdes) (version 2) | ecosystem: Environmental > Terrestrial > Soil > Grasslands...
AAGCACGACATAAAACCGTGTGTTGGCGGGCAATGTCACGCTAATGTTTTGCGAATACGCGGCATTCGCCAACTCCTGCTCCCCGGCAAGCGCGACATTGCTTGCCACACGATCTCGCAGCAAAGTCTCACCTGTAATCGTCCGGGTCAGACCAGCCCCGCCCGAGCCGACCACGTACGCTGCAACCGTTCCGACACCCGACAGGGTTCGGCTAAGCAGTTTCTTGCCCGTGTTCTTTCCCGACACTTCGCCCTTCAGAGGCTTGTGGTCCAAAGACGCCGCACTACCTTCGATCTTTTCCTCCCGGCCATTCGGCATCCGCAATGTGTGAAACTGCACGTTGAGATAGCCTTCAGAAGAGGCCTGCTGCAAATCACCAAAGACTTTTGTGCCGGCTGGCACCACGATCATCCCATCACGTTCGTAGTTGTATTCGATCGAAGCAACCACAGGTGTTTTCAGCGCGGTGGTTGCGGCGGATTCAAGGCGGGCAACCAGGCGCGTGCCGGGTGGAAGCAACGGTGGCCCTTCAGCTGGAATCATCGCCGCTGGCCGTGTTCCTGCTGTGGCCGCGACCGACTCCGACGAACGTACGAACACCATCGAAGACTTCGCCGGAGCCGCGACGTCGGGCCGATTGTCAGTCGGCAGCGGACCAGTCCCACCATAGGCGTACGTTCGCGACAATTCGCTGCCGGGGGCGGATGGCGCCCCGTAACTATATGTCGGTAGTCCGGCGTTGTTGTTGAGCCGGTATACGGCCAACGGATCCGATCCCTGGTTTGAAAACGAGCTACCGCCGGCCGAGTTCAGAGGTGGGCTTGCGACACGAGGAATACGCGCATTGGCTCTGTTTTCCGCGGAGTGGTTGATGTCATCTGGAGAGGGGCGTCTGGATGTCGCTTGAATATCGACGGCGCTCACTTGATCGGGGTTACTGTCATTCGGCCCGATATCGGCATTCAAGAGCGGCGTGACTGAGCCTTGTGCCGCCGTTGGTTGACCTGGTGCCGTCCCTCTTCCCAAGTTTGGAACTGCCCGACCGCTCGCTTGTTGTGCCGGCGGTGGCCTCGGCGTAGAGAATACACCCATGAACAGCAGCACGGCGCCAACGGTACCGCCAATGAGCAGGGCCAACGAGCGGGTGCGATCTTTCGCTAGTTCCTGCCTGGGCGCTGGTCCGCCTTGCTGCATATTTTTGATCGCTTTGCGCACTCGCTCACCCAGGCCAGGTCGAAGTGGCGGTAATTCCTTCTCGGTTTCCGTATCAAGATCGGTGATGACATCCTGGCTAATGTCTTTCTTGCCGTTTTGCTTCGCTTTTTCAAATTCACTCATGGTCTTTCTCCAAAGGTGTCGTTTGTCTGAAGCGGATCGGAGCCAATGTCGGTTGATCCACAGCGGCGGAGTCCGCGATCTGCAGCATTAACGTCTCTGTGGATTGCTTGATCGCGGGACGCTCAAAAACGACAACGCCGTCAATGCGCCCGCCGGGAGCGAGTCTTCGCTGACTCATCTGGTAGGACTCGACCGGTAGCTGCTGAACCGTAGTCCAGCGAGTACGCCGGAAAATGCCGGATTTCGTTTGGCCGCTCAGTTGAACTTGCGGCGGCACCAACTCTGCCGGCTCAGACTTCGAACTCATTACCGAGAATGAAACAACCAATCGAGAGCCGTCCTCGGCAACCTGACCAATTCCAACGCGGATGCGATCCCCAAATAGTTTGTCAATTGTTTGGTCGCGTTGACGGTTTAGGATCTGGTGAAGCTTCTCGTTTTCGCTTTGCTGTGCAGAAACAGCTTCATCGGATCTGGGCAGAGGATGTACAGCACTGCTGAGACTGACCGTCTCGGAAATGAGGGCCGCTGGGAATGTTTCTTCAATGAAATGCACTTGAGCCGGCTGGCACCTCACAAGCAGATCCACACCCGCGTCACTCGGATCGCCGGAGGCTCCCATGCTTCTCAGAAGCAAGATGAACTGTCGCCCGAAGACCGTCGAAATCACCAGGTTTGTCTGTGCTGTGCCTGATCCGGTCGCTCTCGCGAATACTGACAATGGTTCACTGGGCGAGTATTCGGCCTGAAAGAGGTTGGAATCGCCCAGCACGACGGAGTTGACCGGCTCGGGGAGCCGTATCGTGGTGGTCACGCGAGGCGCCAGCCGGACGCTGGCAGGCTGTCCTTCAAATACGGTTCTCGACGCATTCCGATTGCGAGCGTTCTTCGTTTGAGCTGCCAGCGATCCACACAGGATAACGAGTAACGATATGCAGAAAACTCTCCGCATCTTTGTACCTCCCGATCATGCCATTACGACGTAGCGTGTTTTGCTAACACCAATTTGTACTGAAGAGAGTCCGCCACAAGAGTTGCGAACCCATCGCGCAAAAGCAGACGTTGCCGGTCTGCTTCCGTCTTTGCGATAAGAGGCAAGAGTAGATCCCGGTGTTGCGGCTGAATCTCTTCGACACCGAGGATTTCCAACGCGTGAGCCACATCGAGCATTTCGGCGATTGATGGAGGCTTTTCTAGACTCCAACCTCGAAGCGCCTGGGCGAGACCTGCGATTTGTCCGTGAATGTTGCCGTCGTTTCTTCCGGCCTGAAGGGCTAGAATCTGCCGCTCTCGTTCGATGGAAGGATGACCAAACCGGATATAGAAACTGCGCCTGCGCAAGGATGGCCAATTTGCCGTTCCTCGTTGGACGTGAGGACCACGAAGGGAATGGTTTTGGCACTGACGGTCCCAAGCTTTGGAATACTCAGCTGCCAATCGCTGAGGACCTCGAGAAGCAGAGCCTCAAACTCCTGATCGACCTTATCGATCTCATCCACGAGCAGAACGCACGGTTTGTCTTCATAGAGAAGCGCCCGAAGTAGCGGACCTTTTGTGAAGAACTCCAGACCGTGCAGTTCGCGACGGATGGCTTCCCAATCGCCGCTGATCCCAGTCCTTGCATCCAGAAAAAGTCTCTGCAGCGCTTCATCAAATTTCCCGATGGCTTCCTCTTCGTTGATCCCGACATAGCATTGGAGACGCTCCACGCGTGTTTCTGTACTCCGGGCAACCGCGTACGCTAGTTCGGTCTTGCCACAACCCGGTGGTCCTTCGATCAGTACCGGCCGGCGCATTCTTGCAGCGAGATAAATGGCAGAGAGGACCGTCTCGTCGACGATGTACTTCGCAGCCAGCAATCGATCTGCAAGATCTCTCGACGAAGAGAACATGAGTCACGCTCCTTGAAATTGGAGCACCGTGAAGTGCCCCTAATATGTAAGAGGGTTTTTCGACAGATTTTCTGTCTAAAAACCCTCTTTTTATTTAGGGGGGTTTTCGAACAACTTCTCGCGGAGATCGAAAAACGCTGTCTGTCCAGCGGGGGATGGGCGAGTGGAAATAGCCGTAGAGCCGGAATTGAAACAACTTGCTACGCGTTGATGGCGTTGCACAACCGTCCATCACTCGTTCGCGATCACGCGGTTGATCTTCTACTCAGGACGCAGAATCCGGACGGGAGTTGGCCGGCGTTTGAAGGAGACGATCCCGAAGGATGCTGGACAACAGCGCTCACTTCAATCGCCCTGCGTTCTATAGGCGCACCGTCCGGACCGATCGAGAAGTCGATACGCTGGCTGCTCAATAATTAAGGCCGCGAAGGTCACTGGTTTTGGAAATGGAAATTCCGAACGGTGGATCGCGCAGTGCAGTTCAACCCAGATAAATATGGCTGGCCGTGGTTTCCTGGCACAGTCAGTTGGGTCATTCCGACGGCTCTTTCAGTCATCGCGCTCAAGCAGTCGGCTCCTTGTTGTCGAACTGAACCCATTGTGAATCGAATTCAATTGGGAACAGAGATGCTGCGCGATCGAGCGTGTCCTCAAGGCGGTTGGAATGCCGGCAATGGAATCGTTTTCGGATCCGCCCTGGCGCCGCACATCGATACAACCGCCATCGCCCTTCTGGCGTTGACTGAAGGAAACGACACGACTGTCGTTCAAGGTCTCAATTGGCTACGCCAAGCGTGTGTTGACTGTTCCTCCCCATACAGCCTCGCATGGTCCGCAATAGCATGCGCCGTGCACCGAGATGAGGCTCTCAACCATTGCATCGCGGGTCTCGGTAAACGGCTCTCTTCCACGGATGCTATTTCCAACATTGAAACTCTGAGCCTTGCGGCAATCGCTCTCAAGGCCGCTGAAGGCAACGCGAATCCTTTCGAAGAGGTGATTTGAAATGAACAGACGCGATTGGCTTACCGCCGCCGCCGTTGCTAGCGGTTCTGCTCTGTCGATGATGCGACTGCAGCAGCACAAGTACTCTCGGGATCTCCGTCCGAAGCGGTCACGCGTGGCAGTCCTGCATACCGACCAGTACTCGGACAAACTCGATGAGGTCGTCTACGACGGACTTCGGCTCTTCAATTTGAACGTCCGCGGAAAATCCATTCTGCTCAAACCCAATATCGTTGAATACATCCCTGGCAAACCCGTCAACACCGACACTCAGCTCATCGGCGCCGCCGTCGAAGCCTTCCTCCGACTCGATGCGGCCTCAGTAACTGTCGGCGAAGGGCCAGGGCATCACCGCGACACGGATCTGCTCCTGTACGAGACTGGCTTGAGTGACCAGCTTGCGCACCGCAAAATCGGCTTCGTCGATCTCAATCGCGACGACTTGATCAAAACCAAGCTTCAGGCGAATTATTCCGACCTCGGTCATTTGTGGCTTCCACGAACCGTTCTGGCATCGGACTTCATCGTGTCGATGCCGAAAGTGAAAACACACCACTGGACCGGAGTCACACTCAGCATGAAAAACATGTTCGGCATCATTCCCGGGTCTCGTTACGGTTGGCCGAAGAACGTTCTGCATTGGGCGGGCATCCACGAGAGCATCCTGGACATCTGTGCGACAGTCCGCCCTCACTTCGTCATCGCCGACGCTGTCATTGGCATGGAAGGAGACGGTCCGCTCAACGGCACTGCGCGAAGAATGAACCAGATCGTTCTCTCCGACGACCCCGTTGCTGCGGACGTAATGTCTGCTCGGGCCATCGGCGTGATGCCCGAGCAAATCACATATATACAGGAAGCAGCGCGGTTCCTCGGCAATCCGAGGGCTCATGACATTCTTTAAACCCAACCAAATTTTCATCCCGAGGCAACTTCTTTCAAATTACTCAGAAGGAGGCACGCCCACATGAATGAAATTCTGACGGCCAAGGAAGTGGCAGAGGACCTTCGCTGCTCAAAAGCACAGGTCTACAAGCTCATGAATGGCGAAATAGCGGACCGCACCGTCCTTCCGCACATCGCCCTTGGCCGCAAAAAAGTAGTCCGACGCTCCAGTCTGGAAGCCTGGAAGCGGCTCAACGAAAATCGGTGCCATTCTCTCGGACGACTCAGAAATGAAGGCCGTGGGCGCTGTGAGCTAAGGAGTCACATGCGACAACGGTTTCAGAATGGTTGTGTTCGAAAATCGAAGGATGGCTACTGGGTTGGCCAGTGGCGCGAGGACGGAAAGTTATTCTTGGGAAAGGTAACCAAAATCACGAAATCGACGGCCAGAGAAAAGCTGGCGGATCTTGTGAAACCCGTCAACGAGCGCGCCGCGTACACTGCGGAAATAGACACTACGGTAAAGGATTTCGTCGAGCGGATGTATCTACCGTTTTACAAACGAAAATGGAAGGAATCCACTGCGATGACAAACGAGGACCGCGTGAATCACCACATCGTCGCCGAGTTCGGCAAGCGCGAGTTGCGCAGCCTTTCAAGGGACGATTTGCAACGGTTCCTGGACTCAAAGTCGTCGCTATCGTTCAGCACGGTGGATCATCTGCGATGGGATCTGAAACAGATTTTGGATATGGCAGTGGCGGAAGGTATTGTCCGTCAACATCCAGCGTTGATTCTGTTTACACCGCGTCAGTGTGCCCGCCCGGAACATCCGACCCTTTCCATGAAGGAGGTAAAAAAGGTTTGCGATGCCCTGAATCTCCGGGAACGATTGATCGTGAAGCTGGCAGTTCTGGCCGGAATGAGGCCAGGGGAAATTTCCGGGTTGAGGCGTGGGCAAATCGGAGAGTCCTCGGCGGCGATTGAGCAACGCGTCTATCGGGGTACGATCGACACGCCCAAGACTCACAAATCGAAACGATTCGCAGCGCTCTCGTCGGGTCTCCGGGTCGATATGGAGGCGTGGCTTGGCCGGGACCCGGAAGGTCAGCCGTCGGATTGGCTGTTTCCATCTGAAAAGCTAACGACACCGCTGGCGAAAGATAACGCAATGTACAGGAACATACGGCCCGCCTTAAAAACGATCGGATTCGACTGGGTGGATTTCCACGTCCTTCGCCGCACTCATGCTTCGCTGATGCGCGAGCTCGGGGTGGATCCGAAGGTCGTGGCCGACCAACAAGGGCACACGTTGGACGTGAACCTGAACGTGTACACGGAAACTTCCTTGGCGCGCCGGGTCGAGGCTGTCGAGCAGCTCGAATCCGCGTTTGTGAATTGAAGTTTTCGTTAATGATGTAGTTTTGATGTAGGACCGCGAAGAGAACTTTCCAAGTTGTTGATGTTAAAGAGCGGGAGACGGGGATCGAACCCGCGACGTCCAGCTTGGGAAATTGGGCGTCGATTGAAAACAAACAACAATGGCGTCTACTGCGACCATTTCTGAATACGTCGACACGCCCAGTTTCACGGTTCTGCCTTTTTTCACCCTCTTAACTGGGTAGAAACTGGGTAGAAGTTTTCATGAAAACAGGACCGAAGGTTTCTCGCTGGTTTAGAGGTGTAGTTCCTCGCACTTTCGCGCCTGCCGATGGTGAAAATATTGCGAGCGCGGCCGGCTCATGAATCCGACCAGGCGCAGCAGTGCTACCCTTGACCTTCATTCAAATCGCACAGAATCCTTTGCAGGCTAATGGGATCTAAAAGAAAGAGATGACTGACACTGGTGCTCTCATTCCGGAAGGCTACGACGAATTCCTTCGGGGTTTGAAGGAACGAATCCGAACCGCGCAGGTGAGGGCTGCCCTCGCGGTAAATCGAGAGCTTGTTCTCCTATATTGGCGGATCGGTCAGGACATTCTCGAACGGCAACGTCAATCAGGCTGGGGAAGCAAAGTGATCGATCGGCTTGCCGCGGATCTTCGCAGTGCGTTTCCGGAGATGAGCGGTTTTTCTCCACGAAATCTTAAATATATGAGGGCTTTTGCCGAGGCTTGGCCGGACGAGGACTTTGTGCAGCAGGTTGCTGCACAATTGCCATGGTTCCATAACTGCACGATTTTGGACAAACTGAAGAATTTGGCTGAGCGCATTTGGTACGCGCAACAAACCATTGAGAACGGCTGGAGTCGGAACATCCTCATTCACCAGATTGAAAGCAATCTCTTCCACCGGAAGGGCAAGGCTATTACGAATTTCGACAGAACTCTTCCGGCGCCGCAGTCCGAACTCGCTCAGCAGATCATAAAGGATCCGTATAACTTCGATTTTCTCAGTCTCGGTTCCGAGGCGAAGGAACGCGACCTGGAGAGAGGACTCATCGCTCAGCTTCAGAAATTTCTTCTGGAACTCGGCGTCGGCTTTGCGTTCGTCGGGAGTCAATACCCACTTGAAGTTGACGGCGAGGATTTCTTTATCGATCTACTCTTTTATCACCTTAAACTTCGATGCTTCGTTGTCATCGATCTGAAGATGGACCAGTTCAGACCAGAGTACGCTGGCAAGATGAACTTCTATCTCTCCGCCGTTGACGATCTGCTTAAACATTCCAGCGATCAGCCGAGCCTCGGAATTATCCTCTGCAAGACGAAAAAGAAGATGGTCGTCGAGTATGCGCTGCGCGACACCTCAAAACCTCTCGGTGTTGCAGAGTATCGGATCACCGCCGCTCTACCCGAAAGGCTGAAAGGAAACCTGCCCAGCATCGAGGATCTGGAAGCAGAGCTGAGCGAAACGGACAACCTGGAAGATTACGACGAATAACCGCCTCAGTGGTCACTGAAGAGAGCACGATGGTGATCGAGCCCAGAGCCGACCCCAAAAGAGGCAGCTCTGGAAAATCAATCGGTTACGCGCGCACGAGGTTTTGGCGAAGGACAGGTGGCTCCGGTGTGGGCTGCGGTTTGGCGCCGACAGGATCGGCAGCGTCGGAATCCGTTGCGGATTCGATTTCGAGTATGCGCAGAATTTTGCGCGTCTTCTCGCTTTTCGATGAACCCAAAATCCGATAGATCTCGGCCGCCTGCTTGTCCTTGGCCAGGTGCGTCAAGTACGACAACGTCTCGACCACGGCGTTCATGACCTTGTAGTCTTCTTCGCCCAATGCCATGCGCACCCGCTGGAGAATCTGCTTCAGTTCGTCCATCGTCCAATCCGAAACCGGCTTGCGTCTCATACCGGCTCTGTCAATCGCCGCCGAAAATCCTTCGACAGCGGATATGCCCACACCTCTTTGAGCGATCGGTTCGGCCGGTGACCGTTGGAGGCCTTCCCGCGCCCTGTGGTCAAACCCAACGCCATCCAATTCGCTGCACGATAGCAGGTCCCGCGCCAGCGTGTCGGGTCGGTGAACGTTTCCAGGTAGTAGATCGTATGGTCGTAGACGCGTTCCCAGTCTCGTGGGAGCATCTGCGCCACCCGTCCCAAAATGTGCGACGCTAAATGAGGGACGCGGACCCAAGGAAGAATTAAATAACGACTCTGGTAGGCAATGAAGCGGATATTGCGGCGCCGCTCCTCAGCGCTCCATCCGATAAATCGGTCACGCGGTCCGAGGTGGCGCGCTGCCGACGACCACGCCAAACACGAGATGGGTCGGCCCAACGCGTGGATCATGTACTTCACCTGCTCTCCGACCGGTTGCGTGTATCCGAGGTAATGATGATGTTCGATCAGACCATTGAACAACGCCTCGTCCACTGTCCGCCGCACCAGCCGGAATTCCAGCGGTCCCAGATCTTTCAAACGGGCTTCGATGACGGAAGCATCGATATCGGGAACACTCGGACGCTGGCGATGAAGGAATGGATTATGAGGAGTGATTTTGACCGGTGGTAAGTGGATGTGACCGCCGCGGTCCAGCGCCAGCATCAATCCTCGGCATACCATGTCGCACGGCGCGCCGTTGGGCTGCACCCATTTCCATGCTTGACACAACTTCTCCGATAGCTGGCGACGGCTTGCCCCCGGATGCGCTTGAATGAGACTCTGAATGAATCCAACGTCAGCGTCTTCGACGCTGCGGCCACGGTATCTCAGAACGATCGCCATCGGTCGCTACCGTAGCAACTTTCATTCTGGAACGCAAGTCCCTTCTCCCGACGTTAGACCTTTTCTTGAACAGGCCGCCACACGGCGACGCCTTTGGCTGTTGCCGGGTCTCCACCCGCCAACAGCAACTGCAGTTGGTGAGCCTCCAGTGTCAGGCTTGCCTGATCGCTTTCGGGCCACCATCGGAATCGCCCTTTCGACAAGCGTTTTTGGCACAGCCAAAATCCGCGCGAATTGTAGCTAAGAATTTTTATCGACTTCGATCTCCGATTCCGGAAAACGAATAACGCTCCTGAAAACGGATCCGACTTCAAGACGGTCCGGCATATCTTCGCCAGACCATCGATCCCGCAACGAAAGTCTGCGGGCTCCCGTGCGATCCAGATGCGAGTTTGTGCGGTGAGGGCGATCATCCACGCTCACTCCAAAACGTCCGGCTCAATGCCGTCACGTCCACCGCGGCGCCTTTCATCTCGACTCGCATCCGCGCGCCTTGCCCGTCTTCCATCTCCACGATGCATGCGCAAAGCACCGACCCTTCTGGAATGAGTTCAACGAACCCACTGCTCTTCTCGTCGTCCTCGCCATTCCGAACGCACCGCTTCAATCGGCTGTGGTCCAGATGCAACGCCCGAGCCGTGGGCCACACGCCATGTTGCTTCGCCAACTCCACGGCCGCCGCCCACAAGTTCCCCGGAATGCGCTCACCGCGTTTGCGGTCACGCCGCCAGTTTTCAAATTCCAGTTGTGCTTCTTGAATTGCGGCCGGAACCGCGACGTTAGGTCTCTCACTCATCAGCATGCCCTCCTTTTGAAATGGCACGCTGAAGCTATCAGTCCACGCTACGCGAATTCACGCACGCCTGCCGAAAGGACACATTATACTGAACATCGTAGTAGCGCGTGCGATAGGAGGCAACCTTGATGAAAAGTCAATTCCGTGGATTTTTGTTCGAAGCGAAACACCTTACCGGACTGCTGGTCGCAGCAGCTACGGTCGGCGTACTCCTTTACATGGAAGTTGCCGCCGTTGGACAAAGTATGGGATCGGCGCTGCCGCCGACTCCGAAGGCGCCGGGAGACAACCCGACGACCCCAGCAAAAGTTGCGCTGGGAAGGCTGCTGTTCTGGGACCCGCTTTTGTCGGGACCCCAAGACGTAGCCTGCGCGACGTGCCATCATCCCCAAAACGGCTATGCGGAGGAC
>Ga0209056_10008550_pt1 | contig 10492 bp, 12 predicted proteins | sample GraSoiAngelo_114_FD_185876 | JGI IMG/M metagenome (GOLD analysis project Ga0209056, IMG submission 185876) | Grasslands soil microbial communities from the Angelo Coastal Reserve, California, USA - 14_0903_13_40cm (SPAdes) (version 2) | ecosystem: Environmental > Terrestrial > Soil > Grasslands...
CACGCGGACACGACCAGCTCGAGCATCACGGGCCGCTCGACACTGGCTGTCGTCTCCTCGGATTGGAGAGCGGGTCCGGCGAGTCCCTCTCGAACTCGGCCGCGCGCTTGGCGAGCTCGCCCGCCAGGGCGCGAGCCTGGTCAGCCAGACGCTTCTCGCCCGCGAGGGCGAGCTCGGCCGCCATGACCTGGGCGTCGGCCAAGACCTCGTAGACGGTCTGAGACCGAAAGCGGAACGTCCTCGGCGGACGGGCTATCGGTGCGGTAATCGCTCCCATCGCTTCCTCCTCCCGTTGGCTCGCACGGCTTCTCGGCTGAGCGCGGCTCGTGTCGCGGGAATCTTGTTTTCCTACCCGCTCTCACGATAGGCACGGGGCCCCGGCGCCCTCAATCCAAAGAGCTCCGCAGAGGGGTCACGAAATTTCCCGAGCCGGCGCGGAGGTCTTCACCCGGGCTCAGTCGTCAGGACGCGAGTCAGCTCGCGGAGACCGCCGCGTGGGGCCGATTGCCCCCGGCCGCGGCGACGACGGGCGACCGTTTCACGCTGGTCGAAAACGCGGAGGCGGCCGAGCAGTGCCCGGCCAGAAGGCACGCTCGAGGGCTCTGCCCTACGATCACCCGGGATGCCACCGGGGCCCGCCGACTTCTGTCCCGGGATCGCCACCATGGGCGCCGAGACGCGTCAGCCGTTCTTCGCGCGTCGACGGGGCTCGCGGTCGCCCGGATCACGCTGGCGCCCGGTGCGCAGGGCCCGAGAGACGGACGAAAAATGGAGTTGACACGGCCCGTGATGTTAGGTAACCCTAATCTCACGTAGATTGGAGGCCTAATCATGATCCGTCCGCCGCTGGCGGTCGCCGGCTTCCTCGCCGGCCTCGTAGGGGTCGTTGCCGGCCCGGTCGCCGCCGCCGACGCACCACCGGAGGTCGCGCTCGCGATTGAGGCGCACCGATTCCAGCCCGACGAGATCAGGGTCAAAGCCGGCGCGCCCTTCGTGCTCGTGATCGCGAACCGGGACGCTGGCCCCGAGGAGTTCGACAGCACGGACCTCCGCATCGAGAAGGTGATCCCAGCCGGCAAGACCGTCCGCCTCCGGCTGCCGGCGCTCAAGCCGGGAACCTACCCCTTCGTCGGCGAGTATCACGAAAAAACGGCGAAGGGCCGCATCGTGGCCGAGTAGCGATGGGCGGCACCTTCGTCATCACCCTCCGCGAGGCGTTTGAGGCCGCCCTTCTCCTCGGCATTGTCTACACGTACCTCGACAAGGTTGGCGGACGCCGCTATTACGGCTACGTGACACTCGGGGGCGCCCTTGGTCTCCTGGCGAGCATTGGCGCCGGCGTCGGCGTGAGTTTCCTGTCCGGCCCCCTCCTCGACCTCGGTCCCGATCTCGTCGCCGCCGTCGTGATCTTCGCGGCGGTCGCCCTCCTCACATGGCACGGCTGGTGGATGCGGCAGCACGCCCGGGCGCTCAAGGGCGAGCTCCAGCAGCGGGTCGAGGAGGCGCAGAGCGCGGGGCGTCTGTGGGCGCTCGGCACCATCGCCTTCGCCGGCGTCTTCCGCGAAGGCGCGGAGACTGTGCTCTTCCTCTGGGGGCTCCTGGCCCAGGCCACCTCGGCCGCGGGCTGGAGCACTGTCGCCGCGGGCGTGGCCGGCGTCGTCAGCGCGGCCGCGCTCGGGTGGGCGATCTTCCGCGGCGGCAAGCAGATCGGTCTCCAGCGCTTTTTCACGGTGACCTCGGTACTGATCCTCTTCCTCGCTGCCGGGCTCTTCAGCGCGGGCATCGGCAAGCTGGAGGGGCTCGGGTTCCTGCCTCAGCCGTCAACGCTCTGGGATTCGTCGTTCCTGCTCTCAGACTCGAGCGTGGCGGGCGGCTTCCTCGGCGGTCTGGTGGGCTACCGCGCGCGGCCGTCGGCGCTCGAGGTGGGCGCCTATGTCGCCTACACGCTGGCGGCCAGCGTCTTCCTCTTCGGCGACGTCTTCCGGCGGGTCCGCCGGGCGCCGGACGCGGCGTCAGTCGACCGGCGCGTCGCGTGAGCATGACCCGGCGCGACGCCCTCGGCCCGACCACCCCGCGGCCGGCACCGGCCCGCCCGGTCGTGAGGAGCCAGGACCTCTTTCGGGAGGCGCGTGAGGTTCTGATCGTCCACCGCGAGGAGGAGTATCGGCTCCGCATCACGCGGGCCGGCAAGCTGATCCTGACCAAGTAATCGAGCCAGCCAGCAAGCCTCGTCGGCTTGCACAGCCAGCCACGCGACCGGGCGAACCCGGTCGACCGCCGCCGTGCAAGGGGGACCTCGATGAGGCGCCGCACTCAGCTGATTCTCCTGCTCGCCGTCCTGTTCCTCGGCCTTTCGGTGCCCGCGCGGGCGCAGGACGAGGAGCCGGACATCGACTTCTTCTACCCGCTGGTCATGCGGCGACCGGTGATCGAGCGGGAACTGGAGTTCCGGCTGCTCCACGAGAAGGGGCGCGCTGGGCGCGAGACGGACGTCGCGGGTGCGGTCGAGCTGCCCATCCTTCCGCGCTGGCAGGTCGAGCTCACGGTCCCGATCATCTTCACCGGCCCTCGCGAGGGTGCGGCCCAGGGCGGGGTCGGTGACCTCGAGCTCGAGAACAAGGTGCAATTGCTGAAGTCGATCGAGCATCGCACCCTCGTCGCAGTCGGGTTCGAGCTCCGGATGCCGAGCGGCTCCGAGCGGCGCGGGCTCGGGGGCGAGGCCGCCGTGGAGCCCTTCCTGGCCGCTGGCATCGCCCTCGGCGCCTTCGATCTCCTGGGGGAGGTCGCCTACGGGTGGAATATCAACGCCCACGTCCACGGTCAGCACCGGCAAGAGCTCAGGACAGGGCTGGCCCTCGGCTACCGCGCGACGTGGTGGTTCACGCCGCTCCTTGAACTGACGACGGCGAACCGGATCCAGGGCCCCGAGAGCGAGGATCCCGCCCGCCTGCGCGACCGGACCCAGGTCTACCTCACGCCCGGCGTCAATTTCCGCCCCCTCCCAGGAGTCACGGCGCGCGTCGGCATCGAGTTGCCCGTCACGGACGCGAGAGCGTTCGACTCTACGCTCCACGCCGCCCTCGTCTGGGAGTTTTAGCGAAAGTCCGAGCCTCGCCGACCTGTCCGTTGACCCGGTGGTCGCCGTCCGGGCGCTGGTCGATATCGTCAACCGATCGCCGCCGCTAGGAGCTTCGCGAGGGCTGGCCGTTAGAGAGAAGGCGCGACGATGCCGTCGCCGCCCGGCACGGCGAGCGGATCGAAACACGCGGTGTCTCCCCTTCGGCGGGATCGCGGCAAGGGTTTTTCCTGATCAGGCACTGTAAGGAGTTACCCGATTGCGCCCAATCCTCTTGCCGGCTTACGTATAGGAGGGAGTGTCCATCGTGGCGCGTTGCGGCGCCTCGGGTTGTGGCTTGAGTAGAAGGGCGACACGTCCGAAGCCGGCATGCTGACGGGAGGAAGCGTATGCCCGAAGCAACGTTCGCGATGCGACCCGGTGAGATCAGGTACGTGGAAATCGCGTGCCGACACTGTGGCAGTCCGGCGGTCCTGCCCATCGACGCGCCGCGATCGGGACCCGGACACTACGCTTCCAAGCGGTGCCTCTGGTGCGCGGTCGAGTTCCCTCTGGCCTACCAGGAGGCAATCGACAGTCTGCTGAGCTGCTTGAGATTGCTCAGCCGAGAGGCGCCGCTGCAAGTGCGACTGGTCTTCAACCAGACCGATCTGGCCGGGCCCGTCCGCCCCTCGATGCGCCTCTCGATAGGGGAGTCGGCTGCCGCTCGCTGATCCTCGAAGCTCGCGCTCCCGGCATTGCATGTGGGCTGATGCTCGAGCGCGAACGAATGGCACCGCCGGAAGGTGGGCCTGGGGGCTGCTCCGGATCAGCGCTCTCCGCGTGAGCCAGCCGACGTCCCGCCGCGTCGTCCGCGGGGTTCTGGGTGACCCGACGGGGGTGGACGGCGGGCCCGGCCAGCCCGACGCGGTAGGGGGCGAGCCGCGCGGAGAGTCTCGTGTCTGAGGGCGGCCTGGTCCTCGTCGTTGATGACGACCCGGGAACGAGCGAGACGCTCCGGGACGTCCTGGAGCTTGGGGGCCATACCGTCCGGACGGCTGACAGCGGCCGCGCCGGGCTCGAGACCCTGGCGTCGAGTCCGGTCGATGCCGCGATCGTCGACCTGAAGCTGCCAGACGTCTCCGGGCTCGACCTCCTCGAGGCGATCAAGGCGACGTCGGCGGAGACCGAGGTGATTCTCATCACCGGTCACGCCTCCGTGGCCAGCGCCGTGCAGGCGATCAACGGCGCGGCCTTTGGGTACCTGACGAAGCCGTTCGACGTGCGCCAGCTGGTGGCGACGCTCGACAAGGCGCTCGAGAAGCAGCGGCTCGCCCGGGCCCTCCGGGAGTCGGAAGAGCGGTACCGGCTCGTCACGGAGCACATCACGGACGCGGTCTTCTTCCTCGACCTGGAGGGGCGCCTGGTGTTCGGCAACTCGCGGGGGGCGGAGCTGACCGGCTATCGGGTGGAGGAGCTGCTGGGGACGTCCATCTTTGCCCTGCTGCCCCCCGGGGGGGCGCGGGAGGCGCAGGCGCGGCTCGACGCGGTCCGGGCGGGCCAGGAGGTGGCGCCGTCGTTCGAGACCCAGCTGGTGCGGAAGGGGGGGGGCCTGGTCTGGGTGGAGGCCAACCTGACGAGCGTGACGAAGGACGGCAAGGTCATCGGCCGGCTGGGGGCGGCGCGCGACATCACCGAGCGCAAGCTGGCCGAGCAGGCCCTCCGGGAGGCGAACCAGGCGCTGACGGGGCTCGTGGCCGACCTGGAGCAGCGCAACCGCGAGATGGCGGTGCTCAGCGAGATGGGCGAGTTGCTGCAGGGCTGCCACACCTCGGCGGAAGCGTACAGCGTGATCCGGAACTTCGGCCAGCGACTCTTCCCGAGCGAGTCCGGTGTCGTCGCGGTGCTGAACGCCTCAATGACCCTCGCGGAAGTGGTCGTCGACTGGGGAGGGCCTCCACCGACAGAGGCGGTCTTCGCGCCCGACCAGTGCTGGGCCCTGCGCCGCGGCCGGGCCCACGTGGTCGACTCGCCTGAATCCGCCCCGCTCTGCAAGCACCTCGGAACCCCGCCGGCCGGCGGCTACCTGTGCCTTCCCCTGGTTGGGCAGGGCGCGGCGATGGGGATCCTGCATCTGCGGGATGAGCCAGACAGGGAGAGCCCGACCAGCGGGCCGGATCGCCGGCGAGAGTTTCGACAGCGCCTGGCGATCGGCATGGCCGAACACGTGGCGCTGGCGCTCGGCAATCTCCGGCTGCAGGAGATGCTGCGGAACCAGGTCATCCGCGATCCGGTGACCGGCCTGTTCAACCGGCGCTACATGACCGAGTCGCTCGAGCGCGAGGTGCACCGGGCTCGGCGCGGCGGTACGCCACTCGGGATCGTCATGCTGGACGTCGATCACTTCAAGCCCTTCAACGACCGCTTCGGCCACGAGGCCGGAGACCGGTTGCTCCGGACCCTCGGGGAATTCCTGCGAACCCGCACACGCGGGCAAGATATTGCCTGCCGCTACGGCGGCGACGAGTTCACGCTCATCCTCCCGGGCGCGTCGCTCGACGTCACGCGGCGGCGGGCCGAGGAGCTGCGGAGGGAGTTCAAACGCCTCGGCCTCCTGGAGCCCGCCCTCGGGCCCGTCACGCTGTCGATGGGCGTCGCGACGTTTCCGGGCCACGGCTCGACCTGGGAGGAGGTGCTCCGGGAGGCCGATGGCGCGCTCTACCGGGCCAAGCACGCCGGCCGCGATCAGGTGGCGAGCGGCGCACGGGTCGAGGAAGGGCGCTGAGCGTGGCGCCCGGCTCTCCGCGGCCCCGTACGACTACGCTGTGCTCGGATCTCGTGCCCGGCGATGATAAAATCGTGCCGGTGGACGAATGTCCGTCGCGCGCATGGCCGGAGGGACGTGTTGCTGTCCTCCCGGGCGGCTCGGAACGCGAGTGCCCGCGCCCTTTCCGTCGAGCCCTCCCGAGCTGATCGAAACCGCGGCTGGATCCTCGTTGCCGTCGTCGCGATCGGCGTCGTCTCGCCGTCCAGCCGATCCCGGGGGTGCGTAGGATCATCGCTCTTAGCGGCGTGCGCCCACGCGGCCACGTCAATGGGTGGACGCGGAAAGGGGCTTTGGCTGACGTCCTCGTCAGCCCCTCGGCGCGGCGCCGCCCAAGAGCGCCATGGCGGAGAGACGCGAACTAACCGATGCGCTACGACCGCGCTTCGCCAAGAAAGCCCGCCGTCGGTCCACCGAGGTGCTGAGGGAGGAGAGGGGCGGCTCGATCGGGGGCGGGAAGGGGGACACGAATGAAGCGACAGACATTAGGGCTAGTGGCGTGTACCGCACTACTCGTGGCGAGCACGATCGTCGAGGCGGCCGGCTACATCGACACCGCCGCGAAGTTCCTCACGGCATGGGGGCGGGGCAACTGGGAGGAGCTCGCAACCGTCGCCGCGGACAGGGTGATTGTGAGCGTCGACGGCAAGGATTCTGTGATTGACGTGACGTCAAAGAAGACCGACGTGACGCTGGTTTTCCCGTTCAGGGGACTGTCCACCGTTCGAACGGACGGGGCGGTCACGGGCGTGACCGTTGACGACATAACCGTCAAGGTGAGGGGCGAAGAAAAGAAGGGAAAGGGCACACTCACGCTCGCCGAGAGCGACGGCAAAATCACCGTCGTCAAGGTCGCCGTTCAGTAAATCGGCCCCGGGCGAGGGGCGCCTGTGGACGCGGTCCGGGTCTATCTAGCCGGGAAACTCTTGCCGGGAAACTCTTGCGGATGATGCCTCAGGCGCTGCTGTGACCCCGGGGCGCGGGGGTCGCTCGTCTGAAACCGGAAGAGCGGCCATGCGCCGGGGCGTGCGGGCAACCGTCTACATGAGAGGGCAAATGATCTTCCCATTGTGTGTAAGACTTTGCGAGTCCTTTGCCCAGGCTGAGTAACAACTCCTAGTAGATCCGATCTCTTCGCAAGTCGGCACTGAAAATGCTCGAGCTGAAAGCTCCGGCCCGGCTACTGGGGACGGCGATGAACGCCCCCGCGGCGTGGCGCCACAGGAGCCCGAGCCGGCGCCGGGCTCGGCGGCTCATCCGAGGGTCCTTCCCTAGCCGGGACAGGGCCCGGAAGTTCCGGCGAAGGGGGCAGCGGGGGATTTCCCCCCACTAAATCAGGGCATCACCTGATATAACTTTTGCCGCCTCCGACTTTATACTCGGCGCGCCTGGGCTCGTCGGGCTTTCGGCAAGTTCCGCAGGCCTTTAGAGTGGCGGCTTGCCGGCGGGCGTTCGGAGGCACCCGGGGTCTCTTGACACGCGCGCCCCGCACGGTACGCTCTCGATGCCCGCGGAGGGGGTCCGGGAAACCCCCCACGACCGGGGAATAGGCAGGAGGTGCTCGTAATGAGTAACGGCCAGGGTCAAGCGACCGTTGAACCCCGTGTCGAGTCCACGGCCTCGCGGCTCCGCGAGCTCGTCGCGCACCTGCGCCAGCAACGCGCCCAGTTGCGCGAAGAGTGGGCACGGCTGATCACCGAGGCCCAGCTGCTGACGGCGATGACGAAAGAAGAGATCTTCGCCGAGGCGACCTCGGTCTACGACAACTACGTCGAGGCGCTCGAGACGGGGACGTACGAGGCGCTGCAGGCGTACGCACGAAACCTATCCGAGCGCATCATTCCGCGTGGCGTGGAAACGCACGAGGTCGTCGGCATCGTGCTGCTCCTCCGCGACGTGCTCGCGCGCTCGCTGTTCGCGAAGTACCACGAGGATTTCACCAAGCTCAACCGCATCCTGGACGCGTACGAACCTGCCGCGAATCGCATCGCGATCACGGTCGCCGTCGGGTTCGTCCAGGAGCGCGAGCGCATCATTCGCGAACAGCAGGAGGCCATTCGAGAACTGTCGACGCCGGTGCTGCAGGTGCGCGAGCGCCTGCTGATCCTGCCGATCATCGGCGTGATCGATCCGCAGCGCGCGCGCCAGCTGACCGAGCAGCTGCTCCGGGGCATTCGCACCAACCGCGCCAAGGTCGTGGTGCTGGACATCACCGGCGTCCCGTACATCGACTCGCCCGTGGCCAACCACCTCGTCCAGACGGTCGAAGCGGCGCGGCTCCTCGGCGCGATCGTGATCGTCACCGGCCTGTCGCCCGAGATCGCTCAGACGCTCGTCAATATCGGCGTGGACCTGGGGAAGATGAACACCGTGGGCGACCTCCAGGGCGGTATCGAGGAGGCCGAGCGGCTACTCGGGTATAAGGTCGTCCTGATGCGGGAGTCCGCACCGGAGCCCGCGTAAACGAGGGCGATCCGTGCAGGTCCCCATCCTCAAGCAAGGCCCCTACCTGATCGCGACCGTTCAGTCTGCCCTCACGGACGAGGATCTGAAGGAGTTACGCAACGTCCTGGTCGAGCGGGTCGGGCTCCTCCGTTCGCGCGGGGTCATCGTCGATGTCACGGCGCTGGACGTGATCGATTCGTTCGCCACCCGGACCCTTCGCGATGTGGCTCACATGATTCGGCTGCGCGGCGCGGAGACGGTCATCGTCGGCATCCAGCCGGAGGTCGCGTTCTCGATGGTCAAGCTCGGGCTCACGCTCGAAGGCGTGGCGACCTCGCTGGACCTCGAGGAGGGACTCGCGTACCTCGGCCGGCCGGGAAGAGCGTCCGGGCGTGAAGGCCGCCGCGATCCCGGTTGAGGTTCGGGTGGCGGTCGGCTCCGACGTCGACATCGTCACCGCTCGCCAAAAGGGGCGGGAACTCGCCGCGCAGTGCGGGCTGTCCGCCACGGATCTCGCCGTCGTCGCGACGGCGATCTCGGAGCTCGCGCGGAACATCGTTCGCTACGCGGTGCGCGGCGAAATCATCCTCCGGAGGGTCGACAACGGCAGCAAGCGCGGCGTCGAGGTCGTGGCGACTGACGACGGCCCCGGGATCAGCGACGTCCCGCTCGCCCTGCAGGACGGCTACTCGACGTCGGGCGGCCTCGGTCTCGGCCTGCCCGGGGTGCGCCGGTTGATGGACGAGTTCGACATCGTCTCGAAATTCGGCAAGGGGACGACGGTCACGGTGAGAAAATGGCGGCGGTAACGACCGGGGTGATCGAGTGGGCCGTCGCCGAGATGGTCCTGCCGGGGCAGGTCGAATCGGGCGACCGGTATCTGGTCACGCCGACCCCCGACGGCGCGCTGGTGGCGGTCGTGGACGGGCTGGGGCACGGAGTCGAGGCTGCCGAGGCGGCCCAGGCCGCGGTGAGATGCCTCGAGCGCGATGCGCGACAGCCGGTCATCTCGCTGATCCGGAACTGCCACGGACGCCTGGCCACGACCCGGGGCGCGGTGATGAGCGTGGTCGCCTTCAACGTGCGTGAAGAGACGATGACGTGGGTTGGCGTGGGCACCGTCGAGGGGGTGCTCCTCCGCGCCCACGCGGCGGTGAGCCCCCGCCGGGAGTCCCTTCTGCTGCGCGGCGGCGTGGTCGGCGTGCACCTCCCGGCCCTGTTCGCCTCGATCATCCCCGTGGCGCGGGGCGACACCTTGATCCTGGCGACCGACGGCGTTCGGAACGACTTCGCCGAGCGCCTCGTCCCGGGCGGGCCCGCCCAGCAGCTCGCCGACCGGATCGTCGCCGAGTGGGGCACCCGCACCGACGACACCCTTGTGCTCGTCGCGCGCTACCTGGGGCCGGCCGCATGAACTCGGCGCTCGAAGAACTGGCGGCCGAGTACTCGGCCGCGCTGCGGGATTACCTGGACGGGCGCGGGGAGGTCGCGCTCCAGCAAGCGTACGACCTCGGGCGGAAAGCCCTCGCCAAGGGGCTGGGCGTGTTGGACATGGCGACCATCCAGCACCGTGCCCTCGTGAAATGCCTGCTGAAGGCCCGCACCTCGCGCGAGGGCTCGCAGACGCTCCGGGAGGCCAAGAAGTTCTTCGTGGAGAGCCTGCTGCCATTCGAGATGTCCCACCGCCGGATCCAGGAGGTCAACGTGGCGCTGCGCGAGTCCGAGCGGCGCTACCGGGACCTGGTCGAGAACGCGCGCGACGTCATCTACACGCTCTCCGCCGACGGGACTATCAGGTCGCTGAACCCCGCCTTCGAGACGCTGACGGGCTGGGCCGGCGCGGACTGGCTCGGCCAGGACTTCCTGCGCCTCATCCATCCCGATGACGAGCCGCGCGCGACCGCGCTCTTCCAGGCGGTCCTGCATGGCCAGGCGCCGCCGACCTCCGAGTTGCGCATCCGCTCCCTGTCGGGCAGCTACATCCCCGGCGAGTTCGTCGCGACGTCCCAGATTCAGGGCGGGCGCGTCGTGGGCGTCCTGGGGATCGCGCGCGACATCACTGATCGCAAGCGTGCCGAGGAGGCGCTCCTCCACCTGAACGAGGCACTGGAGGGGGAGGTCAAGCGGATCGCCCACGCCCTTCACGACGAGGCGGGGCAACTCCTGGC
>Ga0209056_10008551_pt1 | contig 10492 bp, 10 predicted proteins | sample GraSoiAngelo_114_FD_185876 | JGI IMG/M metagenome (GOLD analysis project Ga0209056, IMG submission 185876) | Grasslands soil microbial communities from the Angelo Coastal Reserve, California, USA - 14_0903_13_40cm (SPAdes) (version 2) | ecosystem: Environmental > Terrestrial > Soil > Grasslands...
CAACCCGATCGCGTCGAGCCCCACGACCCGCAGCGCTGCCACGACGGCGCGGTTCGCTGGGCCGGCGAGCACCATCTCCACGACCACCGCGACCTCGGGAGGCGTCACGCGCAGGCCGTCGCGCTTCTCGACCGGCAGCCCGAGGCGCCGCGACAGCGCGGTCACCGCCTGGCCGCCGCCGTGCACCACGACGACAGGCTCGAGCGGCTTGAGGGCGTCCGCGCAGGCCGCGAGCCACTCAGGCCGGTCGAGCTCGTTCCCGCCGAGCTTCACAACGCGGACCTTCAGCACACGAGCCCCGCCGTCTCCGCCAGCCCCAGCATCACGTTCATGTTCTGGATCGCCTGTCCCGCCGCTCCCTTGACCAGGTTGTCGATCGCCGCGATCACCGTGAGGCGCGGCCGGCGCACCTGCTCGACCGGGGCGACGCCCAGCGCCACGCGGTTCCGGTACACCACGTCCTTGAGGGACGGCAGGGCGCCGTGGAACACCTGTACGCAGGGTTCTCCCCGATAGGCCGCCTCGTAGAGACCCTCCGCCGCGCCCTGGTCGAGGGCTCCGGTGAGTGGGACATGGATCGTCTCGAGGATCCCCCGCTTGACGGGGAGCAGGTGGGGCGTGAACACCAGGTCCCCCGCGAACCCGCTTTCGCGCTCCAGCGTCGCCCGCACTTCGGGGAGGTGGCGGTGCGTGTTCCCCACCGCGTAGGCGCGGTAGTCCTCCGCCACTTCGCCGAACAGCAGCTCGCGGCTGGGATTGCGGCCGGCGCCGGTGACGCCCGAGGCCGCGTCGATCACGACTTCGCGGGACGGGTCGATGAGGCCGCGCCGCGCCAGCGGGATCAACGCGATGAGCGCCGCGGTCGGGTAGCACCCCGGATTGGCGACGAGCTCGGCCCGAGCCACCCGCGGCCGCGAGAACTCGGTCAACCCGTACACCGCTTCGGCCGACAGCCGGAAGTCGGCGGAGAGGTCGATGGCACGCTTGCCGGCCGCGCGGGCCTCGTTCACGTAGCGAGCCGAGACGCCGTGCGGCAGCGCCGAGAGCACGATCTCGGCGCGCTCGAGCGGGGCAGCCTCGGCCTTGAGGAGCTGGTGGCCCTCCAGCCACTCGCCTGCCGTCGCGTCCGCCGTGGCGAAAGCCACGGAAGCCCCCGGATGCCGCGCCAGGAGCCGCAGCAGCTCCTGGCCGACATACCCGGAGGCCCCGAGCACGCCCACGGGCACTTTTGCATTATTATTCATCGCACCGGAAAAATATGCAGCCCTAGTGGGAACGCAAGGGCCGCCCCCGCAACGTGTCGCTCTTACTCTACCCGTGCGAGGCGCGGATTGGCGCGGTACGCCCGCCCCACCTTGCCGCACGGCTTCCCTTCCACCCGCACGACGTCGGCGGTGAAGTCGAAGCGGCCCTGGAACAGGCTCGATCCCACACCGTACATGTCCACGGGCACTCCCTGCTCCTCGAACTGGCGGATCTTCTCGACGTTGAAGCCGCCCGACACGACGATCTTCACGTGCTTGAAGCCCTCGCGGTCCAGCGCCTCGCGCACGTTCCACACGAGTCGCGGGTTGACGCCGGTCGGCTTGAACGTCCCCATCTGCGGGATCACCGACTTGTCCACCAGCGTCTCGGAGGTGTCGACGCGCACGCCGTACAGCCGCTGGCCGAGGGCACGCGCCACCTTGAGCGAGGTGCCGACGCAGTCGTTCTCGAAATCGACGAGCGTGATCAGGCGCATGCTGTCCGGCATGTGCTGGGCGAACTTCTGCGAGGCGAGCACCGTGTCGCCCCGGTAGGCCGCGATCAGGGCGTGGGGCACCGTGCCGATCCCCTCCGAGCCCCACCAAGAGGCCTGGGCGTCGGTCGAGACGCCGATGGCGCCGGCGATGTGCGCGGCGTAGCCGTCACCGGTCTGCACCAGCCAGTGGTCGTGGCGGGCGGGGAAGAACATCACCTGCTTCGGCTTCGCCGCCTCCACCACGCGGTGCGTGTTGGTACCCACCTTGGTGCGGCGCGCCAGCACGCCGAGGTACAGCGTCTCGAGGTTCGCGAACGCGTCGTACGGCCCCTCGATGAGCAGCACGGTCTCCCAGGGCGCGATCTCGTCCCCGTCGTACAGGGCGGAGACCTGCAGCTCCTCCCACTTCTCGCTGCACAGCTTCAGGATCGCGATCGCCTCGTCGCTGCCGCCGAGGTAGGCGTGCGCCTTGCCGAAGACCTGCATCGTCACGCAGGGGCGGTGCCTGTCCTTGAGCAGAAGGTCGCGTGCCCGGACGAAGTATTTGTCCGAGTAGTAGCCCGCCTTCATTTTCTCGACGGGCAGGTTGAAGATCGAGGGATCGAGACGCGGCTTGCGGGGGGAGGGCATCAAGGCCATTCCTCGGTCACATGGTACTTGAGCGCGCGTCGCTGCATCCAGCGGACCGCGAACGCGTCCACGAGCGCGCGCCAGGCGCGGTTCCACATCCCGTACTTGGTGCGGCCGGAGCGACGGGGGCGGTGGCGCACCGGCAGCTCGGCCACGCGCCCGCCGTGCAACTTGACGAGCGTGGGCAGGAAGCGGTGCATGCCGTTGAACAGGGGCAGCCCGCGCACGGCCTCGGCGCGGAACGCCTTGAGGGAGCAACCCGTGTCCCGGATGCTCTCGCCGTTCAGCCAATTGCGCACGCCGTTCGCGATCCGGCTCTGCAGCCGCTTCCACGCCGTGTCGCGCCGCCCGACGCGGTAGCCGGCGACCGCGCTCGCACCGCCGTCCCCAAGCGCGGCCACGAGCGCCGGGATGTCCGCGGGGTCGTTCTGGAGGTCGGCGTCGAGGGTGACGAGGATGGCTCCGCGCGCGGCGCGAAACCCGGCGGCGAAGGCGGCCGTCTGTCCCGCGTTCCGCTCGAACGCCACGACGCGCAGCTCGGGATGCGCGGCGGCCAGGCGCTTGAGCTCGGCGAGCGAGCCGTCAGTCGAGCCGTCATCCACCGCGACCACTTCGTAGGACGCCTCCCGGAGCGCCACCGCGATCTCTTCGAGGAGTGGGGCCAGGTTGTCGCGCTCGTTGTAGATGGGGATCACGAGCGAGAGCTCAACGGAGCCGGGCATACTTGAGCTCCGGGGCGTTGGGATACTTGCCCTCGAGCCGCGCGATCAGCGCTTCCGCCTTCGCGGCGTCCCGCTGGTGCAGGCGATAGATCTCGGCTAGGCGCACGCCGACGAGGATCTCGTGGTGCCGCTCCAGGCTGCCGGCCGCGAGCAGGCGCTCCAGCATCGCCGTCTCCTGCGTGAGCCCGGTGGCGCCAGGCGGCGGGGGCACCCCGCCGCCGAGCGCACTCCCCAGAAAGCGGCCCAGCGGAGCGACGAGCATATCGAAGAGGCCGCCGAGAAATCCCCACGCGCCCCACAGGGCGGCGAGCAGGGCCACACCCTTCCAGGCGACCGCGCCGGTGGCGAAGAAGGCCACCGCGACGCCCAACGCGACGGCGACCATCGCCACCCCGAGGATCCCTCGGACCACGGCGCGCGGGCTCGGCGGATCGAACTCGTCCACGGCGGGAACGTAGAATGCCGCGGGGGCGGGAGCAAGTTGACAGGCGCCACTGCTGCGGCTAAAACGATACCACTCTCCTCTCAGTCGAGGTCGCACGTGCTCGAAATCCTGTCGCGCCGCGAGTTCCTGGCATCGACCGCCGTCGGCATCGCCGCCGCCACGGCCCGGGAGATCCCGCACCCGATGCGACCGCCGCGCCCGCCCCCGCCCCCGCCCCCCAGCCGCTGGGCGGCGAAGCCCGTGGTCATCTCGAGCGCGAACGGCCTGCGCGCGGTGCAGCGGGCCTTTGATCTGCTGATGCAGGGCGCGGACAGCCTCGATGCGGTCATCGAAGGGGTGAAGATCCAGGAGCTCGACCCCAACGACGACTCAGTGGGCTACGGCGGCCTCCCCAACGCGGAGGGCGTGGTGCAGCTCGACGCCTCCTGCATGCACGGGCCAACCAAGCGCGCCGGCGCGGTCGGCGCGCTGGAGGGTATCAAGACGCCCTCGGAGGTGGCGAAGCTCGTCCTCAAGTACACGAATCACATCTTCCTCGTAGGCGAGGGCGCGAAGCGCTTCGCCCTGCAGTACGGCTTCAGGGACGAGAACCTCCTCACGGAGCACGCCCGCGAGGTGTGGCTGCGCTGGCGCGCCAACCTCAATCCGGACGACGACTACCTCGACGTCCCGGAGGGGGAGCACATGAGCGTGCGCCCGACGGGGACGATCAACTGCGACGCGGTGACGCCGCAGGGAGACATCTCGTCCGTGACGACCACGAGCGGGCTCGCGTTCAAGATCCCGGGTCGTGTGGGAGACAGCCCCATCATCGGCGCCGGCGAGTACACGGACAACGAGATCGGGGCGGCGGGCTCGACCGGTCGGGGGGAGTCGAACATCAAGGTGTGCGGAGGGTTCCTCACGGTCGAGTTCATGCGTCGGGGCATGAAGCCCACCGACGCGTGCCTCGAAACGCTGAAGCGGGTGGTGCAGCTGACGGAGCCCCGGCTGCTCGATGAGCGCGGCCGGCCCAAGTTCGACCTCAAGTTTTACGCGGTGAACAAGCGGGGCGAGTTCGGCGCCGCGTCGTTCGTTCCCGGGCGCTTCGCCGTGCACGACGGCACCGCGGCGAAGCTGATGGACACGGCCTATCTCTACGAGCGCGCGGCGTCGCGCTAGCGTCGCGCGCACGCTCCTATTAGGCCTGGCACTCCTCGGGGGCGCTGCGGGCCCGCTCGTCGCGCAGCGCTTCTGGCGGCAGAGTCTCTATCCCTACGCGTATTACAGCACGATCGACGGCCTCTGGGCCGCGTTCCACTACGGTCGCTACAGCCCCGTGGGCTTCGTGGAGCGGCCCGAGCCGAACCTCGCCGCGCTCAACTTCCACGCCTCGGCGAGCACGCGGGGCAGCTGGGCCCTGGTCGCCGACGCGGAGGCCCCCGCCTGGTGGGAGGGGTGGCGCGCTGGCCTGACGCTCACGGCCGCGCGCGACAATCGCCTGGGGTTCTATGGCCTGGGCAACGACACGCGCTACTTCGCCGACAGTGCGGCAGGGGGGAGCCATTTCTACCAGGTGAGCCGCACCCGCACGGGGGCGCGCCTCACGCTCCAGCGGCGCATCGCGGGCCCCGTGCGCCTGCTCGCGGGCGCGGCGCTCGTGCGGACCGACTTCCGCGCGCTCCCCGGCGACAACATCTTCCGGCGCGAGCTCGGGTCCGGCGCCGTCGATCCGGCGACGGTGCCGTTCACGGACAAAGTCGCACGCGTCGGGATCGTGCTCGACGCCCGGGACCACGAGATCGACCCGCACCGCGGCGTGTTCCTCGAGGCCCTGTTCGCGAGCGGGACCGGCTACACGCGCACCACGGCACACGCCCGCGTCCTGGTGCACCCGCTGCAGCGGCTCGTTCTCGCCGCGCGTCTCGCCGGCGAGGGGACGGGCGGCAACCCGCCGCTCGCGGCCCAGCTCGCGATGGAAGCGAGCGAGCGACCCTTCACCGCCGTGGGCGGGTACCGCTCACTGCGCGGCTTCTACGACGCGCGCTTCGCGGGACGCGGCAAGCTGCTCGGCGGGGTCGAGGCCCGTTACGCCGTGCTGTGGGCGCCGAGTATCCTTGAGCTCAAGCTCGTGGCGTTCTACGACGTGGGGAGGGTATTCGACGCGGGCGAGCGCTGGCGTCTGACGACTGTCGGGCTGCACCGGAGCGGCGGCGGCGAGCTCGCATTGCGCTTTCTCCGCAACTCGCTCCTCGTGGTGGGCTACGGCCGGGGCAGTGAGGGAGGGCAGCTGCTCTTCGGGACGAGCTGGAGCTATTGAGACGTCAGACGTCAGTCATCAGATCTCAGAAGTGCGCTGTCTGAGGTCTGATGTCTGATGTCTCTCTATTGAATCTCCCGAATCTCCACCCCCCGCTTCGCCAGCTCCCCCACGTACTCCGCGTACGGCACCGCCTCGTCGGGCGTGCGCACGCCCCGGGCGGAGATGCGGCCGTCGACCTGCATCAGGCCCGTGATGGACAGCGAGTAGCCCGTGGTGCGCATCATCCCGCTGATGCCGCGGGCCTCGTCGTAGTAGTCCAGCAGCTGCCACGTCGCGCTGCGCCCGTTCCCGCCACGCACCTCCACCCGCAAGGCGACGAGGTCGCGGCCGTCGGGCTTCGTCAGCTTGGGCGAGACCGTGGCGATGAATGCCTCGCGCGGCACGACCTCCCTGCCCTTCACCTTCACCGGCGTCACGTCGAGGAGCCCGAGGTCGCGCACCGCCCGCATCACGGCCACGTGGCCTGGATAGCGGAGCGTCTTGTACTCCATCGTGCGGACCTTGCCCTCGTAGGCCCAGGGAAGCGTCGAGATGCCACCGCTCGTGTGGAAGGCCTCGAGCTCTCCCACCGGAGGCGGAAACATCACCGGCTCGACCTCCGACAGCGCGTCGACGCGCGTCGGCCTGCCGCCCCGCAGCACCCAGGACGGTGTCGTGTAGTAGTCGAGCGCCCCTTCCAGGGAGTACACGATCTGGTAGTTGAGCGGCGGCTCGGGGTGCTGCGGCAGCCCACCCACGTAGATCTTCACGGTCTCGGCGTCGCCGACGCGCCGAATCCCCTCGGCCGCGAGGACGTTCACCATGCCCGGCGCGAGCCCGCAATCGGGGATGACGGTCACGTTCCGGGCGCACGCGTCCCGGTCGAGCTTCTTTTGGTTGAAGACGATCTCGGTGTTGCCGCCGAGGTCGGCGCAGTGCAGGCCGACGTCGACCGCGGCTCGGGCGACGTCGAGATTGAAGTAGTATGGCAGGGCGCTGAGCACCGCGTCGTGGCCGTGCAGCGCCGCGCGCAGCGCGACGCCGTCCTGCACGTCGAGCTTGACGACGGCCAGGCGCTTCCCGACGAGCGGCCTGAGGAATCCGGGGAGACGCTCCGGCCGCAGATCCGCCACCGTGACCTTTTCCACCTCGCGCTGCTGCAGCAGATCGTACGCGCAGGCGGATCCCTGCAACCCTGAGCCCAGCACCAGCATTCGCATGGCGAGCGAGCCTCCAGCGGCGTCGACAACGGGACGGGCGAGCGGCCGGAAAGCTAGTGGGGTGAGGAACCGGGAGGAACCCCGGCGCGGCCCGAGCCGGCAAGTTAGATTCGCGGCCGATGAGCCAGGCCGACCTCACGCACCAGCGCCTCGTGCGCGCCGCGCTGGAGCTCTTCACCACGCAGGGCTACCACGGGACCACGACGCCGCTCATCGCGAAGAAGGCGGGCGTGGCGGAAGGAAGCATTTACCGTCACTTCGACGGCAAGCAACACCTCCTGAACGAGCTGTACCGCGGCGCGGCCCGCTGGGCGGGGAAGCTCGTGAAGGAAGCGGACGGGTTGCGGGTGGGACCGCGGGAAAAGCTCGCCGAGCTCGCCCGCGCGCTCGTCCAGGGGGCGGCGCGCGAGCCCGCGGTGGCGAGGCTCTTCTTGCTGCAGCGCCACGATGCCCTGCTCGACGACGAGAGCCGCAAGGCCGCGCGAGACTTCCGGCTGGGCCTGGAGAGCCTGATCGCTCAGGGGAAGGCGGACGGCACCGTGAAGCCCGGCGCGGCGGAGGTGTGGGCGGCGGTGTGGCTCAGCGTGGTCTCGCTCGCGGTCGATCGCGTGTCCGCGCAGGAGTGGCCGGAGACGCACGCGGGGGTGGCCCTGGCCCTGGACGGCGCGTGGGACGCGATTGCGGAAACTAGGCGGTTAGGCGCCTAAGCTCAAACACCTCGATCTCCGGCGGCACGAACACCCGGATCGGCACGCCCACGACGCCGATCCCCCGGCTCACGTAGAGCTGACTCTCTTCCCGTTGGAAGTGGCCCATCACGTATTTGGTGATCAGCCGGCCCGCCGACCAGCCGAGCAGCGGCACGTAGAGCTGACCGCCGTGGATGTGCCCGGCGAGGGTCAGCGGAATGCCGAGCGCCGCCGCCGTGTCCCAGGCGCCGGGCCGGTGCGCGAGCAGGATCTTGAACGCCTGCGGCGGCGCCGCGGCAAGCGCGGCCCGCACGTCGTCGGGTTGCGGGTCGTCCATCTTCCAATTGCGTGGGTCGTCGATCCCCAGGAGCGCCAGCACGGCGCCGTTCCGCTCGATCACGTGCGCGCCGTTCTTCACGAACACCTGCCCCGCTGCCCGCACGCCGCGCACGACCTCCCGCTCTCCGGTGTAGCGATCGTGGTTGCCCAGCACTGTCACGACGCCGAGCGGCGCCACGAGATCGCGGAACGCGCCCACGTACTCCGGGATGTAGGCCGGATTGATGTCGATCATGTCGCCCGTCTGGACGATCAGGTCGGCTTTGAGCGCGTTCGCGTGCGCGACCAGAGCCTCCATCTGGTCCCGCTCCATGTGGATGCCGGCGTGCACGTCGGAGAGGTGCAACAGGCGCAACCCCTCGAGGCCGGCCGGCAGGTCACGGAACAGCAGCGTGCGGCGGGTGACCTCGGGCAGCCGGAAGGCGCTCCAGATCCCGTAGCCCGACAGCGCCGCCCCGGCGCCGGCGTATGCGTAGGTAGCTCGCGCAAGGAACGTCCGTCGCGACATCACGGCGTCGGGAGTGGGGAGTGGTACCTCGCGGTGCAGGCCGGAGGCGCGGTGCGCACCGCCACGTACCACTCCCCACTCCCCACGCATTTTTGTCACCAGCCACCACACTCCCTTGCCGAGGACGTAGACTGCCACGAGCGCGCAGAAGATCCAGGTGAGCAGCTGCCACGCGAGCCACGGCGCCAGATAGGGAATGCGCCCCAGGCCCCACATGCTGCCGGACAAGAGGCGCGGCGCGATGAGCAGCCACGGCAGGTTGAAGAGCGTGAACACGAGGGCGAGGGCGGCGCGCACGCCGCCCGCCCGGCGCGACCGCGCCGGGTCGGGAAGCCGCTCGCGGAGATACAGATACAGGAGGATCTGCGGCGACAGGAACAGCAGCAGATAGATTAGGCGCGTGACCACCCGATTGGCGTTCCTTTCCTGGCTGGGCCTGGCGGGGCCGCTCGCGCTACCCGCCCAGCAGCTCACCTCGACGGAGCGCGCGCAGGCCGTCGCGACGGCGTGGTCCGAGGCGCGCTATAACTTCGCCCTGTGGGACCACGTGCGGGCGGACTGGGACTCGGCGCTCGCCGCCAACCTGCGGCTCGCTGCGGAGCCCCAGACCGATCTGCTGTTCCACCGCCGCTTGCGCCGCTGTTTGGCGCTGCTGAACGACGCCTACGCGGCGGTGATCCCGCCGCCTGCGCTCCGGTCCCGCATCGCGCGGCCACCCCTGTTGCTGCGGAGCGTGGAGCGACGGCCACTCATCCTCGACTACGCCGAGAACAACGAGATGCGGGTCGCGCGCCCCGAGCGTCTCGCGGAAGTCGTCGCGGTGCAGGGGATCCCCGCCGAGGCCTGGATCCGCGATTCCGTGCTCCCGGAGATCTCCGCCGCGTCGCCCGCGGACCGCTGGCGCCGCGCCGTGGCCGCGATGCTGCAGGGAGAGAAGGGGACGCCGCTCCATCTCTCGCTCAAGCTCCCCGGCGGCGAGATGCGCGGCATCAGCGTCACGCGCTCCGTCTCGCTCAACGACCGCTGGCCGCTCGACCCGCCCCCGCTCGAGATCGACTCCCTCGCGGACGGCGTGGTCGTCGTGCGGCTCAATGCGCTCACCGAGGAGGACGTGGTGCGGCAGTTCGACCGCGCCTTCCGCGACTTCACAGGCGTGCGCGGCCTCGTCCTCGACCTGCGCCAGCTGACGGAGGGCCGCAGCCGCTACGGGTACGACATTCTCGCCCGGCTCGTCACCCAGCCGCTCGTGACGGTGCGCTGGAGAACGCCACAGCACCGCGCCGGGTTTCGCGCCTTCGTGCCGGCCGATTCCGCGAGCGCATGGTACGCCGGCGGCCCCGACACCATCACGCCGCACGCCAACGCCCCGGCCTACGGCGGACGGGTGGCGGTGCTCACCTCGGTGGGCACCGCCGGCCCCGGCGAAGATCTGCTCGTCGCCTTCCGCAACAGCCAGCGCGGCGTCATCATCGGCGAGACCTCGGCCGGCAATCCGAGTGAAGCCGCCGCGTTCCCGCTGCCCAAGAACTGGAGCGTCCAGTTCTCCGTGCGCCGGGACGCGTTCCCGGACGGCGTGGAGTTCGTCGGCAGGGGAATCGTCCCCGAGGTGTCGGTCACCGTGACCGTCGGGGACGTGCTCGCGGGCCGGGACGCGGCGCTGGAAAAGGCCAGAGAATACTTGGGCGGCAAAGGGCGGTAGAGGGTCCTCTACCGTCTTCTACCGTCCCAGATTCTCCCGAAAGAACCTCACCACCTCGCCCCACGCGCTGTCCGCCACCTCGGCCCTCTCCCGCGTGCGCAGGAATCCGTGCCCCACCCCGGGATAGACTGCGTAGCGGTAGTCGATCCCCGCCTGCTTCACCGCCGCTGCGACGTCCGGTAGCGCGCCATCGATACGCGCGTCGTTCTCCGCGTACC
>Ga0209056_10008552_pt1 | contig 10492 bp, 9 predicted proteins | sample GraSoiAngelo_114_FD_185876 | JGI IMG/M metagenome (GOLD analysis project Ga0209056, IMG submission 185876) | Grasslands soil microbial communities from the Angelo Coastal Reserve, California, USA - 14_0903_13_40cm (SPAdes) (version 2) | ecosystem: Environmental > Terrestrial > Soil > Grasslands ...
GGTGGCCGCCGTCGCACTGAAGATGGACGTCGCCGAGATCCGCAAGAAGAACTTCATCCCGAAGTTCGAGCACGGCTACCAGACGAAGGTGGCGCTCACGTACGACAGCGGCAACTACGCCGCCGCCTTCGACAAGCTGCTCGGCATGCTGGACTATCGCAAGATCCGCGAGGAGCAGGCGGCGGCGCGCAAGCAGGGCAAGCTGATCGGCGTCGGCTTCTCGACCTACATCGAGGCCTGCTCGATCGCGCCCTCCAAGGTCGTCGGCTCGCTCGGCGCCCAGGCCGGTCTCTATGAATCGGGCATCGTGCGCGTGCATCCGACGGGGAAGATAACGGTCTTCACCGGCTCGCACTCCCACGGCCAGGGTCACGAGACCACGTTCAGCCAGCTGGTGGCCGACGAGCTCGGCGTGCCGATGGAGGACGTCGAGATCGTGCACGGTGACACGGGCGCCATCGCGTTCCACATGTCGATCCACAAGATCAAAGAGAAGGGCAAGAAGATCGCCGCGCACCTGCTCGAGGCGTCGCCCGGCGACATGGAGTACGTCAACGGTCAGTTCCAGGTGAAGGGCTTCCCCGGCAAGGCGGTGCCCTTCGGCCAGGTCGCGCTGACCGCGTACGTGCCGCACAACTATCCGGAGGGGCTCGAGCCCGGCCTCGAAGAGACGTCCTTCTACGATCCCTCGAACTTCTGCTTCCCGTTCGGCGCCCACGCCTGTGTGGTCGAAGTCGATCGCGACACCGGACACGTCAAGCTGCTGCGCTACGTGGCCGTGGACGACGTCGGCAACGTGATCAATCCGATGATCGTCGACGGCATGGTGCACGGCGGGATCGCGCAGGGCGTCGGACAGGCGCTCTGGGAAGGTGCGGTCTACGAGGACGACGGCCAGCTGGTGACGGGCACGATGATGGACTACGCGCTGCCCAAGGCCGACATGCTGCCGATGTACGAGACCGAGCGCACGGTGACCCCGACGCCGGTCAATCCGCTCGGGATCAAGGGCGCCGGCGAGACGGGCACCATCGCGGCGACGCCCGCGGTCGTCAATGCCGTCGTCGACGCGCTCCGTCCGCTCGGGGTCGATCACATCGAAACGATGCCGCTCACTCCCGAGCGCGTGTGGAAGACCATCAAGGCCGCGAAGGCCGGTCGCTGAAGGAGAGAGGACCATGTATCCAGCCGCGTTCGAGTACCACGCTCCGGCCAGCGTCGCGGATGCTCTCAAGCTGCTCGGCAAGCTCGACGACGCCAAGATCCTCGCCGGCGGTCACAGCCTGATTCCGATGATGAAGCTCCGCCTGGCCCAGCCCAAGCACCTCATCGACCTGCGCAAGGTGGCCGGATTGACGGGAATCAAAGAAGACAAGGGCATGATCGCCATCGGCGCGATGACGACGCACTGGGAAGTCGAATCGTCGAAGGTGCTCAAGTCGAAGTGCCCCGTCGTGTCCGAGACGGCGGCGATGATCGGCGATCCCGCCGTGCGCAACAAGGGCACGATCGGCGGCTCGCTCGCGCACGGCGATCCAGCCGCCGACATGCCGGCGACGGTCATCGCGCTGGGCGCCGAGTTCGTGTGCCAGGGCAAGAAGAAGCGCACGGTGAAGGTCGACGACTGGTTCAAGGGAATCATGGAGACGGCGCTGGGCGAGGACGAGCTGCTCGTCGAGATCCGCGTGCCCGCGCTGGCCAAGGGCACCGGCGCCGCCTATCTGAAGTTCCCGCACCCCGCGTCGCGCTTCGCGGTTGTCGGCGTGGCCGCGGTCGTCACGCTCGACAAGGAAGGCAAGTGCACCAAGGCGGGCGTCGGTGTCACCGGCGCCGGAACGCACGCGGTACGCGCAAAGGGCGTGGAGGCGGCGCTCACCGGCAAGAAGCTCGACGCCGCCGCGATCGAGGCCGCGGCCGCGAAGGCCGCCGACGGTGTCGACGTGCAGGCCGACCTGCAGGGCTCGGAGGAGTACAAGGCGCACCTTTGTCGCGTGTTCGCCAAGCGCGCGATCGAGGCCGCGGTCAAGCGCGCGCACGCGTAAGTCATCGACGGCGGGCGCGGGCCCGGTCCCGCGCCCGCGCTCACCGTGATCGCCGCGATCGTTCTCGCCGCCGGGCTGGCCCGGCGCATGGGTCGCCAGAAGCTCCTCCTCGATCTCAAGGGCAAACCGGTCATTCGCTGGAGCATCGAAGGCGTCCTCCCGCACGTCGACGACTGCATCGTCGTAACCGGTCGAGACGACGCCGCGTTGCGCACGGCGCTGCGTGACCTGAGCGTGCGCTTCGCCGTCAATCCACGGCCGCAGGACGGGCAGGGCTCCTCCATCGCGGTCGGCGCGGCGGCGCTGGAGCCATCGACGGCGGCCGCGCTCGTCGTGCTCGCCGACCAGCCGCTCACGCCGCCGAGCGTGATTCACGCGCTGCTCGCCGCGCAGCAGGCCAGTGGAAAGGCCATCGCGGCGCCGTCGTACCGCGGCACGCGCGGCACGCCGGTGCTCTTCGCCGCCTCCGTGTTCGCGGAGCTCCGAGCGCTCGCCGGTGATTCCGGCGCACGTGCCGTCGTCCAGGCCCGATCGGACCGCGTCGAAATCGTCGACGTCGACGTCGCGATGCCGGCGGACGTCGACACGCCGGAGGACTTCGCGCGCCTGCATGGCGTCGGGGAAGGCTTGTGAGGCGAGGCTAGAATAGACGCCATGCGCGACGAGATCCGGAAGATCCAGCAGCTGATGGAGGCCGCCGACTATGTGACCGACGCCCCGGTGGCGACGTCGGTGCATCTGGCGACGACGTTGCGGAAGCCGCTTCTGATCGAGGGCCACGCCGGGGTCGGCAAGACCGAGATCGCGAAGGTCATGGCGCGCATGCTCGGCACGAACCTGATCCGCCTGCAATGCTACGAAGGCCTCGACGCCGCGGTGATGCTCTACGAGTGGAACTACCAGAAGCAGATTCTCCACATCAAGCTGCACGAGACGTCGGGACGCACCGCTTCGGAGGAAGAGCGCGAGATCTTCTCCGAGCCGTTTCTGCTGCGGCGACCGCTGCTCCAGGCGATCACGCAGATCGACCAGCCGCCCGTCCTGCTCGTCGACGAAGTCGACAGGTCGGATGAAGAGGCGGAAAGTTTCATGCTCGAGGTCTTCTCCGACTGGCAGGTGACGATCCCGGAGATCGGCACGATCAAGGCGACGCACCCGCCACACGTCGTGCTCACCTCCAATCGCACGCGCGAGCTGTCCGATGCCCTCCGCCGCCGCTGCCTCTATCTCTGGATCGACTACCCGGACTTCGACAAGGAAGTCCGGATCGTGCAGCTGAAGGTGCCGCAGATCAACCAGGCGCTCGCGCGCGAGGTGACGCGGTTCATGGAGTCGCTGCGCCGCATGCGCCTGGCCAAGGTGCCCGGGGTCGCCGAGACGCTCGACTGGGCCCACGCGCTGGCCGCGCTGCACGCCGATCACCTCGACGAGGCGCTGGTGAGCGAGACGATCGGTACGGTGCTGAAGGATGCCGACGACATCAAGCGCTTCCGCGCGGAGGTTGCCAAGTCCGGTCTCGGCCCACTGCTCGCCACCCCCTGACCGTGAGCCGCAGTCTCGGCGCCGCGATGGTCCGCTTCGCTGCGGCGCTACGCCGGCACGGCGTGCCCGTCACGCCGGAGCACGTCACCGACGGCGTGCGCGCGCTCGAGCACCTCGATCTGGCCGACCGCGACGAGGTCCGCACCGGATTGCGCGCCGTCTTCGCGGGCCGGCCCGAGGACTTCACGATTTTCGACCGGGTCTTCGACGCGTTCTGGCGCGTCGCCACCGAGGCCGATCGCGTAGCCGAGGCGCTCGCGCCGCCGGCCCTGCCCGAGCACGCGCCGCCGGGCCTCGAGCGCGCCGGCCGCGAGACGCTGGCGCTGGAAGCGTGGCAAGACGACGGTGACGGTGACGCGGGCGACGAGCCCGTCGGCGTGCCCGCGGCCTCGGAGCTCGAGGCGCTGGCCGCGCGTGATTTCTCGACGTTCTCGCCGGACCAACTGGAGGAGGTCTTGCGGGTGACCTTGAAGATCGCCCGGCGCCTCGCGCGGCGCATCAGCCGGCGCCGGCGGCCGTCCGCGCGACGCGGGCGCATCGATCTGCGGCGCACGCTGCGCGCCAACCTCACGCGCGGCGAGCTGATCGATCTGCGCTACCGGCGGCGCAAGCGCAAGAAGGTGCGGCTCGTGCTGCTGTGCGACGTGTCGGGCTCGATGGATCTCTACAGCCGCTTTCTGCTGCAGTTCCTGTTTGCGCTGCAGTCGGCGTTCTCGCGGGTCGAGACGTTCACGTTCTCGGTGCGGCTCACGCGTGTCACCGACTATCTGCGCGCGCGCTCGTACCGCGAGGTGCTGCGTCGCCTGACCGCGGTGAGGGACTGGTCGGGCGGCACGAAGATCGGCGAGTCGCTCGCCGAGTTCAATCGCGGCTGGCCCGCACTGGTTGATCGCCGCACGATTGTGATCATCCTCTCCGACGGCTGGGACACCGGCGACCCGGACGTGCTGGCCGCCGAGCTGCTGCGCATCAAGCGCCGGGCGGGCCGCGTCATCTGGCTCAATCCACTGCTCGGCAATCCGTCGTACGAGCCGCTCACGCGGGGGATGGCCGCCGCGCTGCCGCTCGTGGACCGGTTCGCGGCCGCTCATAACCTGGCCGCCCTGCGCGACCTCGCCGGATCGCTGTCGCTCTGAGCCGCGCGGCGGTCGCCGAGCGTCGCGGTCCGCTGCAGAGAGTCCGCGACGGGCTGCGGGACTTCTGCAACGCGCTGCATGATTCGCCTCCGGTCAGTGGTGCATCGCCGCGATTTTGCGAGGGTCCGCCTGGCTTCGTGCTTGCACTTCCCACAAACCGGCATGAGAAAGATCATCGCGCCGGTAATGCTGCTGCTCCTCGCGGTGGTGCACGGACCGACGCAGGCGCAGGCGCTCGTCTCGTCCCTCTTCCCGAGCGTTTTCCCGCTGGCGACGAGCGAGCCGGCGATGCTGTTCCTCACTGGCTTAGCGCTTCTCAGTCTCTCTTCGGTCGGCCGCGGTCGCACGCGCTAGCGTCGCCGCCGGGCGACGTTCGATTTCGTTTTCCCGCCACCGAGCGTATGATTGAGTGCCGTGGCGGAACTCTTCGATCACATTGACGAATTGCGGCGCGCCGGCGGGCGTGTCGCCGTCGCCACCCTCGTCAACACCCGCGGCACCACTCCGCGCAAAGAAGGCGCCAAGATGCTGGTGGGCGAGGGCGGCCGCGTACTGGGCTCCGTCACCATCGGCGGCTGCGTCGACGCCCAGGTGATCGAGGAATCCGAAGACGTTCTGAGCACGATGCGCCCGCGACTGCTCGAGATGAATCTGGGCGACGAGGACGCGTGGGAGATCGGCCTCACGTGCGGCGGGACCATCGAGGTGTTCGTCGAGCCACTCGCGCTCGACGGCTCGCCCGACGTCGGCGCGCGCATGTACGAGCGCGTGCGCGAGCACGCGCGCCGCGGTGGACACGGCGCGATCGTGACTCGCCTCGACGGCCCCGGCGGCAAGCTGCTGGTCCTCGACGACGGCACCAGCGAGGGCACGCTGGGCGACGCGTTCCTCGACGAGCGCTTCGCCGCCGAAGCGCGCGACGCCATCACGCGCGGAGCCTCAGGGGCGCTGTTCCTCGAATCTGTGCGCGGCTTCGTGGAAGTCATCGCGCCGCCGTCCCTGCTGCTCGTGGTCGGCGCCGGTCACGTCGCCATGCCGCTCACCTCGCTGGCGCGGGTCCTCGGCTACCGCACCGTGGTCGTGGACGGCCGACCGCGGTTCGCGACCAAGGAACGCTTTCCCGACGTCGACGAGCTCAAGGTCGGCATCCCGTCCGAGCTCATTCGCGACTACCCGCTGGTGCCATCCACCGCGCTCGTGCTCGTCGCGCATGACTACAAGTACGACCTGCCGGTGCTCACGCACGCGCTGAGCACGGACGTCGGTTACATCGGCATGCTGGGCTCCTCGCGCCGCGGCACGACGATCCTGCATCACCTCGCTGAGGACGGCGTCACGCCCGAGGCGCTCGCGCGTGTGCACGTGCCGATCGGCCTCGATCTCGGTGCGCGCTCCGCACCCGAGATCGCGCTCGCGATCCTGGCCGAGATCCAGATGGTGCGCGGCGGCGGCAGCGGGCGCTTCCTGAGCCGGCGAACGTGAAGGCGGTTGCACAGCGCCACGACGGCGCGACGAGCGACGTGCTCGTCGGCAAGGTCCTCTGCCACGACGTGCGCGACGCCGCCGGCAAGGTCGCGCTCGCCAAGGGCGCCCGGCTCGACGCCGAGGCGGCGCACGCGCTGCTGGCGTTGCCCTGGGACGAGGTCCATCTGCTCGCGCTCGAGCCCGGTGATCTGCACGAAGAAGACGCCGGACGACGGCTCGCCGCCGCGGTCGCCGGCGACGGCGTCGAGGTCAAGGGGTACACCGGCGGCCAGTGGACACTGACCGCGACGCGCCGCGGATTGGTCCGCGTGGACACGGCGCGGCTGGCCGGCGTGAACGTGCATCAAGGCATCGCCGTCTTCACGCTGTTCGACCGCCAACCGGTCGATCGCGGCGAGTCCGTCGCGAAGGCGAAGGTGACGCCGCTGGCGATCGGCGGCGACACGGTGAGCGGGGTCGAGCAGGCGGCGCGCGGCGGTGCGGTCAGCGTGGCCGCCTTCCGCCCCGCCGCGCTGGGCACGGTCGCCCGCGAAAGCCTCGAGCCCAAGCAGCGCGCGCGGTTTGAGGGCGCGCTGAAGACGAAGATCGACTGGCTCGGCGGACGGCTGCTACCGGTGCGCTTCGCCGGCGCCTCGCCGCGGGCCGTCGCCGACGAGCTGAGCGCGCTGCGTGCCGAGGGCGCCGACGTGCTGATCGTCGCCGGCGCGAGCGCGCTCGATCCGCTCGATCCGGTGTTCGGCGGGCTCACCCTGCTCGGCGCGCGCATGGAGCGTCACGGTGCGCCGGCGCATCCGGGCAGCCTGCTGTTCCTCGCGCGGTGGCAGGATCTGCCCGTGCTCGGGATGCCGACGTGCGGTATGTTCTCGCAGGCGACGACGTTCGACCTCGTCCTGCCGCGTCTCCTGGCGGGGGAAGTGATCGGCAACCAGGAGATCGCCGCCCTCGGCCACGGCGGCCTGCTCTCGCGTGAGATGGCGTATCGCTTCCCGCCGTACCGGGCGGGCGCCGCGCGCGGAGAGCTCGAATGAGCAGCGTCACGCGGCCGGCCCTGTACAGCGAGATGATCCGCGAGCGCTGGCGGCGGCCACGCTTCCGCGGTGAGCTGCCGGGCGCGACCGCGACGGCCGAGGACGTCAATCCGCTCTGCGGCGACCGCGTCCGGATGCAGGTGAAGCTCGACGGCGGGCGCGTGAGCGCGGCGCGCTTCGCCGGTGACTCGTGTGCGATCTGCACCGCGTCAGCCGACGTGCTGTCGGAAATGGTCGAGGGGCGCTCGCGCGCGGAGGCGGCGGCGCTCGGTGCCGGCGACGTCCTCGGCGTGCTGCAGGCCGACGTGCGGCCGACACGCATGCGCTGCGTCACGCTACCGATCACCGTGCTCGCAAAGGCGCTGGGATGACGCTGGACGCGCAGACTCGCGGCGACTTTCCGATCCTCGAGCGCACCGTCAACGGTCGTCCGCTCGTCTACCTCGACTCCGCCGCCTCGAGTCAAAAGCCGCGGACCGTCATCGAGGCGATGACGCGCTACTACGAGACCTCGCACGCCAACGTCCACCGCTCCATCCACACGCTCGGCGAAGAGGCCACCGAGCTCTACGAGCTCGCGCGCGACCGCGTGCAGCGCTTCATCGGCGCCGCCGCGCGTGAGGAAGTGGTCTTCACGCGCGGCACCACCGACGCGATCTCGATCGTGGCCGAGGCCATTGGCCGCACGCTGAAGCCCGGCGACGAGATTCTCGTCACGGACATGGAGCACCATTCGAACCTCGTGCCCTGGCAGGTGGCGGCACGGGATCGGGGCGTGCGGATCCGCTCGGTGCCCCTGATCGGCGAGGGCACGCTGGACCTTGGGGCCGCCGAGCGCCTGCTCAACGAGCGCACACGCCTCTTCGCATTCGCGCACGTCTCCAACGTCCTGGGCACCATCAACCCCGTGGCCGACCTCGTGGCGCGCGCCCGCCGGGTGGGCGCGTTGAGCCTCGTCGACGGGGCTCAGGCTGTGCCTCATCTGCCGCTCGACATGTCCGTGCTGGAGTGTGACTTCTACGCGTTCTCAGCGCACAAGATGCTGGGCCCGACCGGGCTCGGCGTCCTGTACGGCCGCCGTCCTGTGCTGGAGGCGCTGGAGCCGGCGCGCGGGGGGAGCGAGATGATCAAGGAAGTCTGGGTGGACCGCGCGACGTGGAACGATTTGCCCTGGCGCCTCGAGCCCGGCACACCGCCGATCGCCGAGACCGTCGGGCTCACCGCGGCGATCGAGTATCTCGAGAAGCTCGGCATGGAGCGCGTGCGCGAGCACGAGCAGGCGCTCGCCACGCAAGCGGTCGAGGTGCTGAGCGCGATCCCCGGCGTGCGGGTCTACGGGCCGCGGCGCGAGCGTGCCGCCGTCGTCGCGTTCGCCGTCGACGGCTGGCATCCCCACGACGTCGCTGCCGCGCTCGACGCCGAGGGCATCGCCGTGCGCGCCGGCCATCACTGCGCGCAGCCGCTGATGCGCTGGTGCGGCGTGGTCGGCACGAGTCGCGCGAGCTTCTCCGTCTACAACTCGTCCGAGGAGGTCGCGCTGCTCGCGCACGCGGTGGCCTCGCTCGGCGGGGCGCCCTGAGCCGATGAGCGAGCCGACGTCGCCGAAGAAGCCGCTACAGGTACCGCGCAACCCGTTCCAGTCGCCGCGGTTCGGCCAGATCGCAACCTTCATGCTGCTGCCGGCGGCGGACGTCGAGGGTCTGGACGTCGCGCTGCTCGGCGTGCCGTATGACGGCGGGACGTCATACCGCACGGGCGCGCGGTTCGGGCCGCGTGCGGTGCGCGAGCAGTCCTCGCTGATCCGCACGTGGAACCCGGTGCTGAAGGTGCATCCGTTCGAGCGGCTGCGCGTCGCCGACTGCGGTGACGTGGACGTGGTGCCGATCTCGATCGAGCGCACGTTCGAGGCCATCGAGCGGCGGATCGACGGCGTCGTGCAGGCCGGGGCCATGCCCCTCTGCATCGGCGGCGATCACTCGATCTCGCTGCCGATTCTGCGCGCGTTGGCGCGCCGCCACGGTCCGCTCGGGGTCGTGCACTTCGACGCGCATCCCGACACGTGGGACGAATATTTCGGCAGCAAGTTCTTCCACGGCACGCCGTTTCGCCGCGCCATCGAGGAAGGCGCGGTGGATGGACGCCGCATGATCCAGGTGGGCATCCGCGGGCCGCTGTACGGGCCGGAGGACTTCGCGTTTCACGACGAGCGGGGGCTCGAGGTGTTGCGCATCGAAGCGGTGAAGGAGCACGGTACCGCGTGGGCGGCCGAGCGGCTGGCGCGACTGCGCGGCGGGCCGGTGTACTGCTCGTTCGATATCGATGCGGTCGATCCGGCCTATGCGCCGGCCACCGGCACGCCGGAGGTCGGCGGGCTGACGTCGTTCGAGGCGCTCACGCTCGTGCGCGCACTGGCGGGTCACACGCTGGTCGGCGCCGACATCGTGGAAGTCTCGCCACCCTACGATGGTCCCGGCCAGATCACCGCGCTGCTCGCCGCGAACCTCATGTTCGAGCTCGTGAGCGTACTCGCGCTCGCGCGATGAGACGTCGCCCTCAGGGCCTTGTTGCGCTGACCCTTCTCGTTCTTCTCGCCGCGCCGGCGGCCGCGGCGCCGACACCGGCGCCGGTGGCTACTGTCGTCGTCGACGGCGTCATCAGTCCCGTGACGCTGCGCCTGGTCGAGAGCGCTCTCGCGCACGCAAAGGCCGGCGGTGCGCAGGCACTCGTGATCCAGCTCGACACGCCCGGCGGCCTCGAGCGCTCGATGCGCGCGATCTGCCAGCGACTGCTCAACGCCGAGATCCCGGTCATCGTCTGGGTGGGACCGACGGGCGCGCGCGCCGCCTCCGCCGGCGTCTTCATCACGATGGCGGCCCACGTGGCGGCCATGGCCCCGGCCACGAACATCGGCGCCGCGCATCCGGTCGCCGTCGGGGGCAGCATCGACAAGGAGAGCATGCGCAAGATCGAGAACGACGCGGCCGCGTTCATCCGCACGATCGCCGTCGAGCGTGGCCGCAATGCCGACTGGGGCGAGAAGGCCGTACGCCAGTCGGTGTCGGTGACCGAGCGCGAGGCCGTGCGCCTGAAGGTCGTGGACTTCGTCGCCGACTCCATTCCCGATCTTCTCTCGAAGCTGGACGGGCGCACGGTGAAGACATCGCGCGGACCGGTGACGCTCGCCACGCGCCAGGCGGTCGCGAAACCCATCGAGATCGGCTTCCGCGACCGCGTGCTGGCGATCATCACCGATCCGAAC
>Ga0209056_10008558_pt1 | contig 10489 bp, 5 predicted proteins | sample GraSoiAngelo_114_FD_185876 | JGI IMG/M metagenome (GOLD analysis project Ga0209056, IMG submission 185876) | Grasslands soil microbial communities from the Angelo Coastal Reserve, California, USA - 14_0903_13_40cm (SPAdes) (version 2) | ecosystem: Environmental > Terrestrial > Soil > Grasslands ...
GACAGCCGCGCGATGTCGACGATGGGGCCTCCGGGCACGTTGAGCAGGCCCTGATGGAAGAGCGGGTCGGTGCCCATCAGCATCGTCCCGTAGATGCCGCCGAAGCTGAGCCCGTAGTACATGATCTTCGAAGGGTCGACGAGGTTGGTCCCGATTCCGGGGATGTCGAGGCCGGCCTGGAGGGCGCGTCCCAGGGCCATGTTGTCGACGACGGTCTGGACGAGCCCCGACTCCAGCCCGTCGATCGGCTTGCGCGAGGGCAGCTGGCTCCCGTCCGGCTGACCGTGGCCCGTTGGTCCGACGCCGTCGTTGAGGCCATCACCGATGACACCGTCACCATCGAGGTCGCGTCCGCGTCCATAGCTGAGGAACGTCGTGGGCGTGCCGTTGGCAGTCACCGTCGTTGTGCTCAGCGGCCCGAAGCCGTGCCCGGCGGGGTTCGTGGCCAGGGTGACGATTCCGAGCGAGGCGTTGTAGTCGGCGGTGACGAAGAGGTCGTAGTCGCTGCGCGTGAACCCGGGTCCATAGATCGCCGCGGGCCAGGGTGGCGGGAACTGCGCCGGGTCGGGCGTCACGGCGATGACGCCGAGCCTGTCGGCCCCGAATGGCACCGGCGTCTGGGTCGTGGGGACCGGCGGGATCTCCCCGTCGGTGAAGCCGTCGCCGACGCCGTACGGATTGTCTTGTCGGCCCGAAGCCGAGGCGAACTGGTATCGAGGCGAGAGGAAGCTGCCGAATGCGTAGTACCCCGCGCCGCCGGGCGGGATCAGGTTGGGCACCGCGGTCGACTGAAAGGCTCCAGGGGCAGTCGGATCGACCTTCACCTGGTCGGTGCGGACGATTCCGTTGAACGGATCGACGAGCGACGGCTCGACGCTCGCCGCGAGGAAGACGTCGTTAACGCCGTTCTGGGTGAACGTGAGCTTGCGGCTCGCGGTCGACGTCGATGCGTCGGGAAATCTCGCCAGCACGTAGGCGTTGGCGCTGTTGGACAGGGGAAGGTCCATCGACTGGCGGATGCGCACGAGCTCGCCAGTAGCCGTCCGAGTCGTGAACCGGACCACGCACGCTCCGCCGCACGCATTGACGCGATGGCCAGCGTTGTCGAGGATGCCGTTGGTGACGTGGATACGGTAGGAGGTGTTCTCGCTGAGGAATCCGTCGCTGATTCCGGCCAAGGTGTTCGTGGCCGGGTCGAAGGTGAGCTGGCGCAGACCGCTGAAAAAGCCTCCCTTGTCCGTGCTGATGAAGAAGTCTGACGCGTTCACGGATCCGAGGTTGATCGCACCGGTGAACGGCACGAGCACCCGCGGCTGCAGATCGAACCCGTCGAGCTTGTTGAGCTGGGCGAAGGCGTCGCAGATCGAGTAATCGGCGTTGGTGCACGACGGCTGCACGACGCCTCCGATGTTCGGATAGTCGATGCCCTCGCGGAAGTTGATGCGCCGCCCCGTCAGCTGGCTTGCGTCTGCGACCGTGAAACCGTTGTCCGGGAAGATCCGCGAGCCATAGCTGCGGCCGCGCCTGACGGCAACCGTCGACCCGGCCGAGACCCATGGTGTGGCGGGCACGGAAGCGAAGAGGAGGCAGGCGGTCAGCAGGTTCCAGCGAAGTCGCGTCATCTCGTGCCTGCCTTCAACGACGAACGCCGAGTCGCGGTGGTCATAACCGCCTCCGTCTTCTGCGCGTGCGCGGACGAGGGCGCGCATGCCCTCACGCGGGTCTCACCACTCCTCGGTCTCGGCGGCCTGAGCCGCAATACCGTGAACGGGCGAAATACGCAGCCTAGTGACGGGAGCGGATCGAGCGCCGCCGTACGCGCGCACACTGACGCGTCCCGTTGCCATGCCCGTGAGCCTCACGCTATCAGGGGCGACCAAGCTCCCCGCACTTGTTCGCATCTGCGGACACAATTTTTGGAACCGTTCCAAGGCGGGAGAAAGCGCGACCTGGCAGCCCTCAGTCGACGGGCGCCGGCCGACCTGCTCCTGATCACCCCGCCATGCCGATGACCTCCTCCGCGCCCTCGTCGGCCAGGCAATTTGACAAGGTGAGTAGCGACGTCCGAGAATCGCTGTTCCGATGATCTTCGAGGAGGTGCGTGTGGTCGGGTGCCTCTCTCATCTCGTGGGCTGCCCCGAGACGTGCCCCGCATTCGGCACAGAAGCGGCGCTCGGGCCGGTTGTCGTGATCGCAGGACGGGCAGCGCATCGCGTGGCTTCTTGGGTGCGGTGACTACCACGACGGGAGCGAACCTCCGAACGGTGTTCGAGCAGCGAACCACCGTCGCACAGGAATCGTGGAGAAGCTGGCTGCGCCCCTGGGGAACGCGTTCCGGGGAATCGGCCGTAGCACGTTCCGCCGCGACAGGCGGGGGTTCTCCGAGGTCCTACCGAGCGCGGAGCGAGCCCAGACCTGGAACGCGAGGTCACGCTCTATCACGCCATTCACTGCGACCGGACGACGGAACGCTGCCGCGACGTTCGGGACGTTCGCTTCGTCACCTGCCGACGGGACCGATTCGGGTGGCACTCGTCGAAGCGTGGCATGGTTGCAGTGACCGGCCAGTCCGGAGCCCGACGACTCATGCGAGTATCGCTACTGCGCGCCCCTTGAACTCCTTGATCACCCGCTCGATGGGGTGGGTGGTCCCCTAGAACACTACGCCGAGTAGGGTTTTCAGCAGTTCTTCCAGCGGCATCATGGTCAGTGCCAGCGGTACAATCGGGGCGATTGTAGCGACCACGAGTTGAAGGACGGTCTCCTTCGTAACCGGTGCGATGCGCATGGTCCGTACCACCTCGAAACTATTGCCCAGATCAGCGAGGGACTGGATGTCGCCGCTACCCACGAACGGCTCATCGGCAGGCGCGCCGCCGCGCAGCCATTTGGCATCGAACTCGCGCACGTAACGCTCGGCCAGCGTGCCATATTCGCGAAGGCCCGTCCGCTTCGCCTGAGCCAGCTGAGGCGCAAACACCAAGAGCGGGCCGAGGACCACGCACATCAGAACGCCGACCGTGACGGCGATCTCGACCTTGTACTCAGGCAGTGTGGCCCCGAGGAAGAAAATGCGGTTGGCCAGCTGTCCGGCAAGCAGGGCGCCGTGCGCTACCGCGAGCAGGGCGAAGGCGTAGACCGTGTTGGAGAGAAATCCCAGGCCGCCGACGCGATCCGGATGCGTGGGAACCAAGCTCAACTCGATGCGTGATACCTGCCAGAGAAAACGGCTCCAGATGAATAGTCGAAAATACCAGCGGACCAGCAGGAACTGGAAGATCGGCAGGCTCACGTAGCCATACCACATCCCAGCAAGCGAGACCTTCGAGCCGTCGACGGATGGTATCGCGTACCACGTGGCCGAGTCGAGTGCCAGGTACTCGCGCCAGACGATCTGGATACCAACCACATACACGAAGGCGATCAGCAGCACCTCGGCGAGCACCGAGTTGCGCAGCCGAAATGCCGACGCGATGGCGGCATTGAACCGCGTCATGGCACTCTCGGGAACCACACTGCGTTGCAGGAATTGCTGCACCAGAGGACGCATGCGCCGGTGCACCACGAGCTCGGCAGCGATCAACAGGGGCAGCGCCACCAAAAAGCGAACGTGGACTTCCAGGTCCAGCAGGAAGGGTACGGCCACGCTCCCGCGCAGCACTTGTCCTTCCAGAGCGGAGAGCGCCAAGAGCGGCGGCCAAGCAAACAGCACGAGGACGATGATCCGTTGGCGCACCAGCATCAGCGCATCGTCGGACAGGTGCGCCCGACGCAGAAGCTGGAAAAGCGGTCCGCCCAGGACGAGGGAGAAATCTTGCGGAGCCGGGACCGAACCCAAGGCGTCTCTGGACTCTAATGTCCGGGGCTGTTTGGTGCCGCTTTGACCACTCATTGCCGGTCCCTTCGCTGCGTTCGAGACTATGCCGCCTCTCCCCCATGTGATCGTTCAGACACCGAGCCTGCCTCTATCACATAAGCCGCAGCTGCCGCACGCAGCGGTCGTTTCCCGTGATTGCGCCCACGGAAGACAAGCCGCTCAGACGCCGAGGCCTGACGCCATAGGCGGCCGCTTTTGCGGCGGAGTCCCGCCACCGGCGCTTCCACTCGCGCGGCGTCAGCTCCAGCACGAGCTGGGCGGGGTGTGCCGAGACGCTCGATGAAATCGTGCAGAATACGGGCCTCGTGGATTGCCGAAGCCAGCAGAGATGTCGAGCACCAACGCAGTTGTCGTTATGGAGCGTGCCCTCGTCACCCATCACGATCATCGGGAGCCCGATGGAGAGCATCGTGACGGTGAGGAGGTTCTTCACCTGACGGTTCCGGAGATTCTCGACGGCGGGATCGTCGGTCGGCCCTTCGACGCCACAGTTCCAGCTCCGGTTGTCGTCGCACCCGTCGCGGTTCTGCTCGCCGTTCGCCTCGTTGTGCTTGCGGTCGTACGAGACCAGGTCGTTGAGCGTGAAGCCATCGTGGCACGTCACGAAATTCACGCTCTGCTCTGGCTCGCGCTCTTTGTGGCCGTAGATCTCGGGGCTGCCGACCAGGCGGTCGGCGAAGCGCCGCAGCGAGCCGTGCGCGCCGCGGAAGAAGTCGCGGGCGTCGTCGCGGAACCGCCCGTTCCACTCCTTCCAGCTGTCCCCGACGAAGCTGCCCACCTGGTACAGGCCCGCCGCGTCCCAGGCCTCGGCGAAGAGCTTGGTGGCGGCGAGCGCCGGGTCCGACTCGATGTCCCAGAGGACGGGCGGATTCGGCATCGGCTGCCCCGACTCATCGCGCGTCAGGATCGACGCGAGATCGAACCGGAATCCGTCCACGTGCATCACCTCGACCCAGTACCGGAGGCTGTCCACGATCATCCGGCGGACGGTGGAGTCGTTGGCGTTGAGCGTGTTTCCACAGCCGGTGTAGTCGGCGTAGCGAGTGCGGTCGTGCTGCAGGATATAGTACGTCGCGTTGTCCAGGCCCCGGAAGCACAGCGTAGGCCCATGGTGATCGCCCTCCGCGGTGTGATTGAACACGACGTCGAGGATCACCTCGAGGCCCGCCCGGTGCAGCGCCTTCACCATGTCACGGAACTCGTCGACCGGACCCAGCGGATCTCGACGCGAGCTGTACGCCTGGTGGGGCGCGAAGAACGAGACCGGCTGGTAGCCCCAGTAGTTGACCCCGTTCGGCGCGCTCTGGGCGTCGAACTGGAACACCGGCAGCAGCTCCACGGCCGTCACCCCGAGGTCGCGGAGATACGGGATCTTCTCGATCAGGCCGGCGTAGGTGCCGCGCGTCTTCTCTCCGACCCCCGAGCTCGGATGGCGCGTGAACCCGCGCACGTGCGTCTCGTACACGATGGTGCGCGCGGACGGCCGGCGCAGCGGCGCGTCCCCTTCCCACTCGTACGCGTTCGGGTCCACCACCACGCTCTTCATCGCCGTGGCGGCGTTGTCACCGTGCTCGGCAGCCGCAGCGCGCCGGTAGCCGTCCGGCACGACCACGCCGCGCCCGTACGGGTCGAGGACCACCTTCTCGGCGTCGAATCGCAGCCCGCGCGCAGGGTCGGACGGACCCTCCACGCGATAGCCGTAGATCTGGCCGGGGCGCAGGCCCGGCACGAACACGTGCCAGTAGTGGTACGTGCGGTTGACGGCGGGATCGACGCGGATTGCCCGGGCGGGCCGCGCGTCGTCGACGCCGTCGAAGAGCAGCAACTCCATGCTGGTGGCGTGCCGGGAGAATATACTGAAATTCACCCCCTCCTCGGAAGGCGTGGCGCCGAGGGGGGCACTCGTGCCTTCGCCGGCCCTGGGGGCCGCGGCCGCCATCCGCAGTGCGGTCATCGCGCTGTCCTCGGCGTTGCCTCGACGCGCGCGACCTCCTTTGGCGGGGGCTCCGCCTCCACGATGGCGGCCAGCTTGCCGAGCTCGCGGACCTGCTCGGCCGTGGTGGTCGCGAACAGATGCAGCATCCGCGCGATGATGCCGGTCCATCCGGTCTGGTGACTCGCGCCTAGGCCGGCGCCGTTGTCGCCGTGGAAGTGCTCGTAGAACAGGAGGTGGTCGCGCCAGTGCGGGTCCTCTTGGAACTTCCGGGTGTCTCCATAGACCGGACGCCGGCCGTGATCGTCCCGCAGAAAGAGGCTGGCCAGCCGACGCGCGATTTCCTCCGCAACCTGATACAGGGTCATGTTCCGGCCAGAGCCTGTTGGACATTCGACGGTGAAATCATCCCCGTAGTAGCTGTAATACTGTAGGAGGGCCCGGACGATCAGGCCGTTGACGGGCATCCAGATCGGCCCGCGCCAGTTGGAATTGCCGCCGAACATGCCGGTATCGGACTCCGCCGGGAGGTACGACACGCGGTACTCTCGACCGCCCGCGCGGAACACATACGGATGCTCGGCGTGGTAGCGCGAGAGGGAGCGGATGCCGTAGCGGCTCAGGAACTCCTTCTCGTCGAGCATCGTCGCCAGTACTCGACGGAGCCGGGTTTCGTTCAGGACTGAGGCGAGCCGCCGGCCGGCACACCCGGGCTTGCCCGGATCGTGGATGAAGGCCGTCAGCTCCGGACGCGCCTCGAGGAACCGCCGGAAGCGGTGATATACCTCCGGGTACTTCTCCCGGAGTTCCCCATCGAACGCGGTGACCGCACACAGCGGGAGCAACCCGACCATGGAGCGCACCTTCAGACGCTCGGACCGGCCGTCCGGCAGCCGGAGCACGTCGTAGAAGAACCCGTCGTCCTCGTCCCACATCCCGGTGTCCTCGCCAGCGTGCACCATCGCGGAGGCGATCCACAGGAAGTGCTCGACGAACTTGAGACACATCTCCCCATAGCCTGGCCGCTGCAACGCCAGCTCCACGGCAATCTCGGCCATGTTCATGCAGAAGAGCGCCATCCATGCGGTGCCGTCGGCCTGTTCCAGATACCCCCCGGTCGGGAGCGGCGCGCTGCGGTCGAACACACCGATGTTGTCCAGCCCGAGGAAGCCGCCCTCGAAGGCGTTCTGGCCAGCGCGGTCCTTGCGGTTGACCCACCAGGTGAAGTTGAGCAGCAGCTTGTGGAACGAGCGTTCGAGCCACTCGAGGTCACCGTGGCCGCGGCGCATCTTCTCGAGCCGGTAGGTGAAGATGGTGGCCCACGCGTGCACCGGCGGGTTGACGTCGCCGAAGTTCCACTCGTAGGCGGGAATCTGTCCGCTGGGGTGCAGGTAGCTCGCCCCGAGCATCAGATCGAGCTGTTGCTTGCCGAACTCCTCGTCCACCAGGGTCAGCGCGAGGACGTGGAAGGCCAGGTCCCAGGCCGCATACCACGGATATTCCCACTTGTCCGGCATCGAGAGGACGTTGGCGTTGTACATGTGGTGCCAGTGGTCGTTGCGCGGGGCGGCGCGCCGTCTCGGCTTGAATGGATCGGCGCCGTGCTCCCTGAGCCACTTGTCGACGTCATAGTAGTAGAACTGCTTGGACCACAGCATGCCGGCCAGCGCCTGGCGCATCACATTGGCCGCGTCGGGATCCAGCGATGCGGGGATGACCGACGCATAGAACTCGTCCGCCTCATGTCGGCGCGCCTCCAGCACGGAATCGAAGCCGGCCCCGAAGGGACCCTCGCGCGCGTCCTCTGCCGGCGCGACGTCGCTCAGCCGGAGACGAAGGGTCCGGGATTCGCCCGCCCCCACGGTGAGCGTATAGTCGACCGACACCTTCGTCCCCTCGTTCGCGGGATTCACCGCATCCCGGCGGCCGTGAACGAGGTATCTCCCGATCCCGTCTTTCACGTAGGGCGTGCGGTTGGAGCGATGGAAGAGACGCTCGGCGTTGGTCTCATTCTCGGTGAAGAGCAGCGTTCCGCCGGCCTCGCAGGAAAAGAACCGCTCTCCGATATCCGGATGCGAGGCACGGATCACGCCGCCGGCGTTGGGCGGGTCCGCCTGCCGGAGTACCGGCCGAGGAGCATTGTCATGCGATGACCACACCCTGCGGAACCACACCGTCGGCAGCACGTGTAACGCGGCCGGGTCCGGACCGCGATTGCAGACCGTGATCTGGATGAGGATATCCTCCGGCGACGCCTTGGCGTATTCGACGAACACGTCGAAGTAGCGATCGCGATCGAACACGCCCGTATCCAGCAATTCGTACTCCAGGTCATGGCGGCTCCGGCGACGATTCGTCTCGACCAGGTCGCTGTACGGATAGGCTGACTGCGGATATTTGTAGAGGTACTTCATGTACGAGTGGGTCGGCGTCGAGTCGAGGTAGAAGTAGTACTCCTTGACGTCCTCGCCGTGGTTCCCCTCGCTGTTCGTCAGGCCGAACAGCCGCTCCTTGAGGATGGTATCCTTGCCGTTCCACAGGGCCAGCGCGAAGCAGAGTAGTTGCCGGTCGTCAGAGATGCCGGCCAGACCATCCTCTCCCCAACGATACGCCCGCGAGCGCGCCTGGTCGTGGCTGAAGTAGTTCCAGGCGTCGCCGCCTTCACTGTAGTCCTCCCGCACCGTCCCCCACTGTCGCTCGCTCAGGTACGGTCCCCACTTCTTCCAGGGGACGTCCTGCGTCCGCGCTTCTTCGAGGCGGCGGTGTTCGGCGGTCATGGCTGTCTCTCTCCTCGGGCTACGCCGATGCTTCATGGGAGTGCTTGATTCCTCTCGCAACGGGCGAAACGAAGGTACGCCCCAACGCTCAGAAAATTGATCACCATGGCGACCATGTTCCAGGCGATCACGAGTCGCGACGCAATCAATAGCCCGTAGTAGATCCAGGCAATTTGAAAAACGCCCATGATTCCCGCCATCGTAGGGTTCATGCCCTTGCTTGACCGCCGCTTGAGCATGCCGACCAAGTCTGGAACGGCGGCAAAGGTCGTTCCAAAGCCTGCCACGAAGCCAAAAACTTCAGACCGTTGAAACCTGGGGACGAGCAGGCTCGACGTGTCGCGTACGGTCAGGCCCTCACAGCCACACAGCATGATCACGCTCAGCACGGGAACCGCCTCCGTCATCCTGTCGATAAAATCCGTCTTCACCAGCAGCGTGAAGACGGCGGTCAACAACGTAAACACCAGCGCCTGCACCAGACCAACCAGCAGTTCCAGAAAGTGAAACGGGATCTCGACCGCCTTCTGAGACAGCGCCGTGCTCCATCTCACCCACGGTGGTGCGCCGTTCCTGGCCTGATCGTCGTCCTCCGCGTGGCGCGCGCGGATGGCGGAGATGAGGTCGCCGCTCTCCGAGACGGACGAGGACGGCTGCTCGGACCAGGACTCCTGGCGGCCACCTGCCTTCTCGACCGGGACCGCGAGCGCCTCCGTGTAGGTGAATGTCGTGCCGTCGGCACGCTTCGGGATGACGCGCTGCGTCCTCTGATCGATCTTCCGCACGGTCGCGATCGCGGCGACGGTCTGCTCGTCGAGCGTGCGGGACAGGACCGGGGGCGGGGGCGTGGAGGCCCGCGTCGCAGCGCGCCTGGCAAGACGCCTCTTCCATGTCGGCGAGGCTCAGGGCCCTGCCGTTCGCGCCGAAGAAGCTGCCGGCGAACTCCGCGGAGTAGACCACCACGTCGCACCGGAGGTCCGGCCGGCAGAGGTCGAAGAGCCACCGCGCGGCCGGGGCACGACCATCCGGCCGCGGGGGCGTCGGCGTGGCGACCGGCAGCTGATAGGGGCTCAGGTCGATCACGTCGAAGTCCTCCGCTGGCAGACGTTCCTTGAACACCTGGATCTCCGCAGGTCCGTGGAAGCTGAACGCGCAGACCTCGAGTCGGGCCGCGTGGGCGTCCGCGACGACCAGGAAGAGGCCCAGGAGGAGTGCGACGGACATGATCGATTGGATGGGCCTCCGTCTCCCCGGATACGCGACGTGCCCGTGCGCGCGCTGCCGGCCAGCATCGCCCTGATCGTCGGGCCGGGCGCCGGTCGCGCCGGAGGCGCGGCCGTCCTGCCCGCCGACCTCGTCGCCGCCGAGCAGCGCCTCGCTGCGCGCTTCGCCTCACGCGGGCTCGCCTATCCTCCACGCCGCATCGCGCTCGTGGCGCTCAAGAGCGAGGCGATGAGCGGCGACCGCTCCTCTGCGAGGGCCCGGTCTCGGCACGCGGGTGCCTGCTGGAAAGCGTCCGGCTCGCGGTCCCGGGGTGGCATCGCACACGGGGAGAGCGCGATGGGCGCGACCAGCTGCTCGAGCTGCGCGGGCGAGAACTTGGCGTTCTGTGCTGCTTGGGGAATCCCCTCGGGGCTCGCCTCGTCGGCGCCCCACACCGGGGCACCGATCAGCACGGCGAGCGCATCGGACGGCATGGTGGGCCGATACCCCTCGAACCGGTCTGCGTCTTGCCCTTGCGTGGGCGCGATTCGGTGTGGCCGATATCATTGTCTTCGTCGGCCGCCCAGCGCAGCAGATCGAGACCGTCGGGCGAGATCTCGATGGCCGGTCGGGCCACGCACTGCAGGCCAACGATTCCCTGAAGGCGAAGAATTCATAGCCAGCCGATCGTACCGATGG
>Ga0209056_10008562_pt1 | contig 10486 bp, 12 predicted proteins | sample GraSoiAngelo_114_FD_185876 | JGI IMG/M metagenome (GOLD analysis project Ga0209056, IMG submission 185876) | Grasslands soil microbial communities from the Angelo Coastal Reserve, California, USA - 14_0903_13_40cm (SPAdes) (version 2) | ecosystem: Environmental > Terrestrial > Soil > Grasslands...
CTCTTGCACGGCCCTGGAAGCTTTTTCTTCCGGCGAAGCGGACGGTGATTCTTCTTGGGCAAGCGCTGAGGTGACGAAAGTCAGTGCAACGACGCCGAGAAGCGATGTAATTAATTTCATATGAATTTCCTTTCGTGAAGTTACTCTTGGAACGCAGGATCGCACAGCACCCGTTCCCCCATTCTGGCGGCCGCCGAGCGCAACTTGCACTCAGTTCGCGTTGTCGCTGCAAACCGTATTGGAGCAACTGCTTGTCGGTCAAGCTTATTGCAGCGCTCCGCATTGAAACCGGTAGACGAATCCGGTAAGGCAGACTACTGCTCTGTTTCGCACTTCTGCATGAATCGGAAATCCCAGATCGCTGCGCGTCCAGACAGTGGGACTGAGGTCAACCCCCGCGCGCGGACGACCCCGCCGGAACCCGAGCCGGGTGCGCCGAGCGATCTCGATCTGATGAAGGCGATCCAAGCCGAGGACCCGGCAGCGCTTTCCCAGCTTTACGACCGATACAACGGGATTCTGAAAGCGCTCATTTTGCGCGTGATTCACAACGAAACCGAGGCCGACGACTTGCTACAGGAAATTTTTATGGAGATTTGGAATCAGGCGAAGAATTTCTCCGCGCAAAAAGGCAAGCCGCTCGGCTGGATGGTCACCCTGGCGCGCCGGCGCGCGATTGACGGTTTACGGAAAAAGCAGGCCTACACGCGCGCCGAAGAGCGCTTGCAAAGCGAGACCGAGCAGCGACCTGAGGCCTGGGTGCATAACGCCACCGCGGAAGAAATCGTCTTCAGCGACACGCGGGTCCTTGTGCGCAACGTGATCAACGGACTCCCGCCGGCGCAGCAGCAGGCAATCGAGTTCGCATTTTTTCGAGGCATGAGCCAGCGCGAAATCGCGGCAAAAACGAATACACCATTAGGCACAGTTAAAACCCGGCTTGAATTGGGACTAAAAAAAATTTATGACGGCCTGAAGGAGCTAAGAGATGAGCTTTGAAGAATTCCAGAACCGCTCGCGGCTTTACGTCATCGGCGCGCTGGAGCCCGAAGAGATGGAGGAGTTCGAGAGAGCGCGAAAAAAGTTCGGACAAAAGGCCGAAGATTTTATCGGCGAGTGTTATACCTTGCACGAAGCGTTCGCGTTAAGCTTGCGCCCCGCGAAATCGTCCGCCGCGATTAAGGAACGGCTCATGTCGATGGTACAAGACCGCAAGCAGGGCTAATCGGAATTCTTTCCCGGGCAGTCGCTGACTTCTCGCAAGATAAATTCCTGAAGGAAACCGTAGAAGTTTACCTGGAATAAGCTCAAATCGCGGCGCGACCCGATGGGTGAACGATAGTGATCGCACAGCTCGCCATCAGTGAAATTATACTTCGCGGCAATGACCAGCCTCGCCTGATTGAGCGCACTGAGCCAGGCATCCGCATGCTTCGCCGGAATGCGCAGAGTGCGGTTCGCGAAGGTCTTTTCGTTACCACTCAGTTGCTCCAAGTCGGCGGCCACGGTTTCCGTCGCCGTCCGAAAGAGACGCCGTAACTCCGGTTGCACATAAAGTTTCCATTCCGCGCAAATCTCCCTTTCGCGCGGACCCGCGGGTGGACTGAAGAGTCGCTGCTCAGCGGTTGGCGTTCCCTCCGGATTGGCGCTCGCCGGAATCTGCCGGAGCAATTCCGCCAGGAACGGGTCGAGCTCGGAAATCTCGAGCTTGTCCTCTCGCCGGCAAATTTCCATATCAACCAATTTTCTCCAGCGTCGCGAGCAGGAGATAACCGTGCAGTTGTTGCACGTAAAGCTCCGCTCGCTCGCGCATGCCGCTCCAGAGAATGGAGCGTCCCTTGTGATGCACTTCGAGCATGTGGCGTTCCGCCTTCTCGCGCGGATAGCCGAACACCCGCTGGAACACCATCGTCACATAACTCATCAAATTGACCGGATCGTTATGCACGATCACTTGCCAGGGAAGATCGAGATCTTCTTCCGAGCGCGTTTCCTGTTCGATCACGGGAGCCTCGACCGTTGCAGGATTGGCGTTCTGGTTCGAAATGCTAATCGCTCCCTCGGATCGTTCGCTTTGTGCCACCTCTGCGCTGCCCCGCCGCGGCTGCCAGCTCATAGATGAAATGCTAACATACGCCGCCTCCAGTTCAAACAAGGTCGCGCCCGGCGCTCGCCGCGGCCAGCACCGCTACAGCTGCTGCTTCAACGCCGTTGCCAGAATTTGTCGCTGCATCCTTTCCATTCTTTGCGCCTCGACCTTGTTTCGATCATCAAAGCCGTGCAAATGCAACAGCCCATGCACAATGTAAAGTCGCAGCTCTTGCCCGAGGGAACTTCCAAACCTTCGCGCATGATCGCGCGCCCTCTCGGCGCTGAGAAAAATCTCGCCGTGCTCAAACGTCAGGACGTCGGTTGGTCCCGCCTCTTTCAGAAATTGTCGATGTAACCTCGCCATCCGCCGATCGGAAATGAGGAGAACAAATATTTCGCGCAAGCGTTTTAATTGCGTCGGCTCATTTCGAGGAATGCGAGAACATGACTGCAAAGCTTGTTGGGCGAACTCCTGGAGCGCCGCCACATCGACCGGGACAGTTCGTTGAAGATTGCGCACTGTGATTTCGGGAAGAGCAACCAGGTTCCAGCCGCGACTCATAACGGTCGATTGTCGGTCCTGGCAGCGCGTTGCCGCGCCTGCTCGAGAGATTTGAGGAGCGAATAGAGAATCTCGAGTCGCGGCGTCGGCGTGCCAGCCGCGGCAGCGCGACGCAACGGTTCGCCCCAAATCGCTTCGATCTCGAGCGCTTTTCCGTTTTCAAAATCAATTAAGGTTGAAGGCTTGTAAGCGTCCATTGTCTCCGTGCGCCTCATTTGTTCGTCAGCCGCACCGCGCGCTAATTGATGACCGCACTTGTTTGCCGCGGCGATCACTTCATCCATCAAAGCGCGTGCCGATCGGAGTAAATCTTTGTCGGCAATAATCGCGGCCGTGTCGATGCCGCCGGCCAGGATCGACAATCCGTTGAACGGAATATTCCAGACGAGCTTGCGCCAGCGTTCCAGCGCCAAATCTTCCACGACGCTGCACTCCACACCGCACCGTTTGAATTCCGACGCGATTGCATGGGTGCGCGATCGCGGGGCGCGGCCGTACTCGCCAATAACGATGTGACCGTAATCGTAGCGCTCCACCAGCGTTCGCGAAATTCGATTCAAACAAATGAAGCAAAGCCCGCCCAGGATGCGCTCCGCGCCGAAGTGCGCGGCAAGGAATTCTTCGTTGCCGAGACCGTTCTGCAATGTGAGCAGCGCCGTGCGCTGGTGCAGGAGCGGCGGGACAAGATCGACAAGGTCAGCGTTTGAAGTTGCCTTGACTGCGATGAGAACGAGATCGCACCGGCCGATTTCTTCCGTCGAGTTATAACAATTTACTTCCGCGACGCGAAAATTTTCACCTTTGCCGTGAACAGAGAAGCCCTCGCGTCGAATTTCGCTCAAATCACCGCGCATCAAGAAATGCACGTCGCTCCCGCCGTGCGCCAGTTTCGCGCCATAATAACTGCCGATCGCGCCAGAACCGACAATCGCGATGCGAAAATTCATTACTTCACGCTGGTGGTCTGGTTTCGGACTGAAAATTTCTCGTAATCAATCGCGCGCCTTTATTGAACGTGAAGTAGGCCCACGCCCATTGAAAGAGCACGACGAGGCGATTGCGGAAGCCGACCAGAAAAATAATGTGCACAAATAGCCACGCCAACCACGCCGGCAATCCGCTGAAGTGCACGAAGTTCAGATCGGCCACGGCTCTGTTCCGGCCAATCGTAGCCATGTTGCCTTTGTCCCAATACCAGAATCGCTGCGGTTTGCCTCCTTCAATCATCGCCAAAATGTTGCGCGCGGCGTGACGGCCCTGCTGCATGGCGACGGGCGATACGCCTGGCAAAGGTTTTCCAGTTTGGTGCGAAAAATTTGCCAGGTCGCCGATTACCTGAATCTCAGGACGTCCAGGAATCGTAAGATCATCGTTGACGATCACGCGACCAACCTTGTCGATTGGCACGCCAAGCGTCTTGCCGACAAAGGATGCGTTGTTGCCGGCCGCCCAAATTTTCACGCGGCACGGGATAAATTCACCGCCAACCTCGACCCCGGCTTCGCTGAGATTGGTCGCCTGCACGCCGGTGCGAACTTCGACTCCCAGATCGACAAGCTGCTTGAGCGCGCTCGCCGACAAATCTTCCGGAAAGGCGGCGATGAGACGCGGCTCGCCTTCGACCAAAATCACACGGGCCTGCGACGGATCGATGTGGCGAAAATCGTTCGCCAGTGTGTAACGCGCGATCTCGGCAATCGCGCCCGCCATTTCCACGCCGGTGGGTCCGCCGCCAATAATCACGAAAGTCATCGCTGCTTTGCGCGCCGCTTCATCCGTGATTTTTTCCGCGTACTCAAACGCCATCAACAAACGTCGCCGCAATTCGATTGCGTCTTCGAGACTTTTTAGGCCCGGCGCCAACTTCTCCCACTCATCATGGCCGAAATAAGAGTGTCGCGCGCCGGTTGCGAGGATCAGATAATCATAAGCCACCTCCATATCTCCAAGGTTCACTTTCCTGGCCGCAACATCGACCGACTCTACCTCCGCGAGAATGACCTCGATATTTCTGCATTTGCTCAATACAGCGCGCACGGGCGCCGCGATGTCGGCCGGCGACAGCGCGGCCGTCGCCACTTGGTAGAGCAGCGGCTGGAAAAGATGATAATTGGTGCGGTCGATTACCGTGACGTGCACATCTTTGCACGCCAATTTCTTTGCCGCTTCGAGTCCGCCGAATCCTGCGCCGACAACCACGACGTGCGGTTTTGATACGGGCGCGGCCTCCACATGACAATCTTCCAGCAACACCGCCGGATGAAAGCTCCAAATTCCAAGTCCCAAATCCCAGGGAAGCTCCAAACTTCAATGTCCAAAGAAGGAAAGCTGGCGCTTTTTTCCTTTTGGAATTTGAGGATTGAAATTTCTTTGGAGCTTGATTCTTGGGGTTTGGAACTTTGCCGCTGCCGCGTAGCCTGGAAAGCATCCTAACAAGAGAGCAGGCAAAAAGAATTTGTGATTGCGGCGGCGGCAATTATCTTTCGCACCTTATGCCGAAACCCATTGCCCGCAGCAAAACTAAGAAAGCTGTGAGGAAACGATTCAAGATCACTGGGCGCGGTAAAATTTTGCGCGCGCAATCGGCGCGGCGTCACTTGCTCTCGTCAAAAAATGCGAAACGCAGGCGTCAGTTGGGCAAGACTGCGCAAGTTGACAAAACAGACGAGGCTCGGATCAGAGCAAACTTGCCGTTTGGCTGAGCTATAATGGTCGCCGTGTCGGCTTGAGCGCGAGCTGCTGTCAACAACGCTCCGCGTCAAATTTGAAAACGCCATTGCACGATGTCGATCTTGCGCGAATTTTTCTTCTCCGCCAGGAGCTATGGATGGAGGACGTACGAACCCCGCCAGGGCAGGAATGCAGCAACGGTAGTCTGATCCTCCTTGCCGTAGTTCTCTGGCGGACTTTTTTAAAGGGCGCGACGCCGGGCGCGCCAAAATCCTAAAGAACGGGAACGGAATGGACGGCCCGACGGTCCGTCCCTACCAACGTGAAGCTTCTGAAAGTGAAAACGGCGCGCTTTGCGCAAGTGGTGGAGAAATGCGGGAAACCGGAGGTTTACACACTTTGGCAAAAACCGTCGGCCGATCGGCATTTACAATCGCAGATCAGAAACAATCGCCTGATGACGGTCCAGAAAAGTGAAACTGGAACAGAGTTCGGGGTCGTCGGTTTCAAAGAGCGCAAAGGCGCAAGTCATTTGGTTTTCCCAAAGTCGTTGAAGCGCTTCGAAAATAAGCGCATCGTTGGGATCAACTGGGACTTGGTGAATTCAAGCTGAGGCAGCGCGATAATCTTTCTGCGGAAACGGAAGACGGGCTTCCAGCCTGTCATGGCAAACAGCTGTCCCGGCTGTTGACAGCTGCAGGCGAGACGCCTGCGCGCCATGACAGCCGGGACGGCTGTCTTCCTTCCCGTCATGATCGTGCTAAGATAGAGGGTGCGACATGAGCAAGGGTATCATAGACAATCGACGGACAGAGAGCATTGAACTAAGCAACGAGGAACGTGTTCGCTACTCGCGCCATCTCACCATGCCGGAGGTTGGCATCGACGGACAACGGCGCTTAAAAGCGGCGCGTGTTTTATGCATCGGGGCGGGCGGGCTCGGATCGCCCGTCGCGCTTTACCTGGCGGCGGCAGGACTCCGCACGATTGGCATTGTCGATTTCGACGATGTCGAGCTTTCAAATTTGCAGCGGCAAATTCTTCACGGAACAAAGGATATTAGCCGCCGCAAATTGGAATCCGCGAGGGACCGATTACGCGACGTCAATCCGAACGTTGACATCGAACTGCATGAGTGCCGTTTCTCGAGCGAGAACGCGTCCGAACTCGTGGCGCGCTACGACCTCGTCATAGACGGCTCCGATAATTTCCCGACACGATATTTATCGAACGACGTTTGCGTTTTTGCGCGGAGGCCGAATGTCTATGGCTCCGTCTTTCGTTTTGACGGACAAAGCACTGTCTTCGCCCCGCATTTAGGCGGCCCCTGTTACCGCTGCCTTTTCCCAGAGCCACCAGCGCCAGGGACAGTCCCGAGTTGCGCCGAGGCGGGCGTTCTCGGTGTGCTGCCGGGGATCATTGGGATGGTCCAGGCAATCGAAGCGATAAAATTGATCCTCGGTGTCGGCGAGACACTTGTCGGACGTCTTCTGCACTTCGACGCGCTGAAGATGAAGTTCCGCGAATTCAATGTGCGCCGCGATCCGCAATGCCCAGTTTGTGGGGATGCGCCAACAATCACGGCGCCGATTGATTATGAACAATTTTGCGGAATTGCGGCTGATCTTCCCGCAATTTCCGTGCAGGACTTGAAACGAAAACTTGATGCGCACGAAGCGATTCAGCTAATCGACGTGCGGGAGCCATTCGAATTTGAAATTGCCCGGATCGATGGCGCAAAACTGATTCCGTTAGGTCAATTAGCTAATCGCTTACATGAGCTGAAGCAGAATGGTCAGACCGTTGTTCATTGTCACACGGGCATGCGCAGCGCGCAGGGAGTCCAAATGTTACGGCAAACTGGTTTTATGAACGTTTACAATCTCGAAGGCGGCATCGACGCCTGGGCGAACGAAATCGATCCGGCGATGCAGAAGTATTAGGTCTGCATGTCATACTGACGTGCCTCGAGTTGTAGCCACGGCCCTGTGGGCCGTCTCGATGCGCGCGAGATCTGGAGTGCGGCGACATGTCGCCGCTTTTTTACGAGGCGATCCCGCAATGGCGGGACCTCGTTCCAAAGCGCGGACATGTCCGCGCACTCCAAAGGCACCGCACCGTTCCCGACGTGCCAAAGGCACGCGGCTACAGCCTCTCTAATTATTTCATAACCGCGGCCAACTCCGCGGCGCTCGGCACATCATCCCATTGCCGCAGCAGTTCGCCGCTTCGGCCGAAGACGAATACGCGAAAAGCTGATGATTCGCGCTGCGCGCCGAGTTGCGACGCCGCCGTCCCATCAAAGTCCGCCACGGCGAAGATGTCGCGTCGCGCGTCACGTGCGAGCTTCTTCGCCTCATATCGCGGCTGAAGGCGCTTCGCTTCGGCATCGAGACGGCGGCGCGTCAGGGCCGTCAAGATTATGCGCACTGGTCTGCTGTGGTTTTTGAAATTCAGGACGGTGATCATTCGATAAGTCGGATTGCCGAGGCAATAATCGGGAACGCGCTCGCCGACGGTGCGCGCCCGGTCGATGTTTGATTGTGTCGTTAAGACCACGACCGTCACGTGACCGTCGGCCGTCAAGAGAGTGTTTCCGTCGACATCGACAAAACTCAGCGCGTAACTTTGCCCAGGAGAAAGATCCGCCAGCAACGCGCACGCGCCGGAAAAAAAGAAAGCGAGGTAAAAAAAGAACGATCTCATTTAGCGATTGAGCGAGTTAGAGAGTGAGTGAATTTACTGACTGACAGAATGAATAAGCTGGAAACTGCACAGAAACTACAAGGTCGAACAAAGCAATTCGCGATTCGGATTATGCAGACATTCTCTTCGTTGCCGAAAACTGAAGCTGCAAGAATTATGCGGCGACAATTTCTTCGTTCAGGCACGTCTGTGGCAGCAAAATACCGTGCCGCGTGTCGGGCACGATCTCTCACCGATTTTATTTCGAAACTGGCCGTTGTCCTTGAAGAGACGGAAGAAACATTGTTCTGGCTCGATCTACTGGCCGATTCAAAGATTGTGTCGCCAGATTCATTAAAATCTGCGCGCGGCGAATGCGGCCAGCCAGTCAAAATTTTCTCCGGCTCGCTTGCGACTGCTAAATCCAATCGCTAAATCTCTCACTCGCTAACTCACTCAATGCGCGATTACCGCATTACGATTGCCTTCATCTCGTTGTCGATCTTGCTCGTGTTCTTGCTCGCGGGCTGCGATCGCCTGATAACGCCGCGCCATGCCCAGCTCGTCAAAGACGCGGACAAGAAATCGGCCCAGGGAGATTTTCTGCGCGCGATCAATCTTTACGAAGCTGCGTTGGATGACAGCCCGCGATGCGCTGAGATTCATTACAAGCTCGCCCTGCTTTACGACGACAAGATGAATGACCCGCTCAACGCGCTGCATCATTTCAAGCGTTATCTCACGCTTAGTCCGAACGGATCTCACGCGAACGATGTGAAGAATTCTATGAAGCGCGACGAGATTGCGCTGGTCACCAGCTTGTCGGGCGACTCCGTGCTTACTCGGGCAGAAGCAGCGCGTTTGAGAAATGAAAATCTCAACTTGCGCAAGCAAATCGAAGAGCGTTCCACCAAGTCATGGAGCGTGCCAGATAAAGCGCCATCGCCCAGTCCGCATACGGAGGAAACTACTGCCAGGAAATCGAGCAGCCGAACCTATGTCGTTCAACCGGGCGACACCCTTGCGTCGATTTCGAGAAAGTTTTACAAATCGCCAGCGCGCTGGAAAAAAATCCTCAACGCGAATAAGAAAAGCATCGATGATCCTCAGAAGCTGCGGATCGGTCAGAGCTTGATTATTCCTTAGGAGCCAAGCGTCCCGCTTGCGAATTCGGTGGATCGGTCTCGAATGCTTTCGGGGGCGATGCGAAAACAAATGGGGCTTTGCCGCCTAAATTAGCATCGAGCAAGCCGCACCACTCAGGGGCAGGTTCACCTCGAAGGTGCCCGCGCTGCCATGCCTCTTGCGGGAAACTGCCGAGGTGAGTGGGAGACTGCCCTAGTTGCCAAGATAACGCGCCAGGGCAAACTCAGCGAATCTATTAGTAAATGTGGCTTGGAATCCCACCGCGACAATCTTGCCGTCGGGCTGGAGGACGGCGCCATAGGCTCCGCCATTCAGATCGCCAAATGAGGTGCGGACTTTGCCCCCGATGCCAAAGGTTCTGTCAAGTGAGCCGTTCGTCTTCAGACGCGCCAATAGGAAGTCGGAGTCTGAGGATTCAGTATTGGGATAACCGGCGGTGACAATCTTACCGTCAGGCTGAAGGAAAACGGAGTAAGCGGTTTGGTCAAAACTGCCGAAATCGATAAACATCTTGCCGTCGCTGCTAAAAGTCGTGTCCAGCGTCCCGTTTGAGTTATACCGCGCGACGGCGAAAGGCTCGGACAAACCGTTATTGAATATGGCTGTCCCTGCCGCGACGATTTTCCCGTCAGGCTGAAGAGCAGCGGACCGCGCCTGGTCGAAGTCCGCGTGGCCGAAATCGGTGCGGACTTTCCCCGCGACACCGAAAGTCGTGTCGATCGTGCCGTTGGCCAGATAACGGACGGCGGCAAAGTCATAGAAGGTAGCTGGGTTTTTCGCGGAGCCAACGGCGACGATCTTGCCATCAGCCTGGATGAGAACGGAAAACGCGTCGTCATTGAAACCGTCAAAATCGGTTGTGACTTGGCCCCCATTCCCGAAGGTCGTGTCGGGCGTTCCATCCGGATTGTAGCGCTCTAGTCCGAAGTCAGTATTCGAATTGTCCTCACTGGAAAAATCAACGAAGTCAGTTCCGGCGGCGATGATCTTGCCATCCGATTGCAAGGCCACAGCGAAGGCATAGCTTCCTTGACCCGGAAAACTCGTGGTCACGATCCCACCGTTGCCAAAGGAAGTGTCGAGCGATCCATTCGAGTTATAGCGGACCACTTCGAAATCTCCAAGAAAGGTAAAGGTCGGAAAAGCGCCGCCCGCGACCACTATTTTGCCGTCGGGTTGGATAACGACTGAAGAGGCCACAGCGGCCAGTCCCGGAAAATCTGTCTTCACTTTGCCATTCACGCCAAAGGTGGTGTCGAGCGTGCCGTCAGTGTTGTAGCGCGCGACGGCAAAGTCCTCGCCAGTGTAATCATTGTGTTTGTAAGTTTGCCC
>Ga0209056_10008565_pt1 | contig 10485 bp, 12 predicted proteins | sample GraSoiAngelo_114_FD_185876 | JGI IMG/M metagenome (GOLD analysis project Ga0209056, IMG submission 185876) | Grasslands soil microbial communities from the Angelo Coastal Reserve, California, USA - 14_0903_13_40cm (SPAdes) (version 2) | ecosystem: Environmental > Terrestrial > Soil > Grasslands...
AACGGAACTATCTTACATGGACGGCATACTTAGAAAACTCACCACCCAGACGCAATCATTTCACCGCGCCTCGAACTCCCACCAGCTCGCGGTGTCTCGCCCGCGCTGCCTCTACCACCGCTCGGAAGATCGCTCGCGACCGTTCATCCTGATCCACCGAGCGCTCCGGGTGCCACTGTACGGCTAAAACAAAATGATCAGCCGAAGTTCCTTCGAGCGCCTCGATGACGCCATCGTCGGGACAGTGTGCCACGACCCGCAGCCCGTCTCCGACTGCATCAGCCGCCTGGTGATGGCTGGAATTGACCGGGATCAGCATAGCTTTGCCCTCAGAAGCTGCAGCCGGCGGTTCTTGATCGGCGCTTTTGGCGCGACTGAAGACGTGCCCTTCCCGGTCCAGGGGGCTGAGGCCGTGCTCTTGCCCAACCGCGCCGTTCACAATTGTCGCCAGCGTCGATCCTTGATCCACCACGACGGCATGCGCCACCGGCACGTTTCGTCCTGCAGCGTGGTTCACTCGCCGTTTTTCCAGCGGCAGACATTCCGCCAAGTCCTGGATCAGCGTTCCCGTCCGATACACATTCAAAATCTGCAAGCCATAACAGATGCCGAGGACCGGTTTGCGCATGTTGTAGGCATCCTGAAGCAGCAGTTCGTCGACCGTGTCACGCTTCGGATCGGCCTCCGCTGTGCTGGGATGCCGTGAGGCTTCATATTTGGCGGGATCCACATCGGCTCGGCTGCCGGGCAATAACACCGCGTCACAACGCTCGATGATTTTCATGATTTCGGAAGGAGCCTTGTCCAGCGGGATGCGAACCGGCTCTCCTCCTGCCATTTCCACAGCGCGTTCATATTGTGGCAGGGAACGCGCGACATATTCGGGATCGGAATGCGGGATGGGAATGGCGATTCGTGGTGGCATGACTAGTTCATTTTAAATGGAGAACGGTTGAGCCGAGCCAAGCTCGGCCTGGATAGCCGAGGGCGTGCTGTGCCCACTCGGTTCGTGCAGGCTAAACCGGCTCACCTTTCAGCCTGCCCTCTCAATCTCCGCCAGTGCTTTCGTCTGCCGGTAATGCCGGATTTCCATGGCCAGCGAGAGCACCAATACGATCACCCCGGCGACAACAGCTGCAGGCACAGCAATGTTGCGGTAAGCCAGGGTCACTTTGGGCGCGGCACCCCCACGTATTCTACCCACCAGGACGATCCCTATAATCCCGAGCAACAGGCTTACCGCGAACGAAAGAACAGTGACAAGAAAGGTGACCACCGCGACCCGCAGGGGAATCCCATACCAGCGAGGCTTACGGAACGTACGTTTGGATGGCATCCGTTCCTAGGCTACACCTTCTTTGCGATTGCCAGTGTGGTGTCGTGGGAGGTGCGCTAGAATAACCTGCATGTCGCAAGCCGCCCCCGCGGTCACGCATCCGCCCGCGGAAATCGTTCGTCAGACCCCCGTCTCACAAGCACCAAACGGGATCTGCTATGCCGTCTCCGGCGAGATTACGATCCCCGATTCCGATCTCGATCGCATGGTTGCTGCCGTGCCCCGCAGTGCCGCGGCCGCCCTGGAGCGCAAGGCCTATTACTTCGTTCCGCTCACCGTGAGTCAGGGCGAGGATACGGTGATTGCCGATCGTTACGATGTCTCCCTCAGCGATAATGCGGTGTGTCACCGCAACCTCGACCTCGGCGATTCGCAGTGCGTCTTTATCTCCACGCGGCTCATGGATGACAAGTTCTCAGTGGCGTTCGAGTTTTATATTAATGTCGGCCATGCGGTGGTCGAGCGCGCTGGCGTTTCGCGGGCGTTCGCCGATCTTGTCTGGAAGCAAGTGGAAAGTGGCGTTCGTGGCGAGACGTCGCTCGATGCCTGGGACTCACGAAAGCTGGCTACTGCTACTGGTCCGGCCACTGAGAAGTACAAGAACGAGTACTTCGCTGCAACTTTCGCGGACGCTATCTCGATTTATCTTCTGTCGCTATTTCTTGACGTCGACTATTACGACCTGCGCGAACGCGACTACCCGCTCCTGGCACCCACTCCTTTGGCTGAACGTCTGAGGAAAGCCGCGGAACTGTTTCCGCCGAATCCAGGATTCGAATTCGCGATTTATTACAAGCGGCGGACCTAAGGGCGATGGGTTTAGCCACAGATTTGCCGGCGTTCTTTTCCACACCACGGCGTGCAGCTGCGTGAAGATAACTTCCTCACTGGAAAATAGAAGTAGACAATGTGCTGCGGGCAGTGGCCGCGCCGTCCCTTGTTGCGGGCTGAAGCGCCCCATTCCGCAGCGCAGTAAGCACCTTGTCTTCGATGCCGTAGCGTAAGGATCTGAGGACTTTCGTTCCCATCAGTCGCTTTCTGGTTACAATCATTTCTCCATGCCTGTCACTATCCGAGCCTTTGCGAAGATCAATCTCGGATTGCGCATCGGGGCGCGACGCGCTGACGGGTTCCACGAACTCCGTACCGTCTATCAGACCATCGCGCTGCATGATGTCATCCGCGTGCAAGTTGTTCGCGGCACGGGAATCGAAATCCGCTGTGATGACCCGCGCGTCCCCACGGACGAATCGAACACCTGCTATCGAATTGTGGAGCGGGCCGTACACGCGCTCAAAGTCCACCGGCGGGTAGTTATCGAGATTGAAAAACATTTGCCAGTGCAAGGCGGACTCGGAGGCGCTTCTTCCAATGCCGTGGCGGCGCTCCTTGCACTGGAGCGGGGACTGAAAGAGCAACTGCCCGTCCCTGAGAAGCTGCGGATGGCCGCCGAAGTTGGTTCTGATCCGCCTCTGTTCTTGATTGGGGGAACGGTTCTGGGGATTGGTCGGGGCGAGGAGGCTTATCCGCTTCCGGACCTGCCGGCGCTGACCTGCGTTGTGGCTACGCCGGAAATTGCGGTCTCCACTCCCAAGGCGTTTGCTGGTTGGGACCTGATGATGGCCAGAGGAGAATATCCTCATGGGCGCGACTGGGAGCAGCACGACCGGGGAGGGCACGACTTCAGTCGTGCCGCACACCGGTTCTCCACAAAAGGGGCTTTAGCCACTGATGCATCTGCCGCCGAGTTGCACTCGGCCCGGACGAGCGCGGACGCCAGTCCCTCCTTAGGTCCGGTTAGCGGGAGTGCGCGCCCGCAGGTAAAACCCACAGGGGAGGGTGCTCGTGCCTACTCAGCCCGCTCTAAATTGACTCCCCTCGACCCCTCCGATAGAATGTTGGAGTTCGGCCGCACGGTTTCTGCGTGGCTGAGCGGTTTGCCCCAGCGTGGAATCAAGTCTGGCAGGCCTGCATCCGGTGTCCCTGTTCGTATCGGCAGGGGCCGGGCCGAGACCCCGCTTCTCGACCGCGTCCGTACCGGGATCGAAAACGACTTTGAACAAGTCGTCTTTCCTCAGTATCCCGAACTACGTGAGATGAAGCGTGTGCTTGAGCGCGAGGGTGCGCAGTATGCCTCGCTGTCCGGATCCGGTTCCGCGATTTATGGCCTGTTTGCGTCGCGGGCCGCTGCGGAAAAAGCTGTGGCTACTCTGCGGAAAAGGGGTGTTCCAGCGGAGGCGACAACCACTCTCACAAGGCAGCAATACTGGAAGAAGATTTTCGAGTGACGATTTCAGATTGCAGATTTCAGACTCATGGTTATAGTGGGAGACGAGCCTTTCATTCTACAATCTGAAATCGCTAAATCGTGTGTTACTGGGCCGTCGACTAATGGTAGGTCAAGTGCCTTTGGAGCACTTTGTCTAGGTTCGAATCCTAGCGGCCCAGCCAGAAATGCAGCTCTCAGCCATTAGCTTTTAGCTTGGGCACGGGAGCTGGCAGCGGCGAATTGGGCTAATGGCTAGGAGCTAACAGCTAAGAGCTAAACTTATGGCAACTCTCGTGACAGCGACGGAAAAGAAGGTTCAGGCGGGCGTGGACGAGAAGCCGGAGCGCAAGCCTCAGCGCGCCCGTGTCGACGACAAGTTCAAGATCTTCTGCGGCACAGCCAATGAGGCCTTGGCGGACGAGGTCTGCGCCTTCCTTGGCTTGCACCGCGGCCAGGCGATGGTCACCCGGTTCAAGGACGGAGAAGCCTACGTCCAGATCCAGGAGAACGTGCGCGGTGCCGACGTCTTCGTGATCCAGCCGACCTGCCGCCGCGTGGACGAACATTTGATGGAGTTGCTGCTGATGATTGATGCGCTCAAGCGCGCCTCAGCCCGACGTATCACCGCTGTCATCCCTTATTTCGGCTACGCGCGCCAGGACCGCAAGGACAAGCCGCGGGTGCCGATATCCTCCAAGCTTGTGGCCGATCTGCTCACCACCGCCGGCACTGACCGTGCGCTGGTCGTGGATCTGCACGCGCCGCAGTTGCAAGGCTTCTTCAACATCCCAGTGGACCACTTGTTTGCTTCTCCTGTGTTGGTGGACTACTTCAGGAAGTTGAACCTGCCGCATCTGACCGTAGTGTCGCCGGATGCTGGCGGCGTGGAGCGCGCCCGCTTTTTCGCCAAAAAGATGGACGCCGCACTCGCCATCGTCGACAAACGCCGCGTTGACATAAATGTTGCTGAGGTCATGCATGTCATCGGTGACGTCAAGGGCCGCACATGCTTGGTGATCGACGATCTCATCGACACTGCCGACACGCTGGTCAAGACCGCGCATGCGCTTCTGGAAAATGGCGCCAGCGCCGTCTATGCCTGTGCCTCGCATCCGGTGCTTTCTGATCCGGCGGTGAACAATCTCTCGAATTCTCCCATCGCTGAAGTGGTGGTGACCAACACCATTCCGCTGACCGAAGCCGCGAAGAATGAGCCCAAGATCACGGTGCTATCCATTGCTGGCCTGATTGGACGCGCCATTCAGTCGATTCACGACGAAACTTCAGTTAGCAAATTATTCGTGTAGGAACAGGAATCAAGATTATGGCTACTGCAACCGAAACCAAAGTTACCGAGACCAATATTTTGGAAGCGCAACCGCGCACTCCTGGAACAAAGAATGATGCCCGGCGGGTACGCCGGAGCGGCAAGATTCCCGCGGTGCTCTATGGTGCAGGCAAAGATGTGGCACCGCTCAGTGTGGATCCACGCCAGGTGCTCCGTATCCTGCATTCCGCAAGCGGTCACAACACGATTTTCGAGCTCTCGCTGAACGGCGGCGAGCGCACCAAGGCCATGATCGTGGACTGGCAGTTCGAGCCGATCAAGGGCAAGCTCCTGCACATTGATCTGAAGCGCATCGCCATGGACCAGAAGCTTACGGTGATGGTACCGATCGTGCTGAAGGGCGAAGCCGCTGGTGTGAAGCAGCAGGGTGGCATTCTGGAGCAGGTGCTGCGCGAGATTGAAATCGAGTGCTTGCCCGGCAACATTCCGGCTTTGATCGAGGCGGACGTTACAGAGTTGGTCTTCGGCAAGGTGCTGCGGGTCGCAGACCTGCCGCACAGTGACAAATTCAAGGTGCTCACGGACGAGAACCAGAGTGTGGCGCACATCATCAGTGTGAAAGAGGAGGCGGCGCCGGCACCGGAAGCCGTGGCTGCCGAAGCTGCCGCCGTACCGGCAGAACCCGAGGTCATCAAGAAGGGTAAACAGGAGGCCGAAGAAGAAGCTGCCGAGGAAGGCGGCGCAGAGAAGGCAGCAAAAACCGAGAAGAAGGAAAAGAAATAAGCGATTTCTGTGCGGCCGTGGGCGAGCAGCGGTATCGGCAACAAGATCACTTGGGGTCGAGCGAAGCTTGGCAATCAAAACACGGGAAGTTGACAAGGCGTGAAACTGATCGTCGGGCTGGGCAATCCCGGAATCGAATACCAGTTTACGCCGCACAATCTGGGTTTTCTCGCTGTCGATCGCATCGCGAACGATTGCGGTGTCGAGATCAGGAATCGCCAGTGTCGCGCGCTTACAGCACGGGCCAAGATCGGAGCAGAACAGATCCTTCTGGCCAAGCCGGAGACGTACATGAACCTGAGCGGCCTCTCAGTACGCGAGCTGCTTGTGAAGTACGAGCTGAACCCGGTAACTGACTTGGTTGTGATTTATGACGAGCTGGACCTGCCGCTGGGCACGATTCGCATCCGGCAGCGTGGCAGCTCGGCGGGTCACAACGGGATGGAGTCGTTGATTGGGGCGCTTGGTACGGAAGAGTTCCTGCGAATCCGGCTGGGCATCGCGCCGGATGGCAAGATTAAGAACGGTGTGCGATACGTACTGAGGCCGTTCACGAAAGCGCAACTCAAGGCAGTGGACGAGGTACTGGACAAAGCTGCAAAAGCTGTGAAGGTGATTTTGACTGACGGACCCGCGGCAGCCATGAACCGCTTCAACCGCAAGGAGGAGCCGGAAGATTAGCTGCGAATTTGCGCGCATGAAAGAACAACCATCCTGAGAGGCCTTCATGGCGGCTCAGAATGACAATGGTCTTGATTTCGTTCGTGTGAAATGCGTGGCTCAGAATTTGGAGACCTAATCATGAATCGCACTTATGAATTGATGTTTATCGTTCGGCCTGACATGGTGGAGGCGGAACTCGACAAGTTGATTTCCACCTTGGAGTCCCAGGTGGCCACCTCGGGCGGCACGGTGAAGAGCGTCGAACGTATGGGCAAGCGTCGTCTCGCCTACACTGTCCGACGATTTCAGGACGGTATGTACGTACTGCTCACGGCAGAGGGTAGCGGCGCGCTCATCCACGAACTAGAGCGCCGCTTGCGCGTGACCGAACCGGTGATCAAATTCCTCACCGTGCGCGTCGATGAGGAACAGAAGCGCCTAGACAAGATCAAACAAATCCGCGAGGCACGCAAGAAGAAGGCGGCACCGGCTCCGGCCGAAACGGGCGGCGAAACGGGCGGCGAAACAGCCGCGGTTACGGCATAGGAAGTAGGTCGATGAAGGGCGAGATCTCGCCTGGCGGCCTCGTTTTGCTGACGGGCGAAGACGCCCGTCCTCCATAGTTTAGAGAATGAAGGAGCATCATGGCTGAAGAAACCAGAACCACATCCGCACCCGTTGGCGAGCGCCCGGCAGGAGAGCAGCGGCCTGGGTATCGCGGCCCGCGTCCCGCCGGCGGCCCTGGCGGTCCCCGGGAGGGCGGCCGCAAATATTTCCGCCGCAAGAAGGTCTGCAAATTTTGCGTGGAGAAGATTGAGGCGATCAACTACAAGGACGTTCGTCTGCTTTCACAATTTGTGGCCGAGAGCGGCAAAATCGTGCCACGGCGTTTGACCGGGGTCTGCACTCCGCACCAGCGACGCCTCTCGACCGCCATCAAGCAGGCGCGCAATATCGCTCTGCTGCCCTTTGCGGGCCGGCCATCGTAAACAGCAGCCACGGATCAAAACAGATTTTTCTTAATCGGTGAAAATCTACTCAAATCCGTGGCCACATACGAGATTTCACATACGGAGTCATTATGGAAGTCATCCTGAAAGAAGATGTAGCCAAGCTCGGCTCGCGGGGCGACGTGGTAAAGGTTGCCGAGGGTTATGGCCGCAATTTTCTTTTGCCTAAGAAGCTTGCCATTGAAGCCACGCTCGCCAACAAAGCCGTCATCGAGCAGATGAAGGCCGCGTCCATCCGCCGCTTCGCCAAGGAGAGAGCCGGTGCCGAAGCGTTGGCGAAACAGTTTGACGGCGTCGAAGTCTCTTTCCACCGCCGCACCGGCGAAAAAGACCAGCTCTTCGGTTCAGTTACTTCCGGTGACATCGCGGACGCGCTCGCCAAGAAAGGCTTCAACGTGGACCGTCGCAAGGTGCAGCTCCACGAACCAATCAAGACATTAGGTGAGTTCACAGTCCCGATCAAGCTTCACCGCGACGTGACCACTCACCTGAAGGTCGTCATCGAGAAGGAATCCGCGGAATAGATCTGTGGACGCTTATCGCGGATCGGTACGTTCATATTGCGGGGCGTTAGATTGTTTCTCAGTTTCGTTTCTAAGTTTCACATCTACAGCTATTTACAATTCTTTTACAAATTGCTGACATTCCAACTGTATTGAGCAAGAACCATGCCAAATCCTATAACCTTGCTTACCGTTCCACCCCTGCCACGTCCATAACTATGCAACCGGAAAGCAAGCACGGGTACCGAGGTTGCTGAGGACAAGGCGAAATGCCGGCCGATTCGTGGGCTGTACCCTTTGCGGTTGGCAAGTGTTCCCATCCCGGCGCCGCAAGCGACAGGGTAGGAAGAGACAGTGGAACCCAGGACCCCATTACACGGGGCCACATGGCTGGGCATAGTCTAAGCCGCATAGATGACACGATGCTGATCCGAGAGGCGCAGCGCGGGAATCGCGCTGCCTTCGAGGAACTGGTCCGTCACTATGATCAGGCGGTGCTCCGGCTGGCTCTCCACCTCACCGGATCGGAGCCCGACGCTCAGGACGTTTACCAGGAAGCGTTCTTGAAAGCGTATAAGAACGTGGGGAGTTTTCGGTTTGAATGCTCCTTCTACACCTGGATCTATCGCATTGTGACTAATCTGTGCCTGGATCACCTGCGTAAAAAACAGGTGCGCAAGGAAGATACTCCGGTCGCGGTCGATTGCTCCGGGCAGGAGTACGACCTACTAGACCAGGTGCCCGATGGACGCGCCGCGGCCAATCCCGAGCGCGACCTCATGCGCCGCGAACTCGGTAGCCACATCAACCGGGCACTGGAAAGGCTTACGCCGCGGGAGCGCATGGTGTTTGAGTTAAAGCACTACCACGGCCTGAAACTGCGCACTGTGGGTGACATCCTGAATACGACTGAGGAGACGGCGAAAAATACTTTGTTCCGTGCCACGCAAAAGTTGCGTGGCGCACTGGCGGATATGCGATGAGAAGTTTGCGTAGGGACGCGCGCCCTCGCCCGTCCGGGCGTTCGAAGCTCAGTGCCAAGAGTTCTGTTGAGGAGTAACCCCACTACGAGGGGGGTGCAATTATGAAATGTGAATGGGTAAGAGAAAACATCCTGCTCTACGTTTATAACGAACTTGCCGATGACGCCCGCTACGAACTGGAGCAGCACTTGGGGCGCTGCACGGATTGTGCCGCCGAACTAAAGGCGACGCGCAGTTTCCATTCGACGATTTCGCATCCGGTCGAAGAGCCAACTCCGAACCTGCTGACCGCCTCCCGCGTGCGTCTGCAGGAATCGCTCGAAACTGTCGCACAGGGCGGCTTCTGGCAACGCCTCACATTCGATCCAGCCAACTGGCTGCGCCAAGTCCGATTTTCTCCCGCCCTTGCCGCGGCCATTTTTATTGTGGGCTTCGCCGGCGGTATCGGCGCAACATACAAAGTCATTTCCGGAAACAACCCTGGTGGCAGCATCATCGTAAACAAACAAGAACCGCCGGCACCTGTCGAGTCTGCGATCACGGGCATCCGCTCCATTAATCAGGAGCCCGGTTCCAACCAGATCAGCACGGTCTCCACGCGGCAAACCCAGGGTTCGTTGAACGATCAGCGCATCCAGCAATTGCTGCTTTTCGCCGCCCGCAACAACTACAACTCTGGCGTGCGCATGGATTCGGTAGACCTGCTGACCCAGAAGCCCGACGACAACCGCGTACGCGAGGCCCTGATTTATGCTCTGCGATACGACTCGAATCCGGGTGTGCGGCTCAAGGCGCTGGAAGGCTTGGGATCGTATGTGAAAGATGATGTCCGGGTTCGTGACACCGTACTAGAAGCTTTGATGAACGATTCCAATCCAGGCGTGCGTGCTCAAGCGCTCCATCTTCTTGAGCCCGTGAAGGCCGATAGCAGCGTCCGCGGTGTGCTGCAACGCCTGGCCGAGAACGATCAGAACCAGTACATCCGGTCGCAGGCCCGCACGCTGTTGGCTCGGTTGCCAGAAATTGACTGAGTGATTCGTATCAGGCACGGCTTCAACCGTGCTCAGCAAGGAGACGAAAACAGAAGCTACATGTTGAAAATATCACTTAAATTTGCTGGGACGCTGATGGTGCTGGTGTCTCTTGCTTCTCTCGTGCCAGCACAACCGCAGAATCGTGTTTATCGGGAGGGCGGCGGCTGGGCCGAAGAGATCACTGGCTCTTTGCCTGCTGCCAAGAATCTCCGGGTCAAAGTGGATGTCGGTTCCGTTCGCATCGTGGGGGGCTCGCAGCAGGGCATCAATTACGTAGTTCGTAATCATGCTTACAATTCTTCGGAAGACAAGGCTCGCCGCGAGTTCGACTCCTATAAGATCAGCGCTTATATTCGCGGAGAGACCGCCTGGGTCGTAGGTGAGTGGCAGGGCGGCAAACTGCCCAGTAAATGTTCTGCCGAGTTCGTGATCAATACCCCGCGCCAAATGGAATTGGTGAAGGTAGAAACGGAGGGCGGCAGCGTTTCCGCTACCGGCATCGCCGGTCGCGCCGACGCACAGAGCGGCGGCGGCAGCATTCATCTGGACGACATTGGTGGTGCCATCAACGCTGAAACCGGCGGCGGGTCGATTGACGTGGGTAGCGGCGGGGGCG
>Ga0209056_10008566_pt1 | contig 10485 bp, 9 predicted proteins | sample GraSoiAngelo_114_FD_185876 | JGI IMG/M metagenome (GOLD analysis project Ga0209056, IMG submission 185876) | Grasslands soil microbial communities from the Angelo Coastal Reserve, California, USA - 14_0903_13_40cm (SPAdes) (version 2) | ecosystem: Environmental > Terrestrial > Soil > Grasslands ...
GTGCGGGCAATCTCTTTGTGACGGACCCGGGCAGCGATTCGATCCTCAAATTCACACCTGATGGAAAGAAGAGCACCTTCGCCACCGAGATCAGCGACCCCGGCGACATGGCCTTTGACGCAGCGGGCAATCTCTTTGTTTCTGGCAGTGGCTTGATCTTCAAATTCACACCGGATGGAACCCGAAGCACCCTCGTTTCGGACCGAGTCTCACCGGATAAACAGTGGGAATATCACTCTGCTGAGCGCGAGCGCATTGTTAAGGCAGGCACAAGTCAAACGGTGTTGGATCTTTCCGAAGAGCTGCCTGACCTCGAGAATGCAAAAATAGTCTGGGCGCCCGATTCAAAACGCGTTGCGTTCAATTATAGTCTGCCGTGCAAGCATTGCACGTATGACACAATCGCGTTTTATCAGCTGCGCGACGACAAATGGGTAGCGTTGCGTTCACTCGTGGACGAGAGGTCTGAGCGCGGCCAGTTGGCGCAACTCGCCAAGGACCACTTGCCGAAAAGCGCCCACGAACGCCGCATTTGGCGTTCCCAGCCGACACATGACCTTCTAAAAGTCCGGGAGTGGATCGACGCCAACACCGCGATCCTTTGTGCCTATTCCCAATGGTTTATGGGTGATGAGCAGGGACACTTGGAGGCGAATTTTCTTTTCACATTGAAGTTCGATGCAGACGGCAACTGGAAGATCGTCAAAACGCATCGGATGTCGGATAAAGAAGTCGAAAAGCGAGACAAGGGAGAATGAGAGTGCTTTTCATCTTCGTCCCAGTCGTCGCCTGCACTATCCATTGCAGTATTTCCACCATGGGCCTCAAATGACGTCAACTAACGCGAATAAAGCCTTCCCGGAATTCAATTCACCCGCGTCTATTCGCGCCTGCCGGCCGTGGGGGGTGATTCGCTGGCAGACTTGGCTAGCCGGAATTTTGATTCTGTTGTTAGTTCCAAACTCTTTTGCGCAGACCGACTTTTCGACATTCTGGCACAAATTTAAATCCGCGGTCATCGCTGGTGATAAAGCGACGGTCGCAGAGATGACGAAATTCCCAGTGTCGATGCCCGCCTTTCAAAAGGCCATAAGGAACAAAGCGGATTTTTTGCGACGTTATGACGAGATCTTTAAAGGCGAGGCCAATGCTGTCCAATGTTTCGCAAGCGCTAAACCGCAAAAACAATCCGCAGGGCGATATGAGATCTATTGCCCTTTCAAGGAAACTCCAAAGGACTGGGAAAACGCACCGATTCGCTTCATTTTCGAGCTAACCAAGGGCGGCTGGAGATTTGTCGGCCTCGACAATATTAATGAATGACAGCGGATTAACGCCAAAACAATGAGATGGTTTTTACCTTCGTCACAATCGTCGTGTGCATGGTCAACTGCGGTCTTTCTGTTCTTGCCGCTGATGAAGAACCGGTAGCTACGCAGAGCCCGTCTGAAGAGTCAACCCCGCCGCCGGGCACCGCTGAAGAACAACCTGAAGTTCTTTACACGAGTCCGACGGGCGCGTTTCGAGTGGTGCAAGTCAGCGCTACACCCACCAGCGATGACGAAAGCGGGAGAGACTTTTGGATCGTATCGACACGGGATGAGACCCGTCGGACGAAGCTTTATTCGAGCGAGATAACCTTCCCGACCGCGTTATACTCCGCGCCTGGCGAGCGGTGGTTGTTCGTGGAATCACATCAGGGTTCGTGCCTGCAACGCGGAGATCTTTATCGTCGCAAGGATGACGATACCTTTGAAGGGGCGCCGTCATTCAGCGAGCGGGCATGGAAGGATGCGGTGAAACTCGGGGCGTTTAAAACCAATTACTCCGCCGAAGGCATGTGCGCGATGATCGAATTTGGCTGCTGGAGCCTCGACGCCTCCCGACTTTTGATCGTGATGCTTGGTGGCGAAGACCGACGGTCGACCGACCAACGGCACATTTATTTCAACACCCGCACACAACACTTCGAGCTTGCCAATTACCTGCGCAAACTGAATAAGACCAAGTCTGAGATGCTCGTTTGCGCTGAACCGGTCGATCCTTTGCCGAGTGAAGTGGAGCTAAAAACGAGATTTGACGCTCTGGATAGACAATTAAACAAGCGTTATGCGGAGGTGATCGCCACGTCCGTCAAAGACCGGGTTCCGGTGGTGCGCGAAGCTCAGCGCAACTGGATCAAGCATCGCGATGAAGGCGCCAAATTCTACGTTGCGCTTTTTCCGCCAGCGGAAAAGGAGCGCCGCCGTCTTCAGTTTCTTTGCGACGTCACCGCTGCTAGAATCGATACGCAGCCGGATGAGGCATGGGAGCTCTAGCTTTTTGCGGGAAAGCTTTCTGCTCGTGTGATTACTGTCGCTCTTTGAACGTCTGACGCGGATTGGTAGCGAGATAGTTGTTGATCGCGCTCAGAAACGGCTCTGCGAGATCTTTCAGTTTCTGTTCGCCGACTCCCGGGATGCGGCGGAACTCGCTCGCGGTCGTCGGGTAGTTCCGCGCCATTTGCCGCAGCGAGACATCCGAAAAAATTACGTAGGCGGGCACATCGCGCTCGTCGGCGAGTTTCCGACGCAACACACGCAACTGCTTAAACAACATTTCGTCGCATTCGATCGCGCCCGCGCGGGCTTTTTGATCCCGACCGACAACTTCAATCTGTTTTGTGAGTGTAATCGGTGTGCGATCGCGCAAGGTTTCCCGGCCGACTTTTGTCAGCGTCAACGTTGCGAACCTTCCGGGCGCGCATTCGATAAGGCCGAGCCGGAGCAACTCGCGCCCGATCGCCTGCCAGGCTTCGCGCTTCAATTCGCGGCCAATGCCGTACGTGGACAACTCATTGTGACCTCGTTGCCGGATCGCTTCCGTATCTGCATCACGAAGAACATCGACAACGTGATTCAAGCCAAATCCGAATCCACTTTTGGCGTGGACGCGATGGACGCAGGAAAGAAATTTCTGCGCCGGAATGGTGCCATCGAACGTCTCGCGCGGCGCGAGGCAATTATCGCAGCCTTCGCATGAGGGTTTGGAATATTGCTCGCCAAAATAGCGCAGGAGCGTCGCGCGCCGGCATTCGCGTGTCTCGGCGTAATGCACCATCTGCTGAAGCTGTGCCCGCGCAATCCGCGCTTCGCTCTCACTCTTTTCATCGATGAAATGGATTTGCTTGGCCACGTCGCCGGCGCTGAAAAGCAACACGCATTCACTGGGCAGACCGTCGCGTCCGGCGCGGCCGGTTTCCTGGTAGTAGCTCTCGAGATTTTTCGGCAGATCGTAGTGCACGACGAAGCGAACATTCGGCTTATTGATGCCCATCCCGAATGCGATGGTTGCCGTAACGACTCGGACGTCGTCGCGCAAAAATGATTCCTGGTGTTTTGTCCGCTCGGAGGATGTTAGCCCCGCGTGATAAGGCTTTGCGCTGATGCTGTCGTTGTTAAGATTTCGCGCCAGCGAGTCGGTGCTTTTTCTGCTGGCGCAATAAACAATCCCACTCTCGTTGGGCCGGGCGCGAATGAATTCCAGCAGTTGTTCGTAGGCCGACGTTTTTGGAATGACGCGATAAGTGAGATTCGGCCGGTTAAAGCTGGCGACGTAGCAGTGCGGCTCACGCAGTTGCAGCTGCTTAATGATGTCGACTCGTACCCGTTCGGTCGCAGTCGCGGTAAGCGCCATGACCGAAGCATTGGCAAAGTGCTCTCGCAATTTCTTCAGCTCGCGATACTCCGGCCGGAAATCGTGGCCCCATTCGCTGATACAATGCGCTTCGTCGATGGCGATCTGGGCGATGTTCCAGCTGAGCGCGCGCTCTAGAAATGTCTCCAGCATCAACCGTTCCGGCGCGACGTACAACATTCGATACTCGCCGCGATGCAATCCACGCCAGCGCGCCTTTGCGTCTTCCCGTTCTAACGTGGAATTCAAAAATGTCGCTGAAATCCCACTGGTCTGGAGCGCATCCACCTGATCCTTCATCAGCGAAATGAGGGGCGACACGACAATGGTCAATCCATCCTGCAACAGTGCCGGCAATTGGAAACAGAGCGACTTGCCGCCCCCGGTCGGCATCAGCACAAACACATCACGCCCGCCGAGCGCATCGCAGATGATCTCCTCCTGCAGTGGCCGAAACTCGTCGTAACCGAAATGCTTCTTGAGAGTCGCCTTCAGATCCACAGAGCTCGTTTTAGCCACGCTACGATTTTCTGCCGAGCATTGTTTCCTTGTGCGCCCTGGCGAGACAGTGCAGAACGTGGGATCGAACCAAAACCCGATCAACAACCTTCATGTGTGTAGTGCTCGTTGTGATTTTTGCTTTAGCTTCGATGTTGCTTCAGCCGAAAAGTGCGGTTGCAGCGCAAGATAGCGATTTCGCCGTGGGAGTCTTTGGTCGTGAATTGCCGGCCGACGCGCCCGCCAAATATCGAGAGGACTATCTTCTGGCGCCGTCATCTATTTCGCCGAACCAGAAGCTCGCGCTCATCTATCCGAGGGAAGGCGATGAATTTCCGACCCGGCCGGAGTCCGGAACAGCCGACAATTACCTCGTCGCACTGGACCCATTCCGGATCGTGGGCCCGTTGCCCGTCGGGTACTTCGAGGAGATCAATCACAAAGGGCTTTCTGTGAATTGGGCGAAAGACAGCTCGGCCGCTGTGATCGTCAGCCAGGGTAAATGGAGTCCGCGTTGCGTTATTGCGTTTGAAGTTAGAGACGGGCAAATCGTGCACCAGCGCGAGCTTTCGGAAGCGGTATCGGACTTTCTTCAGGTGGACTACGACAAATGCGGGCCGGAGGATTTCATGGAAATTGCTCTTAGCGGAAGCTGGAAACTGAACGCCAAAAATCAGGTTATCGTTAAGTGCATCTCCGACAGCAACGGTAAAGGCATTCCCGGGAAAAAATCATGGCGAGCTCGATTTGAAGGCCTCTGGACCGTGGCAGAAGAGAAATGGCTGCAGAAGAAAGTGACGCCGGTTTTCTGCCGAAACTATCGCGATTCTGATTCGCCCAAGTAGCGCGCCGCTGTTTGGTCGACAATAAGATTTCGCTGGTCGCTTCCGCACGCGTTTGCTTTTAGTCGCGGCGTCGTGTTTGCCGAGAACTGTTGGCTTGTGTGGCGCACGGAAAAAGTGCAAAACGTCGGATATGATCAAATCGCCATTGATTGTCTGTGTAGCGCTCTTGTTGCTAGTAGTCGGAGTTCCGGGGCAGGAGAACAATCCCGCAGGAATTGTTCATGGCCCAAAAGCGGGCTTTAACATAAGTGCGCCGGAAGGCTGGGTGCTGGACACTGAGTCAGCCAAAGGACAGGACTTGCCGTGCGTTCTTTACCCGAAGGGCTCATCGTGGGCCGATGCGAAGACCGGGATGTACGCGAAGGTAGCCAGCCCCCAATGGGAAGGTGTAGAGGCATTTGTGGCATGGGCTATCCAGGGCATGAAGGAAAAGCACGGTACGCCGAAGCAGAAAATCGCGGTAGGTAAAACTAAGGACGGACACGATTACTTCATTAACGAATACCCTGCGACAAAGACTTACTCGCAGTGGGAACGCGTGGGCTACGTCCAACTTCCGCAGGGAGTCGCTTACATCGTTCTCACCTCGCGCGATAAAGCGAGCTACCAAAAAGATTCCGGTCAACTCGAGAAAGTTCTGAAAACCCTGGTCTACGTCGAGCCGAAGTCCGAGGCGGCGAGCGGCCAGGAATACGCTCGCCGTTACAGACAACTGCTGGATCAGCATGCGGAGGGACAGATCGAGCCGCTGCTTACCGAGTGGCGGGAGAAGGCGCCTGACGATCCCGACGCATGGATCACGAGCGCGAATTATTATTTTAACCAACGCCAGATGAGGATCGAGATGAAGGAGCCCCGCCCAGGTGACATTACGATGACGGATCCGAGAACAGGAAAGGTGGGAACCATTGTCCACGAGGTAGATAAACCGGGTATGAAGCGGGCGGTCGAGCTTCTGCAGGAAGCGACGACGAAATTTCCCGATCACCTCGATATCTGGTGCGGGCTCGCGTTCTTTTACCAGGACTCCGGCGATTTCGACAATGAGTTGTCGACGTTGAGGAAGATGGTTGCGTATGCCCGCGGTCACCCGACTCAGCTCAAGTGGTTGAAAGGCGAGCCGCTAGGCCAGCCAGCTGACAAATTCATTCCAGATAAACTGCACGAGTACGGTTCGTATTACGAGCAAAAGGAAAACGCGGAGGATGATAAGCGCTGGTTCCAGATTTCGACAGTGGCAACCGATCAATATCCAAATGACCCGCAAGGCTTCAAAGATGCAGCCGGTTATTGGGCCGATATTGGCGAATGGCAAAAGGCGCGCGAGTCCTTCGAAAAAGCGCACCAGCTCGATCCGAAATCTGTTGTGGCGTTGATTGGCCTCGGACAGATCAGCGCTGAGATGAAAGACTTCGTAAGCGCACGAAAATACTACGAAGACGCTTTAAAACTGGAGCCGAACGGCCAGTACGCGCAGAATGCAAAGGAGGCCTTACGAAAACTGAAGAAGAAGTAGCAACTGAAGGCGATCTTCGGGCCGAAGTTTCCATTAGTGGCGCGCGTTCGCGTATGAAAAGAAACATTCTCATTCGGTTTTGGGTTGTTGTTGGAATTTTCGCGCTGGCGGGCAGTGCGTCAGGCGCGCTCTCAGTGGAGAAGCAGGTGAAAAAGTTAGCGGCGCGTTATACTCAAGTCGAAGACCAACTTGCACGCTCGGTCCGTTATACCGGCCGCAACGATAAGGGTGACAGCGAGCAAGCGTGGTTCAACGACGCGGATGATTTAATCAAGCTGGCGGTGGAAAGCCACAACGGCAATCAACGCGAGCTGACGGAATATTTCGCGCTCGATTTTGATAATGACTACGACGGAATGTTCATGCTCGTGCGCAAGGAAACGCCGGCGCCCGACGGCGGCACGCAAGTGGAAGAATCGCGCAAATATTTTGGCGAAGAAAAAAACGGTGGTAACGGCGTTCTTATTCGCGAGCTGCGCAAAAGCGCGCGATTCAAACCGGGCGAACCGACGGACACCGTGCACACGCCGAATGTATTTGTCGATCTTACCAAGAAGGCGAATCAGCCGAGCGAGGATCAACTGAGGGAAATTTTGAATGCGCCGACGAAAATGGCCGAAGAGCTCAGAAAAGGTGCGCTGGAGTCCGATCCGTTCGCCAACGTTAAAGGCGACAGCGACAAGTATCGCGTCATTCATGGAAGCGCGTCGCCGGACGGCCAATTTGCCATCGCGTTGGGATTTGCCCGAGAAAAAATCGATTGGGATGCCCTGTATGACAAAGAGTTCGGGAGCTACTACGTCGAAGGCGGTGCGGAAGACATTCGCAATTACGTTGTCGATCTTGCCCAAAAGAAAATCCTCGGACAAACCGGCGCGGGCTGGATTGGAACGCGTCGCCGTTACAATCATCCCGAATGCGTTGTCACGTGGTCGCCCGATTCTAGCTTTTTCGTGCAGTTGTTGGCTAACAAGTGGGCGTCCGACGATTGCGTAGCTGGAAAAATCGCGACCGGCCCGAAGTTTGTCGGCACGGTCAATTTGCTGAAGACGCTTACGCCGAAGATCTATGCCTTCGTCAAAAGGCGTTTCGATCCCGAAGAAGGCGGAGCGTTATCATTTTACAACGAAAAAGTGACTAACGACGGCGCAGTCGAGATGAAGGCGGAAGAGTACACTTCAAGCGGAGAGCGCAAAGGCGAAACCAATTTCTCAGTCAGCGTGCGTCTGCGGCTGCGCGAGACTCCAAAGGGACTCAGCATTGAAGGCGTGAACATGCGCCGATTGCCTAACGAACGGTGAACTAAAATCCCTCGCAGAACACGGTTAGGAAGGCGTGGCGCGCGGCTCTGCTGGTTTCACTTCTGGTTTCTGTCACCCAGATTCAGGCGCAAACGCAGGCGGGCATGAACGCGCAAGCACGCGCAGACTTCGAGCGTGCGGACGCGGAGCTTAACAAGACTTATGAAACACTTTTGACAAAGCTTCCAGATGCCGAGGGCAAAGAGAAGCTGAAGGAAAGCCAGCGAGGATGGCTCGCGTTTCGAGACGCCGAGGCAGCGTTTGCAGCGGATCAGGCACGTGGCGGCTCAATGGCTCCTACGATCCGCTATGAAGTCATGGCAGAACTAACTCAACAGCGAATCAAACAGCTAAAGGCCAGGCTCACCGACTAAGACGGCATCATGGACTCGGAACACCTCGAAGAATGACTTGGCAATCGCTGACTCAAGCCTTATGCAGTTTGTCACAAGTCGTGCACTTCGTGTCTCCAACTAGACCTATGAGACTTGTAATTATCCTGACGGTGTTGTGCTCGGCAGCAATGGTGGTTCCTATCGAGGCACGTGCCGGTGCGCTGGCTATTGATGCAGCCGGAAATCTCTTTCTGAGCGACGGACATTCCATCTTCAAATACGCGCCCGATGGCACAAAGAGCACCCTCGCCGCGGGGCTGAACCCACTTGGTTTGTGCTTTGACGGCGAAGGGAATCTTTTCGTCGTGGACGCGGCAGTGACGGAAGCCAAAAGCTCGATTCTCAAATTTACGCCTGACGGAAAGAAAAGTACGGTCGCCAAGGGGATCAGCCCTGACGGAATGGCCTTTGATCGTTCGGGTAATCTGGTTGTTTCTCAGGGTGATTCGATTTTCAAATTCACGCCCAAAGGGGTAAAGCGCACGTTCGTCATTTCCAAGCCCTCTTTTTATTTTACCGATCTAGTTTTTGACGCAGCCGGTAATTCCTTTGTGACCGACGAACATTCCATCTCCAAATACGCGCCCGATGGCACAAAGAGCACCTTCGCCGTGGGACTCGACCATCCGACCGGCCTGGCTGCCGACGCTGCCGGCAATGTCTATGTCACGGTAGTGACGGCACCCGACGCCAGCAGCCATGCGATCCTTAAATTTAGTCCCGATGGGACGAAAAGCACGTTTGCTTCACTGCTCGGCAGTTTTTTTGCTGGCGATCTGGCTTTTGATCGGTCCGCTAATCTTTTTGTCTGGAATAGCCATGCAATCTTGAAATTCGATCCGAGTGGAACTCGAACCACCTTCGTCTCGGACTGGGTATCACCCGACAAACAATGGGAATACGAATGCGTTGAATACCCGAGAATTGTAAAAGCCGGCACGACACAACTTGTGTTAGATCTTGATCAAGAGCTGAAGGTAAATGGTCCCGATAGGAGGGTTGCAGACTTACTCTGGGCGCCAGACTCAAAGCGCTTTGCTTTTAATTACATTGCGGCCCACGCGCACGATACGACCCACGAAACGGTCGCGTTGTATCAGCTGCGTGGTGACAAATGGGTAGCCTTGCATTCACCGGTGGACAAAGCATCAGAGCGCGCCCAGTTGGCGCAACTGGCCGAAAAGTATTTGCCGAAAAACAGTTACCGCCGCCGCTTTTTGGATTCCTCGCCAGAGGACGATACCTTAAAAGTGCGTAAGTGGGCGGACGCCAATACTGCAATCCTGTATGCGTATTCGCAAACGGATGAGGAGCAGGGGGCTGTTCTTTTCACGATGAAGTTCGATGCGGAAGGCAACTGGAAAATCGTCAAAACGCATCGGTTGTCGAAAAAGGAGCTACAAAAGGAGCTACAAGAGGAGCTATGAGATCGTTCTTTATTCTTCTTGTAATCGTCGCGTGCACGATCAGTTGCAGTTTTTCGGTTCGTGCAGCTCGCAGTGGGAGCGAGTGGGTTACGTCCAACTTCCGCAAGGGGTCGCTTATATCGTCCTCACGTCCCGCGATCAAGCCAGTTACCAGAAAGATTTGGGGGCACTCGAGAAAGTTCTGAAAACCCTGGTCTACGTCGAGCCGAAGTCGGAAGTGGCAAGTGGCCAGGAATTCGCTCATCCGGCCGACAAGTTCGTTCCAGACAAACTGCACGAGTACGGTCTGTATTACGAGCAAAAGGAGAACGCTGAGGATGATAAGCGCTGGTTCCAGATTTCGACACTGGCAACCGACCAATATCCAAATGGGCCGCAAGGCTTCAAAGATGCAGCCGGTTATTGGGCCGATATTGGCGAATGGAAAAAGGCGCGTGAGTCGTTCGAAAAAGCGCACCAGCTCAATCCGAAATCCGTTGGGACGTTGATTGGTCTCGGACAGATCAGCGCTGAGATGAAAGATTTCGTAAGCGCACGAAAATACTACGAAGACGCTTTAAAACTGGAGCCGAACGGCCAGTACGCGCAGAATGCAAAGGAAGCCTTACGAAAACTGAAGAAGAAGTAGCAGGCGAAGTCGATCTTCCGTCCGGCGTTTCGTTTCCTCACTTAGTCCGCCGTGGGTCTCGTGCTTTCGCCTACATCATTAGCCCATGAAATCCGTGACCAATTCCATCCTGCTTACGCTGGCCGCAATTGCCGGCTTTCTCACGCAGGCGAAGCCGGCCTCAAACCAACCCGAAGAGCATCAGCGCCGCGCGAGTCAGT
>Ga0209056_10008568_pt1 | contig 10484 bp, 5 predicted proteins | sample GraSoiAngelo_114_FD_185876 | JGI IMG/M metagenome (GOLD analysis project Ga0209056, IMG submission 185876) | Grasslands soil microbial communities from the Angelo Coastal Reserve, California, USA - 14_0903_13_40cm (SPAdes) (version 2) | ecosystem: Environmental > Terrestrial > Soil > Grasslands ...
ATGAGATTCCCGCGTTGATGGCGCGGTGGCTCGGCCGGCGCAAGGTCGAGCGCTACCTCGAGCGGCTGTACCGGATCGTCAAGGAAGAGGACCCCGAGGGGCTGGTGACGTACGTCAACTACCCCACCACCGAATACCTCAGGCTCCCCTTCCTCGACTTCGTCTGCTTCAACGTGTATCTCGAGTCGCAGGATCGCTTTGAGGCGTACCTGGCGCGCCTGCAGAACATCGCGGGGGACCGACCGCTTTTCATGAGTGAGCTGGGCCTCGATGCCCTGCGCAACGGCGAGGGTGGTCAAGCGCGCTCGCTCGATTGGCAAGTCCGCACCGCGTTCGCCGCGGGGTGCGGCGGCGTGTTCGTGTTCGCGTGGACCGACGAGTGGTATCGCCACGGCCATGACGTCGAGGACTGGGCGTTCGGTCTGACCCGCGCCGATCGCTCGCCCAAGCCCGCGCTCGAGACCGTGCGGGAGGCGTTCGCCGAAACGCCGTTCGCGCCGAGCATCCCCTGGCCGCGCATCTCGGTCGTGGTGTGCTCCTGCAACGGAGCGCGGACGATCCGCGACGCGTGCGAGGGGCTGCGCCGGCTCGATTACCCCAATTACGAAGTCATCGTCGTGGACGACGGCTCGACCGATGACACCGCCGCGATCGCGAGCCAGTACGACGTTCGTCTGATCCGGACCCCGAACCGCGGGCTGTCCAGCGCGCGGAACACGGGGCTCGTGGCGGCGACCGGCGAGATCGTCGCCTACCTGGACGACGACGCCTATCCCGATCCTCACTGGCTTACCTACCTCGCCGCCACGTTTCTGAGCACGTCGCACGCCGGCGTGGGCGGACCCAACGTCGCCCCGGCGGGCGACGGCCCGATTGCCGAGTGCGTCGCGCGCGCGCCGGGCGGGCCCGTCCACGTGCTTGTCACCGACCGGGAGGCCGAGCACATCCCCGGCTGCAACATGGCGTTCCGGACAGCCTACCTCGAGGCGATCGGGGGATTCGATCCGCGGTTTCGCACCGCCGGCGACGACGTCGACGTGTGCTGGAGACTGCAGGATCACGGTTGGACGCTCGGCTTCCACCCGGCCGCGATGGTGTGGCACCACCGCCGCAATTCGGTGCGCACGTACTGGCGACAACAGATCGGGTACGGTCGGGCGGAGGCGATGCTCGAGCGCAAGTGGCCCGAGAAGTACAACGACGTGGGGCACATCCGCTGGACGGGACGCATGTACGGCAGCGGCTTACCGTACATCCTCGGGTGGCGGCGGGCCCGCGTGTATCACGGCGTGTGGGGCGCGGCGCCGTTCCAATCCCTGTACGAGCCGGCACCGACGCTGCTGGCCTCACTGCCCCAGATGCCCGAGTGGCATCTCATGACCGCGATGCTGGCGGGGATCGCCGCGCTGGGAGTCGTGTGGAGTCCGCTGCGGCTCGCACTCCCGCTGCTCGTGGCCGCGATTCTGCCACCGATCGCTCAGGCGTGTCTTGGGGGCGCCCGGGCCCGGTTCCCCGACGCTCCCCGGGGGATGGCGCGGCTGGCGCGCCACGCTCTGACCGCGGCGCTGCACTTGATTCAGCCCATCGCGCGGCTGCGCGGCCGCATTCTCGAAGGCCTCACCCCCTGGCGGCGGCGTTGCCGGCGGCGGCCGGGGCCGCTCTGGCCCGTCACCGTCGCGGTGTGGAGTGAACACTGGCTGGACCAGGACCAACGGCTCCGCGCCATGGAAACGGACCTGCGGGCGGACGGGGTATGCGTGCTGCGCGGCGGGCGGGATGGCCGCTGGGACCTGGAAGTGCGCGGCGGCTCCTTCGGGGCGGCCCGCCTCCTCATGGGCGTAGAAGAGCACGCGGGTGGGAAGCAGCTCATCCGCGTGCGCTGGTGGCCGGTCATGCCCGCCGCCGGCCCGCTCCTCACGCTGGTGTTCGCCGTGCTGACGGGCGGCTCGCTCGGCGATCAAGCCTGGGTTGCCGCCGCGGTGCTCGGTTTCGGCGCGCTCCTGTTCGCGGCGCGCGCGGTCGAGCAGTGCAGCGCCGCGACGGCCACGATCCGGGAGATCGTCGGGCGGCTGCGCCGTAGTGAAGCCTTATGAGCGACGTCGCGTTGTACCGGCGCCTGCTGCGTCAGGCTAGGCCGTACTGGCTCCACTTGGCGGGCCTGTTCGGGATCGGGCTGCTCGCGAGCCCGATCGCGCTGCTCAACCCGGTGCCGCTCAAGATCGTGGTCGACTCGGTGCTCGGGACGCGCCCGCTCCCCCCAGCCGTTCGGGCGTTGCTGCCGGAGACCATTGCGGGCTCCCGAGGCGCCCTCCTCGCCGCCGCGGTCGGCCTCCTCCTCGCGGTCGCCGCTCTCGCTCAGCTCCAGGCGCTCGCCAACAAGTTCATGCAGGCCTACGTCGGCGAGCGGCTGGTGCTGGGCTTTCGGACGCAGCTGGTCCGGCAGGCCCAGCGCCTGTCCCTGTCGTACCACGATTCCAAGGGCGCCGCCGATTCGCTGTACCGCATCCAGCAGGACGCGTCGGTGATCGACAAGATCATGGTCGAGGGGATCATCCCCTTCATCACGGCGGCGTTCACACTGGGCACCATGATCGTGGTCACGGCCCGGCTGGACTGGCAGCTGGCGCTGGTGGCGCTCGCGGTGTCCCCACCGCTGTTCGCGCTCTCGCGCCTCTATCGCCCACGCATGCGTCGTCAGCACCGCCACATCAAGAAGCTCGAGAGCTCGGCGCTCGCGGTCGTCCAGGAGACGCTAGGCGCCCTGCGCGTCGTGAAGGCGTTCGGTGGGGAGCAGCAGGAGACCGACCGCTTCGCCCAGCGCTCGCGCGAGGGCGTGGCAGCGCGCATCCGCATGGCGCTGACCGAAGGACGCTACGGGCTGCTCGTCGGGCTCACGACGGCGCTCGGCACGGGCGCGGTGCTATTCATCGGCGTGCGGCACGTCCAAGCCAACCTCCTGACCCTGGGCCAACTGTTGATGGCGGTGACCTACTTGGGGCAACTGTACGAGCCGCTGAAGACGGTCAGCAAGAAGGCGGCGACCCTTCAGTCCTACCTTGCGAGCGCCGAGCGGGCGTTTGCGTTGCTCGACCAGCAGCCCGAAGTCCCCGAGCGGCCCGACGCGCCCCCCCTCGAGCGGGCGCGCGGCGCCCTCGAGTTCCGCGGCGTGTCGTTCGCCTACGGGCCCGACCGGCCGGTGCTGCACGATGTCTCCTGCGTCATCCCGCCCGGGACGCGGCTCGGCATCGTTGGGGCGACGGGCGCAGGAAAGACCACGCTGATCAGCCTGCTCACGCGCTTCTACGACCCCCAGCAAGGCGCGATTCTGCTGGATGGAACGGACCTGCGCGCGTACCGGCTCACCGACCTGCGGCGCCAGTTCGCTGTCGTGCTCCAGGAGGCGGTGCTCTTCTCCTCGAGCATCGCGGAGAACATCGCCTACGCCGCGCCCGGCGCCACGCGCCAGCAGATCGTCGCGGCTGCCCAAGCCGCCAACGCGCATGAGTTCATCGAGCGGCTGCCCCAGGGCTACGACACGGAAGTGGGGGAGCGCGGTATGAAGCTCTCCGGCGGCCAGCGGCAGCGCATCGCGTTGGCGCGCGCGTTCCTCAAGGACAGTCCGATCCTGATTTTGGACGAGCCGACGAGCTCGGTGGACGCGCAGACCGAGGCCGCGATCGTCGACGCGCTCGAGCGCCTCAAGCAGGGCCGTACCGTGATCGTCATCAGTCACCGCTCGACCACGCTCGCCGGCTGCTCCGCGTTCCTCACCGTCGACGGCGGCAGAGTGGTCGCGCAGACAACGCCGGCTCCGGTCGTGGCCGTGCCGCTCCCCCCGGCCCCCCCGGCCCGCGCCCCCGCACCTGCCGCGTCGGTGAAACGCCGCGAGATCCTGCTCGCGCACCCGGCGGTCCGGGCCTGGCAGCAGCTCGACCCTGAGCGCGTGGTGCCCGATCGGATCACCCCGGCCAAGTTCAAGCCGAACAAGCCCCGGCCCAACCTCACGGTGTACCGGCTCGAAGGGGTCGGGATTGATGGCGCGGCGGTGATTGCGAAGCGGTGTACGCGCGAGGGCGGCCGGATCGAGAGCATCGTATATGAGCGTGTCCTGCCGCACGTGCCGCTCGCGGGCCCGCACTACTACGGCACCGTCGAGGGACCGCCCGACGAGGACGTCTGCTGGCTCTTGATCGGCGAGATCGAGGGCGAGAAGTACGACATGCTGCGCCCGGACCACCGCGCCGCGGCCGCCCGGTGGCTTGGGATCTTGCACACCGCGGCGCGGTCCGCCGCCGACCAGGCCGGCCTGCCCGATGCGGGACCGAGCCGCTACCGCGCGGCGATGCGCGCGACGCGGGAGCTGATTCGAGCCCAGATCAACAATCCCGCGTTCAGCGCGGACGACGTGGCGTTTCTCGACGGCCTGGTCGCGCGGTTCGATGAGCTCGACGAGGACTGGGATCGGCTCGCGCGCGCCTGCACCGGTCTCCCGCCCACGCTGATCCACGGCGACTTCAACGCCAAGAACCTGCGCGTGTGCACGTCGGCGCAGGGGGGGGGCGCGGAGATCGGGGCCTTCGACTGGGAGGAGGCCGGGCACGCCGTCCCCGGGATAGACCTCGCTCAGGCGGTCGATCCCTCCTGCCGCATCGCCGCCAGCCCGGATCTCGCCACCTACCATGCCGTGGTTCGGGAGCGGTGGCCGAACTGCGACGCAACGGACGTCGACCGTCTCGCAACGTGCGGGGCCGTATGGCGCGCCCTGGCAGTGATCTCATGGGACGGGCAGCACCTGGCGCGTCCCTGGGCCGATGCCTTCCTCCCGAATCTGCGGATGTACGAGGCGGAGCTCACGCACGCGCTCGATCGGTTCGGCTGGCGCGTGCGGCCGGGCCGCGCCGCCGGCCGCCCCGCGCTGCAGGGGAGGGCCGGATGACACGCCTGCGGATCGGATTCCTGTTCAGGCGCCCCTACGGCGCGGGCCATGTGAGCATCTTCCCGAAGACCATGCAGGCGCTCGCCGACATGGGAGTCGTGGTCGACGTCATCGCCGGCAACGGACGCCTCATCGACCTCTCGAGCGTCCGGGTCGAGCACGACCTCTACGTGCTGAAGCAGATCTCGGGCATCCCGATGAGCATGGCGGGCGCCCTGCACGCCCAGGGCGCCGCGATCGTGAATCCGTATCCCGTGACCGTAGCGCTGCGCGACAAGGTGATCGCCGCCCGGATGCTCGCGGCCGCCGGGGCCCCGATGCCCGTCACGTACGTCGTTTCGCAACCCGATCTCTTGACGCCCCTGTTGGACCGGGGACCGCTCGTCGTCAAGCCATTCGACGGCACCTGCGGGTTGGGCGTGCGCGTCGTCCACACCGAGGCCGAGCTCCTCGCCGAGGCACGCCCGTCGCACAAGCCGCCACCCGTTCTGGCACAGCGCTATCACCCGCCCGAGGGGCGCGACTTGAAGATCTACGTGATCGGCGAGCGGCTCTTCGGCGTCCGGAAGGTCTTCCCGGCCATCACGGAGGCGGAGAAGTACGGCGAGCCGTTCGCCCCGACTGCCGAGCAAGCCGACATCGCGCTGCGCTGTGGCCGTGCGTTCGGTATCGACCTGTACGGCGTCGACTTGATCGAGAGCGAGGGAAAGACATACGTCGTGGATATGTCCAGCATACCGGGCTTCAAGGGTGTGCCGGACGCGCCGTCGCATTTGGCGTCTTACTTCTACGCGGCGGCGGAGCGCGCCGCCCGCGGGCGACCGGTATTCCAGCCGGCGGTCGAGGTAGGTCCATGAAGTGGCTCATCATCAACGGGGACGACTTCGGGGCGAGCCACGGGATCAACCGCGGCATCATCCAGGCGCACCGCGACGGGATCCTGACGAGCGCGAGCCTCCTCGTCGACCGGCCGGCGAGCGGAGCGGCGGCCGCGCTCGCGCGCCAGCACCCCGGTCTGAGCCTCGGGCTCCACCTGGAGCTGGACGCGGGCGACCTGGACGAGGGGGGAGTCGCCGCTCAATGCGAGCGCCAGATGGCGCGTTTCCAGGAGCTCACCGGGGAGCGCCCGACCCACGTGGACTCCCACCACGCCGTGCACCACGACGCGCGCGTCTTGCCGCACGTGCTCGCGCTCGCCCGGCAAGCGGGTGCGCCCGTGCGGGGTCACTCCGTCGCCCGCCACGTCGGGTCGTTCTACGGCCAATGGGGCGGTGCCACGCACCTCGAACAGATCGGGGTCGAGGGGTTGCTGCGCCTGGTGGACGCCGAGGTTCGAGAGGGCGTGACCGAGCTGTCGTGCCACCCCGGCTACGTCGAACCTGGTTTCCGCTCCAGCTATCTCATGGAGCGCGAGCTCGAGCTGCGGACGCTGTGCGACCCCCGCGTGCGACACGCGATCCGCGACCGGGGAATCCAGCTGATCGGGTTCCGCGATCTGACGGCGCACGCGACCGGGGCCACCGTGACGGCGGAGGCGAAATGACCACGGCCGTCATGTCGGTCTACAAGGTCGCCAGCTTCCCCGACGGCGGTGGCCACTTCTGGGTGTACCTGCAGTACGCCCTGGGGCTCCGCCGCCTGGGGTGCGACGTCTACTGGCTCGAGCAGCTGCGCCCTGCCCGCGATCCCGAGCGGCAGACCCACGTGATCTCGACCTTCCTGGAGCGGATGCAGCAGCTCGGATTCGAGGGCCGGACGCTGCTCTACACCCTGGACGGCGATCCACGCTTCATCGGCTGCACGTGGGGCGAGGCCGAGGCCGTGCTGCGGCGGGCGGACGTGCTGCTGAACTTCCACTACGCCATCGATCCGCGGCTACTCGCCTGCGCCCGGCGCACGGCGCTCGTGGACATCGACCCGGGGCTGCTGCAATTCTGGATGAGCTCGGGACAGCTCAAAGTGCCCCCGCATGACAGCTATCTGACGACGGGCGAGACTGTGGGCACGCCCGCTGCTCGCTTCTCCGACTGCGGCTTGCGGTGGACACACATCCGTCCCCCGGTCTGCCTCGACCTCTGGCCGGTGACCTATGATGCCCGATCCGAAGCCTTCACAACTGTCTCCAGCTGGTCCTCGGCCAGCTGGTTGAAGGTGGACCGAAACGGGGAGACCGTGCTCCTCGATAACACAAAGCGCGTGTCCTTCCTCGACTTCGTCGATCTGCCACGCCACACGAGCCAGCCGCTCGAGCTCGCGTTGTACCTCCTCGACCGCGATCCGGAGGGCGAGAGGCGCCTCAAGCAGGCCGAGAAGGACGCAGCGGACCGGGCCCACCTCGAGAGCCACGGGTGGCGGGTGCGAGACTCGCGCGAGGTTGCCGGCAGCCCCGAGGCGTACCGCGCTTACGTTCAGCAGTCGCGCGGCGAGTTCAGCTGTGCCAAGCCGTCGTGCATGGAATTCCAGAACGCGTGGGTCAGCGATCGCACGCTGTGCTACCTGGCGAGCGGGAAGCCGGTCGTGGTGCAGCACACCGGCCCAAGCTCGTACCTGCCCCACGGCGAGGGAATGTTCCGCTTCACCTCTCTCCCCGAGGCGGTCGAGGCGCTGGAGAGCATCGCCAGCGACTACGCACGCCATTGCCGCGCGGCCCGTGACATTGCCGAAACGCATTTCGACGCGCGGCGCGTGTTGGAGACGGCGCTGAACGCCGCGCTGAGCACACAGCCGGCGGCACTGCAGCGGGCGGGCGCATGAGCCTCACCGTCTGCCTCGCGCCGGCCAATACCGTGGCGTACCCCAACGGCGGGGGTCACCTCTGGGTCTACCTCCACTGGGCCCTGGCGCTCAAGGCGCTCGGCTGCCGAGTGATCTGGCTCGAGGGCATCGATGTCGACGACAGCGACACGTCACCTGCGGGCCGCCGCCGCAGGCGCGGTGGCCGTGCTGTCGACTGCGTCGCGACCCTCAAGACGCGCCTGGAGCCCTACGGCCTGGCCGACACGCTGGCGCTCTACGCGATGAACGGAGCCGCGGTCCCGGAGGACGTCGCCCAAGGCTCGCTGGACCTCGACGCCGCCGCTGGCGCCGATCTGCTCCTCAATCTGTGGCACTCGGCGCCCGCCCCGGTCGTGCAGCGGTTCCGCCGCTCCGCGTTCGTCGACACCGATCCGGGGTTGCTCCAGATCTGGATGACGACGGGCGCCGTCGATCTCGCGCCGCACGACATCTACTTCACGATCGGCGAGACGGTGGGTCAGCCGGGCGCGCCGTTCCCCGACGGCGGCCGTGCTTGGCTGTACACGCCCCCTCCCATCTTCCTGCCGGAGTGGCCCGCGCTGCCGCCCAGCGGGCCCGGCCGGTACACCACGGTGGCTCATTGGTGGGGCGGGACCTTCGAGTACAACGGAACCACCTTCTGCAACGAAAAGCGGGTCTCCTTTCTCGAGTATCTCGACTTGCCGACCCGCACGCCCGTCCCGCTCGAGCTGGCGGTCTGCCTCGCTGAGCACTACGACGAGTACCGCCAGCTGATGGAGCCCAAGGGCTGGACGCTGCGGGAGGCGTGGGACGTGAGTGCCACCCCCGAGGCGTATCGCACCTACGTGCAGCAGTCGCGCGGTGAATTCAGCTGCGCGAAGCCCGCCTACGTGACGCTGCAAACGGCGTGGGTGAGCGACCGCACGCTGTGCTACTTGGCGAGCGGGAAGCCCGCCGTGGTACAGCACACTGGCCCGAGCCGTCTCCTGCCCGAGGCGGAGGGCCTGTTCCGGTTCCGCACCCTCGAAGAAGCCACCGCCGCGCTCACGAGCGCCGAGGCGGACTACGAGCGGCACGCGGCCCTCGCCCGGGCGCTGGTCCAGGAGCATTTCGACGCGCGACGCGTCGTGGGGAATGTGCTGGAGCGCGCCCTCGAGCCCCGCGTCTCCGCAGTCCGGGAGACCAAAGAGGTCGATCTGCCGCGCGGGCTGCTCGCGCAGTTGCTGGACGGCCCCGGTGGCGTAGGCCGTGTCCAGCGGCTCAAGCAGCGTGTATACCGGCTCGAGCTAACGAGCGGACCGGCTGGACATCGCTCGGTCGTGCTCAAGCGGTTGGAGCCGGGGGTGGCGGAGCGCGTCCGCCTCGTCGCCGAGCGCTGGCTGCCCGCCCTCGGCCTGGGCGATCGCTGTCCACGCCTGCTTGCCGTAGCGGCCGACGCAGCCGGCGCGACCAGCTGGCACGCCTACGAGGATCTGGGCGATGAGACCTTGGCGAGCGACCCGACTCGCGAGCGCGTCACGGCGACGGTCGATCTCATTGCTCAGCTGCACACGCGCGGCGCCCGCCACGCGGTGCTCCCCGACGTGCGGCGCTACGGCGGCGCCCTCGGGTTCTCCTATTTCACGGCGAATGTGCATGACGCGATCGCCGCGTTGGAGGCGCTGGTCGCCGCCGCGATCGAGCCGCCGCCCGAGCAGGCCGGGGTGACGGAGCGGTTGCTGGAGCGCTTGGTGGGCCTGCGCGCCGACGCCGCGCGGCGGGCGCAGGTGTTCGAGCAAGCGGGGGGGCCCGATACCCTGCTCCACGGCGATCTGTGGACGATCAACGCCTTCGTGGCCCCGACCGCCGGAGGATTGCGGGCACAGCTCGTCGATTGGGATCGGGTGGGCGTCGGACCGTTCAGCTATGACCTGTCCGCCTTTCTCCTCCGGTTCCCGCCCGAGGAGCGGGCGTGGATCCTCGAGCGCTACCGGGAGGCGGTCGCTCCCGCGGGCTGGCGCCTCGCCGCGGTCCCGGAGCTCACGGATCTCTTCGACACTGCCGAGCGTGGGCGCTATGCCAACCGCATCATCTGGCCAGCCCTGGCGCTCCTCAGGGAGCGCGCCGCTTGGGGGTTTCCAGAGCTCGCCGAGGTCGAACGCTGGTTCCGCGCGCTCGACCAGTCCCCTGTACTCGATGTTGGAGCCTTGACCCCATGCTGATACCGCCGCCCCGGACGTTCTGCGTGCGCCTGCCGGCCGCCAGCCTGAGATCCCGTCGGGTCTGGCCGCTCGTCTTCCTCCTCGCGGCGTTGATTCCCGGCCCCGCTGCCGCCCAGGTGGGCGCCACGACCGATATCATCACCGGCAAGGTCACGGGGCCGGACAGCCAGCCCCTCCCCGGCGCCGTCGTCGTCGCGACGTCGGTGGAAACCCGCGTTTCGCATCAGCGGACGTCCGACGCGAATGGCCGCTTCACCATCGTGTTCCCGGACGGCGGCGGGCGCTACGAGCTGACGGCGCGCTTCGTCGGTATGGCGGCGGTCCAGGTCAATGTCGCCCGCCAGGCGGACGAGGACCGGATCGTGGCCAATATTCGCATGGGGCTGGCCGCGGTGCCGCTCGAGCCCGTCACCGTCAGCGCGCGCTCCGGCGCGCGGAGCGACCGCACGGGGCCGGGCGGGAGCGACCGGAATTACAATCCCGAGCAGCTGGCGCGGCTGCCGATCGACGTCTCCGACGTGAACACCGTCGCGACGCTCCAGCCCGGCGTGCTGGGGATCCGCGGCAGCGACTCGACGGCGACCGCCTTC
>Ga0209056_10008571_pt1 | contig 10483 bp, 10 predicted proteins | sample GraSoiAngelo_114_FD_185876 | JGI IMG/M metagenome (GOLD analysis project Ga0209056, IMG submission 185876) | Grasslands soil microbial communities from the Angelo Coastal Reserve, California, USA - 14_0903_13_40cm (SPAdes) (version 2) | ecosystem: Environmental > Terrestrial > Soil > Grasslands...
TACGCAGCGCCACGAGCGTGAAACCGCTTGCGGCGAGGTCGAGAAATGAGTGCACGGCCTCGCTGAGGATCCCCAGGCTGCCGGTGAGAATCCCGACTACGACCTTGCCCAGGACAAGACAGACACCGATGACCACCGAGCCGAGCGCGACGAGCTCTGGTCGCTGCTCTAGCCGCTTCACGGCTTCACTTTAAGCGCAGGTTTAGGAGCTGCTCGGCGCGGGAAATTTCAGTTTTGCCGACAGGCAAATTTCATTAGGAGGTGCGTGGCAACTTGAGCATCACGTGGTGGAGCCCAAGCGCGGATATGCGGAGCGCGGCGCGGGCCATGGACCGTCTGATCGAGCAGTTCTTCGGGGAGCAGGTGCCCGACAGCACCAATTCCCAGAACCCGCCGACCTACTACCTTCCGGTCGATATCTTCGAAACCGATGAGGCCTACACGCTCGTGGCCTCGGTGCCCGGATTCAAGGAGGACCAGGTCGAGGTCACGTTCGAGGACGAAATCCTGACCATCAAGGCCAACCGAGGGGCACAAGCTCCCTGGTCGCTGGCTGCGCCAGGAGCGGCCGTATGGGTCGTTCGTCCGTCGGCTGGAAGTTCCGGCACAGGTCGAGACGGCCAAGATCGGCGCCCACTTCGACAACGGCGAGCTGACGATCACGATTCCAAAGACCGCCAAGCCGAAGCCGGTCAAGATCCAGATCGGAACCGGTAAGAAAGAGCTGGCGGCGAAGGCGTAAGTCTTCGGCGTCCCCAGAGCGCGCCCCGCGGGGCGCGCTCTTTTTCTATCTCAGCTTCGACGCGGACTCGAAAAGCTGATCCTCGGTCCCCAGTGCGATGACGAGGTCTCCATCCTCGAGCTTGGCAGTGGCCGCCGGATTGACGTTGACGGTCCCATCGGCTTTGCGCACCGCCAGCAGCCTTGCCGCGTAAGGCGCCAGCAGACCGGACTCCTCCAGCGTCTTGCCGATGGCCTTCGTCCCCGGCGCCACGACCATCTCTTCGACGCCGATCCCCGCCTCACCGTGATGGAGGGTGTCGAGCAGGTCCACCATCGCCGGCCGGATCGCGAGCTCCGCAAGGCGGTGGCCGGCCATCACGTAGGGCGAGATGGTGCGTGTCGCGCCTGCGAGCTCGAGGCGGCGGATCGAATCTGGCCGGCCGGCGCGGGCGACGATGTAGAGGTTCGGGTTGAGGGCTCGCGCGGCGAGGACGATGTACACCGCACGCTCGTCGGAGTCGACGGCGGAGATGAGTCCGCGCGCGCGCTCGATCCCGGCTTGCTTGAGGATCTCTTCCTTGGAGGCGTCGCCTTCGATGTGCAGGCGGCGCTCGCTGCGGACACGCTCCAGCGCCTCCTCGGTCTGGTCGATGACGACGTACGCGACCTTGTGGTCCTCGAACTCGGCCACGATCTGGGTGCCGATGCGCCCGTAGCCGCAGATGATGAAGTGGTCGCGCAGCTGATTCAGCTCTCGTTGCAACTGTCGCTCTCTCCGGTACCTGCCGAACGTATTGTCGGCCAGCGTCTCAGCGAAAACACCGAACCCGTACAGCATCGTGGCCACGCCGACGACGATCAGGCCAGAGGTGAAGAGCCGCCCGGCGTGGCCTTGCGGATGGACCTCTGTGTAGCCGACCGTGCTGATCGTGATGATCACCATGTAGAAGGAGTCGAGCAGGGTCCAGCCGTTGATGAGCATGTAGCCCGTGACCCCGACGGCGATGACGATGGCGAGCAGGGTCACGGCCAGACGGAATCGGAGGAGCGGGTGCTCCATACGCACGGAACGAGACGCTAACCGCCTCCGCCCGGTCCTTCAAGACCCGGTTTCGTCATCTTGCCAAGGTCCAGCGTCTTGTTCAGCTGCTTCTCGCTCACCCCTCGGGCGCGCGCCAGCTGGCGGATCGACTTGCCCGTGCGAATCGACTCCTTGGCCAGCTTCGCTGCCTCGTCATAACCGATGACCGGGTTGAGCGCGGTCGCCAACATCGGGCTCCGCTCGACCAGCTCAGGTCCTCGGTCGGTCGCCTGCAGGCCTTCGACGCAGCGTTCGGCGAAGTTGCGCGAGGCGGCTGACAGCAGAGTGATGGATTCCAGGGTCGCGACTCCGGCCACCGGCATCATCACGTTGAGCTCGAACAAGCTGCCCGCCTGACCGGAGACCACAACCGTAGTGTCGTTGCCGTACACCCGCGCGATCACCATGAGCAGCGACTCGACGATCACAGGGTTGACCTTGCCGGGCATGATGCTCGACCCGGGCTGGGTCTCCGGCAGGCGCAGCTCGCCCAACCCGGCGACCGGCCCGGTGCCCATCAGCCGGATGTCCGAGCCGATCTTCCACAGGCTGGTGCCGATCGTGCGCAACGCTCCATGCGCGGCGACGACGGCATCAAGGGTGGCCTGGGCGTGGAAGTGGTTGGGCGCCTCCCTGACAGCGACTCGGCTGGCCTTGGCCAGACGAGCGACCGCCAGCCTCGCGAACTGCGGGTGAGAGTTGATGCCGGTGCCGACGGCGGTGCCGCCGAGGGGCAGCCGCGCGAGCTCCTCGACCGCAGCGCGAGCCCGGCGGATCGATTCCTCGACCTGGCCTGCGTAACCCCGAAACTCCTGGCCGAGGCGGATTGGCGTCGCATCCTGCAGATGCGTCCGGCCCGTCTTGACCACCGGCCAGAATTCCTTGGTTTTGACCTCGAGCGCGCGCTGGAGCCGCTCAAGGGCGGGGATCAGCTCTTCTTCGACCGCGATGGCCGCGGCGAGCTGGATCGCGGTCGGGATGACGTCGTTCGAGGACTGGCACAGGTTGACATGGTCGTTGGGGTGGACGAGCTTGGACCCGCGCTCGCCGCCGAGGATCTCGGTCGCGCGGTTGGCGATGACCTCGTTGGCGTTGGTGTTGGTCGACGTACCTGATCCGGTCTGGTAGACGTCAATCGGAAACTGGTCGTCGAGCTTCCCATCGATCACCTCTTGCGCCGCGGCGGCGATCGCGCGTGCCCTTCGCCGCGGAAGAAGGCCCAGCTCCCGGTTGGTTTGCGCTGCCGCGCGCTTGACCATGCCCAGCGCGCGGATGAACCGGCGAGGGAGAGGCTGGCCGGAGATCGGAAAGTTGAGGACCGCGCGCTGCGCCGAGGCTCCGTAATACGCGTCGGCGGGGACCTCCATCTCGCCCATGGAGTCCCGCTCGATCCGCGTTCGTCTAGCCACCGCCGTGATTCTAGAGTTCCTTATCGATGCGTCTGGCCGCGCTCGACATCGGCTCCAACACGGTTCACGTCCTCGTCGCCGACGTCGTCCGGGGCGAGCTCGAAGACGTCGCGCACTATGTCGAGATGCCGGAGCTTGGGCCGCAGGTCGCGCGAAGCGGGACGATCGGCAGCCGCGCCCGCGTCGCCTTGCGTGCGGTGCGCAAGGTGCTCGCCGCGGCAAAGACGCACGGCTGCGATCAGCTGATCGCGGGCGCCACCCAGGCCGTCCGCCAGGCAAGCGACGGCCCCGCCTTCGTCCGCCAGGTAAGCGAGGTCCTCGGAGTGCCTGTCCGGATCATTCCGTCCCGCCGGGAGGCCGCCTTGAGCTTCCTCGGCGCCGCGAGTCGTCACGCCATCCGCCGGGAGTGGGCTCTCGTCGACCTGGGCGGGGCCTCGACCGAGGTGGTGATCGCCCGGGGAAAGGAGATGCTGCGGTCGGCGACGCTCTCGATCGGGTCGGGCGTCCTGGCGGACAGATACCTCTCGGATCCGCCCCGGCTCGAAGAGCGCGCTCGGCTCCGCAAAGCCGCCCTCCGCGAGCTACCTCATGCACCCGACGGCGATGTGGAGCGCCTCGTCGCCACCGGTGGCACCGCCTCCAACCTGCCCGCCGTCCTGACCCGTCGCAACGCTCCGCAGGTGCTGACGACCGCCGACATCCTTGTCTGTGAGGCCCGGCTGGACGGCCACCGCGCTCGGCACGTTGCCGCCAACGTGGGCTTGCCCGCCAACCGTGTCAAGGCGATGCGGGGCGGGGTCGAAGCCCTGCTCCTACTGCTGGACTGGTTTGGCCTGGCCCTCCTGCACGTCAGCCACGAGGGCCTGCGCCACGGGATGCTCCTCGCATATCTGGAACGAGGAGGCGATTGGTGGCGCGATGGGTAAATTAGGTTTGTGGAGCAGGTGAGCACGAGCCACGCCCGGGGGAGCAGCGCCAGGCTGCGTCTCGGACTAGGCCTGACCCTGGCCATCCTCCTGATCGAGTTCGCCGGTGGGCTCCTGTCGCACTCCCTTGCGCTGCTGTCTGACGCCGGCCACGTCCTGACCGACGTTTTCGCTCTGGGCCTGGCCTGGTTTGCGGTCGAACAGTCGAAGAGACCCGCTGACAAACGGCGCAGCTACGGCTATCACCGCGTCAGCATCCTTGCCGCCCTCATCAACGCGCTGACTTTGATCGTCATCGTGCTGGCCGTCACCTTCGAGGCCCTTCGGCGCTTGATGGCTCCAGAGCAGGTGCAGGGCGGGATCGTGATCGCCACCGCGCTGGTCGGGATTGCCATCAACGCCTTTGTCATCCTCACCTTGCGTGGTGGCGGGGACAACCTGAACCTTCGCGCGGCGTTGCTGCATGTGACTGGCGACGTCGGGGCTTCGGTGGGCGTCATCGTCGCGGGCGCGGTCATCCTACTTACAGGCTGGCTGCCCATCGACCCGCTGCTGTCGCTCGCGATCGCTGCCCTGATCGCATACGGTGCGTGGCAGATCATGCGCGAGACCGTCAACCTGCTCATGGAAGGCACGCCCGCGGGCATCGACCTCGGTGCGGTCACCAACGAGATACGCAAGACCGACCAGCTAACCGGCATGCACGACCTCCACGTGTGGGCGCTCTCGTCCGACCAGACAGCGCTCAGCTGCCACGTCGTCATCGATGATGTCTCGCTTGGTGACGCGGAGCACGTCGTCCGTGACCTCGAAGGTCGCCTGTGCGAACGGTTCGCGATCGGACATACGACGATCCAGGTCGAGAGCTGCCACCCGTGCGGTGAGATCCACCATGGTGCCGGCGAGCACAATCACCCGCACCAGCACGTCGTCTTGACCTCTACCTCGGCGCGACCAGCGCCTCCTCGCGCTGCAGGATCCTCCGCGCGACCGCGATCGCAGACGCGTAAGTCGAATCCATCCCCCGGTAGCTGAGCCCGCGGGCGCCCAGGGTTCGCGCCTGGGTGTACGGGGTGTCGGATGCGTAATGGACGATGCCGAGGTCGAAGTGGACCTGAGCCATGTTGACGCTCTCGCCCACGGGGTAGCGATCGGGCTGGCCGATCTCATAGCAGGCGTCGAGATAAGGTCCGGCCTCCATCTCGACGACCGTGTAGCGGCCCTGGTAATAGAAGTCGAGGTAATCGCGGTTTTGCAGAAATGTGCCTCGTACCGTCACCGCGCGCTGGTTGTCGAGCGCTGATCCGTAAACCAGGTTCGGCTGCACGTCGGCCGCGGTGAAGCAGTTGTCGAGCCAGTACGTGTTTCCAGAGTGCTCGTTGTAGACGACGTTCGGGATCATCACGTCGCCGACGTCGGCGTTCAAGGTTGCGGCCTTGCCCAGCACGTATACGCCCGCTACCCAGCCCGCCTGCTCGGCGACCTGGCGGAGGATGTGGTAGGCGGCTTCGCCTAACGGGTAGTCGACGTTGACGATGCACGCGTCGGACTCGTGAAGCTTTTGCCGGTCGACGGCTCCGACACGGGGATCGATCGCGTCCGGATCCAGCTTGGACAGCATGAAAACCTGTGTGGCGGAGTCGACGCCTGTGCCGCGCGCCGGGATGTGGCGCACTCCGTTTGCCGCCTCGAGCTCGGCGCGCCACTTGCGCAGGCGCTCCCGATCCGGACTCGCGTCGAAGACCTGCCGCGCCCCGTAGTAGAGCCAGTTCTGGCGCGAGGCCCGACTGTGACCCGCCTCCAGCTTGCGCAGCTCGGCGTCGAGGTCCCGATCGGTCCGGCCGATCCAGTCGACGATCTCTCGCTCGATCCGTCGCGCAAGTCCGGTCAGGACGTTGACCAGGCTGTGCGCGTTCGAGGAGACGAAGTAGATCGGCGCATCGCGCGCCCCCAGCTCATCCATCGCGGCCGCGATGGGCAGCCACCACCGGCTCGCGTTGCGCGCGAACCCGAGGTGACTTCCGCCGATGAGCCTGAGCACGATCCGGCATTCGTCGCGCTTGATCGCTGCGAGGTTTGCGTCGAAGCTGTCGCCCCAGGCGTCGTGGAGCCGGCGCCAGTCGTCCTGGGTCGCGCCCGCGGCCTGCCGCGCCTCCTCGTCTGAGAGCCCTACCTCCTGCAGCGAGCGGTGCAGCTTGTTCCATTCGATCTGAAACGCGACCAGGGTGGGCACGAGGTCGTCGATGTCCGAGGTCGAGGCGATCAGCACCGCGAGCGTGTTCTTGCCGTCGTGGTACCAGCGGCGCCGCCGCGCGGGGGCTTTGACTGCCTCCCAGCTCATGATGTCGGGGCCGAGCACGGCCCGAAAACCCTGCGGGCTCTGGCCCATGATCACCCGGCGGCAGCGAATGATGGCGGCCGGCAGACGCCTGACGGTGTAGAGAAGAGCGCCCATATCGGACTGCGGCTGCGCGGCCAGCGGGTGAAGGACCGAGCCCATGCCCAGGTGGGCCTGAACCAGGGACTCGACCTTGATCTCTCCGGAGCTCTGAAGCATGGTGTTGTAGGTCCGGACGTAGAGCTCGACGGCGTGCTTGCCGCTCCAGCCCGAGGTCGGCGGCGCTTCCATGTCGCGACTATAGGACTCGGCGGTGAGCCGGCCTTACAAAACCATGAAGACGCCGAAGGCAAGGCGTGTGAGAGTGGTCGCATGATCACACGGCTCTGGAATCTGCGTTACCTGCGCGTCGCCGGGCTTGCCGCCGGAGCGGTGGCCGTGGCGGGCGCAGCCGTCGTCGTCACCGCCTCGGCCGCCGGCATGAGCTTCGGGTTCCGCCCGGCCGGCCAGCTGCAATCCAACGGCGCCTCCCTGACGGCGGTCGATGCGAACGCTCCGTCTTCGGTGTGCGGCAGCTTCATGAAGCACTTTGCTGTCCGGATCGGCAAGAGCCAGGCCGATATCAACGCCGCCTTTCAGAAGGCGATCGCCGACACCCTCGCGGACGAGGTGAAGAGCGGACAGATCACGCAGGCGCAAGCGGACACGATCAAGCAGAAGCTCTCCAACCAGACGCCGTGCGCGCTCCCGAGCGCGATCGGCCGGCCCGGCGGCAAAGACAAAGGCGAGATCGGCGCCTACCTGCAGCAGTACATGAGCGCCGCCGCGTCGGCGTTGGGGATCACCCCGGCCCAGCTCAAGACCGATCTCGCGAAAGGCCAATCACTGTCGCAGGTCGCCGCGGCGCAAAAGGTGTCCGAGGCGGACTTCCGGACAAAGCTGGTCGCCAACCTCAAGCCCGTGCTGGACAAGGCGGTGGCGGACAAGAAGCTCACGTCGGCACAGGAGCAGATGCTCATCAGCCGCCTGCAGACCGGGCAGCTGCCGCTCTGGAATACGCCCATCAAGCGCAGGCCGGCTCCGACCACCACACCGTCGCCGACCACGACCTGAAGCGGAGCCTAGTTCAGGTCCTCGGTCGGGGGCGTGCCGCCCAGCCGGCGCATCAGCTCCTCGAGGAGCTGCCGCGTCTCCGGGTCGGACATGAGCTTTTGCTGCATCTGCTCGGCCGAGCGCCGGATCTCCGGATCTGACATCAAGCGCTCGGACATGGCCTGAAATCGTGAGGTCATGTCCTTCATCGCCGTTTCTTGCGCGACCTGGATCAGGATCGGCTGGCTCGCCGCGGCGGCAACCGCCTCGGCCTGCACGCGCACCATCTCGATTCCCTTGCAGCCGAGACACTCGCCCTTGAGCCCGCAGTGGCAGAGCTGCGGGCGGAGCCGGTCGAGCGCCGCGTGAAGCTCGGAAAGATCAACAGGTCCTGCCACGCTGGTGAGATTACGAGCCTTCCGATCTTCCTGCGTACATCGCTTCGATCTGGTCGCGGTAGCGCTCGGCGACTGCCTTGCGCTTCACATCAAGCTTCAGCGAAAGTTCTCCTGCCTCCTCGGTGAAATCGCGGTCGAGGAGCGTGAAGTACTTGATCGTCTCCCACCGGCCGAGCCGTGAGTTCAGCTCGTCGACGGTCTTCTGAATCGAGGCTCTGATCGCTGCTTCGTCCAATCCCTGCTTCTTGGCGTCGTCCCAATCCGGCACCACGAGCGCGGTCACGTAGGGTTTCCCGTCGCCGATGACCAGAGCCCGGAGCAGCAGTGGGTTGCGCATGAGACCCTGCTCCAGAGGCACGGGCGCGACGTACTTGCCGCCCGCGGTCTTGAAGAGCGATTTCTTCCGATCGGTGATCTTGAGAAACCCGTCGTTGTCGAACTTACCGATGTCGCCCGAGTAGACCCAGCCGTCCTGCAACACCTCCGCCGTGGCCGCCGGGTTCTTGTGGTAGCCGAGCATGTTCCCGGGTCCTTTGACCAGGATCTCGCCGTCGTCGGCGACCTTGATCTCGACGCCGGGAAAAGGCTTGCCCACGGTTAGGAACCTGTGCTCGAGGAGCGTGTTCGAGCACACGCCGGATGACGTCTCGGTCATGCCCCAGCCATTGAGGATCGGCACGCCGATCGCCCAGAAGAACTCCTCTATCTCGCGCGCCAGGGCCGCCCCGCCGCTGATGAAAAAGCGCAACCGCCCGCCGGTCAACCGCTTACGAAGCGGGGCAAGAACGAGCCGATCGGCCAGGCGGTGCTCGGCCCGGAGCAACGGGCCAGGTTTTTGAGCATGGAAGCGACGCTTGCCTGCTCCGATCGCCCAATTGAACAGCGAGCGCCGGGCGGGACTGGTGTCGCGCACACGCGCCGTCACGGCCGCATACATCTTTTCGTACATCCGCGGAGCGCTGCACATGACGGTCGGTTGGACTTCGGCCAGCTCTTGAGGGATGTGATCCACGCCCCGGGAGATCCAGACCTGACCGCCGTAGATGATGGCGAGGAAGATCTCATTGATCCTCCCGAACACATGGGAGTACGGAAGCCACGACAGCGCCCGGTCCTGGTCGTTGATGGGATGTACCTCGACCGCCGCGCGGCCGATGTCGACGAGGTTACGGTGCGCCAGCTCGACGCCCTTCGGGTCGCCCGTCGTCCCCGACGTGTAGACGATCGTGCACAGGTCGTCGGGTCGGATCGCCGACATGCGCCTGCCGATCTCACCATCCTGTGTGGGTCCGTGATCGACCCATTCCGCGACCTGTGTCGGCATCAGAGCGACGTTTTTGAAGGGTACCTTCGACGCCGTCGCGGGATTGGACGCAATCGCGAACGTCGCGCCCGAGTTGTCGACGATCTTCTGGACGACCTCCGGTGTCGAGCCGGGGTAGATCGGAACCGTGATCGCTCCAGCTGCCTGGATGCCGAAGTCGCACCAAAGCCAGTCCAGGCTGTTCTCTCCGATCAGGATCACGCAGTCCCCTACCTTGACCCCGGCGTCGATCAACCCGGATGCGACCGCGAGGACGTCGCGGCGCATCGCGTTCCAACTCGTGGCCTGCCAGACGCCGTCCTGCAGATGATGGGCGAGAGCGCGGTCGCCGTATTTCATCGCCTGCCGAAAGAGGACGCCGAGCGTAGTCCGCTCCGCGATCGCCTCGGGATCGATCTCTTGGGCGCCGGCGGTGGTCGGAGTCCTTAACGAGGACGTGGTGTTACTTAACCGCCTTGATCGTCAACGTCAGAGTGCCCGACGGCACCGATACGGTGACCTTGTCGCCCTTTTTGTGGCCCACCAGGGCGCGACCAACGGGCGAGTCGACCGAGATCCGGCCGGCGGACGGGTCGCTCTCGACCGCGCCTACCAGATGATAGGTTTCGCTTTCACCCTCATGGTCGACGACCTCGATGGTCGAGCCCGGGCCGGCGACGCTGGAGTGCGTGTCTCTGATGATCTGCGCGCGCCCGATCATCTCGTGCAGCTCGTAGATCCGGCTGTCGAGCATGCCCACCTCTTCCTTGGCCTGCTCGTACTCCGGGTTGTCCTCGATGTCTCCCGGCTGGAACGCCTCTTTGAGGCGCTCGCCGGCTTCAGCACGGCGAGTCAGGGCGACCTCGAGATCGCGCTTTAGCTTCTCGAGGCCCTCGGGTGTCAGCAAAACAGGTTCGGTTAGATCCATACCCAAGCCTTAACTGAATAATAGCCCGGCGTATGGACCCCTCCGATCTCAGGGCCGAGCTCGCCGAACGGTTGGCGAATAGTACGCCAATCGACGCCGAGACGTTCAACGCGGCGTGCTTCATGCTCTCGCGCGCGCTCGAGGGCCTCGAGTTCAGCACGCCGGAAGCGGCGCCACTCGTCAGGCGGCTACTTCGCGTGGCCGGACGAGTCGTGATCGACACCGCCGCGGCGGATTCATCGTCGGACGTGTGGCCCGACACCAAGGAGATGGCGCTGCAGTGGA
>Ga0209056_10008573_pt1 | contig 10482 bp, 4 predicted proteins | sample GraSoiAngelo_114_FD_185876 | JGI IMG/M metagenome (GOLD analysis project Ga0209056, IMG submission 185876) | Grasslands soil microbial communities from the Angelo Coastal Reserve, California, USA - 14_0903_13_40cm (SPAdes) (version 2) | ecosystem: Environmental > Terrestrial > Soil > Grasslands ...
TGCGGCCGTGGTCTAGCCTGGTCTATGATATCAGCCTGCCAATCCAAGGCCTAGCAGAACGCTGACGACCCGGGAAACCGCCTTAACAGCGGTTCGGGAGTTCAAATCCCGGCGGCCGCACCAAACCTAGCCAAACGTCGGCAGGGACGAACAAAATTTGTGGAAACCGGGTAGCGATTTGAACCTAAAGGATGGTGCACTTGTAGCGCACGGCACCAGGCCGGAGAAACGAGGGCAATGCTACTGGCCGACTTGCCTTGAGCATGGCTACGCTCATCTCCATTTAGGCTTGTGGCGAGATTACGAAATGCATGACTGAGTGCCACCAAAATAGTAGAGGAAAGCTCCCTGGACATAGAGGATCTACTCAGAGTCTGGGTAAAACATCTGAGTTGCAAAACAATCTCATAATTCAAAGACGCACACGTTCACACACTATATTCCATTTCACTTTTCCGACAGAATACTGTTCCAAACCTCTTAAGAATAATAGCTGAGCTGCCAGTTACGGCATTATCTTGTCGGAAGCAGGGTACGTATCCCTTTGGACGCCAGGTCTTCGAAGCAGGCAAATCGCCAAGACGGCTCTGGTATCAACTCTAATCCTCCTTACAGTTCTAGGATCCATTGGCACAGTTATCCCTGGAATAGTCCAGGCGTTAGCACCTTTTTCCCTTTCCACGATGACCCAGAATTCGGGTTGCCCCACATCATCTTCGAACTCCACGACATCGTCAACCAACTGTTCCACGACAAATGCGGGATCAGATAATCCTCAGACCGTCGGTGCCGATGCGGTTCAGAATCCCACTCTCCCTAGAACAGTCATCTCAAGCGCAGCTTCACTCATTGGTGCAGGGGGGGTGATCCAAAGTTCCTCCCAGAACCTCACCTTGTACAATTCTGCAGTTATCATGCGCTTGCTAGGGGGCTCATTTCCCCACGACGAACTCCTTGGAAGCGACCATCGAGTCTTGAGTTCTTGGTCTTTTTGGGGTGTGGAGGTGAACGCAAGTAACGTGTGGGTTCCTCTCGTCCCAGTTTCCAACGGTTTTACGTTGTTCGGAACCAACCGGACCGGCACTTACGTGGTCAGACAGATTGGGGTAAAAGTGGGCGTCTATTCTGGAACGCTGGAAATAGGGTACAAGGCAACTACGGCGGGACCTTTGAAGTGGGACTTGAATTTCATTGCCTCCACTAGCGCTGACTATAGACTGGTTTACACGTGGCAGAACGTCAGCAGCACGACGAACCTATCCACAAGTGCGAAGAGCTTTCGAGTTGCTTACAGGTCTTCGAACTACACGCTTTCCTGGTCAGACATACCGCAATCGTTCAATGTGACAACGACCTCTGTTCTTTCGAAGTTCGCTTTGTCTGTTGATTTGGGACAGGTGGATGCTGGTTCGCATGTTATCGTGGACCCGAGCATAATTTCATCGAGTTCGTACTCAGGCTCTGTTGACTATCAGTTCCAGCGAAAAGTGTTCCAAGACTCGAAGGGTCGATACTTCGTTTTCTACTACGATGGATATTCTGTTGGATACAGCTCGTCGTCGGATGGCGCTACCTGGTCCTCAAAGCAATCCATGCCACCCGGCTGGCCAGGCTATGCGGATTCGCTCACTTCCCTACCGTCGGTAGCGAACTATGGTGAGACCGTAGTCGTGAGTGCCGGCGACTACCTAGCTCCGGCATGGGGTACACGAGGAAACGTGAGTGTATCAGTTCGATATGCGATCGGCACCGTGTCTGGAAGTAGCATAAGTTGGGGCCAGACTCAGAACATAACAGCGTCTACGTATCATTGCGGAATTGATTGGGGATGTCAGGGAGTAAGCGTGGGCGTGAGGCTTGTCTATGCAATGCTGAATCCAAACGGAGACGTAGCGTTTTCTTATAACGCTTACAATAATACTGGTGGTTGCTGCTCAAACCAAAATGCGATTAGCGTAATCTACCGGAGAGGCGCTTCAACTTATTCGGCGACAGTCGAGTCGTACACGGCTTGCGATAACGAGCCAACCGCATCCGTGGTCGTCCCAGAAGGGGATCCAAGCTCAGGGATTGTAAGGCTCGTCTACGAGGATCCTGGTAGTAACCCCTGCTACAATGCTTACGACCAGCTAGACTCGATCACTTATTCTTCAACCCTCAATGCCATAGGACAAGTCGACTTCCTCAACGCCTATGAGGCGAACCACGAGTTTTCAGTGGCATCAGATGCTGAATACAACACGCACGTTGTTGTCGCTTCGACTCAGGGTTCTGCCTACTACCTTTTCCACAGCCCAGGATCTTCCTGGACTAATCCGGTCGAGGTGTTTGGCGCCAGCGTTCCAACTGTCACCGTGGACCTCTCCACAGACACCGTGTATGTTCTCGCTTTCGAGTATGTCTACACGGACCCGAATTGGGTCAACTTTTACACGATGGTCATGAGAAGCAAATCCCCGGGCCAAGACCAGAACTGGAACGATGCCACTACTTCCAACCAGTTCAAGTTCAGAGCCCTCTCTGACTATTCCAACCCTCCAACTCTTGTATCGTCCTTGAATCCGGCCAGTTCGACAAACTCCAGCAGTATTGGTCTAGTCTGGGCGGAGGGAAAAAATGGTCCATACAACGTGACCTTCGGGGCTATTCCTCTACAGACAGTCTGGTCGCCTTACGCCTTTCCAACCGCTCCATGGGACGGAAACGGTATTGCACCGTACGGACAGTATTTCCGTAGTCTCGATGAGTCTGTATCACCTGGAAATGGGATGCTGACTGTGACTCAGACGGACCTAAGCGTTCCAGGGAGAGGAATGAATCTCGAGATTACTCGGGTCTTCAACGGTGCAACCTTCTACCCTCCTTCAACACCGGTGCCAATTGGTGTTGGATGGGGGCTCAACTTTCCATGGTACGACAGCGGAAACAATGAAGTTCACCTGTGGAATGGTGAAAGCTACAGATTCTCCGCTGATTGGCTGACGGGTTGTTTCCCACACTGTTCATGGGAGAACCATCAAGGAGAATATTTCCGGCTCGTGCAGAATTCTGACTGGACTATTGACTTGGTTACGAGAGCAGGTGTGACCTATCATTTCAATAACATCAACTTCATGCTTTCAAAAATCATCGACTCGACTGGCAACAACTCTATCACGTTCAGTTACAACGGGAACAATATCTCTTCCATAACTGACACTGTTGGGAGGGTCTTCCTGTTCTGTTATAACAGCTTCAATTATGTCTCAAGCATCGATCAGGTCTCAAGCGGGAGTTGTAGTAACGAAACCGGCTTCGTCCGACGAGTTTCTTACAATTACGGCTACATGGGATTTGCCCAGTGGTACAATCTCACTAGCGTGGCCGACACTGCCGGGAGGCTTACTCAATTCAAGTATCAGACAGTCACCGATTCTTCCGTTACTCCATACATCATTTCCAGGATAACTTATCCAACCGGTTGGTATTCCAACTACGCCTATACTAGGAGTCTTCTAGGGAACTACGGTGTTATCTATCGTGTGTCGCAGCAGACAGTATATTCGTCCACAGGGTCGATAGTCCGCCAATTCTCTTACGTCTTCTACCAGGATTCAGGCACTGACCAGATTACGCGTTCCACAGTGACAGCATACAACGGAACCTCGATCGCGAGCTACATTGACTACTCATTTTCGTACGCGGGAGTAAAGTGGAACGTGTCTGACGCTAGTCATCACCTGGTGAGGGGCACCATTCAGCTCTTCGGGGTCCAAGGAGATGTACCCCAAGAGATAATTCTCGTCACAGATGGGACAGGACAAAGCGGCCCGACTCACATCGGCAGTTACACGAACTATTACAGGTACGACTACTGGGGAGACCTCATCTACAGTCACACAGTGATTAGTCCATCGACCAAATGGTATCATGACAGCTTCAACGCCTATTACAACAACGGACTTCCTCCCGGTTTCAACGCGTTCCAGGAAAGCTTCAGCCAGCTGAACGGTACTTTCTCCGACAACCCCTGGCTCACCTACAACGGGACATGGCGTGTGAGAAATGGAGTCTACAACGGGACCAGCCCGATTTTCAACCCGGCCCATCAAGAGGGCTTCTTCGCTTGGACCAACTTCACCGGCCCGAATATTTCCATCATTGCCTCCATCTACGTCACGAAACCGATGGTCTCCTCCGACAGAAGGGTGGGACTGATCGCGCATTATCCTGGGTACGGAATGAGAAAATGGGCACTCGTTCTCCACAACTCGACCAGCGGCGTCAAGCTTTCACTTCTGGACGAGAATGTTGCCTGGAGAGTGGAGAACCCTTGCACGTTAAACTATAATTCATGGTATAGGTTCAACTTCACAATAAGCGCGAAGCAAGCGTGGGGGACGGCAACTGCCCCCGGAGTCTCGTGCAGTGTTTCAGGATCGTTCACATCAAATGACATAACCGCTGCCGCAGGACTCGGGTTCTACGCCGGAGGATACTCAGCCCTCTTCGACAATGTGACAGTAACAACGGTCGCACCCAGTATAACAGGAACCAGTTTCTCCAACTCATTCATCCAAAGTGGCTCGCCGAGCTCAAATGTCAAGGGAGCCCTAGCCGGAAGAGCGGAGCTTCAGAATGGAACGGGAACCATTCCTATCGAGACCTACTACTCGTATTGGTCATGGGGTGGACTGAACCAGGTCAAGAACCGCTACGACCCTGCAGGAAGCACTTTGTGGATCTCTACCTCTAGGACCTACGACGTATACGGAAACCCCTCCACTGTCGTGGATCCTAGAGGGAACTATACCTACCTCACCTATCCTGTCAAGTATCAGTATGCGTACTTGACTAATGAGACTCAGGTGTTGAAGCCGGGTTCGACCAAGATAACAAGACTCTACGGTTATGATCTCAACATGGGGACGTTACGCTTCAGCGTAGACCCGAACGGGTACAATTCCACTTACCAATACGACATTCTCGGACGTCTTACGAGCACCGACTATCCAACAACTTCAGCCGGTCAACCACAAGTGGATGGTTCGGCTATCGCCAATTGCACTAACCTTACCCAATCCTGTTCGGTAACCTTTCAAACATCACACCCCAATGACATCATCATCGTCTTTGCGTCGGAGACTCTTGACAAGGTTGCGGCCAGTTGTACTTTTTCGGTCTCTGATACTGCTGGTCTGTCCTGGACGCTCAGAGCCAGTGTCTCTGGAAGGAATGACGGGGTTACCGGCAGCAATCGGGACCAGGTCGCGGAGTTCTGGGCGAAGAGCGCCGGCGCGTTGTCTTCTGACTTTATTGTCGAGTCGATATCAAACTGTGGAACCAACTACAACGGGCTTCAGGTATTCGCCATTAGCGGTGCTAACTTCAACAACCCATTCGACACGAATACAGCCCTACCAGGAACAGGTACTGATGCCATCAGTGGGCAACTGGCCACTACTTCCGCCACAATATCGACAAATAACGCCAATGACTTCGTATTTGCCGGAGTCCAGCACGGTACCCCAACGGCTACAGCTCAGGCCGGGTTCACGTTGATAACCTCGGATGGAGCACACGCTACGGAGTATAGGCTTCCGAATTCGGTGCTGACGAATTATGGAGTGACCTTCAGTTTTGGTGTTTCCTCCTATTGGCAGGAGATAGCTGACGCAATACAACTGTCGAACCAAGTGAACTACCCAGATTACGTAAAGTACACCTATAACGACGCAGGAAATTTTGTCGACATCACCAACGAACATGGATGGCAGACACGACAGATCTACGATGGCCTCGGCCGGCGCTCAACCACCGACAGATTTCTCGGGTCCACCTTGTATTCGAATGCCACAGCAACCCACGACTATCAAGGCAACACCCTCAGCTCTAGAGACGAACTGAACAACCTCTACACCTCCGTATATGACGCCCTCGGTAGAGTGACCAGTTCAACTGGGCCGGACGGCAAGACCACTCAGCGATTCTACAACGATACTGCACCATGGGGGCGAACGACAGACCATGACGGCAACTACAGGTGCAACTACTATGACCGGCTCGGAAGACTCGTCAGTGTGGTCGAGTACGCGGATTCTGCATGCCATCCCAAGACGCTGAACACCTTACTGTACGTGACTAACTACGTCTATGACGAGGTAGGGAACCTGCGAAAGGTCACAAACGCCGCAGCAAAGTCTACCACGTACTCGTATGATAACCTCAACAGGCTGACCGTCCCGAGCTATCCGGATGGAACATCTGAAACCTACACCTACGACAATAGTGGCAACTTGGTCAGGAAGGTCGACAGGGCCAACATCAAGACTCTCTCCTCCTACGATTCACTGAATCGGATCAGCGCGGTCACGTTTTGCGGTGTAACAATAATTGGCACTAGTTACACTTATGACAAGAACAGCAACCCGCTGCAAATTCTAAACCAGAACGCCACTGTAACCTACATCTACGATTCGCGAAACAGGGTCCTCAACACGACATACGCAGTGAATCCCACAACTCGAACAATTGTAGATCTAGGTTGCTCGGGAAACGGTGGAAACATAACCCGTAGTGGTGGTGTCGCCAAGACATACACTCTGGGCTACACGTACAACGGCGAGCTTCTCAGCACTCTCATGTACCCCACAATTTCCCAGAATAATCCTGACATCACTATCAAGTACGCTTACGATGGGCTGGGAAGGGTTCTCAACGTCAACCAGTCCGGCACATCCAGCTACTGTGCTAGATCGTTCACCTACTACAAGAACGACCAAGTGAAGGGTTTCCAGTTCGGAAACAATCTGATTGAGAATTACACCTACGACAGTCTATCTCGGCCATCGGTGATGACGTTGAGCGGGAAGACTACCATGAGCCTCACGTACGCTTACAATAACACCGGTACCGCGGCAAGAGTTACAGGCTCTGTGAACGGGACGACAGTGAATGAACAGTACCGTTACGATCCTCTCCAGCGCTTAACGAATTCCAGCGTGACCAGTAGCGGCTCGACCACTACCTCGTGGTACGAGTACGACAACCTCGGAAACCGGGTCCGACAGAAGCTCAACAGCACCATAACCCGCTACGCCTACAACTCTGTCAACGAGCTGACAAACTCCACGGCATACTCTACCCCGCAAACGACAATCGCCTACTCATACTACGCCAATGGCAACCTAAAAACTCAGAACGTAACCACAGTCGGGACAGTCAGGTGGACATACACTTGGGATGCCGCGAACCGTCTATTGAAAGCCACCAACAGTACAGGGCAGGCGCGCTACGCCTACGATGGAATCGGACGGATGCTGGAGTCGGTCGAGGGCTCTTCCACATGGTTCCTCGCCTACAGTGGAACAGAAATACTCTACAGGAATCTTCTGAACCAGAACAACCAAGCCTACGTCTCCGCAGCCGGCATCAAACTCGTACGGGTTGTAGACAGGACCGCGATGTACTACTATCACACGGACGCCCTAGGCAGCACGCGGATGATAACCTACAACGACGCCACCTACGTCTTCATCGATAGTTACCAACCCTTCGGCAAAGACAACGGAACACCCAAGGGTAGTCTAGCCAATACCGAGAAGGACCGGTTCACAGGCAAACCCTTCAGTTCCGCGACAGGTTTGTACTACGAATATCAGCGGTGGTACGACCCGAGCGTAGGACGATTCATATCGGCAGACCCGTTCCAAGGTTACCGCACAAGTCCTCAGAGTCTCAATCCTTACATCTACGTTCAGGATGCTCCTACTTCTGCCGGCGACCCTACTGGGCTGGATGGTGGCTTTGGTGCAGATAACCGGTGTGAGAAACTTCACCAGTGTGGTACAATCAATGGGGCTGAATCAATTGAAGTCGCCAAAGATGCTCTGATTTTCGCTGGCGTAGTAACGCTCGGCGTGGTTGTTTGCATCCTCGCTTGCGCTGAGGTTGCCGCCGCTCTGGGTATAATCTGTTTGGCTGATGAGCCGGGCTGCCAGGGAGCAGCAGATACTCTAGTCAAAGATGTTTTGGATTTGGGAAGCAAGGACGCCATAGATGCTGGGTCTAAGGACTCCATAGATGCCCTCGTCAAAGGCGAAGGAGGCAACGTTGTCAAAGGAGTGACTGACGATCTCGCCCCCAATATACGAAATACCTTTGCTGGGGGTGATGCTCAACGGGTAGTTCTTGATGAAGACCTGAATCTATACCAGTATGGAAATGGAAACCCTTCGTGGTCAAGTAATTTTGCAACTCCCACACGGTATTTTTCACCACAGGATGCGCGAGCTGCATTGAACCTTTACGAGTGGAATAGCGCTAATTTCGTGAGAAGTGTCACCATCCCCGGAGGTAGCACAGTCTGGGTGGGCCCTGTCGAAGGTGGAAGTGGAATACAGTTCTTCCTTGAAGATAAGTCCTTATTTATCGTTGACCAATGGATAAGGGTGGCTCCGGCGTTGCCAGGATAAACTTCAATGCATGACCTTCTTCCAGATGAAGGACTACGGATCCGCATAGAGATCGATGAAGATGGGACAACGACTCCACCACATCTTCCTCTTGCGACTTTACTCAGGGCTCTTGATGGAACTGATGGGAAGAAATACTTCCTAGCGAAGCTCGATAAACCGGTCGAATGTATCAGGGCCAAGACGGGTCAGCCCTGGACCCTAACCGAACTTGTGTTGACCAACTACTTCAAGGGAGGGAACATCGAAAACTTAACGACGGGCAAGAGAGAATTCTTCGTATTCGTCAAGCTTCTCAATCCTGAACGGTCTATCGGTCCTAACGGGCGCCTAGATCTCTCGAAGGCCGCTTATTTTGGGCTTGGCAGAGCGATGATAGCATAATACGTGACGGTCCCCCGCTGCGTCTGGAGAAAGAGAACAATTGACTGACGATAGAATAGACAAACCTCAATCAGGGCCTCGCCGACTTGTTATTCGCGCTGGAGAACAAATCTACATCGGGCTTCCTCAAACTATTCCAGAGGCGTTGTTGAAAAAACTAGCTGATCATTTCAGACTGTCCGGACTTGTCGATAAAGCCTTTTTCGGCCAAATCTACATTCCTTCTAGCCGACAGCCCCCCCATCTTCTCATAGGAATGCGCTTGATCGAAAACTCGCAGAGAAATTTTGATGACGCCTTGCACGAGATCACTGCCATCATTGATACTTTCGCAAAGAATCAACTTATTGACGTGATCGAGATCAAGGAGCCAATTGCCAATCTAAAGCTTTTCTTCTCCAAATGATTCCCTGTTTCGGCAACTTCCATATGCTTCAGATTCTATTTTCCACACAAGTTCTCGGTTTTCGTGGTTGATGCTCTGCAGGTGATTGCCTCGGCCTGTGAGTGCTCCCCCGCCCAATTTCAGTTCTCCGGGAACCGACCCCTGAAACACAACATCGCGCATTGGGGCAATTTGGAATGAGGACGTTGGTACGCCTTGCTTCTCCTCCAGAAAGCGACTTCGCTCAAATCGGCACCCAAGTGCTCTGGAAGGAGTCGTCCAAGGTTGGACATGTGACATAGAAAGGCTTCTTGAAGAGGCCCTTTAACAATGCGAGTGAGTCACTGAGCGAACTCGTTGACAAACAAACGCTCTGACCGGGATTTTTGATTCGACGATTCTCTTTAATAGGAACCTTGCTCAGCAGCTGATCCGCAAAGGCCAAAATCGCTTGCTGTACCTATGTTGACCTTAGATTGCTGTCTAGCGGCATATTCTAGATTGTGAATCCGGATTACAGTGTAAACTGCTTGGTTGGGAGACAGCTAGACCGATTTATCAACCCTTTCAGAAAAAAAGGAGAGTAGGCAGTCTCACTGTTTGCGGGGCCGACGTCTTTTACCGCTAGCGGTCCGAATCTCTCCTAATCGACCCTCACTGGTTACGTTTCTAGAATACCCTGAGCTTCAAGTCATGTTGGAAAAAGAGGTTCTGCCAAACCGACCGGTTCCCAGCCGGTGCCGAATCCCGCCGGACCCGCCATGACTGGGACTAGGCTTTCCACCGGAGCCCGATGAAATTTGCCTCATATTTACTAGTAAAGAGGAGTTCAAATCCCACCCCCAGCACACGAAGCAATCCGCGCGGTATCCGCTTCAGCTCCCTGTTGGGAGCACGACGCGGGATGCGGAGCCTAATCTAAACGCCTCAATCGCATCTAGATTAGATGACGAAGGAAATCATGTTCTAGGAGGAGCGTCTTCTTCATTGACGCCTCTCAGGAGCGGGGATATTGACCCAGGGTCTTAGTTCTGCCCTCGGCACCAAAGTACAACCTCAAGAGTCTAACCAACTGATTCCAAGGTTGAAGAGAGAACTTACAGTTCCGGCGATCTGTGGAATGGCTGCCCCAGCCGTCATGGTTGGTCTGTGGGCGCTGGCAAGTGTTCTTAGACCGGGTTACGACCAGTTGACGCAGAAGGGGAGCGAGCTAGGCACCGGTCCTAATTCTCTCGTTATGAATGCAAATTTTGTCGTAAC
>Ga0209056_10008581_pt1 | contig 10475 bp, 8 predicted proteins | sample GraSoiAngelo_114_FD_185876 | JGI IMG/M metagenome (GOLD analysis project Ga0209056, IMG submission 185876) | Grasslands soil microbial communities from the Angelo Coastal Reserve, California, USA - 14_0903_13_40cm (SPAdes) (version 2) | ecosystem: Environmental > Terrestrial > Soil > Grasslands ...
GATGATGGCGTGAGGATATGGCGGCTGTTCGGCGGCTCGCGGCACGCCGGCCAGATGGCAGCGTGGCTCACCGTCCATGTACTGGTTCATCTGGCGCCATCTCTTTTCAAGTATCGCCTCGGGCAAGTAAGGGATCCGAACACCGCGCAGAAAAAACTCATTCGTTGAAGCAGCGCCCCGAGCACCGCCGCCGCCTCCACCGGCGGCTCCTCGTGCCCCGCCCCCGCGTGCCTCGGTAGGGATAATGGCACCGGTCAGGCCAAAGCCTCCCACCTTGAACCAGGTTCCCTGGAAATCAGGACGGCCATCAGGCAGACGCGGGATATCTGAGCGCCCACTTTGTCCTCGAGCAAGCGAGAGCGCTACGACCAAGCTGACGGCGCTCCGGAGAAGCAGGTTGCGACTCAGGCGAAAACTCATTCCCATACCCCCACACTGAGGCATTCCCCTCTTCGCAGCCTGAGTTCGACTTTCTGTGCAAAGCTCCTCCTGCCTCATCGAACAGCGTCCGGGTTATTCCCAAACACTTGGCGTCCATCCGGAAGTGTCCAGGTTCTGCCCATGCCGAAGTTCGTTCCATCCTTGGCGCGAGGTCCCTCGACGATGACGACATCGCCCGCCTTCAGTGTCTCCTTGGTCCAACCCAGGCGCAGGAGCGCGTTGGGATTCGTCACTTCAAACTTCCACTTCGTCACTGACGACATCGCCCGCCTTCAGTGTCTCCTTGGTCCACCCCAGGCGCAGGAGCGCGTTGGGATTCGTCACTTCAAACTTCCACTTCGTCACATTTCCCGTATCGTCTTTTACGTCCAGGTACACAAAACCGTGAGGATTGACGAAGTCGAACCGGGTGACCGTACCTGTGACCTTGACAGGAGCGCCTTGCATATCGAATACAGCGGCGAACGAATGGTGCGCCAGGGCCGGCAATTCGCTCGCGGGAACACCCAAGATGGTGATCAGCATGAGAAGCGTGGTCTTCCTCAAGCAAAGCCTCCTCTTATTACTTCTTATTTTTCGAAACCGCATCGGCAATCCTCCACCGGCGGTAATCATTTTTCAGCAAGTTCTTCGGATCGTACGGCGAGATGTGCCGATGGATGCCGTTCTCGTCTTCCAGACATTCGTCCTCAATCAGTCTGGCGCCGGCGTCCTTCACGCGGTGGAGGACCGTCCGGATTGTCCACGGCCGCGTGTACACTTTCGCGTCTTCGATTGTCGCTTCATACTGCAAAGTATCCGGGCCCGTCATGGTGTAGCGCTCGTGAACATTCACGTCCAAGCTGAAGTAATTACCCGCCTGATCGAGCCAAAGCTTATCCGTCAGGGCAGACACGCTGGTCACCAACGTATCGCCTTCCCAGTGGTAGCGCGTATCGCCCATCCACCAATCCGCTCCCCGGAAGTGCGGGCGGGGCTCAGGATAAAAGTAACGGAAGGCGTGATTCTCCTGGTATACGATGACGAAATTTCCAGGACTCTGGATAATCTGTAGCGGAGTAGCCGCATACGTGGCGCGCGGAACACCTGACTGGTAACACTTGATGGATGGGTCCGCCGTCATCCGGCTTTTATAATTCTCCTGGCGTTTCGCCAGCGCTTCGGCGGTGTACGGAATCTTTCCGTTAGGCGGGTCGACGATGATGCTCTTTGCCGGCGCAATTCCCTTCCCGCCCGAGTGTCCTTCGATGTTGACATAGGCCGTATCCCGCACTTGCCAAATCCCCCGGAAATCGGGAGTCTTGTTATCCCAAAGCCTTCCCGGCTTGTAAGAACTTCCCGAGCGTTGCGCCGCCGACTGCTCGGCAAATACGGCCGGAGCGGATTCCAAACTTAGGATCAAAAGAACGGTCGTAAGCAGCTTCATGAGATGGCGGCTCCGGTAGGTCATCGAACATTCATCCCCGGCAGTAAAGGCGGAATCGGCCAATTGCCATCATAACCGCGTTCAGATAGTGATCCAGCAGATTCTTCAAACAGGACCGCTCGCACCTGGCCTCAAAATTGATACTTCAGCGCGAATTGAATCAACCGCGGATTGACCGACGTGGAAGTGATCCTGCCGAAATTTGCGGACTGAGCCAGGTTCAACCCCGCTGGAACGGAAAACTGCGGATGATTGAATGCGTTGTAGAACTCTGAGCGGAACTGCAGCGAAGCATCCTCCCGCAGCCCACCGACTCGAAAGAGCTTCGCTAAACTAATATCCCAGTTGTTCTGGCCGGGGCCCAGAATAATCCCCTGACCGGAGTTGCCGAATCCCGTGCCGTTGATACATGCAGCCGCCGGCAGTCCGGCAATGACACAAGTGGCCGCCGCTGACGGCGGGGCCTCAAATGCAGAGGCATTGAAGTAGGCACCAATACGCTGCTGAATACTGCCGGCTGTGGCGACATCCTCGCGGCCCTTTGCCGGCGCGAATTGAGCTGTTCGGGTGCCAACGCCGCCAACGATTGTCCCCGCTCGAGTATCCATGATGGTTAGCGGCCTGCCGTCCTGGATGATCGTCACGCCGGAAACATTCCAACCGCTAATGAACTTGCCCGAAATTCCGGTACGGTTTCTCAACGGCAGATCCCAGCTATAGCTCAGCGCGAAGCGATGCGGATGATAACTGGGATTTGGCCCGTAGAGCTTGGCGATCGGATAAACCTGGTTCACGCCTACCCAGTCCGTGACGAAAGCGCGGCTGAACGTATAAGCGCCCTGGAACGTCAGGCCTTGTGAGAACTGCTTCCGTACGGTTGCTTGCAGGCTGTTGAACTTATAGTCGGCATCGTTTCCTTCAAAGGCAGGATTGTTCGCAATAAAACCGAGCATGGGAACCCGCAACGGCAGGTTAGCGGCGCTGTTGCTGGTGATGCACGCACCCAGGCCACAGTTCAGCGGCCGGTCCGGACTGGCAAGCGACGCCACGTTGCTGGGCGCAGCGCCCGTCGTGCCGCCGGCGTTGGCACCGGGCGCGCCGACTTGATGCAGTCCTCGCGAGCCGACGTAGCCGAGTTCCAGAACCCAGCGTTCTATGAATTCATATTGCGTGTTCAGATTCCACTGATAGACGGTTGGTACGGGTAGCTCTGAGCCCACACCCAACGGCATCTGCGAGATATTCGAACTGAGCGGCTGCGTTATCCCATTGCACGTGGGGCAAACCCAGCGCCGAACCCAGTTCGCTTGCGGCGTGCCGGCGTAGGGATCAGCGATACTGGCTTCCAGTGGTATTGCGGGATTGGCTCGTCCGATCTGCGCATGCATGGGACTGGATTGATCCGCGCTGTGCACGTAGAACTCACCGGACTTGCGTTCGCGGAAAACTCCAGCCCCGCCGCGGAGTACCAGCCGGCCGCTCTTTAATGGTTGCCACGCAAAGCCGACTCTCGGAGAGAAGTTGGCTTTGCTTGGAGGAAACTGCAAAGCGTAATTGTTGTTCGCCACGGTAACGCCGGCGGGAACATCGACCGTTAATGATTGAGTCCTGGCGTCGAAATTGGACGGCACCACAAACCCAACGAGCGTGCTGCCGGGACAAGGCGCCGGAAAACCGGCGCATGGAGCAGTGACCACAGGGAAAGCGGCACTCTGTATTAGACTCTGCCACACGTTGGGCCGCCTTCCGTTGTCCTCCCAAATTGGCGTGAAATATTCCCACCGCAGCCCGAGGTTCATCGTCAGCCGCTGGCTGACCTTGAAGTCGTCCTGAACAAAGCTGCTCCAATCCCGCGCGTTCCAGTGATCGGTGCTGGACCCCGGAATGTTGCGCCGTACGATACCGGCGCCGGTGCTGGCCAGGTTGGCCGATCCGCCCAGAAGAAAATCCGTGAAGCTATTGAAAGTCATGCTTCCTACATTCAGGCCCGGAAAATTCCAATCCCAGATATAAGGGCCGTACTCGAAGCCGGCACGAATCGTCTGCTTTCCGCGCGACAACGAGATCTGGTCGGCAAGCTGATATTGATGGGTAGTGTTACGCGTGAGGTTGAAGTTGTGCGTCCCTGTAAATAGTCCCGCAATGTTCAAAGCCATCAGGCGATCCACGGCTTGGGGATCCGGCGGGATAATGCCCACGTCGGAGTTTGTATAGCGTCCCTGGTTGGCCTGGTTATTTACAATATTTTGAAAAGAACCGCGGGCTTCATTGACGAGGCTGTTTGTCATCAACGTGGTCAGCTTCAGCACCGCCGTGTGATATGTGTACTCGGATCTTCCGATGAAGCCAGGCACCGCAAGCGGGCCTCCTTGCGACGCCAGGAACTGGTCCGACGGGGAAAAGGAATAAAAATATCTCGCCGATAGCGTGTGCTGGTTGCTCAACAAGTAGTCGCCGTTGGCCGTGACCTGATCCTCATGATAGATCGTCGGAATACTGTATGGCGTCTGGACGGGCAGCGGACCATTCAAGCCGATGGGATTCGGCGACTGCGAGAGCACCGCTCCGGGAATCAAGTACGCGCTCCGGCTTTGAGCGGGGTTTGGTGCCGCCAACTGAAGCAGCCGGAGCGCCACAGGATGAATGTTCGCTCCCGTGGCCGGTGTAATCGTTGCGGATCCGGGAAACACACCCGCCTTTCCTCCGTACTGATTCGGTGCTGCGAGCGCCGCGGCAAAAGCCTGCGCGGCCGCATCGCACTGCGCGACGCTGGTTGCTGAAAGAGGACACTTGCCGCGGCTGGCATCCGCATTGAAGCCCGTTGTTCCCATCACCGGCAGAGATGGATTCGTGGTGGCCGCGTTTTGCGCGGTGCCGAGGCCATTCTTGGTACGAGTTCCCTGATAAGAGGTGAAGAAGAAGACCTTGTCCTTTTTCACCGGACCACCTACAGTTCCGCCGAACTGGTGCTGGTCCATGCGGGTTTTCGGCAGACCAGCGCTGTTTAGAAACCAGTCATTTGCGTTTAGAGCGGTGTTGCGCAGGAACTCCCACGCACTGCCGTGGAAAACATTGCCGCCGGACTTTGTGACGACGTTTACATTGGCGCCAACATTGCGACCATAGCTGGCGTCATAAGTCGAGGTCTGGATTTTGAATTCCTGAAGTGCATCCGGATTGGGAATCGCGATGCCTCCTCGGCTCGAACCTACAGCTTCAGCGAGATTTCCGATTCCAGAGAAACTGTTAATCGGAACGCCATCCATCTGATAGTTATTCGAATTCGGGCTGGCGCCATTGGTGGCGATGTTTTGGGAGCCTTTCGCGCCTGCGGCCGCGTTTGCCACGTCGGCATTGGCCCCGGCGGCGAGACCCAACAGGTTGATGTAATTTCGTGTAGTGAGCGGAAGGTCCGTCACGGTTCGTGCCGCAATCACTGTGCCCAGCGTCGAATCCGTTGTCTGAATGGCTTCGGCCGCGGCCTGTACTGTAACTTCCTGTTGGACCGGTGCGGCAACGTCCAGGCGGCGGTCCAGTACGGGAGTTTCGGTGACGTTTACGGCGATGGAAGGAACTTCCACCGTCTGGAAACCCGACGCCTCAAACTTGATGCGGTAGGTGCCCGGCGGCAGCAGGTTGAATCTGTACGTTCCGTTCTCATTGGTGGTTGCTCTTCGAGCCTGGTTCGTATCGGTGTTCGTGGCCGTGACGGTTGCACCTCCAATAACGGCTCCCTGAGCATCCGTCACGGTTCCAGTAAGCGCTCCCGTTGCGGCGGTTTGCCCAAACAGAGCCGGAACCCAGACTGCCAGTAGTAAAAATGCAAGCAGCGTCCGGCGGCCGATGTCTTCCGTTTTTCGTTCCGCCAATGGTTTCCGTTCATCGATTCCCGTCATTGAAATTTCCTCCCCTTGAATGATCTCGCTGATGAAAGGCCGGCGTATTCGCCCCCCAACCTGGTAATTATTGAGTCCAATTTCCGCTAAGAGTTAACTCCAGTTGAACCCCAACGGCTTCCGCAAAACGAACCTATTGAACAGAATCCTATCCGAGGGTTTTCCGCCTGAGCAATACGCTAACACTTGCCACTGAGCCGCCGCGCTTCGAGCGATCGGCTCCAGCGACGGCTTAGCGCGCCTGGTTCGGCTTGGAAGAGGATGGCATTGCCGAAATTACGAGTGCAGAAGGGCATTAACGGCTTCGGATGATCTAACGTGTATTCGCAATCGATGTTTTACAATGCGACCAGTGCAGTGGCGTCATGCGAAGTATCGTTTTTATCTGAAACGGTGACTGCCACGAGTGATTCAGAGCCATAGGTTGACCGCAGAACGCGTGTCGGTAAAAGCGCTTGGCGGCCACCCTATGGCTCACGCCGCTTCAGGGAAGACGCAAGCTTAGTGCGGTTGCGTGCTCGCTCCCTTGCAGAGGTTGCCTGTTGTGTCCTTTTGCCCGTCGATGTATATGGTCGAGCGCTCGTAGAAGGAGACATTGCCATCTCCGCCAGGCAAGTTGGCCAACTTAATCTGAACCGTGAGCGGGTCAGTGGGATCGTGGTGTCCTATGGCAATGCAGCCGGAGAAGTAGATCGCGTTGTCATGGCAGTCCGCTGTCCCTCCTAAACCGTCGTTGCAGTTGTTTGGTCCGCCAGTACCATCGGTAGGGAGAATAAGGAGAGTGTACCAACCGGTCTGTACGTGGGGGCCTCCGCCGCCGGCAGCGGTCTGTCCCGCTAGCGGCTGAATCAGGTTTCCGTTAACCGTGGCGTTCATCAGGAGTGCCGATCCGTTGTGCACATCACCTTGGGCCGAAAACGTCACGTAGAGGACGTCGATGTCGTTGGGAATGGTGAATGTTTTGGTGTAGACCGGAGTTCCACCCACGCCCCCAGCGGATGCGACAGCATTTGTGGATATCTCGCCGATCCCACCGACGGTCTGGTTATTTTGAAACTCTGCAGAGATGCGTCTCAGGTTAGTCGCGTTGTCTTGCGCCATGACCGAGACTGCCGCTAGCAGGAGCACTAGGCCGAGCGCCAACGTTTTTACAGCTATTCGTTCGTACATTCGCTTCTCTCCGTCGAAAATAGCCTGCGATTGTAGAAGAGCCGTCCATCGGCTATTTCATGATTGGTTGCGACCGCGAGGTCATGGACGACTCCTTTGCGCCGACTCCTTCGCGCTTGCCCGGATTGGGAAAGCCCGGATCCCCCCTAAGCAAACACTAATTGCGTCGAGCGAAAAGAATGAGAGTCACTCTTCGTTTGCACCCTGGCCTTTTATATTTTTTGGTTGTTCATATATTATGAATTTTTCCTGTCGCATCGGTTAAAAATTCCATGTCACTTGAATCGGAATTAGCCGCGGATTACACGGATTTCGCAGATACGGAGATCCGCGGCCTTTACTGAACTTCTGACTCAGGACTTTCGGCGGACCATCTCATGCAGGCCATTCCGGATTACCGGAGAGATATGGCTCGCACAACAACCTGATGGCGGCCAGCCCCACAGGCTCTCACTTGGCGACCTCTTAGGTCTGTTCAAATTGGATATCTAGATAACTGGTCAGCGGGCGAATTTATGCAACAGGACCTGCAGCGTCAACTTACAGGCTTGCACGGCTTCACACGCTTTCGGACTATTTTCCCTTGCGCGCAGTTTAGAGGTGATTTTGGCGGGTCCGGGAACCTGATCCCCGGGACGGATGGCTGAGGGACTCTTTACAAATCACCCGCCGACCGCTGGGCAGTTCTAGCCAATGGACCCATTCGTGATCCATCCAATAGTACACGGTGGACCTACTGACCCCTACGATCTTGAGCGCAAGATGGATAGGCAGAAACTTGGTTTCTTTGTTGCAAACCTTGCAGAAGAACATGGCCATGACGACAAGACCTCCACTTTCCGCCGCTAGTTAATTCCTGCGTTCGGTCGGGAAAATTTTTGAGGCCCAGCCGCTACGCGAGAGGCGGTCATAGAAGGCTTGGTCGACGGGAAGAGTCTGCGTCAGGTGGACATGAACCGCTCCGCTCTGTCTTACGTGTTCCTGACACACTGGCCTGAAGAACAGGAGTGAAATCCGAAAGCGCCTCATATCCACATCCGTGTAACTGTTGCTATGAGAAAACCTTTCATTCCTTTGTGTTTTTGTCAACCCAGTATGTTGCGATTTTCCCGAAATCCATCGTGCGGGGTTTAATGTGGGCGACGCTCTCCAGGAAAATTTCTTGAGTGACCGGCGCGAGATTCCGCACCGTCATTTCCTCAATCACGCGCTGTCGAAGTCGTGTCATCGGAAAGCTCCTTGGCGAGATGGAATTTGCTGGAATCAGCGGCTCTATGGTTTCGTAACGAGCCTCATCCGGAAAGAAGATGTCAGTCTATTGACGTAATTACGAAAAGCACGGTATTCGCTCACGGTTTCCGCGTTGGACGCAGGATGATTTCGCTGATAAAACTGTTCGGCTCCTGGGTCACAATTGCGCGCACGGCATGGGCAATATCTTCGGGCCGCAGCATTCTGTCGCGTGCTTTGCCGGCGGTCTCGGTGGGAGAGAAACGCGTGTCGGTTGAACCTGGACAGATCAGGGACACGCGTATTCCATGCTCTCGAACCTCTTCGGCGAGGGACTCGGTGAACCCGACAACGCCGAATTTTGAGGCGCAGTAGACAGCGCGGGTGGCCGAACCGACCTTACCGGCGATGGAGGCGATATTGACGATCTGTCCCGTTTTGCGTTCGATCATGGAAGGCAGTACGGAACGGCACGCAAAAAAGATCGAGCGCAAATTCGTCTCGATGAGAGTCTCGAAATCTTCATCTTTAAAATCGACGACCGGCCCGAAAATGCCAACGCCCGCGGCATTGACCAGGATGTCGACGGGGCCCACTGCGGCCGTCACCTGCTCGAAAAGTCTTTCAAGCTCCTGTTTCTTTCGAACATCCGTAGGGATCACACTTGTGGACGAGCCGATGAGGCGTGCCGTAGCTTCAAGTTCAGTTCGGCTTCGGGCCGCCAGCACCACCTGCGCCCCGAGATGTCCAAACTCAATGGCAATGGCGCGGCCGATTCCTCGTCCCGCGCCGGTAACAACAGCAACCTGATTTCGAATACCAACCACCCGTCAATCTCCCGGGACGGCGACTTCCTGATCCTTGTACTGCAACTGATACAACTTGTAATAAATGCCGCGCTGAGCAAGCAACTGCTGATGTGTGCCGCTCTCCCGCACGCGTCCCTTGTGCATAACGATGATCTTATCGCAGCGCTGAATCGTGGACAGGCGATGCGCGATGATGATTGAAGTGCGGTCCCGCATCAGGCGATCGATCGCCTGCCGGATCTGAAGCTCGGTTTCCGTATCGACACTCGACGTCGCCTCGTCCAGGATCAGAATTTGAGGATCGTGCGCGAGTGCGCGCGCAAATGCGAGCAACTGGCGCTGTCCGACCGAGAAAGTCGTACCACGCTCGTTCACCGGGTGCTCGACGCCCAAAGGCAACGCCCGCAGAAAGGGTGCAAGATTGACGTCCTTGACTGCGGCAGCAACCTTTTCGCGAGGAATCGGAGAACCCAAACGGATGTTGGACTCTATAGTTCCTGAGAACAAAAAGACATCCTGCAGAACAACGGCAAACGATGAGCGCAGGTACTCGAGATCGAACTGAGCGATATTCACTCCGTCGAGAAGAATCTCGCCTTTTTGAATGTCGTAAAAGCGCGTGAGCAGGCTCGTGGTGGTCGTCTTTCCCGCACCTGTATGGCCGACAATAGCAACCGACTCGCCGGGATGGACGTGAAAGGAGACGTCCTTCAATACCCAATTTTCGTCCTCGTAGGCGAACCACACGTTCCGGAATTCGATTTCCCCTTTCGGCGGCCTGGCCGGTTTGATCGCATGGGGTGAATTGATAATGGTCGCGGGAGTGTCGATCAGTCTGAACAAACGCTCGGAACTGGCCATCGCCGACTGAAGAATGTTGTATTTCTCGCTCATGTCCGCAATCGGTTGGAAAAACCGATTCGAGTATTGAGTAAAAGCCACAAGTGCTCCGAGCGTGAGAGCGCCCTGGATAACTTTTCCGCCGCCATACCAGATGATCAACGCGATTGCGACCGAACTGAGCAGTTCGATCGCCGGATAGAACCAGGAATAGGCCAAAATTCCGTCCAGGTTTGCAAGAAGATGTTCGTTGTTGATCTCGTCGAACTTCCTCGCGCTTTTTCGCTCCCGGTTGTAAAGCTGCACAACAGACATCCCCGTGATGTGCTCCTGAAGAAATGCATTGATCTTGGCGATCGCAATGCGCACTCGCCGGTAGGAATCGCGCGCCTTGCGGCGGAAGATGGCGGTTGTCAGGAAAATCAACGGAACAACGGATAACGTCACCAATCCCAATTCCCAGTTGAGGACCAGGATCGCTACCATGATGCCGGATAACGTGAAGATGTCGCCGAAGATCGAAACGATGCCTGCTGAAAACAGTTCGTTCAGGACGTCGACGTCGGTGATCACGCGCGTGATCAGGCGTCCCACCGGATTTTTGTCGTAAAACGATGGCGCTAAAGTGTGCAGATGCCGGAACACCTGCATGCGCATGTCGTA
>Ga0209056_10008589_pt1 | contig 10466 bp, 8 predicted proteins | sample GraSoiAngelo_114_FD_185876 | JGI IMG/M metagenome (GOLD analysis project Ga0209056, IMG submission 185876) | Grasslands soil microbial communities from the Angelo Coastal Reserve, California, USA - 14_0903_13_40cm (SPAdes) (version 2) | ecosystem: Environmental > Terrestrial > Soil > Grasslands ...
CAGCGCTCGCAGCTGGTGACACCGTCTACCTTGTCCGGTATAACGGCGAGGACTGGTTCACGGCAATCGTGCGAGGCCAAAGGCACGACCTTTACGCCTTTTGGGCGGGCAGGCCCGGCATGAGCCGACCCGCGAGCACGCGGACCTACGGCCATGTGGTTCAAGCGCTCCAGACCGAATGGTGGGTGCACGTTCGTCTCTCCAATGGCCGAATTGGCTGGATCAACATGACCCACGTCTCGTCCGTCCGCGGTCCGGACGCCTGCTCGCAGGGCGGCTGATCTGTTCGCGGCCTAACAAGCGCTTGAAGCTGGCGGCGCCTGACAGTTAGGGTAAACTTTCATTTGTGACGAACCAAGCTAGGCGCCGCAGCTTAAGCGCGATCCGTTAGGCGGCGGCGGCCATGAAACACGAGCCAGCCATGAATCTCCCGCCTGATGATGCGCCCTGGTGGGCAACGGTGGACGAGTACCGGCGCCAAGTCGACGGCTTGCTCCGAGCGCGTAACTGGGATGCCGCAGAACGGTTGGCGACCGAGTTCTTCGAGCGTGCGAGCGATGCCTACGAAGCAGCAGTGTATTCGAGCTCGCGGGCCACGATTCTCAGTTTTCTCGGCCGGGAGGACGCCGCGCTGAAGGCCGACGAGTTGGCCGAGCGTCTTGTTCCCGTTGAACCGTATTTCAAGATCAACATTGCGCAGCGTCTTATCGGAAACCTCGGCCGGCCGGCTGAGGGCTTGTCCAAGCTTGCGGAAGCAGAGGCCCTCATGGAGCCAAGCGCGCGGACCGGTTTACTGGGGGAGAGGGCCGTCGGCCTGCTCGCCCTTGACCGCGATGCGGAGGCTCTCGATTGTTTCCGCCAGATTGCAAACCCCGAACGTTTGGCGCGCATGCGCCTCTGGGACTACGTCGGGCTCGTCGACTTCCGTCTTGTCGACGCATTTCTCAAGAAGCGGTTGGCGGTGGATCTGTGCATTGCCTACCTGGAGGCTGCGGAGGCGATCGCAGAACGTCACAACCCCGATCGCCTCTCGGACGTGCGCGGCCTTCTAGCACGAGCTCGCGAAGCCGCCGCCTAACAAGCGCTTGAAGCTGACAGCTCTCAGCCCAGCCTGGAGGGTAGGGTCGCGTTAACGGGGGCTGAGTGCAACAAACGGCGACATTAGTGACCAAAGGTCAATGGGCTGCTCCCGCTTCGGTCGCATTGGTCGCTTCGGACGCACTCAAGAGTAGGTGTGGTAGGTCGGTAAGTAGGGCCCACTAGCAGTCCACTAGCCAGCAGGGGGAGGAAGGCTGTGCTCGTGCGCTCCGCTCGGGCTGTCGGCCTTCGGCCTCCAGGACGCCCTCGCTACGCGCACTCGCATGGGTACGGCACGCCAAGGGGTTACCGAGAGCAATCTAGAGGCTCTCTACGAGGTTTCCGAATGGACTAAGGTCATTGTCCAGCAGACGGGTTGAGACTGTATATGTGGACCCGTAGTCTCGCGAATGCTCAAATCGAAGGTCTTCAAGTCGTGCCAGACCATCAAGAGAGTGGTAGTTAGCTATTGGCTTCACCAATGCAATGTCGCCGGGCTCCAATACGATGGTGTCCGCGTCTGGTTGAAAGGCGATCACCGCACTTGTCCCGAGCACATTACCATGCGTATCGGACACCGATATTACCGCGTCTTCGTCGAGGACAGGCACCCTATCGGCAAGAATGGCTTGGTAGATCATCTGGTTGAGGCTGCGTAGCGACTCGCGGACACTTAGCAAGGCCACGAAGAAGCGCGTCACTCCACGCTGCGGATGATTCCGGGGTGCTTGAAACGCGAGCTGCTCGATAGCCGAGGGAACGTGGCCGACGCCAGCTTGATGGATCAGCCCCAACAGACTGAGCACAGCCGCGCGTATTTGGTTGTCGTCGAGCTGGCCAACGAGTGCGGCAGGTGTTTCGAGAATGGCACGAACGCCCGAGTGCTGGACAAACGCCTGCGTCAGTTCCGCCCTCTCCACCTCAGACAGCAGTCGTTTGGCGGGATTCGCCTTCGGGCTCTCTGCCAGCTGCACGTGCTGGCTGTACGGGTCGAGAGCTAACCGAGTCGCCGGCCAGCGGGACAAAACTGGTTCCACGCATAGCTGGTTGAGATGGGTGATCTCCGCGTGAGCACTTCGGAACAGCATTCGCTCGGAGTCCGCCAGCGGAAGGATAAATACTGGGAGCGATCCTAACGAGATTGTGGCGCGTTCTTGCTCCACAATGAGGAACCCCAAGAGCTGACACCCCTGTCTTCGTGCCAAGTATCCAAAGTGACCATCACTAGAGCCTGCTGACGTGCTCAGCTTGAGTATCAGTTCCTGCAGTTCCTGTCGCGCCTGGGCAGCAACAACCGACTTGCAGAGGGTGTACGTCGCCTTCGTGATCGTCACACCGTCCTCTCCCGCAGGAGCGCCTCCGTCTCTCGGCGAATTAGACGCTTGAGTTCCTCTTCTCCCGCCGGAATCTCTACTTTCGGCTCTGCGGAGACCGGATAGACAAATTGAATTCGTTCGCTCGAAAGAGCGTTGAGGACCAGGTTGGGGATATACCTCAGAGCGATTTGTAGGAATCGCTCGACCACCATCCGTTCGCCTGTTGGGTCCATGCGCACGAACGGATTCCACTGCTCGGGGAAATACCTCGAAAGATGTCCGAGGGCGTACAGGCCCATCAACATCAGGATTAACTGGCCAGGCTCCACCAGCCTCCCGGCCTTGTCGTGCGCCAAGTGAAGCCACTTGCCACCGCTCAGAGAGTGTGACCCTACTTCTTCCGCTCCGAGCTTCCTTCGGAGAATGACGTAGTCACCGCCGGCAGGGAATTCGGGCCGAATGTATGCGCGAGAGAGACTAGGGACTCGTTCAAGAGCCTTACGAGGATCAGGGTCTGGTGCGAACTGGCGTAACGCGATGCGCTCAAAGGTCACGTTCTCTTTCCTGAGCAGTTCCACCGCAAGCACGTAGGTCCTGGCATTCGGAAAGCACTCGACAAAGTGTTCCTTCAAATCGGGGATTGATCCAAGAACCTCCTCCACTGTCCAAGGTACGCCCGGTGGAAATGTCGTCCCTGACGAAAAGACGTTAGTGAATAGCTGAAGGGCACCGGAAGTCGTACCGACAGGCACGACTTCTAGGTCTGCGATCCGTGTGCCACCCGCCGGCGACTGCCGCAGGTTCATCCCGTGGCCGGCTATCGGGAGTGTGCGTCCGCCGAGCATCGCGCCAGCTCCCGCGAGGAGATTGGCGGCACCGTAGTACAGCAAGAGGGGCTGAATGTCGAGAGGAGCATTGGTCGCAGCGGTGAAATACGCCTCCCCCTGGCGGATACACCCTGCGATGTATTCCGCGAGGGGCTCTGTTGGAGGGGGAGCCCCGTGGGAGGCGAAGAAGCGAGCGATATTCGGCTCGTAGGAGTAACGGGACAGCAGTCGCCACTGCTCGAGACGGGGCTCTTCGGTTTGGATCGCCCGGACCTTCATTGGTCTTCCTGACGTTACAAGCAAGGGTGAGTGCTTAGTTTGAGCCGCTGGAGCAAAATGGGCTAGGGCGATTCCGGCGGCGTCATGGGTGTCAAACGCGACATCCATGCAGTCGTTTCATGGCTCGACCCTTTCAGAACTATGCGGAGGTTTCTGAACGGCCCAAGGCATTTCCTCGGATCAGCCCTTCCCCGCTGACCCCAAGCCCGAGTGCGACGCGCTTTGACGCGGCCTCGCATGGTTTCTCTAGTATACCCCTGAGGAAGTTGTGCCGCATCGGTATGGGACCCAGAGTCCTGACTGTGCAAGCCTCATTGTTGCACCGCTCGCCGGCCCGCCACTGCGAGGTTGTCGCATCCAGACCCGTCCGTGCCGCAAAAAACGCCCTAGCGGGTCCAACGTCCGTTGCACCACTTTCACACACCGTGTTCTCGGAGCCGATTCGGGGCGCTTGCAGTACCCTGTTAGTCCAACGTCCTCGTTTTCTGGCGGTGGGTCGGTCTCCGATTTGGTGAGCATTACGACACATCCGAGGTTGGGCAGAAACGGGGGCCTAAAATGAGAGTCGTGGATTTCGAACCGATCTTCTGGCCCTACGTCGTTGGCCTAGGTGCCGCGATGGCCGGAGTTAGCGCCCTCATAGAAGGCGCGCTGGCAAGGCGGCGAAGGCACGGTGCGGAGACCGTAAAGCAGCGCGCGGCGAGACTCGCCACCGCACTTACAGAGACAGCATCGCTGGTCGAGGAGATGGACAAGGAGATTAGCGAACGACACGCACTTGTCGAAAAACTGAGAGAAGATATTCGTAGCTACCAAGAGCTAGTGGACCTGAAGGAGTCACAAGCAAACGCCGTTGCTCAACTCTTGCGAGAGGAGCTCCACAAGAGCGAACGAGCGTCGATCCTAAAGCACTTCGGGCTCCACTTCCTGTTCTACGTTCTTGGGATCGCGAGCACAATCGCGTTCGAGGTGTGGCTGCTGCCATAGATCACCGATTCGATCGCCCAGACCGACTCCGACCCCTGCCCCCTCAGATCGCCCTGAGGAGGCCCGGTGTCGCATCCAGACCTGTCGCTGCCGCAAAAACGCCCTAGGAGCTGGCAGCGTTGTGTTGCACCTTCATGCCAGGAACAAGACGACCTGCGGGCGTCGGGAGGCCGCGATGAAAAGGAAGACGGTCGGCGCGTGCACCATGGCGGGGGTTGCGTTCGGTATCGCGGCCTGCGCAACAACCTCCATGAACTCGCTCCCATCGCCCGACCTTGGGGGACGCAGCTTTCACAACATCCTAGTGGTCGCTGCTTTCGCTGATCTCGGTATCCGTCGCGAAACTGAGGACCGGCTCGCAGCCGCCAGTTCAGAGGGGCACTTCCGCTTCGTTCCTTCCTACCAACTCTTCTTTCCGGGACGCCAGTACACGCCCGAGGAGACCAGGGGATTGCTCAGACAGCACCAGATCGACGCGACGCTCGTGATTTTCCCGGGTCAGGCCGGGGCAACGGCCGGGTATGTCCCTCCGACGTACACGAGCGGATGCACGGTGTGGAGTTCTACCGGCGGGTGCTCACAAGTGACCACGACGCAAACCGGCGGTTACTCCTACCAGAAGCTGTGGGCCCAGTTCACGGCCCAACTCTACGATGCAACGACAGGTGCGGGGGTGTGGGTGGCGAGCGCGACGACCGGGGGTAACGCCTTCGCCTCAGCAGTCACACTCGTTCATTCCATGGCGGATAAGACCATCGAACGCCTCACACAGGACGGCGTCATTCGGTGACGGGCAAGGTCGAGGCCAAAAGAGGCCTGCTGCTCGCCTTCGTGTTCACCTGAGGAGAGGGCACTCTTGAGCAAAGTCATCTTCCTCCTCGGGGCCGGAGCATCGCACGACGCGAAGTTGCCGCTGATGGCCGAACTCACGGCGGGCTTTCCTGAATGGCTAGCGACCGCGACGACGGTTGAGGACAGAGAACGAGATCGACTGCTGTTCGATGCAGCCGTCAAAGCGGTGTCTCCGGCCGGCGCGCCGAACATTGAGGTAGTCCTGTCCCTCATCGGTTCTCTATCGTCTCTGAAGGTCGGACCAGCCGCGCAGGTGATAACGAAGTGGCAAGCGCCATTTGACGGACCACCTCACGACCTAGCGGTGCTGGCCGCCGACATCCGCGAGTACATCAGCGCACGCTTGCGAAGGGTGAACCCAAAGGACGGGGAGTACCTCTCTGGGTTGCTCGATTTTCACGACTCCGAGGAACCTCTGGACGTGTTCACGATGAATTACGACCGGCTCGTAGAGTCGATGGCGGCGCGGTTCGGGGCTCGGTTTACGACCGGTTTTGGGGATGTGTGGGATCCGGGCCTGTTCGCGCCAGATAACGATTGGGACATGCGGGTGTTCAAGCTTCACGGCTCTGTTGACTGGTATCGCCTGCCTGGTCGGTCCATGATCTTTCAAGGGTCGAAAGAACACTACGCCTTCCCTGACGAGCCTCCGGTCGAGGTTCTGCTTTACCCCGCAGAGGGTAAGGAGGCGTATGCGGAGCCGTATGCGACCCTGATGTCGATGTTCACTCAAGCCCTTTCCAAGGCCCAGTTCTGCGTCGCCGTGGGCTACAGCTTTCGCGACGCCCATATTCGCAGAACCGTCCTGGATCGCCTTGTCACGAACCCCTCTTTGCAATTGTTGATTGTCAACCCTTCGGCGCACGAGGTTATCAGCCTTCCACGCGAGAAGCACGATGAGCCGTCGTTCAGGGACTTCCCTGATCGGGTTGCAGGTCTTTGGGTCGGAGCGAAGCAGGCGTTTGAAGATCGGTTGATAGGATATCGCCTCTATGAGATGACGAACGCTGATAGTCTCCTCAAGTCGGTGGTTCAGCGCCGTAGCCGACGCGACTTCCCAACCGCCGCTGCGGAGCTTGTAGATGCTGTTGAGAGATGTAGGGGAACACAGTTACCCAACAAACCGTATCGGATTCTGCGTCAAGTCACGGGAGACGAGTTCCGCCGCGCCCTAGCTGTTGCACTAAGCCAGAGAACAAACTTCTTGGCTCGTGTTCTTGGGCTTATGGACTCCGGCATACATCCGTTCCCAAATGCGGGCGAGCGACAACCCGCCGCGAGTCACGGCGGCGTTCACGAGTATCTGGGCACTCTCGTGTCGTGTTGGCTTCTCGCAAGCGCGCTGTCGTTCGAGGACGAGGCGGAACGAATCACGGACTCGATCAATCAACTTGTCCTACAGAACGTGCGCGGCTTGCTGATCCTTGAGGATGGGAAGTATGTGAGTTGGCCTGACGTACTAGACCCGGGCAAAGATCCAACCAAGGTAGTCGCCGAGCGTGCCGCAACCTTGCGGGGGTTTGCCGATGAACTGCACAACTGGCCCCCGCAGAGCGCCCTGGGGTTAGTCGAAGGCGGGGTTGCCCAACGGTACGAGGCGCTGGAGCGCGGTCTAACGGCCCTGTCCGCTGTGTATCAGGCAATGTCAGACGCAGGGGTCCGACGGATTCGGATGGAACCGCGTCACTCGATCTTCGGAATAGCGCCTCTCCATGCGTGGCGGGTGATGCTGCTGAAACCGCTCGGCTCGACTCCCCTCAGCCAACCGTTCGCAGCCCTTCAGAAGTCAGGGTTCGTAGCAGCGTGGCTTTCTGACCCTGTGCTTACGGGATCCCCAGCGACGCTTGCCGACCTTTAGCGGGGTCGTAACCGTAGGGTCTTGACGCGCATAAGATGAGGATGTTGTGCCCGCCCCGGTGATGAAGAGCTTGGGATTTTGGGCACCGGGGTGTCACAGGGACGCTCCCAATGGTTTCCAGGCACATCATTCGCGTCTCGCCGGAACTCGGTATGGGACCCAAGGGGTCCCCGCCGAAGTCTTCGGCAAACTTGCGGCAAAGCACCTGCCGCTCGCGTTGGTACTCAAGGGGTTACGCGGACGCAGAGGACTACGAATCCTCTGCGGTTGCGGCGGGGTCCCAGTCGCCGTTGGCCTTGTCGGCGTTGACGCGGTAAGCGCGTTGGGCATGGTCCGCGCTCTGAGTGGGGTTGCAAGCGAAAAGTGCTACCGCTGGAGGAGGATTCCGAGCAATGCAGAGGGACGACAAAGATCAGAGCGAGTGAGACGGTTGCCGCCTCAGGTAATGGACGAGTTTGCCGTAATGTTTGCCGGTCCGTGCGCGCCGATGCGGCCCCTTCGGCTATCAAGTGCCAGTGCGTAAGCACGAAACGGGGGGCCAGCACAGCGCCCCCCGTCTTATGATTCCGCTGCTCTAACCAGCTGAGCTACGCCGCCGTAAGGAGTTATGTCTCGATCGGCGTCTGATGTTTGCCCGTTTGTTTCCCGGTTATTTCGCTGATATCACCAGCTGAACTGAAGAACTTAGCGGAGCCGGGCCCACGGGGGGAGTGCCAGACTTTGGACGTGACCTGTTGCAGAAGGGCCTGGTGGACCGAATCGTTGCGCAGGGTCGTGCGTGCGCCAAACGGGGCAGCCGATCCTCTAACTCCCACCTTTCACGGGATTCCGCGTTTCGGACTCGCGGCCGGGGACCCCGGGATGAGGCGGACGAGCACCGGCTCGCTTGCATTGAGAAACGCGTCGTTGCCGAGCTCACCAAACGCGCCGTATCCCCAGCAGTAAGCGCGCCCCGTGTTAGTCGTGCCGCAGACGAAGTCGGAGAAACCGCTGGCAGCGAGCGCCAGAAAACGGTGTCCGCCGCTGACGTCTGCAGGAGAGAGCGCGTCCTGCAGCGCGCCGTTGCCGACGCTGCCGTCGCCCCCACGGCCCCAACATTGCGCCCGTCCGTCGCTTGCCAGCGCGCACGTCCCGAGGCGATGGGCCACGAAGGATGCATACGTCGCTCCGCCGGCAGCCGTGACGGGAGTGATGGATGGATTCACCGTGCCGTCCCCGAACATGCCCGAGTAGTTGCTGCCCCAGCATTCCAGTGTCCCGTCAAGCGCCTGCTGGCAGCGATGTGCCGTGCCAATGCTCGTGGCCTTGTACGCCTTTGTCGAAGGAATGAGAAGCGGAGTGCGGGTGCACCCGGTGAGATTGTCGGGCGTTTGGCAGTATTGCCCGTCGTCGCCCCCAATGTCTAGCCCCCAGCAGTAGAGCTCGCCCGCGGTCGTGACGCCGCACGTCGAGCGATCGGTCGCGGCCAGTTGCGCCCACTCATGACCGCCGGCCACCAGCCGCGGCGTGCGACTGCATGGGTCATTACTGAAGAACACGCAGCGCTCGGCCGAGACATCACCAGCGCCCAGCGCACCGGTCCAATCCCACCCCCAACAGTACGCGGCACGCGAGGTAGTGACGCCACAGGTATGCATCCGTCCCGCGACGAGGTGCGCGAAGGTGTGTCCCCCGGCCACGGCGGTGGGAACCGGCTCGTCCGAGAGGCTGCCGGTACCCGCCTGGCCATAGAAATTCGCCCCCCAGCAATACGCCGTGCCATCGGCACCGAGCGCGCAAGTATGCATGTCGCCTGCCGTGATCTCAACGGGGCGCAAGCTCGACGATCGGATCGGGGTGGAGCTGCACAAAACGCCAGGTCCAAAGCGGGCGCTGCAATCCTGAATGCCGGATGCGGGGCCGAGCTCGCCGTGGAACGAGGTCCCCCAGCAGTAGACCTCTCCACGTCCGGTGATGCCGCATGCGTGCGTGGTGCCAACAGCGAGGTTCGTGAACTGGGCCGCAACTGTGATTCTGGCCTCGGCGACTATCCCGTCCATGGTAGCAGTCAACACTGAGGTCCCGGGCGCGAGTGCTGTGACGACACCCGGCCCACTTACGGAAAGGACAGCCGGCGCCGACGACGTGAAGGTGATCGAGGGATTTCTAATGAGGCGGCCGCTTGCGTCCCGGGCCGTAACGGGAACGATGAGCTGCTCGTCGACTAGCAGCGTTGTGTCGCGGATGGAGAGCGTCGCTAGCGCCGGTGGCTCCGTGCCATTCTTGCACGCAGGGAGGGTGGCGCTTCCGAGGAGGACGATCCATAAAACTGAGTGGTGCACACTCATAGCCATCCTCGGACTAGTGCCGGTACTGCATCGTGCTCAAGACCGCCTGACGAATCGTGTTCAAGCTGCGGGCCACTCGTCCGCCGGCAAGGTCGGCGGACGACAGTTCGCGCCCGGCCGGGTTCAATTTGGACGAATGCGGCCCGGATGACGGAGCTTTCCGGCTTAGCGGGCCAACCAGGGCAGCGGGAGTGGGGCGCGTGCCTGGCCCCCGCAGAATGCGACAGTACTGCCCCCTTCCGTAGGGTCGGCGACACACCCGTTGCATCGATTCCACACGTAGCAGCTCCGACTCCCACGAATTCCCCCGAACCGGCCGTCCCAACGCCCGCCGACGCGGTGCGCCGCTTGCATCCCGAGTCGGCAGGCCATGAAGACGCTGCGTGTTGCGCTGGTCGCCGCGCTGGTGGCGGGGTGTCACTTCGACAAGCTGTTCAATAGCGCCCCGGGCGGCAGCCACGCGCCGCCTCCCGGATCGGGCTCGACCAGACTCGCGTTTACGGTACAACCAAGCGATGCCGTGAAGGACAGCATCATCCAGCCGCCGGTGCAGGTCACCGTGTTCGACTCGGCGGGCAACGTTGTGACGAGCTTTACGGGCGACGTGACGCTCGCGCTCGGTAAGGACCCCAGTGTTCCCAGCGCGCGTCTCTCCGGGCGGTCGCAAGCGGCCACCTCCGCCGGCGTGGCGACGTTCCCGGACCTGAGCATCGATCAGATCGGCGACGGCTACACGCTCGTCGCGACCATCGGCGGCGGGGAAGTCTCCCAGGAGAGCACGCCGTTCAACATCACCGCGGTCCCGAGCCCGGGCCCGGGATCGGCGCGGACCTTCTCGTTCACGCAGCAGCCCCAGACGACGGCGGCGGGCACCGCCATCCCACCGGTGCAGGTTGCGGCGCTCGACAGCGCCGGCCACAGGGTTACCACCTTCACCGGGCCC
>Ga0209056_10008592_pt1 | contig 10464 bp, 7 predicted proteins | sample GraSoiAngelo_114_FD_185876 | JGI IMG/M metagenome (GOLD analysis project Ga0209056, IMG submission 185876) | Grasslands soil microbial communities from the Angelo Coastal Reserve, California, USA - 14_0903_13_40cm (SPAdes) (version 2) | ecosystem: Environmental > Terrestrial > Soil > Grasslands ...
CCCCCGGAGTAGTCATGCTGTGGCGCGTTGAGGTTCAAGACATCTTGCTTCGGGCTCGGAGCGAAGGTTCTTCGGTATTGTGTGTGTTACCCGGTCTCTGGTTTTGGGTAATGTTATTGATTGGTTTCAGCTGTTTCGTGGCTTTTGTGATCTCGCTCGTCCTAGACCTACGTCGTGCGAAGTGAGCTGAGCACATTGGGCTTGACCTTTGCGCCTTGGCGCCTTTGCGTGAGGCTTTTTCTCCTGACCTTAGTCCTTTTCGCCTTTGCGTGAGGATGTTCTTTCGTGACCGAGAACGAAATCGCGACTCAGATCGTCGATGCGGCATATAAAGTTCACACGACGTTTGGACCGGGGTTGCTGGAGTCGGTTTACGAGGCGGTTATGTCAGAAGAACTGTCCCGGCGGGGGCTACGCGTTGTGCGCCAGCAGGCTATTCCTCTTGATTATGAGAATGTGCATCTGGACATCGGATTTCGGGCCGACATGATTGTCGAAGGCAAAGTCATTGTTGAAATCAAGGCAGTCGAAAACATTGCTCCTGTTCACAGGAAGCAATTGCTGACCTATCTGCGCCTGGCAGGAAAGAGGCTGGGATTACTCATCAACTTCGATACAGAATTGATTAAAGACGGAATCTCTCGGGTTGTGAACAGACTACCAGAGTAAGGAACATCCTCACGCAAAGGCGCAAAGCCGCAAAGAAGCAACGAAGGATTTGGAAGTATGCCCGAGCAAGTCAAGATCATAGAATGCCCCCGCGACGCCTGGCAGGGACTGAAGAAAACGATTCCCACCGAGACGAAGATCGCCTACCTCCGGAAGCTTGTCGAGCTGGGCTTCCGCCACCTGGACGCGGTCAGCTTCGTGGCTCCGAAGCACGTGCCCCAGATGGCTGACAGCGAGGTGGTCGTCAAGGCCCTCTCGATGCAGGTGGCGGCGGGCCTGGCGCGAAACCCCTCGCGCGCAACGGCAGCGAGTTCGCGGCCCGGACCCAGTGGCCTGGTGCCGGGTTCGCCCCGAAACGCTCAGGGTGACCCAGAGTTGCGGAAGCCGCTCTCGGGCGAGCCTCTCGAAGTCATCGGCATCGTCGTCAACGATCACGGGCTCGACCGCGTGCTCTCGACGCCGGGCGTGACCACCATCGGGTATCCTTACTCGGTCTCCGCCAATTTCCGGCGCGCCAACGCCAATATGTCACTGGCGGAATCGCGCGCGCTGGCCGAGAAGCTGAAGTGGGCCACGGACGCCGCCGGCCGCGGGCTCGTGGTCTATATCTCGATGGCCTTTGGCAACCACTACGGCGAGCCGTGGAGCCCGGAGGTTGTGGAAGAGGCGGTGATGTGGCTGAAGGGGATCGGAGTCACCATGGTCTCACTCGCGGACACCGTCGGGACAGCGACGCCCGAGGACGTCGGCAGCCTCTTCCGCGCCATGGCCCGCGCCCTCAAGAACTCCGGCAGCGCGGTTGAGCTGGGCGTCCACCTGCACAGCCGTCCTGAGGCAGCGGCCGAGAAGGTCCTCGCCGCCTATGAGGCCGGATGCCGCCGCTTCGATTGCGCCCTCACCGGTCTCGGCGGCTGCCCCTTCGCCGGCGACGCGCTGGTGGGCAATATCCCGACCGAAATCGTGGCCGGCGCGCTGGCCGCGCGCGGCGTCGCGACCGGGATCGAGCCGTGGGCGCTGCTTGCGGCGGTCGAAGCGACGAAGGAGATTCAGGAGAAGTATCAAAGATGAACCGGCTCACGGTATCTTTGGCCGGAACGTCCTACGTTCAAACAAAGCATGGTTTACCACACTTTAAGACTGAGAATCCCTGGCGAAGTGGCCACCCTGACCTTCAACCGCCCCGAGAAGCGCAACGCCCTCTCACCCGAGATGATTGAAGAATTCCTCGCGGCGCTCGACGAATTCGAGGCGAGCGGCGCGCGCGTAGGGATCGTGACCGGGGCGGGCAAGGCGTTTTGCGCCGGCATGGACCTTGAGGCGCTCAAGGCGCTCGCCACGCAGGCGCAAGAACACAAGGTACTCAAAGGCGGCGTCCTGAAAGGTGGGCTTCCCCGCCCCTCGGACGCCAACCTTGCCGACTCGCGGCGCATGGCGCGCCTGTTCCGGCGGATTTATGATTTTCCCAAACCGTTGATTGCCGCCGTCAACGGTCCGGCCATCGCGGGCGGCTGCGGGATTGCCACGCTTTGCGACTTCACGCTGGCCGCGCCGGAGGCCAGGTTTGGCTACAGCGAAGTGCGCATCGGGTTCGTTCCCGCGCTGGTTTCCGTGTTCCTCATCCGGCAGATTGGCGAGAAGCGCGCCCGCGAGCTGCTGCTCTCAGGGCGCATTCTCGACGCCGAAGAGGCGCGCGAGCTAGGTTTGGTCAATGAGGTGGCGCCCCAAGAACGGCTGCTCGAACGCGCCCGCGAGCTGGCCGCTGAGCTTCTGGCGGCGAGCCCTACGAGCCTGATTTACACCAAGCGGCTGTTTCGCGAGTTGTCCAAGGAACAAGTCGACCGCGAGCTGGAGCTGGCCCTCCAGGAGAATGCCCGCATCCGCTCGACCGCCGACTTCCGCGAGGGTCTCACCGCTTTCCTCGACAAGCGCAAGCCCGTCTGGCGCGGAGAATAAACGCAGGAGGCACGCGTGGCCGGTAGCTTCCTGCCTACTGCCTACTGCTTACTGCTTACTTGGTGTCTATCAGCTTCGCCAGCGCAAGGTCACAGGGCCTGCGATGGGGTGCTGCATGGGCTGGCCGGTGCGTTTGGACTCGCAGTAAGCGGCCTTCAACTGGAAGTACCACTTGGCGGGGCGGTCGGCGTCGTCGATCAGCATCAGGCTGGGGTTGTGCTTCAAGCCGAGGGCCTGCTTTTCCATGGTGCGCTGGTCCTGCCGGATGAACATGCGCCCAAAGAGCCGGAAGACGGGGACGATGAAGGGCGCCCGCCGAAAGACGTTCCAGGCCGCGCAAAAGTCGATGCGACAGCGCTCCGCGCTGATTGGCGTGACGGTAGTGCGGCTGGAGAACCACTTCGCGCCGCAGCGGATTTCCTCGAAGCGCATGTTGGGCAGCACGAACTCGATCTTGGTGGTGATCGGTTCGCCGTACACTCCCAGAATTCTGTAAAAGGCGCTGTTCGACGAAGGGGTGTGCGCGCGGATGCGAAAGCCGTTGGGGATGGGTTCGAACACCTTCTCTTTCTCGTGAATGCTCTGGCGGCTCCGCCACCACCAAGCCTGGTGCACGAACGGCCCGTGGGCCGGGTCCATGAGCCCGATGATGCCGTGGTCAACGTGGCAGGGAAGCTCTGCTGAGAGACGAGTGATGCGGTAGCGCGGGCTGAAAATGGGCAGGCGCGGACAAACCGGCAGCGGGTCCTGGGCGAGCGGCGGGCGCGACCCGGGATGGCGATCCTCCGGGTCGGGCAGGTAGACCCAGATGTAGCCGTCCTGCTCTTCGCACGCGAAGCTCGTGGCGAAGATTCGGTCCACCCTCAGCTTGTCGCGGGCGGTGAGTGACGGAATCTCGCGGCACTGGCCAGTCTTCGGTTCGAACCGCCAGCCGTGGTAGCAGCACTCGAGGGTATCGCCGTCAAAGTGACCGAAGGAGAGCGGCATCCCCCGATGAGGGCAACTGTCGTGCAGCGCGAAAGCGTGGCCGCGAGCGTCGCGCCCGATGCACAGCGGAACGCGCAGGAGCATCGCCTGCTTCAGCCTCCGGCCTCGCACTTCGGCGCTGCGTAGCGCGGGGTACCAGAAGCCAAAAAGCATCCCCTGGCCGGCGCCCTTGACGTTAGAAGATGGCGTCTCGGTTGTGGCTGGCGCAAAATCGCTCATGGGAAGCGGACAAGTCGCTCAATCAGCGTACTATGGGCCACACCGTTCGAGCAAGAGAGATGGGTGGGGCAGGTGGAGTGGAGGAGGATGAAGCTACAAACCTCCCGATGGGCGGTTACCCTTTATAAAGTACGCCTAGTTTCCAAATTTCAACTATGTTACGATGCGCGCAATAGCCGTCACCGAAGAGGGGCGTTTGGATGAACGGCGAAGTCGGTCGAGGAGCGGAACGTTTGCGAGCGCGGTGGGTCCCCGAGAGAAAGCTTTGGTACTATCGGGTGCTCGGGCTGGAGCCTGGAGTATCACTGGAGGAGTTAAAACAGACCCACAAAGACCTCGTCAAGGTGTGGCACCCGGACCGCTTTGCCGACGACCCTCGACTGCAGCAGAAGGCCCAGGAGAAGCTGAAGGAAATCAACGAAGCCTACGAGCAGGTGCTCTCGGACGCGTTTCCCACTCCCAGACTCACCCCACCCGTCCCGGACTCACCGTCGGCCGTTCAACCTGAGGGTCGGCCCGCGCAGGCAAGCGCAGGCGTAGGCCGCTATCCGCCCGGTCCGTTCGGGCCGTTCCAGACGCCGCCGCCGCCCCAGGCTCCGCTGAAGAGACTGCGCTTTCTCCGTAACCCGTTTCGGAGCGCGACGGGACTCGGGGTTGTGGGCCTGGGAGCTTTGTTGCTCACCCTGAGTCTCGTGCTCAACAATAACGACGACAGCCGTCGACGTGACGCTGTGGGTGCGAACGAAGCCTCCTCGAGCGAAAAGGCGAACGACAAGCCTGCGGGCGAATACCTGCCTCCCTCGGGTCCCGCCTTCGGCCTCGGTTCCACCAAGGACGAAGTGTTGATGATTCAAGGAACGCCGACCAGCGTCGAGGGCAATCGATGGATGTACGAACTCTCTTCGATCGACTTCTCGGATGGGAAGGTCGAGAGCTACGCCAACATCTCCCGCAATCTCCATGTTCGGCTCCGCCCGGCGGGTGATTCTTCGGCGGGGCGCTCACGCGGCTACTTCACCTTGGGTTCCAGCCCGGATGAGGTGCTCGGGGTTCAAGGCACGCCGACCAGCGTCGAAGGCCGGCGGTGGAGGTACGAGTCTTCTTCCGTAGACTTTTCCGAAGGCAAGGTCGAGAGCTACGCCAACGCCTCCCGGAACCTGCACGTGCAGATCAGCCCCGTAAGCGACCCTTCAGCGGCGCACTCGCGCGGCTACTTCACGCTGGGCTCCAGCCCGGACGAGGTGCTGGCCGTTCAAGGCACGCCGACCAGCGTCGAAGGCAGCCGATGGAGCTATGAGTCTTCCTCGGTGGAATTCTCCGACAGCAAGCTTGAAAGCTACTCGAACGTCGCGGGCATTCTTCACGTTCAAGTGTTCCCGGCGGGCGACCTTTCGGCCGCACGACTGCGGGGCTACTTCACCCTGGGCTCCAGCCAGGATGAGGTGCTGGCGGTCCAGGGCACTCCCACCAGCATCGAAGGCAACCGGTGGACGTACGAATTGTCCTGGATAAAGTTTGACATGGGCAAGGTCGAGAGCTATTCGAACTTCTCGGGCAATTTGCGGTTAAGAGTGCGTTAGCGCCCCGTCACGCGCTTCCTACCTTGGGTGCTTGTCCTGGCCGCTGGCCATCGATTTGATCCAGCCAGAGAGTGCTCGCCGATCAATTTTTGACGATATCGCGCCAAGGGGTTAGGATAGACTTGGCGCTCAGCGTCGCACGAGCTTCGACTTCTGGCGAACGTCACGCGGCGAGTTCTGAGGGCCCATACGGTCTGCGGACAAAGATTTGGCTGACCCGAGCGAAGACCGTCTCTGCCCACGTTGCGGGAACAAGATTCCTCGCCACGAGCTGCGGTGCCCCTCCTGCGCCAGTCACCAGGGGTGGTGGTCTCCTCAGCGGGAAACGGTATTGCTGCTCAGCTTACTCGGCCTGGGTCTTCTCTTCACCGTGACGGGCTTCGCCACCAGGCGCTATCATGAGACGCAGAAGACACTGGCCGAGCAATGGTACGCGAGGGGCGAAGCTGAATTGAAGGCGGGCCGGCCGCAAGCGGCCATCGACGATTTCGAGACGGCCCTTCTTTACGCTCAAAGTAATACGTTCTACAGGCTTCGGCTGGCGCAGGCGCTGCTGGCTGCCGGTCGGATCGAAGAAGCCCGCGCCCACTTGCTGAGTCTGCGGGAGCAAGAACCGGAAAATGGGCTCGTAAACTTGGAACTCGGGCGCCTGGCCGTGCGCCAAGGGAAACTCTCTGACGCCCTTCGCGATTATCACAGGGCCATCTACGGCATCTGGGAGAACGAGCCCGAAGACACTCGTCGCCAGGCGCGCCTGGAACTTTGCCAGTTCCTGCTGGAGCACGGCGACCGCGCGGAGGCCGAGTCGGAGTTGATCGCTCTTGCGGCGGACCTGCCTGAAGACGCGGAGGCCCACGTGCAGGCGGGCGGCCTGTTCTTCGAAACCAAGGATTACAACCGCGCGCTGACGCAATTCCATCAGGCGTTGGGGCTGGAGCGCTCCCAAGAGGCTGCCCTCGCGGGCGCGGGCGAAGCCTCTTTCCAGATGGCCCGCTACGAGGAGGCGAAGGAATACTTCGAGCGGGCAGTGAAGGAGAACCCTGCTGATGCCCACGTCGCCCGCCTGCTTGAAATGACCAACCTGGTGCTTGGCATCGATCCCTTCGATCACCGGATTTCTGCTCGTGAGCGCGTCCGTCGCGTGGTGCGCGCTTTCGATGAGGCAGTAGTGCGGCTCGAACAGTGCGCGCAAAGCCACGGCGACCTTTTGGAAACGTCGCAACCCCAGACGCTCATCGAGAGCGTTTATGCTCGCATTCAGAAACTGCGATCCGGGGTTCGCGCGCGAACCCTCGAACGCAATCCTGACCTGATAGCCCAGGTGATGGATGTCGTCGTCGAGGCGGAGACGGTTGCGTCGTCATCCTGCGGAGCTCCGCAGGGACTGGACCAGGCGATTCTGCTGGCCGCGCAAAGGCACTCCGGCACCCAGTAGGTTTGGATTTTGGATTTTGGATTGAGACAGCGTACTGGCAAGACTCGAAGCAGCGGCTTTGGCGGAACCACCGCCCCTTGAAAATGAGCCCACCACCGAAAACACTGCCCGACGGAAGCCAAGCAATCGGCGACCTGCAGTCCGTAATCGACAACACTAGGGCCAGGATCAGGGCCTGGCCAGCGCTGGCTCGCGAGTGGCTTCGCTCCCTCCGACGATTGCTCGCCATGCGCGAGGAGAATCTATTTCTTGTTCTCGCCGTGGTCATCGGACTGTTCTCGGGGCTCCTGGTGGTCGGATTCCGCATCGCCATCGACTGGACTCACTGGCGGCTGCTGGGCTCGGCTCTGTTTCCCTCGGGGTGGCGCGTGCTCACGGTGCCGGTCCTGGGCGGATTGGCGGTGGCGTTCCTGGTGATCCGTCTTTTCCCCAGCGTGCGCGGCAGTGGCGTGAACCAGACCAAGGCGGCGGTCTACATCTACGAAGGATACATTCCTTTCAGTACGGTGGTCGGCAAGTTCATCACCTGCGCCCTGGCGATTGGAAGCGGGCAGTCGCTGGGCCCGGAGGACCCGTCGCTGCAGATTGGCGCCGGCGTGGCGTCGGCGCTGGGGCGGGCGCTACGCCTCTCACGCGACAAGATCAGATTGATCGCGCCCGTGGGCGCGGCGGCGGGCCTCGCAGCGGCCTTCAACGCGCCCATCTCCGCCGTGCTGTTTGTGATGGAGGAAGTGATCGGCAACTGGAGCGCCGGAGTCTTGGGCGCCATTGTGCTCTCCGCCATCTCCGGCGTGGTGGTCATGCGCGGCTTCCTCGGCGATCAACCGCTGTTTCGAATCCCCGTCTTCCGGCTGGTGCATCCCTCGGAGCTCCTGGCCTACGCGGTTCTGGGAATCATCGGCGGGCTCTCTTCCCTTGCCTTCGTGAAATTCGTGGGCCACTTTCGTCCGCGCCTGCAGGCCCTTCCGCGGTGGACCAATTATCTGCAGCCCGCGGCGGCCGGCCTCGGGATCGGGATCATCGGGCTCGGGTTCCCGCAGGTGATGGGCGCCGGCTACGAAGTGGTCGATCAGGCGATGCACGGCCAGTACGTCTGGCAGATGCTCGCGGCGCTGGCGGCGTTTAAGATTCTGGCTACGGGCCTCTCCTTTGTCAGCGGGACGCCGGGTGGAATGTTCGCGCCCACGCTCTTCATAGGCGCCATGATAGGCGGCGCTGTGGGCGGGGTCGAGCACCATTTTTTCCCCCGGCTGACGGGCTCCGTGGGAGCGTACGCGTTGGTGGGCATGGGCACGCTTTTCGCCGGTTTCCTGCGGGCGCCCATGACGTCGGTGTTCATGGTTCTCGAAGTGAGCGGGAATTACTCCATCATCGTCCCGGTCATGGTTTCAAACACGATCGCCTACCTGATTTCCTGGAGGTACCAGCGCACGGGCTTCTTCGATATGGTGTCCCGCCAGGAGGGCCTGGACCTCCCGTCCATGGAAGAGCAGCGCGAACAGTCGCCGCTGCGCGTCGAGGAAGCTATGCAACCGCCGCCTGAGCCCGTGCTCGACGGCGACGAGACGGCTTGGGGAGCCCTCGAGCGGATCAACTCCTCGACGGCGGAGTATCTCCTGGTCAGTCTCCCGAACGGCGAGTGGAGCGCCGTCACCAAGGAGGGCTTGCGCCGTCAGGCGAAGGAAGGAAGGGGAGGTCTGCCCCTCAGGAGTGTTGTTGCCGGAACTCGCCTGCCGCGCTTGCATCCGGACCAGCCACTCTACGTGGCGCTGCGGCAGATCGGCGACAGGCCGTTCCTCCCCGTTGTCCACCGCGCCGATTTCCATAGGCTTCAGGGGGTGGTTTCTCTTTCGGATATCTTGACAGCTTATCGAGCGGCCTTCGAGACTCGTCGCCCGCTTGACCCGGACCTCGAGCCCGAATCGCGCGAGGCGCCGCCGTGAGTTGTCCGTGGTCCGTTGCGAGTTGTCCGTGTGTAGCAAAGTGTCCGGCGCTGCGGCTCGCGCGCGACCGAGTTCATGATCAGTGACTGAATACAGACCGAGGGCCAAGGATCTGACAACGGACAACGGACTAAGGACCAATGACAAAGGACCAAGAACAAATTTTCACCATCGTGAGGAGAGTTATGAAAACTTCGCTTTCGTGGTTTCGTCATCAGAACGCTGCTCGCGACCGCAGGACACCGCCCGCCGGGCTTGTCCTGCTGGCTTCCTTGATGGCGTTATGGGGTCTCGTGTGCATGGCGACTTCGGCGGCTCGCGCCGACGAGGGCATGTGGACTTTCGATAATCCGCCCGCCAAGCAACTCCAGCGCTACGGGTTCACGCCCACGCCGGAATGGCTGGACCACGTCCGCCTGTCGAGCGTGCGCTTCAACGACGGCGGGTCAGGCTCCTTTGTGAGCCCCAACGGGCTGGTGCTGACCAATCACCACGTGGCTTTCGGCCAGTTGCAGAAGGTCTCAACCCCTCAGAAAGACTATGTGAAAGACGGATTCTACGCCCGGACCCCGGCGCAAGAATTGAAGTGCCCGGACCTCGAATTGAACGTCCTGATCTCGATCGAGAACGTCACGGCGCGCGTCGAAAGCGTCTTAAAACCGGGTATGAGCGACAAGGACGCCCTCGAAGCGCGTAAGGCCGAGATCGCCAAGATCGAGAAGGAAAGCCTCGAAGCCACCGGCCTGCGCTCCGACGTGATTCCCCTCTACCACGGCGGCGAATACTGGCTCTATCGCTACAAGAAATATACCGACGTGCGCTTGGTCTTTGCGCCGGAACGGCAGATCGCCTTTTTCGGGGGCGACCCCGACAATTTCACTTATCCCCGCTACGACCTTGACATGGCGCTCTTCCGCGTCTACGAGAACGACAAGCCCGTCCACACCGAGAACTATCTGAAGTGGAACCCGCAGGGCGCCGCCGACGGCGAGCTCGTCTTTGTCTCCGGCAACCCCGGCTCCACGTCCCGCCTTGACACTGTGGCACAGATCGAGGACATGCGCGACGATTACCTGCCCACCGCGCTCAAGATCTTGAATCGGAGACTCGGCGTGCTCAAGCAGTATTCTGAGCTCGGCCCGGAGGAGGCGCGCGAGGCGGCACGGCAAATGTTCGGGATCGAGAACACGCTCAAGGCTTTTAACGGGCAATACGAAGGCCTGCTCGATAAGGCGCTTATCGCCAAAAAACAGAAAGAGGAGTCTGACTTCCGGGCCTTGGTCGACGCGAGCGCCGAGTGGAAAAGGGAATACGGAACGGCTTGGGATGACGTCGCGCAGGCCGAGAAAAAGTTCCTGGAAAGGCTCAAGCAAGCGAGGTTCACGTCGGTGCGCGCTTCCAGCATGGCCCAAAATGCGCTGACCATCGTCCAGTACGTGACCGAAGTAAAGAAGCCGGACGGGAAGCGTCTTAACGGTTACCACGACTCCGAGCTCGAATCACTGCGCTTTCGCCTCTTTTCGCCCGCGCCCGTTTATCCGCGCCTGGAAGAGGCCCTGCTCGCCGACAGCTTGCAGGAATCGCTCGAAGAACTCGGAGCTAATGATCCCTTCGTCCGCGCCGCGTTGGAAGGTCGCACTCCCAAAGAGGCGGCTCGAGAGGTGATCTCGCGGACCAA
>Ga0209056_10008593_pt1 | contig 10464 bp, 10 predicted proteins | sample GraSoiAngelo_114_FD_185876 | JGI IMG/M metagenome (GOLD analysis project Ga0209056, IMG submission 185876) | Grasslands soil microbial communities from the Angelo Coastal Reserve, California, USA - 14_0903_13_40cm (SPAdes) (version 2) | ecosystem: Environmental > Terrestrial > Soil > Grasslands...
CCTTGGCGGCGCTCGTCGCGTGCAACGGCACGATGTCGGTCCCACCGGGGCCGATCGAGGCCGGTGTGTGGGGCGGCGACAACGCGGGCGCGATCGTGACCGACTCGAGCGCGCACGTGCACATCGGGTGCACGGCGGGCGACACGAAGCAGCCGCTCGTGGCGGATTCCGCCGGCCGGTTCGACGTGACCGGTCTCTACAACATCACGCTCTATCCCGTGGCTCGGGGTCCCGACCATCCCGCGCGGTTCTTCGGCCGGACGGACGGCCATATCATGACCCTCACCGTCGCGCTGACGGATACAGCCGTCACTCTAGGGCCGGTGGAGCTCGTCTTTGGAGAAGAACCGCGGATGGGGCCGTGTCCGATCTGTCGCAAACCGGGCCGGTAACACCGCGAGCTACTGCCATGGCCCGGCGATAAAGCCCACGAACAACACCGTCCAGGTCTTCTCATCCCGCAGCGCGAACAGGAAGGGACGGTCCACGAAAAACTTGATCGGCGGTGGACCGGCAGACGTGGCCACAAGCTCGAAGGCAAGCGCCGTAAGCGCCGCCGCTGTCGTGCCTGTTTCATCCACGTCGAGAAAGACGTGCTGCGCCGCCTCGGCGATCCGGTAGCTGGTGCAGGGATCGGGACGGAAGCCGCTCGACAACGGTGGACACGGTGGCGGCCGTTCCGGCCGAGGCACGACAAGCCCGCCGAAGTCGGCGCGCGCCGAGTCGAACACAATGCCCATGTCCAGGTCCGTGAACGCCGGTCGCAGGTTCGTCGCCTGCGTCACGTGCAATCGGGGGAGGCGTATCTGGACGCTCCTCGTCTCTTTACGAGGATTGGGCATGGGCCAGCCCGTTGTGCCCAGGTCGTCGAGCACGCGGGCCGGGCTCACACCGGAGTCGGGCAGCACGATATACATCGCTGTCAGACCGGCCGAGTATGGGACACGTACCGCCTGATACCCTGACCCGCGCCGATAGGCCAGTTTTGTCGTGCTCTCCATCATGGGTGCTTCGATGCGGTTTCCACTCGCGGTCGTGAACGGCCGCTTCTGGGTGAGGGAGGAGTCGAACGGCTCCAGCCACCGGCCCTTGAAATAAACGGCATTCGTCAGCGCGACGACCACGGAATCGGCGAACTGCGTGTCGCGAATCACGGGGATCGCGCCGCTCGTCACGCTGTCCGCCCAGCGGTTCACGACCGACACGACCTGCGGCACGCGCAGCGGCTGCACCCGCACGGCGGCGCCGTAGCGCTCGCGGGCCCAGGTCGCGAACTGCGGTTGGAGCGTCGCGCTAGTATCGACCCAGAGCGCGTTGGCGATCTTGAGCGTGATATCCCGACGCACCCGCACGGCGTCCTTGAACCGCTGGCTTCGCGCGGCGATGCCTTCCGATCCTAACCCGCCGAGATCCAGGGCTTGGGCGATGAAGAAGGCGGTCGAGTCTTTCGCGGCCGCGAGGGCGAGTGCCAAGGCCTGACCGGCGCTGAGCGGCGACAGGACGCAGCTGCTGTCGGGGCTCGAGTGCCCGACCGCCGCGCGCAGGAGACGGATGCCGAACCGCTCGTAGGTGAAGCCGGTCGAAGTATCCGCGGACACCAGACCGGCGGCCACGCTGTCGAGTCCGCCGGCGGCGACGAGAGCGGATTCCGCCCGCTCGCGCTCGACCTCCCAGTCTCGCTCGTCGAGAATCACATTCCATACCACCTGCTCCCCGCGCCGAAGAGAGAGAGTGGTGTCGAGTGGGTCGAAGCCCAAGGCCCGGACCTCGAGGTGGTTCCGCCCTGACGGGAGCCCATGGAGATCAAAGCGCCCTTGCCGGTCCGTCCAGGCGTCGATCTGTGACCCCGTCGCCTCGACCAGCGCCCCGGCCACGGGCTCGCCCTTGGCGGTCACCTGCCCCGTGACCCTGGCCGAGCTGTCCTTGTGGGGGACTTGGACCGCGAGGACGATGGTCAGGAACAAGCCCTGCAACGGATGCACCATGCCACCACCTATGGAGACCGGGCTCTACAGTAAGACACTCGAATGACGCACGCGTGCACACACGATTACAGATTGGTGGCACGCGGATGACCTCGTAACGGTTCCAGTCCTGTAGTCCTGTGTCTGATACCCTGGTTCCACTATTTCTCGCCCGCCTCAGCCGTCGCGTCTGATACTTCCATCGAGCAGCGGCCGCTAACGTCGCACAATCTCTTTCACCTTGCGTGGAGGTTGTTATGCGATACACAACATGGATCGTGGCAGCGGCCCTATCACTGACGGCGTGTGGCGGTGCGACCTCACCCTCCGGGGGGGGCGGCGGCGGTGGCGGCGGTGGCAGCGGTGGCGGCGTTGGCCCGGCCGGCCAGATCATCGTCGGGAACATTCTGTTCAAGAGCTCCCACAACGGGAGCCAGAACCCAGCGATCGACACCGTTGCGGTCGGCAGCACCGTCACGTGGACCTGGACCGCCACGGGATCGATCTCGCACAGCGTGCAGTCGCAGGGGTCGACCAGTTTCGCGAGCGGCGCCATCCAGGCCGGCGACGGGAAGACGTACTCGGTCACGTTCACCACGCCGGGTACCTACTCGTATGATTGCGCCGTGCACGGCGCGGCGATGAGAGGCACCGTCGTCGTCCGCTAGCAGATGGCACACCCATTCATCGGCGGGAGGCCGAAGCCATGCCACTCTTCATTGATATCCACAAGCACGTTCCCGGGCTAACCGAGGACGCCGTCGCCGGCGCGCACGAGAAGGACCTCGCCACGCAGGACAAGCACGACGTGAAGTACCTGAAATACTGGTTCAACGAGAGGTCGGGTGCAGTGTTTTGCCTCGTCGAGGCTCCCAATAAGGAGGCGGCAATCCGCGTGCACCGGGAGGCGCACGGATTGATTCCGGACGAAATCATCGAAGTGCAGGAAGGGTCGTAGGGCCGGTGCTTCACACCGGCTCCACGGCATCATCATCGTCAACCGAAAGGAGAATGGAATGAAAACGATCACGGCTGGAATGCTTGCGTTGGCCGCCCTCGCGGGGGTCGCATGCAACGACTCCTCCACGGCGCCTGCGAGCACGTCGTATTCCGCCTCGGGCCTCCCGCAGCTGTCCGCTGCCGCAGGTTCCGGGGGCGGGGCCCGGAGCGGCTTCGGGTTCAACGGCAGGGTGAGCGGCTTTCCGACCGGAGCGGTATTCCTCACTGGCGGCGGGTCGTTCGACGCCGCGACCGCCTCGAACGTCGTGCCCAGTGAGACCGACGTGAAGTCGGGCGGTGGGTTCCGCTGCACCGCGGCCGTCGCTCAGGGACCGCTCGCTGGGTGCGCCACTGGCGAAGGAGTGCGGTGGGACACCGCCCAGCTCTTGGCCTCGACGACCTTCAAGTGCACCGGCGCCGACGCCGGGAAGCGCATCGCCACGGGTGCCGGGACCGTCGTGTTGCTCGCCGACTTCTACCGCGCTGGCGACGGCATCGACGAGTCGTTCACCGCGCAGATGATCGTCTCGGACACCGACATCGCGCCCGACATCCCGGGGAATCAGACGCTCTGGGTGCAGGGCGTTGGCTGCGGAGAAGCGCTGGTGCACTTCAACCGGTAAATGCCAGCCACACGGAAAAGGGGGGACCGTGCTCGCGGTCCCCTCCGTTCCCTTCGCTGCCGTCCTGTAGTCCTCCGTCTGATAGGCTGGTTCCGCTATTTCCCGCCCCCCCGAGGCTCCGCGTCTGATACTTCCATCGAGGAGCGATCGCTAACATCGCGCAGTCCCAATCACCTTGCATGGAGGGTTTTATGCGATACACAGCACGGCTCATGGTAGCGACCCTCTTCTCCCTGGCGGCGTGCGGCGGCATGACGTCGCCCGCCGGGGGAGGCGGCGGCGGTGGCGGTGGGGGCGGTGGCGCGGTCGGCCAGGTCGTGGTAGGAAATATCTTCTTCCGTAGTGCCCACAACGGAAGCCAGAACCCCGCGGTGGACACCGTCGCGGCGGGCAGCACCGTGACGTGGGCCTGGAACGCCGCGGGGTCGCACAGCGTTCAGTCGACCGGCCAAGAGCCGGGCATCTTCAGGAACAGCGTGGTCATGTCCAGTGCCAACGACACGTACTCGGTGACGTTCCAGCATCCCGGAACGTACCCCTACCAGTGCGCGGTCCACGGGGCAGCGATGACGGGAGTGATCGTGGTCCAGTAGGAAACGCAATCGGAGACGCACGAGGGTGCTGGCGCGACCCTCGTGTAGTCCTCCGGCTGACGAGTCGGTTCCTCCGTTTCACCCCCACTTCAGGTCTCGCGTCTGATACAGCCATCGCGGAGCGATCACTAACGTTGCCCCAGTTAGTGATCGATCCCATTTCACGATGGAGCGCACGATGAAACCGACGGTCTTTTCCCTCTTTGTGACCCTGGCGACCCTCGCGGCGTGCAACAATCTCTATTCGCCCACCACCAGCGTGCCCCCGGGTGCGAATTTCACGGTCATCCGGGCGCAGGGCGATAGCCTTGCGATCGCCGACACCCTGAACAAGTTCCGCGCTGCGCTCGGCGGCAGCCTGAACGCGCCGAACTCGCCGCCCGCCGACAGCGGTCGCCGAGAGATCAACTGGGACGGCGTGCCCGCCGCCCTGACCAACGTCGACACCTTCCCGGCGAACTTCTTCAACGTCAACTCGAAGCGGGGTGCCGTGTTCTCCACCTCCGGCACGGGCTTCCGGGTGGACTCCAGCGCCTTTGCGTCGTTCAACCCGGCGCTGGCGGACCAGTTCAAGGCCTTCTCGCCCAAGAAGCTGTTCATGTCCGTCGGCAGCAACCAAGTCGAGGTCGATTTCAAGCTGGCGGGCACGACGACCAACGGCGTGGTCAAGGGCTTCGGCGTCGTCTTCTCCGACGTCGACAAGGCGGCCGCCACGCGGGTCGAGTACTTCGACGCGAACGGCGTCGAGCTCGCGAGCATCGCGTCGCCGGCCCATCTCGGCGCCCAGGGGTTCACCTTCGTCGGCGCGGTATTCGACTCCGCGATCGTCGCCCGGGTGCTGATCACGAGCGGTGAAGCCGCGCTGGACGCGACCACGCAGGATGTGTCCGCGGACGGCACGAAGGATCTGGTCGTCATGGACGATTTCGTTTACGGCGAGCCGCGGCCGCTGCGCTAGACATTACGGGAAGCGGTGCCTCCTTCCTTGCGGCAGGCACCCTCCCCATTTTCCGGGTCAGGAGATTCCGATGCCCCAGGCCTTACCCGAGCCAGCGGCGCTCAACACCCCTGCCCTCCTGGAAGCGTTCTTCGAGCGCTCCCAGGACGGGTTCTTCTTCATGATGCTCGATCAACCGGTCGAATGGGGGCCGGGAGCCGACAAGGATGCAGTGCTGGATTACGTCTTCGCCCATCAGCGCATGACCAAGGTCAATCCCGCGATGGCGGCGCAATTCCGAGCCCGACGCGAGGACCTGATCGGGCTCACGCCGGGTGATTTCTTCCGGCACGACCTCAAGGGCGGCCGCCGGGGCTGGCGGGCGCTGTTCGACTCGGGACACACACACAGCGTCACCAACGAGCGCCGGCTCGACGGCTCGACCATGTGGGTGGAAGGCGACTACATGTGCTTCTACGATGCCGCCGGCCGCATCACGGGGCACTTCGGGATTCAGCGGGACGTCAGCGACCGCATCCGCGCCGCGGAGGAATTGGAGCAGTCCCGTGCCGAGCTGCGGGCCCTCGCGGCCCGGCTGCAGACGACGCGGGAGGAGGAGCGGACCCGGATCGCGCGGGAGATCCACGACGAGCTGGGCCAGGCGCTCACCGCCCTGAAGCTCGACGTGGCCTGGCTCGAGAGCCACTCGACGCGGAGCAATTCCGGCGCCTTCCGTCTCGGCGACGCGTCGCTGAGCGACCGGATCGACGAAACCATGCAGATCGTCCGCCGGATCGCGAGCGAGCTGCGTCCCAGCGTGCTCGACCCGCTCGGCCTGGAAGCCGCGCTCGAGTTCCTGGTGCAAGACGTGGCCAAGCGGACCGGCATCGCCATCGTCCTCAAGGCCGATGACTTTCCCCGCCTGCCCGACCACGTGGCGAGCCACGCCTTCCGCATCATTCAGGAGGCGCTGACCAACGTGACCCGCCACTCCAAGGCCACCCGCGTAGACGTGACGGTGCGTCGCCTGGAGAAGTCCATCCTCCTCGGCGTCGAGGACAACGGCGTCGGATTCACACCCCAATCGCTGAGCGGGCTCTCGTCGCTGGGGTTGGTGGGCATGCGGGAGCGCGCGCTGGCGTGCGGCGGGACGTTGACGATTCGGGGCGAGCCGGGCCGGGGGACCGCCATCGTCGTCACGATTCCGGTGACCCCATCGTGAAGCGAACCCCGGCGATTCGCATCTTCATCGCGGACGACCATCCGATCGTCCGCCAGGGGCTGCGCCGTATGGTGGAGGCGGATCCGGGGCTCGCGATCTCGGGTGAGGCGGGCGACGCCGCGGCGCTGCTCGGCGCGCTCGAGACCACGGCTACCGACCTGGTGCTACTCGACGTGTCGATGCCGGGCAGCCCCTTTCTCGACACTCTGCACACCCTGCGCGAGCGCCACCCGAGCATCCGGGTCCTGGTGCTGAGTGTTCACCCCGAAGATCAGTGGGCGGTGCGGGCGCTCAAGGCCGGGGCCTCGGGCTATCTCACCAAGGATCACTCACCCGAGCAGCTGTTGGAGGCGGTCCGCCGGGTGTATCGCGGCGGCAAGTACGTCAGCCCGACCCTGGCGGAGCAGCTGGCCACTCATCTCGATGCCGCGGGGCAGCGCGCCCCCCACGAGCTCCTGTCTGATCGTGAGTTCGAGGTCATGCGCCGGCTGGGGAGCGGCCTCACCGTCTCCCAGATCGCGAGCGAGCTCGCGATCTCGGCCAAGACCGTGAGCACCTACCGCGCGCGTATCCTCGAGAAGATGGCGGTCGCGAGTAACGCCGATCTGGTCCGCTATGCCGCGAGGTATGGGCTGATCGCTTGAAGGGAACTCACCCGATTCGGGGAGCAAGGATGTGCCACTCAACGCTCAGATTCCCAGGGCCATAACGCGCTCGTAACCGGCGCGACATCCATACGCCGCCCACTTGTCTGAGAAACCGGGACCGCTGCAGGAGTTGTCAGAGTTCAGCGATGATGCCCTCCGCAGCAGAGATGAGGGGTGCGGCGGCCGCGGTGGTCAGCCGGCCGCTGTTCACCAAGGCGTTGACTTGGTTGATGAAGGCTTGGAGCACGGCGATCGCGTCCGGGGTGTCACCGGCCTGCAGGTAGCCTAGCGCCGCTTGCAGCTTGGCCGTAAGGCTCGTCTTCTCCCCGTTGCTGAACCCCAGACTGGGGCTGATTACCTGCCCGATGAGGGTGTTGATGGCCTGAGCAGGCGTGGCCCCCTGCAGCGCCAGGTACGTTGGCAAGTTCAGCCCCGTGTTGCTGCCGGCGATGATGGCCGTGGGAGTGGCGTTTCCGCTCGCGCCCGCCGCGTAGATGACGATGCCGAAGTTGCCGGAGTTAAAGTTCGTCACGTAGAGCCGCCCCGCGGCATCCACGGCGATGCCGATGGGATTGTTCAGCCCGGTGTTGCTGCCTGCTATCGTGGTCGCGGGTGTGGCGTTCCCGGTCGCGCCCGCTGCATAGACCGTGATGCTGTTGGTGAGGATGTTGACAACATACAGGCGCCCTCCTGCATCCAGAGCGATACCGTCGGGACCGCTCAGCCCGGTGTTGCTGCCGGCGATGGTGGCCGTGGGGGTGGCGTTCCCGGTCGCGCCCGCCGCATAGACCGTGATGCTGTCGCTGTCGAGGTTGGCAACGTAGAGCCGCCCCCCTGCATCCAGAGCGATGCCGAAGGGGGCGTTCAGCCCCGTGTTGCTGCCGGCGATGGTGGCCATGGGAGTGACGTTCCCGGTCGCGCCCGCCGCATAGACCGTAATGCTGCTGCTAGTGATGTTGACGTTGTCGAAGTTAGCAACATAGAGGCGCCCGACCGCATCCACAGCGATACCGTTCGATGCAGTTAGCCCGGTGTTGCTGCCCGCAATTGTTGCGATGGGTGTGGCGTTCCCGGTCGCGCCCGCTGCATAGACCGTGATGCTGTTGCTGCGGGTGTTGGCGGCGTAGAGCTGGCGCGCGGTATTGAAAACGATTCCGACCGGGCCGTTCAGCCCGGTGTTGCTGCCGGCGATGGTGGCCGTGGGAGTGGCGTTCCCGGTCGCGCCCGCCGCATAGACCGTGATGCTGTTGCTGGTGAAGTTGGCGACGAAGAGTGCGGCCGGCGTGACGGGGGCATCCTGAATCTCAAAGGCCGGCTTATTAGGAGTGGTCCCGAGCGGGAGGTCGCGGTTCGTACATGACGCGCCGAGGATCAGCAACAGGGGGAATGGGGCATAGTGGCGAACTAGCATCGCCTTGGGCAAACCAATCATCGTGCACTCCCTCATGAGAACGACCATTCCTAAGGCGACACCGCGATCAGTCTCGACCGTCGCCACTCTGCCGTACTCTTGGCCCGTCCCCAAAATATCCGATGGGTGGCTTAGAATCTCCCAGTCAACAACCCAACACTGCCCGCATGCGCTGAGCCGCGGCACTCAACGTGTTCGCATCCGAAATCGAAATCTTCTTCCCCGCCTGCGCCCGCGTCTCGTTGATGAAATCCTGCAAGGAAGCGCAGGCCGTGGCGACGTCACCCGCGTTCGCTGCAGCCAGTGCGCCATTTAACTTCGCCAAGAGGCTTGTAGTTGTCCCCGTAGACAACGCGAGGCTGGTGACGCTGGTCTCGAGGTTACTGATCTGGGCCTGCACACTCAGCACGGTGACGTGGAACGTTGCGCTCGCCCGATTACCGCTCGGGTCGGAGGCCACGCAGGTCACGCTGGACGTACCGACCGGGAAGGTCGTTCCTGACTCCGGACTGCAGGTCAACGATGCGACGGCCACGTTATCACTTGCGATCACCTTGTACGTCACGACGGCGCCGGCCGGGCTCGTGGCATTCACCGCGAAGTCTGCGGGCACACCTAGCGTGGGTGGCTCCTTGTCCGCTACGGTCACGCTCTGCGAGGCGTTCGCCTTATTTGCCGAGGCGTCTGTGGCGGTCCAGGTGATGATCGTCTGGCCGACCGGATACGGAGCATTGAGGGCCTGTCCGTCGTTGCGGGCGCCTGTGACCGTGACCCCCGGACAGTTGTCGGTGGCTGTGGCTACTCCCGGGCTAACGGACGCGGTGGGCTTCCCCGGGTCAGTCACCGTTGACACGTTCGGCGGCGTGACCACGCTGGGGAGCTCCTGGTCCCGTACCGTGACGAACTGCGTCGCGGATGCCGTCGTGCCGGAAGCGTCCGTCGCGGTCCACGTGACCGTCGTGTTGCCTACCGAGTATGGACCCGCCGGGGTGGCCGCGAGCGCGATCGGCGGCGTTCCTCCAGCCGTCGTGGGAGTGCCAAGGTTGACCTGCGCGTCGCAACGTCCCACGTCACTGGCGACGGTGATAGCCGGTGGTGGAACGATGGCCAGCGGCGGCGCCTGATTAGGCTTCAGGAGAAGTTGGGTGAACCCAGAAGATGTCAGGAAATGTACGGAGATCTGGCTGACGTGCGATAGAATCGAAGACGGCAGGGCGTCACTCGACAACATCGACGTGGTCCCTATAAAATCAAGCTCAGTGTTAGTAACGGTCTCCCCACCAAGCATGGAGTTATTCTGGTTCACCGAACCAAAAATAAACACTTGGTCATCTGGATTCGCGGTGTTGTCGAAGGTCTGAACATTTCCCTGAGCGAAATCAATAGTGAGTCCGCGGTCCGGAAACTCGAAGGTCAGCGCCAGAGTAGCGTTGAAATAGAACCCCGCATTCGGCGCGGGGTTGCGGTCCGGGACGCTAGGATCCAATTCATAAGAAACGATCGCGACTTCTCCAGGAGTGAATGTGCCTGCAAAGGGTCCAAACGACCCAGCAACGACCGTCGAAAAGCTGATTCGTGCGGCGCTCACCGGCACGTTGGCAACTTCGAAGGTCGGCCCGACGTCGCCTGGTTCACTGGGACGGCTGGTATCGCAGGCGTAAAGAGCTACTAGGGCCAGCGGCGTAAAGAAGACGCGAAGGTTCATGGTCGCCCCCGGACCAAAGATAAAGAACGCCTGCGGTCGCTAAGGTCTCAGTCGACTCTGCTTAGCGTCGAACTTGTCAGTGTGAGCAACGGGCTACTATAGATCCAACGGAGCGACAATGATCCGAATCGTGTGGGTGGGAGGGACCGGACCTATCGGATTGATCGTTCGGTCAGGGGGACCCAGATTCCGACTTGCCGCCGCTCCGCGCGTACGCCGCGATTTGCAGCCGCGTGTGCAGGGCGAGCTTCTCCAAGATGTTGTGGACGTGCCCCTTCACCGTGTTGGTGGCGAGGTGGAGGCGCTGCCCGATCTCCTTGTTGCTCAGCCCGTCCGCGATCAGATCGTACACGGCCCGCTCTC
>Ga0209056_10008596_pt1 | contig 10462 bp, 9 predicted proteins | sample GraSoiAngelo_114_FD_185876 | JGI IMG/M metagenome (GOLD analysis project Ga0209056, IMG submission 185876) | Grasslands soil microbial communities from the Angelo Coastal Reserve, California, USA - 14_0903_13_40cm (SPAdes) (version 2) | ecosystem: Environmental > Terrestrial > Soil > Grasslands ...
GAGAATTGTCCCGGCACTGTAAACATAAGTCGGCGTGCCGAGTTCGTCCGCGACACGGGCAAGATCGACATCTTCGCAGTAGAGATGCCCCTCGCGATAACGAAAAGAATGCACGAATCACTGTAGCCGCTTCGCTGTGCGAAGCGCAACGCAACACGCTAGCCAAGCACCCTCAGTCCGATATTGAGAATCCCGATCAAAGCGACTCCTAGCGAAAAACTTGTCAGCACAAGTTTTTTGCCATGCTTGAGCATTTCTCCAACCACAGCGTGCGTGGCCAGATACAGAAATCCGCCGCCGACATGCGCCATGATCAAGCCTAGCCAAAAAGGCGAGACGTTTCCCAGCCAGAACATGCCGATCGCGCCGCCGAGGAGCGTAGTTGCTTCTACAGTCGCCACCCAACCGAACGCGGCCGCGCGACGAAATCCCGCACCGATCAAAAGACTGCCGAGCGCGAGACCTTCAGGCACTTTGTGAATGCAGAGAGCGGAGAATAGCGACCATTTTGTCGCGTCTATAGAAGGCGCTTCCTGTTGAATCCCTAAAACCAGACCATCGGTGGTGCTGTGAATGGCCAATGCAACAATCAGCGCAGTAGCGATCTCGCTGAAATGCCGTGTTGCATCCGCGTCGAAATGACTGGCAGCGCAAGCAGGGCAAACATGATGGACATGTTTGCTGATGAAGAAGAACAGCAGGTATCCGGTGGCCGCGGCTCCGACAACTGGCCAAGCGCCGCTGTAACTCAAACCTTCCGGAAAAATTGCGAACAACGTTACGCCCAGCAGCGTTCCAGCCGCGAAACTGATCAGCGCACAAAGCGGCTTGTGCTCCAGGTGTAGCGAGATGCTGATCCCTCCCCCGGCAAGGGCGAAAAGATAAGCCGCGACGACCTGCCACAGGATCATTTGACCATTCATCATTTTGCTCTTGCCGAAGACTTCGGATGCCATCGCAGATCAACACCTTCCGATAGAATCGGGTCAGCCTTTGCTTTTCGCAGTAGAACGTAGCTCAGTCGTCAAGATGATCCGAGTGATGGTTGGCGAATTAGCCATGCGGGGTTAGAGAATGAAAGCCAATTCCCAGCGCGGCGAATGAGTGCCACCAAAGATTTTGCTTCTCCCTGAACTATTATGGCAAAGGAGTTTTCACAGGCTGCAATCGGTTTACTTTTACGACCGGGATCACAAAAGATGGAGGCATCAACTAGCATGCATAGATGGCGCGCGAAGCGTCGCGAGTGAGCGAATCATGAGCAAACACGAACACTGGGATGGCGGTCGTTCGCAGCCAGACGGTCAGAAAGACTTCCGAAGAGCCTTTGCGATCGGCACGGGACTAAACATCGCGTACGTTATCGCGCAGATTGCTTTTGGAATCGCTGCGCATTCGCTCGCGTTACTGGCGGACGCGGGGCACAACTTCGGCGATGTGCTGGGGCTCCTTCTCGCATGGTGCGCGAGCTATCTGGCCAAAACACGACCGACTACTCGCCGAACGTACGGCCTTGGCCGCTCGTCCATTCTGGCTGCGCTCGCAAATGCGATCCTTTTGCTGATTGCTGTCGGCGCGATCACGTGGGAGGCGATCCGGCGCTTCAGTAATCCGGGTGAGGTTGGCGGCAAAACCGTCATGATTGTCGCTGCTATTGGAATCATGATCAACTTGGCGACGGCAATGTTGTTCTTTTCCGGCCGCAAAGGCGATCTCAACGTAAAAGGCGCATTTTTGCATATGGCTGCCGACGCGGGTGTTTCCGCCGGTGTCGTAGTTGCGGGAATGGTGATCATCTTCACCGGATGGCACTGGATCGATCCCGCGGCGAGTCTTGCGATTAATGTCGTTATTGTTTGGGGCACATGGGGATTATTGCGGGATTCAATGGCCATGGCACTCGACATCGTTCCGTCGAATGTTGATCCAGCAGCCGTACGCAAATACTTGGAAACGCAGGCTGGCGTCACCGCTGTGCACGATCTGCATATCTGGGCACTGAGCACCACGGAAACGGCGCTTAGCGCGCACCTGGTCAAGGCCGATGCCGAGATCGATGATGGGATGCTTGCCTGCGTCTGTAATGGACTTGCGCATCGGTTCGGTATCGGTCACGCGACGATCCAGCTCGAGCGCGGTGATGCCGCGCATCCGTGCCGGCAAGAACCCGATCACGTGGTATGACGCTGGCGAAACAGCCGCGCGGAGTTGAGAATAAAAGCCAACTCCGAACCGACGTGAATGAGCGCCGCAATGATCGGCGCAAGCAGACCGAAAAACGCTAAGGCAATGCCGACGGCATCCACGCCGATTGTTCCCCAGAAGTTAAACATAATCACGCGATAGCAGCGCTTGCTAATGGCGAGCACTTCCACGAGACGCGAAAGATCACTGGTCATGAGCGTAACGTCGGCAGTCTCCAGCGCGACATCGCTACCCTGCCCCATCGCGACACCCACTGTTGCTTCGGCGAGCGCTGGCGCGTCGTTCACGCCATCTCCGACCATCGCCACTTTCCGACCCGCTTGCAGCAGTTCGCGAATTTCTTCCACTTTCTGCCCAGGCAAAAGATCGCCGATCGATTCATCAACGCCCAATTCGCAACCGATCGTTTTTGCTGTGTCGGAGCTGTCCCCCGTTAGCAAGATGACGCGATAGCCTTGCGCTTTGAGATCGTTCACGGCTCGCTTCGCCTCGGTCCGAAGTTGGTCTGCCAGCGTCACGGCACCGAGGACCCGGCGGTCGCGCCCGACCAGCACGACGGTTTTGCTCGCGCCGTTACCACCGTCAACGTCGGAAAGTGCGTCTGCCGGAACCGGCACGCCATTCTCTTCAAAAAGAGCGCGCGTGCCGACGAAGATGCGTGTACTCGATTCCTCACAGACGATCCCTTTTCCGGGCGAGTAACGCAATTGCGAATACTCATGCAGCGGCAAATTGCGCTCGTGGGCGCAACGCACGATCGCCTCTCCGAGCGGGTGCTCGGAGTGTTGTTCGGCGATCGCAGCGGTCTGGAGCACGTCATTTTCTGTCGCGTCATTGATTGCTCGCACGGCGGTCACTTGGGGAATTCCGAGCGTGAGCGTGCCGGTTTTGTCCAGAACGATAGTGTCGATGCGGCTGAGCTGCTCGAGGTAAAGTCCACCCTTCGTGATGATGCCGCGACGCGCAGCGCTTCCGATTCCCGCGAGGATGGCGAGCGGCGTACCGGCCGCCACTCCGCACGCGCCAGCGACGATGATCACCGCGATAGTCGAAGTGAAATTGCGCGTGACAATAAGTGTGAACGCCGCCGCGCCGAACGCGAAGTAGACCAATCCTGCCGCGAGTCGGTCGGCGATCCGCTGCACGGGCGCGCGAGACTTTTCCGCCTGCTCGACGATTTCAATGATTTTGCCGAAGGTGGTGTCGCGCCCGATTTTCTCGACGGTCACTTCGAGCACGCCGTCCTTGTTGATCGTGCCGGCGAATACCTTGCTCTGTTCAACTTTCTCAACCGGCAACGACTCGCCGGTGATCGAGGATTGATCCACGAAACTGTGGCCTTTGATCACCATGCCATCGGCCGGAATGCGTTCGCCAGGCCGAATGATGATAATTTCGCCAGCGACAACTTTGTTTGTATCCAACTCACGTTCCTCGCCATCACGCCGCACTCTCACCTGACGCGGCAGGGCGTCGATCAAGGTTTGGATCGCACGCCGCCCACTGCCAACCGTGTAACCTTCGACCATCTCGGCGAAGAGTACGAAAAACGCGATGACCAGCGCGGTGAGAAATTGCCCGATGCAAAGCGCGGCGACGAGCGCCAGCGTCATCGACAGCTCCATCGTCATGCGCCGCTTGCGCAAGTTCTCCCAAGCCTCTTCGAAAATTGGAAATCCGCCGATAAGCGTGGCCACGAATGCCAGCCAGTCGCGGTTCATCAAGTGTTTCCACCAACCAATGAGACTGGCGACAATCACTGCCGCCATCAGAAAGAGACGCACGTATTCAGTGAATCCCGCTTTGTGCTCGTCGGCGTGCCGCCGCTGGTCACGGTGCTCAAAATCGGAATCATCCGTCCGGCTCATCGCAGGAAGATACCTTGATTATCGCAAGTTCAGCTTAGAAACCGTAAACGATTGGCTGGTATCACTCTGGTTTAACGCCGAAGTCCGTGGCTTCTCCGGCGTGCTCCGCACCGGCGTGGGCGAAGTTTGAGCGAGCGAGATCAACTCGGAGACGGTGACGAATTTGAATCCCTTTGCTAGCAGTGCGTCAAAAACTTGGGGCATCGCCGCAATCGTCGGCGGGTGGATGTCATGTGACAAAATGATCGACCCCGGCTGCGCGCCCGCGATGATGCGTTGCGCGACGACGTTAGGGCCGGGTCGCTTCCAGTCGAGTGGATCAACGTCCCACAAGATGACTTTGTAGCCGAACTCGTGATTCACCAATATGCGCTGCCGTTTCGTCAACTCACCATATGGAGGACGCATCAACTTCGGTTTTATACCGGCGGTCTTCTCGATCAAATCTTCGGTCCGCTGAAGCTGGCTTCGAACATCCGCGTCCGAGCGTTTCGCGAGATTAGGGTGCGACCAGGAGTGATTGCCAATTTCATGTCCTTCCGCGACTTCCCGGCGGAGAACGTCCGGGTTCTGCTCGACGCATTCGCCAAGCACAAAGAAGGTGAGCTTGATGTGCCTCTGCGCTGCCATTTCAAGCAGCTTCGGCGTGTTTGTCGCGTGCGGACCGTCATCAAAGGTCATCGCAATGTATGGGCCATCGACGTTAACTTCCGAAAACGTAATTTTCTCAATGCTCGAAGCATTCGGCGTAGGCGAGGTCGTGCCTAACGGCAAATCTTGCGCGACCGCGGCGGCGTAGGCCGACGAGATGAGGATAAGAGCAGATACAAAACGTCGGATCATAAGCGTAACAATGATCGAGCAACCTCAAAAATCGTAGGCGACAGTACCGTAAAAACCACGGCGCTGGCCAAATTGCGGCGCTCCGACTCCAATGCCGCTTCCGTCGCGCAATTCGTAGATCGTGTCGAGAATGTTGACCACATCGAAACGGATTTTCACGGCTGTCTTTTGTGTGATCTGGATCCGGCGCTGTAAGCTCACGTTGAATGTCTCGTAGGGATGGTTCTTTTGGGTGTTTGCAAAACCCCGGCGTAATCCATTGCCGTAAAGTCCATCCACGGCCACCTTCCAATCGTTCCACGTGTACGACACACCAGCTGAACCGGTGAAACGCTGATCGTGGTCCAGAAAGACCCAGTTCTTTTTGATGAAGGCGAACTCATCCGGGTCGAATAAGAATTGTGCGGAGCTGACGTTCGTGCCGCGAGCCCATTCATAGGCCGCGTTCAGATAGGCGGAGAATCCACCCTTGTCATAGTTCGCCGTGAATTCACCTCCGTAAATTTCGCCACGCTTGTAATTGAACGACGAAAGGATCAGCGCTTCGCCGAATTGACCTTCATCGAGCACCGAGTGCGAGCTTTTGTAAAAACCATCGATGCCTACATTGAAACCTTCGGCAATCTTCTGTGTTACGCCCGCATCGAAATAATGCGCGCGTTCCGATTTCGTGACGGAGTCCTGGTGAATTGCGGATTCGTTGGTTGTGCCGTCGAACTTTGAGACCGTGCCTTGTTCGACGTTTTCCAGCGGCGGCGGTGTGAAATACCGCGCGTAACCAGCGTGCAACGCGGTCCCTTTGAATGGCTCATAGACGATATTGATCCGCGGACTGAGCTGGTTCTCGTGCGCAAACGCGTCCACGATATCGAATCGACCGCCGAAATTGATGGTGAGTTGTTCGAAAGGTTTCCATTCATCCTGCAAATAGAATCCGTAGAAATAGCCGTACTTGCCGGAGTTATCGACAATGCGCAAGGGAATGTCGCTGGTCTGGTTGCCGTTGGCGTCGACCGGGAAAACCAGTGTCGACGTTCCGACGGTGGCATGCTGCGCGTTTATAAGGAATCCGCCGCGGAGCGTGTGTTGATCGTTGAGTTTGTAGCTCGCATCCAACGCGACTCCGTTCGAGAAAATGTCGCGATCAACCCGTGAGGCAACGCCGTTGAAAATAAGATCGCCGGTATTGTCGGGCCGAAACAGGACCGAGCTATAAAGGGTGAAAACCGACGCCTGCATGTTGAAATCGTCGATCTTCTTTTGGTAGGCGAGAATGGCATATGCATCTTGCTCGACCTGGGTCTCATCGAGCTTCGCCGAGTTGAATGTCGATCTTCCCATGTCAGTGAACTGCGGCGTTTGCCCGGGATTATTCGGAATGTCGAAATCACCGTGGTAGCCGCTGGTCAGCAATACGAATCGGCTGGTGTCGTCGATAATATACGAAGAGTACCCAAACATCCTATATTGATCGGTGTCGTCGTGAATCGGGTTGGCGGTGCGCGTCGGATTCTCGATCCCGATGCCGTCGTGCAGATAACTCCCGGTGACGTAATAATTCATCTTCCCCGCCACACCGCCGTACTCAAAACTCGGCATAATGGTGTCGAAGCTTCCGCCATAGACCGATGCGTCGCCCTGTTGGAAAACGGCGCCGTTCTTCGTGTGGATATCGATTACGCCGGTGTTGCGAAATCCAAACTGTGCCGGCAGCGCGCCGGTAATAAGCGAAATGTTGTCCGCGAAGCGGGTCTCCAGGACCTGACCAAAACCCGGAATGCTTTCCGGGATCAGCACGTCGTCGATGCGGTACTGCAAATTCGCATGTTCGCCGCGGACGTGAAGCTGTCCGAACGAATCCTGCGCAACACCGGGAAAACGCAACATCGTTTGGTTAAATGGCGCGTTTTCCCCCTGCGCCTGCGAATCGAGCCGGTCGGGGCCGACTGTGTAACGGGTAGCACCGAGACTCGGCACGATCTGTTCACGCGTAATGTCCATCTCCTGACTTTGGACGACCACGCGCTCCACTTCTGCTGTGCCGGCGGGCGAAGGGCTTGGACTGGCCGACGCCGGAGTGGCGTCTTGACCCAAAGCAATGTTGTGCACAAGCGACACTGCGATTGATACGATCAGAAATTTTTTCATTGAGATGTTCTTTCAATAAGTTTTTCAAAGTTGTGATTGGTTGTAGCGTTCACGAATTACGTGAAGCCATTGGAAAAGCGGCGGCTTGTGCACGGAGACCGTGCCGCGACTCAGGCGAAGTAATTGACTTCTAGCGCTCCGCGAGAACGCGGCTCAGCTGCGTGCCTGGACGCGCGGGGGCGCGTGCTCGAAAATGCATGCGCCAAGAAACGGCGATTGAACCCAGCACGGGGTCAACGCTGGAATTTTTGAAAATTGAACGATCGGGACCGGTGCGCTGACCAGCGGCGAAAGAGTAGCATGGTCGTAGCTGCCCGATGCGATCATCGTCACAGCGCAGTTGTGCTCGGCACGATTCGCATCCTTGTGGACGCGTTGATGCAATTGCGGGGAAGCGCTCAACGCGAGCGCCCAGAAAAAACCTACGGAAACGAACGCTGCGATAATGGCGCGTCCGCAGTTATTTGAACGCGCGAACATGCTCATTACGCTGCGACCTTGTTACGCGCGCGCGTCTTGCGCAAGAAATTTCTGCTAAATCGGGGCGATCCACGCTACTCTGGCGACGCCGGGACTCTGCTGAGGAGATGTTGCTAATCGCGGGATTTGCCGCTCGCGACGACGCTCTTGTGAAACGGTACGCCATGATTAGCCCCGGAAGTCCGCCGATCGGACGGACTCGTCCCACCATAAGGCTGGCGAGCGTTCGAGGCTGCTGATTTCGCGAGAACACGGTGGGCGTACGAGCTGTTCTCTACATAAGTTTCCCAATCGGAGGCAACCGGACCAAAGTACAGGTGTCCCAGATGCCGCCAACACTCGAGCATGATTCCCCGGTTGAATGGCTGGCCCTTGGCGGTCACAACGATGCAATTGTTCTCGCGCCATGTGTTCGGATCGTATTCGCCCCAGTGCAGTTCCAAGCTCTTAAGCCGCAACGCATCGATGGCGATGAGCAGATCCTCCGACCACTGGTAGCAGTAGCCGCGCTTCCTAAGGCCATGATAAATGAGGAAGTTGTTGAAAATCGGCGTGCCAAACATGCGGTACTCCCGCCTGAGCTTGGTTACGGTAGCGAACGCGCAGTCTGCAAGCAGCTTTGCTTCGTCACGATTCACTCTTGGCGAAAGTGAGGTGAGCTCGCCGGCCAGTTTCCCCGCCTTCGCAACATCAGCCTTTTGCACTTGGAATGAAAAGGCCTGCTGCTGTTGATCGCCAAGAGCTGGCCTGGTCCAAGCCCCAAAAATTACGAGCACAGCACCAAAGTAACTCAGCGATTGAATTTGCAATTTCATAGCGCGCGCCCGGAAGAGTCTTGCTCTGCGATCTTCATGTAAAGTGACTCCAACAAAGTCACAAACTCTCTTCGTCGAAAAGCCATTATCTGTATGTATCGTAATTGAAGCAGCACCAGACAGCCCTGACGCCGCCAATGTGGATACGTGCCAGAGAAGATTTGCCTGCTCCTGATTTCAGCGTAATTCTGAAAACTTTTACATGCCCGACCGCGCCTATCATTATCCAATCGATCCGGAGTTAGTTCCCGGCGCGCGCAATGCGATCAATGTCTGTCTACGACTAAAACCGGAGGAGCGGATAACAATCATTACAGACGCAGCGACGCGCGAGATCGCGGCGGCGCTCCAAACCGAAGTGGAGCGCGTGGGCTCGGATTATAGCCTGTTCGTCTTGGAGCATCATGCACGGCGTCCACTGAAATTTATGCCGGAGACCATCCTGGACGATCTGGCACGCTCGCAGGTGTCGATCTTCGCAGCCCAGACGCAACCAGGCGAGCTCACTGCCCGGACGCAGATGACCGGTGTCGTGAACAACCACCGAATCCGACACGGTCATATGGTGAACATCAACCGACAAATCATGCTCGAAGGCATGCGGGCCGACTTTTTGAAAGTGGATGACTTGAGTGAGCGCCTGGTCGAACGCGCCCGCAAGGCTGAACGGATCATCTGCAGAACGCCGCATGGCACTGAGTTTGAGGCTGAGCTTTCTCCAAAATTGAGGTGGCTGAAAACGAGCGGGATCATCACGCGCGACAAATGGGGCAACTTGCCCGGTGGCGAAATTTTCACCGCGCCGCTGAACACTAACGGAGTGTTCGTCGTTGATGGTGTCGTGGGCGATTATCTCTGCGAACGCTTCGGCGATCTCGAGTCCAGCCCGCTTACCATTGAAGTGGAAAATAATCGGATCCGCTCGTTGCAGTCTGAGAACAAGGATTTGCGCGACGAATTTCGCGCATACACCAGCACCGACGAGAACAGTAATCGCGTGGGGGAATTCGCCATCGGCACGAACACGGCGTGCACGCATGTTATTGGCCACATTTTACAGGACGAAAAAATCCCAGGTGTCCACATCGCTTTTGGACATCCCTACGCCGAACACACTGGCGCAAACTGGATTTCCAGGACGCATATCGACTGTGTAGGCCGTGATTTCGACATCTGGTTCGATGGCGAACAAGTGATGAAGGCCGGGGAATTTTTGATATAATGCCCCTATGATTGACGAGATCCGCAAGCGACTGCAGCGCGTCCCGTTTGTTCCATTCTCTGTTCGCACATCTGACGGTCACGAGTATTCAGTTCCTGCGGTCGATCATGCCTTTATTACGCCACGCGGCAATCGTGTCGTCGTCGTGGACGATGAAGGCACTACGGCAATCCTAGGCCCGCTCCACATCAACAGCGTGATTGAACAGTCAAATGGCGAGTAGCGCCTGCGGATCGTAATCGTGGATCCGCAGCTTCGCTCCCGATTTAACGCCGACTTCACGCCAGAGAAATACGCGGCGCTGGTGCGCTGCGTAAACCAAACCGAAAAATGGCCGGCAGATTTTCGGATCTCGGAAACGCCGATCTTTTTGACGCGCGATTTCACCGATGAAGTAACGCGCGCAGCAAATGCGATCGTTGGTCTCACACGTACATCAGAATTCGCAAGGCACGCGGCTCCGGCGGTTCCGAACGGACTAGAAGTTCCAAATGAATCGGCACATCCCAATTTTCTCGTGGTCGATTTCGCGATTTGCGAAGAAGGAAACCGCCTTGTCCCACGGTTAATTGAATTGCAAGCCTTCCCGAGCTTGTTCGGATTTCAGTTACTGTTGCTGGGCTGCATTCGCAAGGCGTATCCGGCGATTCCACGCAACTGGACTTCCTCGTTCGGCGGAATCAAAGACGAGGCATATCTCCATCTATTGCGACGCACAATTATCGCCGATTCGGCTCCAGAAAATGTCGTCCTGCTTGAGATCGAGCCGGAAAAGCAAAAAACACGGATCGATTTCGCTGCTACGGAAACCCTTCTCGGTATCTGCCCGGTTTGCGTGACGAAAATCAAGAAGCGCGGTCGCCAATTATTTTACGATCGCG
>Ga0209056_10008598_pt1 | contig 10461 bp, 9 predicted proteins | sample GraSoiAngelo_114_FD_185876 | JGI IMG/M metagenome (GOLD analysis project Ga0209056, IMG submission 185876) | Grasslands soil microbial communities from the Angelo Coastal Reserve, California, USA - 14_0903_13_40cm (SPAdes) (version 2) | ecosystem: Environmental > Terrestrial > Soil > Grasslands ...
GCCGCGCTGACGAAGATCGGGCAGCACATCGGCCTGTACGTCGACACCGCCGCGCCCCCACCGGGCCTGTCCCAGGCCGACCTGGACGCGCTGCGGGCGGTGTTCGACACGCAGCTCTACGAGATCGATACCACGGCGTTCGGCCGGGAATCGGACATTGATCACAACGGCGTGGTGATCGTACTGATGACCAATCGCGTTAACGAGCTGGTGACAGCCGCGGACTGCTCGAACGGTTTCGTCGCCGGATACTTCTTCGGCGCGGACATCGACCCCTTCTGGGGGCCGCAGTACAACAACGGCGAAGTCTTCTATGCGCTCGTGCCCGACCCGGTTCCGGTGCTCAAGAGCTGCGCGCACACGGTCGCGGACGTAAAGCGGCTGGTGCCGGTCACGTTCATCCACGAGTTCCAGCACATGATCAGCTACAATCATCACGTGCTGGAGCGACGCGGGGATGCCGAGATCCTGTGGCTCAATGAGGCGCTATCGCACTACGCGGAGGAGCTGGGTGGTCGCAGCTTCCTCCCGGCGGACACCGCGACGTTTTGTAACTATGTCGTCGGCGACCTCAACAACTCGGGCACGTATTTGCAGTCGCCGCAGAGCCACTTTTTGGTGGACACATCCGGGATCGGGGACCTCGAGAGCCGCGGTGCGTACTGGCTGTTCCTCCGCTACCTGATCGACCAGTACTCGGCGGATACTTCTTTTACGCAGCGCAGCGCCTTCACCCGCAAGCTCGACATCACGGGCCTCACGGGGCCGCAGAACGTGGCGACGCAGACAGGGCAGTCGTTCCAGCTCTTGCTCGAGCGCTGGGTGCTGACGAACTGGGTCTCGGACCTCCCCGGCTTCGCGGCGCCATCCGAGCTGCAATACAAGATGTGGCGATTCCGGACGGATTATCCCTTGCTGCGCAACAGGTGCCCGGATGCGCGAACCGGGTCGCCCCCGAACACGGCTATCCCTTCTGCACTTACGCTCCTGCCCGCCTCCGGTGACGGGAGCGCGGTCGACTTGAGCGACAAGCTCCGTGCCGGGTCCGGGCTGTACTTCCGCGCCCAGCAGGCCGCGGGCGCGGCGCGGTTCGGCCTGTTGTTCAGCAACGCGGCCGGCGGAGCGCTGCGCGGCTCGCTCGTCCCGCGGCTGAACGTCATTCGAATACAATGACGGCGTCGAGCGGGACCGTCACGCGACAGCGTCCCGCGAGTACGTCGCGCGTGATCGTAGGCCAGGGCAACGTCGTTGCGGGACGTCTTTGCTTGACGCTCTTGTGCAACGCCGTTCTGGTTTCGTCCCTCGCCTCCCAATCCGGCGCCGGTGCGTGGGCGAGCCTTCCGGCGTCTACCCGCGCCGCGGGCCTCGGCGGGGCGGGCGCGGCGCTCGTGGGGGACGCGGGCGCCGTCTTTGCGAACCCCGCCGGCATCGCTACGATTCGCCATCTGTCGGTCGAGGGTGGGTATCAACATTTTTCGGACGGCAGCGCCGTCGGGTCGGGCGCCCTGGCCCTGCGGGCGGGGCGGCTCTCCTGGGGGTTCGGCGCGGCCGCGCGCGACACGGCCGGGGCCCTGGTGCGCGCCACGGACCTGCTGGGGCTCACATCGCTGGTGTTTCGGACGAGCCTGTTCGCGTTGGGGACCTCGGTGAAGTACGTTCGCGAGACCCTCGCCGGGACGACGGTGGACGCTTGGGCGGGTGACGTGGGGGTGGCGATCGCGGTGTTCGACCTGATGGCGTTCGGCGCGAGCGTCCAGAACATCGGCGGGGATCTGGGCGGTGGCGCGCGGCTGACACGGCGGACCCGCGCCGGTCTGACCATGAACTATGTCGATCCGCAGGGTGCATATCGCCTGCTCACAACCCTGGAAGGCCAGTGGCCGTCGGGCGGAGGCGGCGGGGCTGCCGTCCTGGTCGCGGGCGTGGAGGGAGGGGTGGTGACGCGCGCCGTGGGAATCGTGGGGCGACTCGGGTACACCGGTCACTCCCTGGCGACCGATCCCGCGCCCTTTTCATGGGGCGCCGGCGTCGAGCTCGGGCGGCTGCACTTGGACTACGCGTACCGTGCATCCGGTCGGGGCGGCGGAAACGCCACACACCGGATCGGCGTGCGATGGAGCCCCTGACGGAGCGCGCGCGGCCGCGCTGGGGCCGGGTCGCGCGCCGCCTGCTGCGCTGGGTGCTGATCGGCGTGCCGGCGTTGCTCGCCCTGGCCCTGCTCGCGAGCGACGACGCGCGCTACCTCGCGCGGGCGGGCGTCGAGGAGGCGCGCATACTCCTCAAGCGGCACGCGATCGCCCGCCTCGTCCAGGACCCGGCGACGACGCCCGAGCTGCGCCAGCGGCTGCTGCTCGTGCTCGCGGCGCGGACCTACGCGGCGGACTCCCTCAAGTTGCTCGTCGGCGACACGTATACCACCTACGTCGACGTGGGGCGCGACACGCTGCTGCTGGTGCTGTCCGCCAGCCGGCAAGATCGGTTGCGCGAGTACACGTGGCGTTACCCCATCGTGGGCACGGTCCCGTACAAGGGGTTCTTCGCGTTCGGTCAGGCGCGCCGCAGCGCCGCGGACCTCGAGCGCCAGGGGTACGACACCTATCTGCGGCCCGCGGGGGCGTTCTCGACGCTCGGCTATTTCAGCGATCCGCTGCTCTCCACGATCATGGGGCGGGACACGATGGAGCTCGTGGCGACCGTGATTCACGAGCTCGCGCACAACACGCTGTACGTGAAGAGCCAGACGCCGTTCAACGAGAGCTTCGCCAGCTTCGTCGGGTACCGGGGGGCGGAGGCCTTCTTCCGCTCGCGCAGGGACACCACCGACGCGAAGCGCGCGGCCGCGCGGTGGCGCGACGAGCGTACCCTCGACGTGCTCTGGGCGGAGCTCGCGCGGCGGCTCGACTCGGCGTACGCCGAGTCGCTGTCCGAGTCCCAGCTCGAGCGCGCGCGGACGACGCTGTTCGGCTGGGCGCGGGCGCAACTCACCGGCGCCGTCGGGCAGTCGCTCGAAACGTACGACTGGCGCTGGTTCGCCCGGGCCCCGCTCAACAACGCCGTGGTCATCGCCCAGCGGCTCTATCGGATGAACCTGAACCTGTTCGAGGAGATCTACGTCCACTCGGGCGCGAACCTGGCCGAAACCATCCGCGCGATCCAGCTGCGGGTGTTCACGCAACCGGGGACGGATCCGTACAAGGCGCTGTATTCAAGGCCGGGGCTGCCGGCGGAGTGAACCAATGCGGAATGCGGAATGTGGAATGCGGAATGTTCCGGTGAGCGTCGACCCCGAGAGCGCGCGCCGACGCTCGCCAGTCAATTCCGCATTCCGAATTCCGCATTTCGCATTCAGTTGCCCCTGAGCCGCTCTGCCTCAGCGACCCTTTGGAGTGCTATCGCATACGCGGCGGTCCGGAACGTGACTCCCTTCGATTTCGCCAGGTCCCGCACGCCCACGTACGCCTTGGTGATCGTGGCGTGGAGCTCGCGGTTCACCTGCTCGTGCGTCCAGCGGTATTGCTGCAGATTCTGCGACCATTCGTAATAGCTGACGGTCACGCCGCCCGCGTTCGCGAGGAAGTCCGGAATCACCGCGATGCCGCGTTCCGCCAGGATCAGGTCCGCGGTCGGCGTGGTCGGCTCGTTCGCGCCCTCCACCACCACCCGGCAGTCGACGCTTCGCGCGTTGGTCTCCCGCGTGATCACGCCGCCCAGCGCGGCGGGCACGAGCCAGTCGCACGGGATCGTCCACAGCGCGGCGTTGCTGATCGCCTGGCCCCCGGGAAACTCGGACACCGGCCGGCGGGCGGCGCTGTGCCCGAGCAGCGCGGGGACGTCGAGCCCGTGCTCGTTCGCGATGCCGCCGTTCACGTCCGCGACGGCGACGATCTTGGCCCCCGCCTCCGCGGCGAGCAGCCGCGCGAGGTGCCCGCCGACGTTGCCGAACCCCTGGATCACGACGCGGCTGCCCTTGAGCGGGATCCCGAAATCCCGGGCGTATTCCATCATCACGTACATCACGCCGCGCCCGGTCGCCTCCTCGCGCCCGAGCGACCCACCGAGCGAGACCGGCTTGCCGGTCACGGCGGCCGGCGTGTAGCCGTGACGACTCGAGTACTCGTCCAGGATCCAGGCCATCACCTGCGCGTTGGTGTTCACGTCCGGCGCGGGGATGTCGCGGTAGGGCCCCAGCATGATGGAGATGCGCTGGGTGAAGCGCCGGGTGAGGCGCTCGAGCTCGAGCTTGGAGAGCTGCTTCGGGTCGACCGTGACGCCGCCCTTGGCGCCGCCGAACGGGATGTCCATGAGCGCGGTCTTCCACGTCATGATCGTGGCGAGCCCGAGCACCTCGTCGTGGTCGGCCTCGGGATGGTAACGGATCCCCCCCTTGCAGGGACCGCGCGCGCCGTTGTGCTGGATGCGGTAGCCGGTGAACACCTCGATGCGGCCGTCATCCATCCGCACCGGGACCTCGACCTGCACCTCGCGGAACGGCGATATGAGGATGCGCCGCATGTAGTCCTCGAGGCTGATGAGATCGGCGGCGCGGTCGAACTGGCTCGCGACGATGGCTTTCCCCGACATCGCGGCGCGAGGCGTGGCGGGAGCGGTCACGGGACCTCCGAGCGAGTCAGGGCTTGAGGCGGCGGCCGGCGAGGCGGGCCGCCGGGTGCTGCGCTTCCGACAGGGCGTGGGCGACGTTGATGCGCCGTGCCCGGCGTCGCCCGGCATCGGAGAGCACGCCGATCACGTCCGCCGCGCCCGGCGCCGCTGCGGCGTCATCGACGGCGTGCTCGAGCACGAACACCAGCCCGGTGCCGTCCCGCGCCACGGCGGCCTGCAGGGCGCTCCACCCGGCGTCGCCGGACAGCGCGCGTTGCGCCACGACCAGCGGCACCGCCGCGGCGTCGAACCCCGCTCGGCCGACCAACGGCGCCCCGAGCCCGTCCGCGAGCGCCTGCCAGGCGGGCAGCGCGGGACCCAGCGTCACCACCTGGCCGAACCGCCAGCGAGAGTCGCGCGCCAGGTCCAGAAAGGCGGTGACGAGCGCCGCGTCGTCCGGCACGTCGGCGCCCAAGTCCGGGGCGAGCACGACCGTGCCGGTCTCGGCGAACCAGCGCTCCGCGGGCGAGAGGTCTTCCGGTCGTCGCGGGGCGTAGAAGGCATAGCGCCGCGTGATCGCGATTTCCCGCTCCGCCCCTTGACGCTGCTCGGCGTGCTCTGCCGCCTGGGCCGCGCCCTCGTAGGCCACCTCCGCCGCCTGGTAGCGTCCGGCGTCGCGCAGGATGCGCCCGCGCAGCCGCAGCGTTTCCGTATGCGGCTCGAGCGCAAACGCGCGGTCGAGCGCCAGCAGCGCCCGGTTGCGGTCGCCCAGGCGGAACGCGGCGTACCCGAGCTCGTGCCACGCGAGCGCGAGGTCCGGATCGGACTCGATCGCCTGCTCGAGGGCGCCGAGCGCCTCGCGGTAGCGCTCCAGCTCGATCAGGGCCGCACCCTTGAGCGTGAACGGGAACGCCGAGTCTCCAAACTGCGCGCGTGCCCCCTCGGCGAGGAGGAGCGCCTCCTCGCGCCGTCCGTGGCTGCGGAGCAGCTCGAAGCACTCGGCCCAGCATGGCTTGAGATCGGGGTGCGCGGCCAGCACGTCGCGATAGGCCTTCTCGGCGTCGCCGACCCGTCCCTCCCGCGCCAGGTAGCGAGCGCGGGCCATCACCCGCTCGCTCGGCGCGTCCGGAAACAGCTCGTACGACGCGGTCGTCCACATGGCGCGGACGAATATAGCCCCGGACGCCTGGACGGCTAGCCGTCCGGCCGTCTAGATTCTCCGCGCCATGGAAACGGATCGACTGCTCCGCGAGCTGACGGACTTCTTGCGCATCCCGTCGGTTTCGACGCTGCCCGCGCACAACGCCGACTGCCGCGCGGCGGCGGAATGGGTCGCGGGCGAGTTGCGCCGACTCGGCTGCCGCGAGGTGCAGTTCCTCGCGAGCGGCACGCATCCCGTCGTGTGGGGCGTCGGACCCGATGTGCCCGGCGCGCCGACGCTGCTGCTGTACGGCCACTACGACGTCCAGCCGCCCGACCCCCTGGCCGAGTGGACCACGCCGCCGTTCGAGCCGACCGTGCGCGACGGCAAGCTGTTCGCCCGCGGCTCGGCGGACGACAAGGGGCAGGTGTTTTGCCTCCTCAAAGCGATCGAGGCGACGGGTCGACCGCCCGTCAACTTGCGGTTCTTGATCGAGGGCGAGGAGGAGCACGGCAGCCGTGTGCTGTTCGAGCTGTTGCGTCGCGAGCCCGAGCGCACCCGCGCCGACGTCGTCTTGATCGCCGACATGTCCTACGTCGCCCCCAAGTGGCCGGCGGTGTACACCACACTGCGGGGCTTGTGTTACGCCGAGATCACAGTGCGCACCGCCAAGTCGGATCTCCACTCCGGCGAATTCGGCGGCGCCGCGCCGAATGCGCATGAAGAGCTGGTGCGACTCCTCGCCAGGCTCAAGACCCCCGACGGCAAGATCCACGTCCCCGGTCTCTACTCCGCCGTGCGGCGACCCAGCAAAGCGGAGCTCGCGACCTGGAAGAGCCTGCCGTTCAAGGAGGCGGAGTTCCTGAAGCACCGGGTGCAGGCGCGCGCCCTGACGGGGCTCAAAGCGTATTCCGTGCTGGAACGCCTCTGGGCGCTCCCGACCCTCGAGATCCACGGCATCATGGGGGGGTTCACCGGCGAGGGCGCGAAAACGGTCATCCCCGCCGAGGCGAAGGCCAAGGTGAGTCTGCGCCTGGTTCCCGATCAGAAACTCAAGGTGGTGGAGCGTCAGCTCACGGCCGCCGTCAAGCGGCTCGCGCCGAAGTACGTGCAGGCGAGCATCGAGTTTCTGCACGGCGCCGACCCCGCGACCGTGAAGGTCACCCACCCGGCGTTCAAGCTGCTCGATCAGGCGTTCCGCGAGGTGGTGGGGCGGGGCACGGTGCCCGCCCGGGCGGGGGGCTCGATCCCGGTCGTGCCCGCGCTGGGCAGGAGCGGGGCGCCGGTCATCCTCACCGGTATCGGCTTGCCCGACGACCGGCTGCACGCGCCGAACGAAAAGCTGGATCTCAAGCAGTTATGGGATGGAATCCGCGTGTTTCGGAGGTTCTACGAGCTCCTCGGAACCAAAGGCGTCTAGCAGAAACGTTTCACGAAGGCGTTTCACAGAACCGTCGCGCAAAGGCGTCACCGACGGTTTCGCGTGACCATTCCGTGATACGTCTTAGCTTGACGCCTTCGTGCTACGTTTTTTGTACATGACAGACCGCGTCCCGCCAGGCCAAGTCGCAACGACCAAGTGGCCGGTGCTGCACTACGGCGACGTCCCGCGAGTGGACACCACGACCTGGACGTTCCGAGTGTCGGGGCTCGTCGAGCGCCCGTTCACACTGACCTACGACGAGCTTCTGGCGTTACCGCGCACGACCGTCGTGTGTGACATTCATTGCGTCACACGCTGGAGTCGCCTCGGGAATACGTTCGAGGGCGTCCCGGTGCAGGCGCTCCTGGCGCGGGCCGGGGTGCAGTCGGCGGCGAAGTTCTGTCTGGTGCTCGCCGAGCAGGGATTCACGACCAACCTGCCGCTCGCGGATCTCGACCGGCCGGAGAACCTGATCGCCCTCAAGTGGAGCGGCGAGTGGCTGATGCCGGAGCACGGCTGGCCCGCAAGGCTCCTCGTGCCGCATCTCTATTTCTGGAAGAGCGCGAAGTGGGTGCGCGGGTTCGAGCTACTGGCGGAGGACCTGCCGGGATTCTGGGAGCAGAACGGGTATCACATGCGGGGTGATCCGTGGACGGAGGAGCGCTACGGCGGCCGGGGCCTGACGCAACATGAGATCAACAAGTTTCGGAACGCGAGCAAGACCATTCTCGGCTCGTGACGCCGAATGCGCCTTCGAACCCGCGGATGACTGCGGCTACTGTCTCCTCCCAGAGATTCGTTTCCCGTTTCTCCTTTCCCGTTTCCCGTTGTATTGACGTCATGACCACCCCCGCGATCCCGCACGGCACGATACGGTCGAAGTGGGAGAGGTCCGTGGTGACATTGAGCGCGAAGCCGTGCCAGGTGACCCATTGCTTCACGTGCACGCCGATGCTGGCGATCTTGCGGTTTCCCCCTCGGGTCCAGACGCCGGTGTAGCCGGGCTTGCGCTCGGCCGGGATGTCGAGCTCGGCGAGCGCGTCGATCAGGGCCTGCTCGAGCGTTCGTAGGTACCAATGCAGGTCGCGGCGGTAGCCGCCCAGGTCCAGGATGGGATAACCGACGAGCTGCCCGGGGCCGTGGAAGGTGACGTCGCCGCCGCGCTCCACCTCGAAAACGGGCAGGTCGCGCGCCTCGCGCACGTGGCCCGCGCGCGCGTTACGGCCCAGCGTCACGACCGGCGGGTGCTGGAGCAGCAGGATCACGTCCCGCCCCAGCCGACCCTCGATCCGCGCCTCGGCGAGCGACCGCTGCCACTCGAGCGCCTCTTGGTACGGCACCAGGCCGGCCTCGATCACGTCAATCGTGCGGTCAGTCACTCCGCGTCCCTCAACGCATCGTCCCGGCTCCCTCGGACGGCCCACGCGCTCGCCGCGCCGCCCAGCACGAAGCAGGCGACACCCCACACCGCGAGACCGGCGACGCCGAGCAGATGGTCGATCGGCCAGGCGATGAAGCCGAGCAGCAGGGTGCCGACGCACGCCAGGACGGCGATCACGCCCCGCTGCCACAGGTTGTCGAGCCAGCGGCTGCGGCGCCAGCCGAACGTCGCGCCGACCGCGAGGCCGGCGAGCGTGCCCGCGAGGACCGGGTCGGCCGCGCTCTCCTGGTAATGCGATGCGCTGACGTGATGCTCCAGCGTGCGTACGATGACCAGCGCGGCCACGATGGTTCCCCCGCCGAGCCCGGCGCCGCACGCCAGCGCGCCGAGGCCGATCGCGAGCGGGTCTTTCACATGTCCACCACTCGACCCAGGGAATCGAGCGCCGCTTGAGCCACGGCCTCGGACATCGTCGGGTGTGCGTGAATCGCCAGCTCGACCTCTTCCACCGTGTACTCGTTCTCCCGCGCCACCGTCAGCTCGTGGATGATCTCGGACGCATGCCCGCCCACGATGTGGGCGCCCAGGATCTCGCCATACTTCTTGTCGCGCAGGATCTTCACGAACCCCTCGGTCTCGCCGGTTCCCCGCGCCCGGCCGTTCGCCGTGAACGGGAACCGGCCGGCCACGTACTCGAGCTTTCGCTCCTTGCACTGGTCTTCGGTGAGCCCGATGCTGGCCACTTCGGGATGGCAGTACGTCACGCTGGGTACGTTATCGTATTTGATCGCGTGTGGCTTCTTCCCCGCGATGAGCTCGGTGACAGTCACGCCCTCCCGCATGCCCTTGTGAGCGAGCATCGGCGGCCCGGCCACGTCGCCGATGGCGTAATACCCCGGTGCGGTGGTCTGCAGGCCCGGGTCGACCTTGATGAAGCCCCGCTCGGTCACCTGGACGCCGCACTCCGCCAGGCCGATGTCCTCCACGTTCACGGCGCGACCCGCCGCCATCAGCACCGCCGCGGCCTCGATCTTTCGACTCGCGCCGTTCGTCTCGACCTCGAGCGTCACCTTGTCCTTGGCGGGCGTCCCCTTTTTCACCTTGGCGCCGGCGATCACCTCGATGCCGCGCTTCTTGTAGCTCTTCGCCAGGGCGTCCGACGCCTCGGCGTCCTCGAGCGGCAGGATCCGCGGCAGCGCCTCGATCAGGGTCACGGTCGTGCCGAAGGCGCTGAAAATATCAGCGAACTCCATGCCCACGGCGCCGGCGCCGATGATCGCCAGCGTGGCCGGCGCCTTCTCGAGAAACAGCGCCTCGTCCGAGGAAATGACGGTCGTCTTGTTGATCTCCAACCCGATCTGCGGCAGGCCCTTCACGCGCGATCCCGTGGCGATGACGACCGCCTTCTTCGCTTCGTAGACGTCGCTCCCGACCTTCACCTTGCGGCCGGGCTGGAGCACCCCGCTGCCCTTCACGACCGTGACCTTGTTCTTCTTCATCAGGAACTCGACGCCCTTCGAGTTCTGGTCGCTCACGCGGCGGGACCGCTGCATTGCGACGCCGTAGTCGGTCTTGACGCTGCCTGCCTCGACGCCGAACTCCTTCGCCTCCCGCAGCAGCTTCGCGATGTACGCCGAGTGGAGCAGCGCCTTGGTGGGGATGCAGCCGATGTTTACGCATACGCCCCCGAGCTTGTCCCGCTCGATCACCGCTGTGGTCATGCCGAGCTGAGCCGAGCGGATCGCGGCGACGTAGCCGGCCGGCCCCCCACCCAGGATGATCACGTCAAGTTGACTGGCCAATTTTCCCCCTCTGCAGTCACAACAGCATCGCCAGCGGGTTTTCGAGCATCTCTTTCAGGGTCTTCAGAAACGCCGCCCCCGTCGCTCCGTCGATCACGCGGTGGTCACAGCTCAT